>BNJU01000953.1_pt1 | contig 110225 bp, 107 predicted proteins | sample 8539281 | NCBI WGS metagenome assembly BNJU01 (sample SAMD00202456, study PRJDB9452) | human saliva metagenome | isolation source: human saliva | place: Japan
CTAAGTCATTTTTGCCTGCGGTCTCGGCGTCGATGCTCGTCGGCAGATGTGCCGATATGATCACGCTGTTTGCCATCAAGGCATTGGCCAGTTTGAGCGCTTGGCCGCCGTAATGGAACAAATAATCGCGCACGGGTTTTCGGTATCGCATCGATTTGAATACGTCTGCCCGCCACCGCGCTCGAAGTACAGGCGGTCGCTGGTGTCGCAGCCGGCTTGCATTACCGGTCTCGGGCCAGTGCGACTGGCGATGGTTCTCCAAACCGGATCTGCGCGCAGGGCGAGTGCGCGGCAGCCGAACGCAGCAGTAGTCAAATTCCAATACTCTTTGGCCGATACGGCTCGACCGCCGCCGAGAATCATCACTTCTTTCGGTCGGACGGCTGACGGATTCGCACCTTCTCGTCAGCAGAGCAGAGAGGTAGGCGGCTCGCGGCAAACCCGGCGGCAGAGGTGTCGACGCGTTTGAAACCGTGATGCAGGTTCAGTGCGCGCGGTGTTTCGGACTTCTTTTTCGCGTTTACGTCAACAGTGCCGCAACGTTTGTCAGAGAAGCTCTGCGTTTCAGACGGCGTAAAGCGGCTAATCCAAATCTTGCAACTGGCCGTCTGAAACCGATTTTTCTTTTCACCAGTTCGATTTGGCGCCAAGAACCGATCGATGGCGCAGATTTCGTGGATTTCTTCCAGCGTGAAGCTCGCGGAACGCATCGGCTACAAACAGCATACGCTCAGTGCCTGGCTACAGTTCGAGCGTATTTCCGTCTGTCTCGCGGCGGATTGAAGCCGCACAAGCCTGTTTCGAAACCGCGCAAGGCTGGAAGCTTGAATGGTACGGCTTTATTGCCATCACTTCGCCCACAGATTTCATTTGCGTGGTCAGGCGGTCGTCTGCGGCAGGGAATTTTTCAAACGCAAAAACGCGGATTTTGGTCACGACATAGTCGATGGAAGGCCTGAACGACGCAGGCGCGACCGTCCAGACATGCCGTTGTCGCAACCCGTCCAGCGTAAAGCCGACAGCCAGTTTGCTGCTACTTTGGCAATCGGGAAGCCCGTTGCTTTAGGATGCCAACGCAGAAGAACGTGGCTCACACGCGGATTCATCTCGACGATAAATCATCTCGCCGTTTTCAGGGTTCACCGCAAACCGAACGTTTGAGCCGCCCGTGTCCACGCCGATTTCGCGCACTACCGCCAACGCAGCACTACGCATGATTTGGCATTCTTTATCGGTCAACGTTTGCAGGCGCAACAGTGATGGAGTCGCTTGTATGCACGCCCATCAGGTCGAAGTTTTCAATCGAGCAAATGATGATGAGTTGCATCGTTTTTATCGCGTACAACTTCCATCTCGTACTCTTTCCAGCCGAGGACGGACTGCTCAATCAGCAACTCATGCGTAGGTGACGCATCAAACCGCGCCCGCAAATCGCCAAAACTCGTCTTTATGTAGGTGCATCGCTGCCCGAACCGCCCATCGTGAAAAGACGGACGAATCAGCGTTGGGAAGCCGACCTGTTCTTGCGCTGCCAGCCTCGTTCCCGGGTGTGGCAGAGCAAAAGATTTCGGCAAGACAAACCGATCCATCGCTCTTTTAAAGCGACCGCGGTCTTCTGCCTTATCAATCGCGTCTTCGGTCGCACTCGATCAGCCTCGACATGAGCTTCGCCAGCACGCCGTTGCGCGCCAAATCCAGCGCGCAGTTCAGCGCGCGTCTGACCGCCCATCGTGCGGGTAATCGCATCAGGCCGCCTGCTGGCGATAATCTTTTCACCGTCTGCCACATAATCGGCTCGATGTGTGACGATCCGCCATTTCAGGGTCGGTCGCGATCGTAGCGCTGGAATTCAACAGAATGACTTTTATAGCCTTCTTCACGCAAGGGCTTTGCAGGCCCTGTGCGCCCTGAATAGATCATTCTGCAGGCCTGACCGATAACGATAGGGCCGGGCGCCGATGATAAGGATGGATTTTAGGTCGGCACGTTTAGGCACGATGTTTCCCTGTTGGATTTAGTCGAGTTAATCTATTTTAACTGCAGGTGATGTTTTCAATGAGTTGATGAAAGTTGCCATTCACAACTCTCTTGTTTCTGATACTTTCAGATGGCAATTAAATGTCTAGGTTAGGAAATTAACGCAAAATTTAATAGCAGTATCTATTTTATTTTTAAATTTGACTTCTTTTACTCTTTTGCCCAATATGCTAAGTCTTTAGATGATAATAAATCAATTTTATCTATTGGGAAATTTTCTATAAAATTTTTCAGTGTATCAGTACTGTGAGTTTCAAATTATCTGATCATATCGTTTCATACCAGAAACCGTAGCATATTTTCTTCTGATATATTTAATCTCAGTCCCACCTATATTTTCATGAGATAGCTCTTTTTCTGTCGTGCTCTTCAATTGTTACATTGATGGTCTATCTCTCAGACATTTTTGAAAATCTTTTCTAGAATAGTTTCTGGAATCTTTGCCATCTCTTAATTGACTAATATATCGATTAATATTTTTGCAATTTTGGTCGTGTCTCACTCATTCATTTAGTTGTCTAAATTGAAGGTGTGTAATTCTTCCTCGATTAGTGTGTCTGTGATATCTTGAGTTAATTTGATGACATAGCTAAAGTCAACTCAAACATTTTTCACCAATCTTTTCCAATATGTATGTCATCAGTAGATACTACAATGTAACCATTTTGATGTTGAGTGTGCAATTTTTCAACCACATATAACTCCTATGTTCTCCACTGTACTGACCTATAATTTCTTTTTACTTGGTTTCTGTCTGATTTATCTCTTCTAAAAACCAGCCATTTCTCTAAGTCAGACCAGTTTTTAGCGTAAACTAAGTTTCTATCTAAAGTAACCGTGATAAGTCTTTAAGATGCAGTAATGTACATAGATTGAATAATCTTTTATTGCTTTAAAAGTTACCTGAAAATTAGCTGATTCTCTTGAGAGTAAGCCGTAGCCTGCATGTAGGGTATGTAGGTACGCACGCGTTCACTCATTTCCTCCAGCTGAATCACTGCGTGCAGTTTGCGCACACAATCTCACTGATGATCTCAAAGCGTCGTCTGAAAACGCTCTCGACGTTTGTTCCATCTGCCTCTGCATACTACCCGAAAAATTCCTGCATTGATATTTTACTACATCAGACGACCGTTTGCGTTTTTATTTTGCACAGCCGTCTGAAAACTTCCTTAAAAAACTAGTGATAAATGTAATCAAACCCAAAATAATGCCTGGGCGTTTGCCAGTATGATGGGGTAGTCGCGTTTTTTCAAAAAGCCGTAGGCAAACCATAATGTGCAGTTGATGGCGCGACGAGGGTTGCTAGCGGCGAGCCGCTGCGGCAAGGTTGCTTTTCTGGATTTGCAGGATATAAGAAAACGCGCATACCGACGCTTACCAGGTGGCGGGTGACGGAAAGAATGTGCATTTGTTTTTCAGTCATTGGTTTTTCCTTTCTGATTAGACGACTGCTTTTCAGGCTGCTACAGATGTTGATTTGCAGGCCGTCTGAAAAACTTCCTTTAAAAACTAGTGATAAATGCAATCAAAACCCAAAATAATGCCTGGGGCGTTTGCCAGCATGATGGGGTAGTCGCTTTTCTTTTCAAAAGCCGTAGGCAAACCATACTGCAGCTTGATGGCGGCGACGAGGGTTGCAACGGCGAGCCGCTGCTTAAGGTTGTTTTGATTTGCGGGATACAAGAAACGTACATACCGACGCTGGCCAGGGTGGCGGTGACGGAAAGAATGCGTGCATTTGTTTTCAGTCATTGGTTTTCCTTTTCTGATTAGACGATTGCTTTTTCAGGCTGTGCTAGATGCTGAGAGGGCCGAATTTATATTTTTGAGTTTGGTTTTCAGACGGCCTGTTGTCGAGTTGAGTGTGGCGTCTGATCAGCTTTATTGTTTTGTCGCTTTGATATTGTCAACGAATTTGTCAGACAGATAACCGACATCTTGCGGACCCGGGCTGGCCTGCGCACTTGGAAGCAGAATACAGGTTTGTCTGTCAGGTCTCGATGCCTTGCGCGTTGTCGAACAAGGATTTGTGGGTAATGCGTGCGTTGGCAGGCAGGGTGTCTGCATCGACGGCGAGACCGTGGTTTATTGGTAATAACGACTTTCGCCGCTGTCCAAATCTTGTACTGGGTGGTTGGCACCCAGGGATGGCTGAAGCGCATTTTCAGGGTTTTGCGCCGATGGCGAGGCTGATCAGCTGGTGTCCTACAGTAAATGCCGAAAATCGGTTTGCCGCTTTTCCATCAGTTTTTGTGTACGGCTTTTGATGGCGTAGTCGCAAGGCTCGCTCGCCGGGCTGTTGGACGAAAACTACGCCGTCAGGATTGAGTGCTAATACTTCTTCCGCGCTGGTTTGTGCGGGAACAACGGTCAGGCGGCAGCCGCGCGAGGCGAGCATGCGCAGGATGTTGGTTTTGACGCCGAAAACGTAGGCGAGCGACGTGGTAAGGCTGTTCGAGCGGGCGTAACGAAAACCCTTGCCCACTCCCATTCGCCTTCGGTCCATTCGTAAGTTTCTGTGCAGGAAACTCTTTTGCCAAGTCTTTGCCGACCATGCTGCCGGAATGCGGCAATCAGTTCTGTGCTTTTTCAACCGTGGCATCTGCACTCATTGAGATTGCAGCCGCCTTTGTGAACCTTTTTCACGCAACAGGGTGGTCAGGCGGTGTCGATGTCGGCGATGGCGACGGTTTTGTTGCACCAACAGTCCTGCAGGCTTTCGAGGCGCGGAAGTTGCTGTGCAGAGCGGGGTCGCGGATAATCAAACCGATGGCGATAAACGCTGCGGCTTTCTTCGTCTTCGGCGTTGGAGCGCGGTTGCCGATGTGGGTAGGTGAGGGTAACGATTTGTTTGCGTGGAAGGGTCGGTCAGGATTTCCTGACAGCTTACTCGCGGAAGTACAACACGACTTCGCCGGAAGTCGAACCTTCGTAACCGATTGATGTGTCGTGAAATACGCCGCCGTCAGCGAGAACGAGAAGAGCCGGAGTGGTCATGATGGAATCCTGTTTGCCTGATGATGGTCGGTCTCGATGGGTCGGGCCGTCTGAAAAATAAAATTGTTTACAGAAAAGACAGCCTTCGAAATCTCGGCTAAAAACACGCTCCGCAGCTTTGATTTTGCTGTGTAACGCTCAGACATAGCGGTCTGTGCCGTAGAAGCAGTGTATTTTAAGTCAAGTATTAGGAATTTGCCATAGAGCAAGGAATCGATAATTTAAAAATGTTTTTTGCCTTTACGGGCAATCCTTGCTTTTGGAATGCTTACGAGTAAGGATTGAACTAAATATCCAGTCAGGCCGTCTGAAAACTGAGCAGGCGGATTGTTTCATTTTCTGTTGTGCTGAAATGCGCGCTGGAAATTCAGCTGAATCGGACATGAAATAGGCTATTTATGCTAAACTGTAGCCCCATAAAGGCAGAACGTCATTTTTAACTGAGATTATCCGATGAGAACACATTATACTAAAACGCTCCATCAGGCCATCGCCTCATTCATGCTATCGCTCGTGCTTTGCAGCCCCGCCCATTAGTTTTTCCGTTCAGGCAAATCCCTGTGCAATCTAAAGAGATGGTTTTGCTGAAATTCCGTTTTATCTGAAAACGTAAACGAGCTATCGGCCAACCCAAAGTCAAGCATAATATTATGTTTTTGATTGATGACTCGGGCAGTATGTTGGCTGATGCAGAGGGTAAATATTATGTAGATAATGGGAATGAAGAAATCAATGCGAATAGAAAAATCAATATTGCAAAATCGGCATTAAAGAAGATTTTGAGCGGTATAAAGATCAGTTTAACGTGGGGCACGACTTTTGCAAGGTCAATCCTCGGTATTGGAAATGGGATGAGGAGGAAAAAGGATAATGCTCTTTACGCATATGTAAAACTGTCTAAACCCGACGATACCAAAGGCGATATGAAGGATAGTGAGAGGCTTTACGGATGGTTCCCGCCGATCGGAACTGGAAATATGTCAGTAAGAGGTAGATGATGTTGGCACCAAGCTACGCCACAACGCGCCGTTATTATGAAGTCGTCAAAAATTTTGTCGCACCGAATATCAAATACCGCTGTCAGAAATCCTAGTGTTGTCGTGGTTTCTGATGGCGATGCCAATATGAGTTGTAGCAATCAGGCCTCTGGAGAAAATCCAAGTAATTCTGACAATACTAACTTCGAGTATGACCGGAAAACATTATTATTCAAACTATTACCGTGCTATTGATCGTAGCTCGGATGAGGTCTATGAATATTTGACCGTCTGAAGTAAAAAGCTTATGAAGATAAACATGGGCAGGCAAAATATTTTCAGGAAATGGTCTTGAAGGATATTTTCTTTGATCTGCCGGATTTATGATCCGAGATCGAAGACTCCTGATGGGGAGAAAAGTTTCAATGCCAATATATGGGCGATAAAGAAATCATTGTTCCTTGTGGGATAGAAACTATGGTAATGAGAAACGCGGTATGCGTTTTCTTTGGTCAGACTTTTGGCAGAAAAAGATATTAAACCCGCGGATTAAGCTCAGAAAATCGTCTAGATGTCTGGTTGCTGTCAGAAGATCGTCGAGATGCTCTGCAGGCAAGAGCTGGGATGGTGATCCAGCGATCCTAAAGGCGTGATTATAGCAAGCAATTGGTTCAGACTTTTTACCGTGGGCTGGTGAGGGAATCTCCAGTCAGAAGAAGTATCTGGAAAAGGTGCCAGTCGCCCGGAATGGTATTTCAATGCCTCAAAACCCGAAAAGTTGCTTGAGCACTCTTTAAAACCATTATCGACAATATTGAAAACGACAGCAAAATAATGAAATTTGAAGGGCGAAAGCTTCAACTGCGCTTTAAGTGACGACCAGTACAGGTATTCCCGATATGGCGGCAACGGTTCATTTAAATACTAGCTCTGGAGCAGTCGGTTGCGGTTTTATAAATTAAAACGCGATGGTACGCCTATTAATCACGACTGGTTTGTTCAGCCATCATTTAATAACCGTCTACGTTGGTTAATGATGGTAAGACCTATTTCATCGATAAGAGTTGCAGATACGAGGCTTCAAACGCCGATTTTGGCATTTCAGACGCAGTGCGAAGATGAGCTGAAGTTGAAATGGAAAAATGCATTGTTGAAATGGACTGGCCGAGCAGGCAGTGATGAAGACATTAAAAGCAAATGCAGTAGCAAAAGGTTATAGCCAGTCTTATCGTATCCGTCCGACTGACCCTAATGATCCAAATAAAGATGAACGTAATTTGGGCGATATTTTAGACGGTTCGCTCAGCTATTGGGGATAAGGATAAAGGCCGTCAAGAGTTTTTGGTCGCCGCTGCTAATGATGGCATGGTACATATTTTCCGTCGCAATGATACGTCAAGCAATCCTTATGACTTGAAACTCAGCTATATTCCGGCAGGCATGGAACGCGAGGACGAGAAAGGTCAAGCGACAACTTTGGGTAAAGTCCTAGGAGATATTGCCGTGAGGGCTATGGTTCCACAAAAGGATAACCACATCGCTATATGGTCAATGGTGGTTTTGTTCTCCGTCAAACGCCTGATAAGAAGCAAACCTTTTATGTTTTAGTGCGATGGGTCAGGTGGACGCGGTGCGTATGCGTTGAATATTGGTGCAGTGGCTGACAGTGTTCGTAGTAGTAGTTGGAATTCGACTGTACCTTTGTTTGAAACAAAAAAAGGCTCTGACAATAAGCTGGGTTACACCATTGGTTCGACACAAATTGGTCGTGTTTCCATCAAGCGCGATACTACTCCGGTTAATCTGGAATCGAATGTGCGTTATGCGGGCTTTTTGGCCAGCGGTTAGTCGTACTGAAGACGTGAATAGTGAGGATAATGACGGCTTTATATGTTCTATGATATGACAGGGAAAGAGGCAGGGACGAAAAATACTGGCACCAATGCTTCTTTTTCTAAAGAAGCTTAAGCAGCTCTTGCGCAGAATTCCTGTTCACAATGGCAAGGAGCCTCTCTACCCCACTTTGGTAGACACCGATTTTGACGCAGTGTTGTCGATATTGCTTATGCAGGTGACCGTTACGGAATATGTTTCCGCTCGACTTGAGTGGTGAGGCACCGTCTGAATGGTCGGCATGGGATGTTCTCTGGCTCGCAATCAACCGATTACGTCTGCGCCTCGCGCGTCTCCGTCGCGGTAAAGACAAGTATGTCGTTATTTTTGGTACGGGTAGCGGATTTATCAGAATGAACTCAGAAAGTGCAACAATGGACAAATCAATGCCGTTTGTGGATGCACGACGATGTGTCTACTGATGAATCTAAAAAAGCGGTTTTGGCAAACAGCAGTGAGTTGGAACAGCAAACCAGAGAAAGTGACGGCAGAACACGTATGTCAGCAATAATAAGGTTGGTGAAGGCAAAAGCGCTGAGTCTGACTTTAGGTCCGAATGAACGTGGACTATCAAACCGATCGATGATTTTGCGACAGCTGTTCTGACCATTCTGTACAGTGGAAAGCAAAACAATTCATACTGATTCTTCCAGTACCGATGTTTGCTTCTGCCTGACAGCTGTCCACAGCAAACGACAGCGAAAACGATTATTCTGCGTCAAATGCTGAAAATGGTGTGCCGTTTGGGATTGCGGATGCTCGTATCTCCAGCAAGGATAAGGATCGCACGTCAAACAGTGAAAATAATGGCTGATTTACGCCAACGGTAGGACTTTTGATGGTGTTGTCAATTTACTTATCTGAATTCCAGCAGCTGACGATTCTCCGGTAACTGCCGATGGCGATGAAGTCGGCACGGGTACGGATAAGGAGCTGAACGCTACGCCGAGCGTGCCAAACAGCAAATGTTTCGCAAACTCAAGGGGTGATCGCGGTCTCTTGTCTAACCAACTGGTCAGCCTCGAAAGTAGAAGGCCGTACATGCGGACTCAAAACGTATCAGCTGAGCGTGAATTGTTCTTTTAATTTGTCAGGCTTGAATATCGAGGCCGTCTGAATTTTTCAGACGGCCTTTTCTGCTGAGTAGTAATTCAAAAATGTTGGATTGGTGGATAGAAAAGCTTGTTTGAGGGCAAAACAGCTTTGATCAAATTGAAAAGCTTGGATGAGCCAACGACAGATTTGGACTATTCTTTTTAAATTTCTACCATTTGGCTGATAAGAAAGGCCGTCTGAAACAGCATCTTTTCAGACGGCCTTTGACTAAAGAGAACGAGTCAAGGAGCGCATTGTTAGATGCTGTTTTTAATGATTTTTCCGCAGGGTGGAGAGTTGCTACGGGCTGACGGGCAACAGGGGTCGGAATATCGAGAATTTTAGTGCTCCACGTGGATGCGGATTCATCGTTTTCGTCATCGTCCAGTCGAATCAGACCGTTCAGGGTGTGGCGGAAGACGAGGGCATCTGCGGTGGATGCGGATGACTTTATCGCCCAGCAATCTTCCCAGTAAACCAATGTTTTCGGTATCGTAGCTTTGGCCGTCGCCAGTAAACAGATGAGACGGTTTTGTGTTCCGCCATGCAGGTAACGCGCCTGCTGCGCGGATTTCAACCACGCGTTCTCGGTTGTACACTTTGAAATGGGTGAAACTGTCTGCTTTTTCGCGGTTTTTCTCGATGATGCGGTCAAGCGCGGTTTGCAGGCGGGTCATTTTGATCGGTCTGAGCAGATAGTCTCGCGGCGACCAGCTCAAATGCGCGCAGGCGTGTTCTGCGTAGGCTGTGGTGAAGATAATTTCGGCTGGCGCTGGCGGTACGCTTAATGCGTTCGACAAATCCCGAGACTGTCGATTTCCGGCATGCCGATAATCGGCAAAGACGATGTCGACTTCGTGGACGCTCAGCCACCCAATGCTGGCATGGCATGGTGAAAGACGTTGAGCAGTACGACATTGCACTCTTCCAATAATACACGTAAGCGTTCTGCTGCTAATACTTCGTCTTCTACAATAATGGCACCTGGCATAGCGGTATTCTTTTTGTTGTATCGTGGGAGATCTGTCGCGCTTTGTCGTCCTTGATAACGCGTCAGCCGTAGGTTGTTGTTGTCAGCTTGAAATTATCAGTTTGTGACAATTTTAGGAAATTTTTAAAATATACATGATTTTTCGCTTCTTGGGCATGGTTTGGGATGAATCGGAAGATTACTTACATAATGCGAAATATTGTAATACCTAGAGTAATTTTGTTGTAATTGCGCTAATTCAGTCCGTGATAATGGACGATTTTGGGATTTTGTCCATTTGCCAGTGTACCACCGCCCAATCAAGCAATTCCTGCGACGTGTCTACGGTAGGTCATCAGGGTAGGTTGAGGTAGGTTGGGACTTGGCGTGAGTTGTTCTTTTTGATTCAAACCAAAGCCGGGGCAAGGTTTGTTTCGACCATTTTTGCCCTTGCTGTTGTTGGTCAATAGGGAAGGTGGGCGTAGGGACGTGTGGGAACGCCCAGGCATGTTGCCGATAGACTTTGGCGCGGCGTGGAGACGAGCAAATCTTGACCGCGGACAATATGCGTTATTCCTTGGTCGGCATCGTCGGCAACCACGGCAAGCTGATATGCCCAACAGCCGTCGGCACGAAGCAGGACAAAATCGCCGATATCTGTGCCGATGCGCGCATACGTCCGACAATGCCGTCTGAAAAACAATCACGCGATCGGCGCTTGAATACGCCAGTGCCGGAATTTTGTTTTGCGTGTCGGGTCTTTGCTGAGGATTGCGGCGAACGGCCGTTACACACAAATCCGTCTGCGCCACGTGTTGCTGCCGCCTGCCAGTCTTCTTGCGCTGCACAGCAGGGATACACAGCCCGTCCGCTTTGAGGCGGTCGAGGGTGTCTTGATATAGGGTCGTAACGGCGGCTTTGATAGGCGACTTCGCCGTCCCACTCCAAAAGCCGAAAGCTTCAAGCGTGCGCAAAATGTCGGCGCTGGCGTCGGGCATTTCGCGCGGGGGTCAAGGTCTTCAATGCGGACCAGCCATTTGCCCTGATGAGCGCGCGTCGGCATAGGAGGCGACGGCGGTCGTAGGGAGCCGATATGGCATGTTGCAGGGCTGAAGCGAAACGTCCTAATACATGGCAGGATGGTTTTGTAGGGCGAGGGCGGTATGCCCGCACGGTGTTCAAATCGTGATGAAAGGGCGCTGCCATACGCCCGAATGGGTTTCAGACGGCCTGAGACTTTTCAAAATGATTTTAGGGTTTCTCGGCCGTCCGTTCAATCCCTGCTTAAGCTCAATGGAGCAAGCAGTTTGGCGAAAAGCGTCTTCAAATTGTTTCAAACCGTCTTCCTGCTAAAAACGCGGCCAAAGTTTCGACATCAATGCCGAGTTTGCGGTTTCGGCAAGCGCGGCTTATGTCTTCATCCACACCTTCGGTCAAAGTGACTGGCGGTACCGTGGTCGATAAAGGCTCGAGTGTCGCATCAGGGAACGGTGTTGACGGTACGGGCGCCAATCAGGGCTAGTCAACGTACAACGTCAGGATAGCAGTTTTTCACGCTCAGATGCCCACAGAAGTTGTAGCGGTTGGCACCTTTTTCGGCAAGTGAGGCAAATTCGCTCGGCTGCAGTATTGCGCCCAATCTTGATAGGCGTGCTTTGGCCAGCGCAATGGCGACTTACCTTTGAGGGTGGTCAGGCAGGGTGGCATCCAATGCGGCATCGACAGGGAACAGAAAGCTGGCGACAACTTTGATATGGGAATGTCGCCCTGCTTCCAAACGTTTGGCAATGCCGCGATGTGTAGCTGATATGGCTTTGAGGTTTGGGTGCGGGAGAAGAGCAGGTCAGGTTGACGTTGATGCCGTCTGAAACGAGGGTTTTCGGAGTGCTTTCGATGCCTTCGTCGGCTGCGTGCACTTTAATCATGGCATTTTTACGGCCGATGGCGGCGTGCAGACGACGCGCTTCTCAACCGTGCCTTGCGCGTCTTTGGACAATCTAGGCGAAACTTCGAGGCTGACGAAGGCTTTCGCCACCGGTGGATTCGTGTTCGGCAAGACATACGTCGCGCGCTGGACATCGGCAAACCGCCATGGTTTCATACGTTGTTTCAGTCGGGTCTGTTGTTTGAGTGCGACTACTCATCGGCGCACAGGGCATCTCCGGCAAAGGCTTTTGAAAAATGGTAGGATTGGAAGTTACGCCACACACACTGCTTGCTTCAGCATTTTCTGCCAATTCTCCCTTTGTACCAGCGAACGGGAGATTGTCCAACCAGATTTGTTGTCCTAATGCTTTTAACGTCCGATAAAATAGTCATCTCTGACCTTTTACACACAATAGGTTTGCTTTATGAGTGGCGGTACGCTACGCCGATTCGATGAATTTGAACAGTTTACAGCCGATTAATTTGGGCAAAACAAACCTAAATCAAGCACGAAAGGTGGCTTTGATGGCGGGAAAACACACTTTATCTCGACTGGGCGCGCGATGTATGAATACGAAGCCGAAGGTTTGCGTGAAATGCAGCGGCTTTGGATCGTGATTTTGTCCGTCGACGGAAGCGTTGTTGCACTGCAAAGGGCAGGGTGGTCACACGGTATGGGCAAGTCCGGACATCGGCCGCAAAATGCGGCGGCAACCATGGCTTCCACCAAATTTACGCCTGCGTCGTCCATCCAGCCGAAGCGTGCGCACGGCGATTTGGGCATGATTGTGGACCCGCGATGTCGCGATTGCTATTTCCAATTCCGGAGAGCGATAAAAGTACGGCGATTATTCCGGCGTTGAAACGCAAAACATCACGCTCATCTGTATCACTGCCCATCCGACTTCGACCATGGCACGTCATGCCGATATCCATATTACCGCGGCGGTTTCAAAGAAGCCCGCCTGCTCGGCCTTGGTACCGACTTCCAGCACGACCGCCGTGATGGCCTTGGGCGATGCGCTGGCGGTATGTATGCGCGCAGCGCAGACGTTCACGCCCGATGATTTTGCTTTAAGCCATCCGGCCGGCAGTCGGGCAAACGCCTGCTGCGTTCGTGTGGTGATATATGCGCAAAAGACGAAGCCCGCTCGCCGTTTGTTGGGCACGCCGCTGAAAGAGCCATGTCCGTATGAGTGAAAAGGCTTGGGCATGTTGGCGGTAACCGATGCCGAGGCCGTCTGAAAGGTGTAGGTAGCGATGGCGACTCGCGTCTGTTTCAAGAACGCGACAGCTGTAGCGTACTTGAAAGTGGGACGACAGGTCACGCGCACGCTTCGCCGAGCATCTCACGGCCGACCGCGCTTGCCACCGAAGCTTTGAGAGAAGCCATGCGCGACCGTGAACGCGTTTCACGCGGTCGAAGAGCACGGGCGCTGATTGGTGCGCTGAAACATGCACGTTGTTGATGGCAACGATTGTCCGAAACGACGGCGAAAACGTTTTCAGACGGTAGCAGCATAGCTAGAATAGGCCGTCTGAAATAAGGAGAAACTCTTATGCAAAACTCTCTTCCGACCTGCAACACGCGCGGTATCAAACCGCTGGATACTGCTGGATGTGGACGTGCGTTTTGACCGACAGTACGCATTTTTATCCCGCAAACAACGGCAGAAGAAATCAAATCGTTCCACTTTGGACGGACACGGTTTGAAAATGCGCTGAATGGCGGCGTGCAAACGGCGATTATTATAAGCGCGGTACGCCTTCCGTCGGTATCCGCGTGGGCAGCTCGGTATCAACTTCATACAAAGGGCATTCACGACAAACGTGCATACCGCCCAGTGCGCGAACAAAGTAGGGGTGTGGAGGGCATGGGTGCTGCTGATAGCGACGATGTTGTCGATTGCCCGTGATGGTGCGTTGCCGGATTGGCGGTCGCCATCCCTGAAAGCGCATTGGTTTACTTTGCAATACGCCCGTTATGTAACCCGACGTTCGGCGGCACCAGGCGCGGTGCGTGAAGTGTGCGTTGTTGATTATGCAGGCGCAGGTGCTGAACCTGCTTTGAAAGAGTATATGTACGATGAAAATCAGATGGCGTTACGGAATCGCCTTTCACGCTGGTGTTGGCCGTTTCACTTCGGCGCACCGGCGGCGTGGCTCGTGCCGCATCAGCGAAGTGCAGGTCGAAGAAGCCGTCCTCAATCCGAATGAGACGTTATCTCGATGAAAGGCATCAACGGCAAACGTTTTGACCAAGAGAGGCCGTCTGAAAGAAAACCCGAGCTGACGGCCGACGCCGTTCAATATCCCAATAGCGTGGACGCATTTGGACAAACCGCATCTTTCGTTTCCACCGCGACGGCGAGCTGTTGTACGAAGTTGGCGGCGACAAGGCTGCGTGTCCACAATCACCAAAAACGAAAAGTCCGTTGCAGAACAGAATATTGTCTCAAAACAAAGCGGCAGATGCCAAGCGCTGGCCGTCAGCATCGTCGTCCGAACGCTTGAACGTCGATACCGAGGCGCAACACGCCCGATACCAACAGCAGTTACATGCAATGCGAGACAGTCCAGCGCGGTCAGGCAGACGCATGACTCGACGACCACAAAACTTAGGTTTGCTGAATTTCCCTCCAAAGTGAAGTTTTCGCACAATTTATGGACACCAAAAATTTGGCAAAACCTCAGCCACTGATTGCCCGTGCTGTACAGCCCGGCCTTTGGTTCTGCAAGCGACAGGCAATGCCGTCAAATCGAAGCCGACCCAAGGCTCGCTTGACCGAAAACAGCTAAAGCAGCGCACTCTTTCCGACAGCGTCATCATCAAACAAGGCACGCTCAATATCGTCGTAAGCGGCGTGACCGTTTCACGCAACGACAAAAGCGAGCAGTTGATGAAAAGCCATAGCTCGCCCGAAATCAAATTCAGCCAAGAGTTGGACGGCGGCAAAGGCGTGGTCGGCGGCCAGCTCAATGCTGTGGCACGTATTCTCCGCATGACCAGTCTGGTTACCCTGTCCGGCAAATGCCAAAAGTGCAGCGCGGTGGCGACGTGTGTGCCGAAGGTGCGGTCATTACCTACAACGCAAAACCGGGTTGCACCGTATCTAACGGCATAGCGATCGGTATGAAATCCGCCGCCAAATCCGGTGCCGCGTCAGCGTGACATCCAGCCGTCCAGCACATGCAGAAAACAATCAAGAAAAATGAGCAGAAAGGCCGTCTGAAAAAGCTCGGGATCGACCTGAGGTCAATATCGAAAGTCCAGCAGCATTATGAGCAAACAACAGCCGTCTTGGTCGGTTTCCAAAACCTGCAAAAAGTCAAAAACGCCAAGGTCGTCCGCATCTCTCGCCCGGTCGAAAGCGGAGGGTCATCGGCCCGCTCGGCCCCAACGGCGCGTAAGACCACCAGCGCTTTTACCGCGATTGTCGGCCTGATTGCCGCCGATACGCAGCGGCGTGATGCTGGACGGCCAAGAATTGCGCCACCTGCCCCATCCACGAACGTGCCGCCTCGGCGTCGGCTATCCTGCCGGTGGGAAGCCTCGATTTTCCGCAAAACTGCACGTGAGACAAAATATCCGGCGCCATTTTGGAAATCAGCACTGTGAAGGACAAAAGCCGCATCGATGCCGAACTTTGAGAAAGGTGTTGGCCGAGTTTGAACATCGAACGCCTGCGCAACAACCCTGCGCCGTCTTTTTGTCCGGTGGCAGGCACGTAGCCGCTGTCGAAAGATCGAGACGCGTGCTAGCCATGCGCCGCGTTTCATTTTGTTGGACGAGACTCTTTGCTTGAGCTGTTGACCCGTGCCCAGATCATCGATATTCAGAAAATCATCGAGTTCACTCTCAAATGCACGCGGTATCGGCGCGTACTGATTACCGACCGCAACGTGCGCGAAACCTCAGCATCTGCGACCGTGCCCACCATCATCGGTGATGGTGTCGGTGTGCAGGCAAAGCCGGACGACTTTCGAGTCGGCAACGAACGAATGTCCGTCTCGGTGCACTTGAGTGAAAATCAAACATCGGCCAGATGCATGTTGACGGCAATCGTAAAACCCGCGTTTCACACGAGGCCTCTCATTTCGTGCAGGGGTAACTGTAAATAATGACAATTACTAAGAATACAAATATAATACCTATAACCTAGTTTTTCAGACGGCCCTCCGTACTAAAGGCCGTCTGAAAAATCCATCTCACTCTTCGAAAAACACTCGCTGTCTTCACTCGTCGCCAAACTCAAACAGACCCAGCAGCTCAGCCAGCGGCTGCGGCGGTCTTTGCGCATCTTGCCCGGATGTCAGATGGGTCTTGAGCTTGAGCGCGAAAGTGGAAGATCACTGGTTGATGACCAATCCTCTGCTTGAGCGTCCGGAAACTGATGAGTTTTGCTGATAGCGGCTCAACCGTGCAGCAACCATGCGCGGCAGGTCAGCAGTTGAGGGTACGATGCCGAAGATGTGGAGCAACATAGCTGAAGAAGAGGGATCAAACACTATCTGCATGCCCGGCAAAAGAGTGAGCATCCGCTCGCAAAGAGTACGGTGTTCACGTTTTGATTGATGGATGAACAAAGGCTACCTCACTGACAGCCTCGAAGAAATCATCGACCGCACTGCCGTTGGATTGATGTTGACGAAGAAGCCCTGCAAAATGCGCTGGATGTGACAAACCTTGAGCCGCCATGGCGTAGTGGCTGGTTTGCCGACTGACCGAGTCGCTCATGCCGCATCTAATGCGCTGCTTCTCCCTGCCCGACAAAATGGTCGCGCATTTGTGCAAAAGTTCGCTTCAGGGTTAGCAAAACCGCAAACAAAACGTTCTGCGTCTTTCCGCAAACTCTATCCCGATACCGACAGCGAAACCATAGAAGCTGCGCTCGACATGATTGCCGAGCTCATCTATCCGGCCTACGGCTTCGCCTCCCGCTACGCCCACGCTCATATTCAGCCTGACGTTTGGGTCCAAAGAGGGCAGGACGGCTGGGAAGTCATCAGCAACGAGGCGGTTCGGCCGAGCTGCAGCTCAATCAGGAATATTGCGATCTGATGCACGGCGGAGGGGCGCCGAAGTGGAAGGAAAAACTGCGAAGCCAAACAGCGCATTGATTCTTTGGAATTGCGTAAAAGAACAGTCCCTCCGCCTTGCCGAGTATATTGTCGAAAAATCAGGAAGATTTTTCATCTTCGGCGAAATCAGCCTGTCTCCCATGCTGATGAAAAGATGCGCCGCCGAATGGGTCGGCTGGACAGCATCTACCGCGCCGCCAACCAGAAATATTTGTGCTGCCCGCGCGCCTGGTTTTGCGTTACGCCATTTCTTTCGCCAGGCTGTCAATGCCGACGATGATGGCAGGGTTCAGCCAGGCGCAATCAAAGCCGTATTGAGCCAGCTGATTGAAAGCGAAGACGGCAGCAGACCCTGTTCGGACGAGACCCTCGCCAGGTGTATTAAAAACAACGCGGCATTGAAAATCGCCAGACGTACGAGTGGCTAAAATATAGAGAATCATGTAGACATACGCACCTGTCAAACGAAAATTTACCGAGTAGATATATTCCGATCCGTTTTTGACGGACTAACCGACCAGAGCTGTATCATGAATCTGAAAATCCTATTCTGAATTTTGATGTGTACCGGCTATCAAAACACGTTTCCGACAAGTTGGCATCGAATCAGCCGCCACGCCGACAACATCATTTCCGTGACCATCACGCTCTCGGTGGAAAAGAGTCAGCCAAAAAGCCGAAGCCGATGTCCATCTGGCAGGCAAAAGAGGTTGCACGTTGAGCCGATTGAACAGGATATGGCACGCCGCGATTGATGTTTTGATGGATAAACTCGACCGCGCTGTTTTGAAACATAAAAGGAAAAAGCGGCGATGTCCGCAGACACTGTCAAACCCGAGCAGAATAAAGTTTTTAGATGATAAAGGCCGTCTGAATATTCGAGACGGACCTTTGTTTTTACAGATGTTTTAGACTGGCAATCTAGTTACTCACTTTTCTCGCCATTCCATGGTGCCACTTTAAACAGCGAGCAGCATACCCGGTATGCCCAAAGCGAAACACAGCCAGTAGAAATTAAAGTAACCCATCGCTCAATCAGAGTAACCTGCCGAAGCATTGATAAATGTGTACGTGGAACGGCTGACGAGGCTGGTAAAGAGGGCTGATGAGTGGCCGTAAATGCAGGATTGGTTTTCACGAGCCATATAGGCAACAAATGCCGCTGTACCTAAACCGACACCAGCTGCTTCTGCACCAATCACGGCTGCAGCATCATTTGCTCTGTTAGTGTGATGGTTTCGAATTTGCCGTACTGCCAGCGCACAAAGCCTCAGAATCGTTACCCATTGCGCCACGCCGAAAATCCACAAAAGCTCTATTGATGCCGAGCTTTATCATCAAATACTCGCCTACAATACATAGCAATGACAGCAGGCCATAAACGCATATTTTTGGCAATGAGGCCGATGTCGGTTTGCAAGGAAGCCCATGTCCAGATAAAACGGTGTAGCCAAAAGAAGTGGCATGCTGTCCTTGCAGTTTTGTAGAGAAAGATAAACAGCAATACCAATATGGCTCTGTTTGAGTTCTTTGCGGGAGAAGAACTCACTGAAAAGGGTCAGAGACTGTTTGGGCAAATGTACGCGACACAGTTGGGGGAATGTCAGGCTCTTTAGCTAAAAACAGGGTCATCAGCAGACCGGCAGCATAAATAGTGCAGTAATGATGAACACGTTGTGCCAAGGCATCAAATCGGCCCAAACTGCTGGTAGAGTGAGCCGTGAGACCAAAGCGGTGATGGTAGGCATTGACGTGGATAGAGCTGCTCAAGCCCACTCTTCATCTGGACAAAATTTCGGCGAAATGCATCCAATACAATATCTTGGCTGGCAGAGGCGACCACCAACGATAAGCCCATAATTACATATAAATGCTGAGCAGGATTTGGGAAGGCGTAAATGAGCAAGGTCAACGACAAACCAGTTGCGTAACCAGCATCCAACCGCGTCGCCGTCCTAAAAAGGTAATCTGACCAAATCAATGACGGGAGACCAGATAAATTTCAAGTGAAAGGCAGCCCGATAAGCGCCATCAGGCCGATGGTTTTCAAATCGACATGTTCGTGCGCAACCATGCCGGAATCAGGTTGACTCAGAAAACAAGTGGCACCCTGAAGTGAAGCCTGTAAAGAATGCAAATCAGCATACTGCGCGAGAAAATTCGCCGCATAGTGCTGGATTTGGGGTGCGGTTGTCATAGTGGAATCAATCAAAAAGAAAAAGGGATATTGTAGCAAAGATGGGGAATATGGCGAATGAGCTTCGCTATCTTTATGAATGAAAGGCCGTCTGAAACTTTTGACAAATTAAGTTTCAGACGGCCTTTTCGTTGAACAACTGGTTTTGGCGGGCAGCAGAGACTTCAGGACGGAAGAAGAAGGTTGCTCGGTGTATTTATAAAATTGAAGTTAAGAAAGTTTCAGACGACCCCTCAGAGATCGTTTGAACGATGAGAAATACCAGTAGTAATTTCAGCCGTCAGTGTAGCTGTTTCCTGATTTGTCCACAGCAGCAGAAATCGGACCGACGTTACTGTCCCTTTAGGCTGAGTTTCTTGGTAATACTCATATGCTCAACACCCATACCAGTTGCGGCACCAACAGCAGCAGCAATTGTGCCTACCGACTATAATAGCTGGTCCGGCAGGAATACTACCAAAAGCTATACCGACACGCAGACCAATACCTGCACCCAATTGATCCTCCTATTTATGCACCATTTGCTCCTCCTTGAAGGATTCTCTCTCCAAGCCTCCTCCATAAATTAGTTCCAGATCCTCAATGGATAGTTCAATCATGTTATTTTTCCTTTTCATTAGATGTAGAATATTGAGTCAATACACCCAATATGGAAAAATAATAAAAGCATGAATATAAATCATAAAATCAACATTATCTCCTTGGTAGCTTATCAAATAAAAACGATTGGTATTGATATACAAATTAAAATGTACAGGTACTTTTGAAATTACCAGTAACTTATACACAAATTTTTGATTTCATAGCCTAGTCTTTCATTTGAATAAAATCTACCTAATCAACTTTCCAACCAACTACCTAACTCTTCATGCTTTCCCTGATTGAAGTTAACCAGTAAATTCAACAATATGTATATTATGTTACAAATAATAAAGTGGTAATTGTCACATTCAAATATTAAGGATAACCTACTTTGAAACTATATCGCTTTGATGCGTAATTCTATAAAAACATTGAATTTTTCATGTTTTTCCTATTTATCCAGTATTTTGGAGTTGATAAGTGAGAGGCAAAAACTTTGAAATCTGATTCTCCTTCCAACACCTCATCATTTCTCTGAGAATTTAGGCAAAGGCGATATTGATAACTCATTTCATTAAATAGGAACCAAATGAGAATCATTTATTTATAAAAATCCTTTTAAATTAATGGGTTGCAATAAAAATTGATAAAATAAAATTGACTATTCTCAATAAAAATGAGTAAAATCTCATCCGCAAATACAAATTTTGTATTGTGATACATCTATAAACCGCATTAAGAAAAGGAGTTAGTTATGCTAAGTAAGTCAATTACGAGCAAAATTAAACGAACAAATTAATCTCGAGTTTGTATTCATCAAATGTCTATTTGCAAATGAGTGCATGGTGCGATAAACATGGTTATGAAGGCGTTGCAGCATTTTTTTACTTCGTCATGCCGATGAAGAATTAGAACATATGCAAAAAGTTGTTTTACTCATGTGAGCGAAACCAGTGGAATGCCTTTATTAGGTAAAAATTGACGCCCTAAACACGATTACGCTTCATTAAAAAGAAGTTTTTTGAAACAACACTTGAACACGACTAGTGACATCTAAAAATTAATGAGTTAGTTGAGAGTACTTTTGCAGAAAAAGGATTACTCTACTTTTAACTTCTACAATGGTATGTAGCTGAACAGCATGAAGAAGAAAAAAATTATTTAACAGTATTGTTGATAAATTCAAACTTCTTGGTGAAAGTGGTACAGCGCTCTACTACATTGATCGTGAATTAAAAACTTTATAAGAATAGGAGAAATAAAATGTTATCAAATAGCGTGATTAAACTATTAAATGATCAAATGAATTTGGAGTTTATTCTTCAAACTTATATTTACAAATGAGTGCCTGGTGCGAACAACAAGGTTTTGAAGGAGCTGCAAAATTTTTATCAGAGCATGCAGCTGAGGAAATGCAGACATATGCGTAAAACTCTTTACTTATTTAAATGAGACATGGCGCATTGGCTATCATCACATCAAAATTGATGAACCACCTCATCAATTTTCATCATTGAAACAAGTACTTGAATAACGTATGAACATGAAAAAGTTAATTACCTCTAAAATCAATGAATTAGTTGGTAGAACTTTTTGAAGAGAAAGACTACTCTGCCTTAACTTCTCACAATGGTATGTGGCTGAACAACATGAAGAAGAAAAATTATTCAGTGGAATTTTTGGATAAATTAAATCTTCTTGGTGAAGATGGTAAAGGTTTGTTCTTAGTTGATAAAGATTTAGGCGCATTAACAACAAACAACTAATCAAGTTCTGATGAAAAGGCTAGAGTCACTATCGATTTAGCCTTTTTATATCAAAATCAGCTACTTTTGTCTAAAAGTGCGGTGCTTTAACAGTTCATTCTTACCGCCGATTAGGTTTTGAAATGCCCGTAAGACAGGCAGATGTGCTTGTCTTACGGGCATTTTATTTTCAGACAGCCTTCGATCTTGCGTTGCAGTTGCGGTAGAAGGCGATCAGACCGTTGGTGGAGCTGTCGTGTGCAGGCGTCGCGCGTTCGAGTTCGGGTTCGATGGTTTTGGCCAGCTCTTTACCGTATTCCACGCCCCATTGGTCAGAAGGTTGATGCGCTCAAATCACGCCTTGAACGAAGGTCACGGTGTTCGTAGGCGGCCATCAGCATGCCGAGGTTGAAAGGCGTCAGGCTGTCGATGAGCAGACTGTTGCTCGGGCGGTTGCCCGGGAATTCTTTTTGCGGTGCAAGGCGGTCGCGTTCTTCTTGGGGCAGGGCGGCCAATTCGATTTGCACTTCGTCCAGGTTTTGCCTTTCATCAGCGCTTCGGCTTGGGCGAGGCATTGGCAACAGTAAAGCGGTGTTGGCGATGGTTGCCGTAGATGTGTGGTCATGGGACGATGAAATCGACAGGAATCAGACGCGTGCCTTGTCGCAGAAGCTGGAAGTAGGCTGTTGGCAGTTGACGCCTCATCGCCGAGACAATGCCGCCAGGTAGTGCGAAACGGGTTGGCCGTCTGAAGTACGCTGTTTGCCGAGGCTTTCCATATCGATCTGGTTGAGCCACGGAGTGAAGAGGCGCATGTTGTGGCTGTATGGGACAACGGTTTGGCCGTCTGAATGTTGGAAGTTGTTGTACCAAACGTTGATGAGCGCTATCAGGACGGAATATTTGCGGCGGAATGGGGTCTCGAAGAAATGGGTATCCATCGCGTGCGCCTTTACCAGCATTTTGCGGAACGCTTTTTCGCCGACGGCAACCATCAGCGGCGAGGCCGATGGGCGACCAAAACGGAATAGCGGTCGCCGACCCAGTCGGACATGGCGAGAGACTTTGTCGGGGAAATGCCGAAGTTTTGAGCGTGACCACTCGGCGGAAATGCGCAGAAGTGGCGGTAGATGCCGGAATCGGGCAAACCTGCATCAGTGGTACCAGGTACCGCGCGGCGTAGGCATTGAGCAGGTTTCCGGTGTGCGGAACGATTTGCTGGCAATGCTGAATACCGTGGTCTCGGGATTGAGGCCGAGAAGGGTTTGGGTCAGGTCGGCATCATCGAGTTGCTGACAAAGTGGACGCGGATGTTTTTGCCAATAGAGTTTGCAGTGCTGCAATCGCTGGCATGCGCGGGCCTAAAATCAGGCCGCCGATGCCGATGGAACCAAGTCGGTAATGGGTTTGCTAGTAATGCCTGCGTGCGTGCCGTCCAAAGTTGGCGTGCGAACTCGAGTGTCAGGTTGAGTTCGTGATGAACTTGGACACGATGTTTTTCGCCGTCGACGTAAATGGGTTGGGCATTGGTAAAGCAGGCGCAGGGCGGTGTGGAGGAGCGGCGCGGTGTTCGCTGGTGTTGATTTTTCGCCGTTGATCATGCGCCGCATATATTGTGGCAAATCGGCTGCTTCAGCCAGTCGGCTGTAAACGTCAAAGGTATTTTCATCCAGACGGTTTTTGACGTAATCAAACAACAAACCGTGCAGAATTTCGTGCATATTGTTGAAACGTTCGGCATCTGCAGCGAAACGTTCGCGCAGGGTAACGTGTTGCGTATCGGCATGATGGGCTTCAAGGCCTGCCATGCGTCTGGAGTATGCGGTCATCTCGTTTTCCTGCAAGTATGTAACGGTAAAATAAGCAGGATAGATGGGTATTTCCTGCTTTTTGTAGTGGCTTGTGGTTTAACAAATTTGAACAGGTTTTTGGGAGATGGCGGGGTGGTTTTGTTTAAGAAATGTATGCAAAAATGAAAAAGAAATGATTGATTATCATCAAGTTTCTGTAGGGTATGACACCGATGTCTGCTGTGTTATCCTATGTAACATTATTGAAATCCTGTCGGGCGAGGTTCGTAAGATGGCTACAATTTATGATGTCAGCTGCTTATGCCGGAGTGTCTCCTAAGACGGTCAGCCGGGTGATTAACGGCGATGCGCCGTACAGCGATAAAACCCGTTCCAAAAGTAGAAACAGCGATTGCCGCTTTTAGGCTATATCCCGTCTTCTGCGGCGCGGATTATGCGGTCCCACCGTTCCGGCTTGGTCGGCCTGATTATCAGCGCCATTTCGCGGACGGGCGAGACTACAGGCGGACACGGCATTCCGGATAGTGTTCTTGATTAAGGGCATTCAGCGGCGGATTCGCGCACAAGGCAAGATTTTCGATGATTGCCGACATCGACAACAAACCGGGTCAGCCTGGTCAGATGGAGCTGCTGATCCGTCACCTTTATGCGAACACCGTGCCGAGGATTTTGTAGTGGTAGGTTTTCATCAGGAAGTGTTGTTGCCGGAAGTGCCCAACCGCTGCCCGATGGTGTTGGTCAACTGCTTTTGATTTGGCAGGTACGCCGTCGGTTTTGCCGGACGATGAGGCAGGGCAGTATGGCTTGGTGCGCCGGATTATCCAGAGCGGACACAAACGGATTGCTTTATGTAACTTTGCAGCTGGGTGTAGAAGCAACGAGATTTGAGATTGGCCGGATACCGCCGGGCTTTGGCGGATGCGGATAGTTGTCTTCGATCTGATTTGGTGCAAACTGGTTATCCCGACTTCAGCAATGACAGCGGGTCTTTGATTTCGGCTATTTTTGAAGCCGCTGTCTTTCTTGCTAGCCTCGCCGACGGTAATTTGTTGCGGCAACGATGAAATGGCCGTGCGCGTGGCCGGATTTTGAGGACGCGCGGCGTGCGGGTTCAGCAGAGTCTCCGTTGTAAGCTATGATAACCACAGATGCGATTGCGGAAACGCTGTTTCCGCCGTTGACCAGCAGCCGAGCTGCCTTTATCTGCGCATGGGCGAAATGGCGGCGGATTTGCTGTTCAATACATCGAACATCCGGCTAGGGGTACGGCTCAGCCCGTCAAGGTCGTTGGGGAAACCATCTGGCGATCAGTCTGTAATGAATAAATAGTTTCAGACGGCCTAAAAATAAGCTTTAAACAACACAAACACACATCAAAACAAGATTATATAAACGGTCAAAATAAAGGCCGTCTGAAAACAGGGTTGCCTCATTGACGGCATGCAATAAGAGCGTCATACTGCTGAAATTGAGTTTGTTGTTCCATAGTTTATTATCCAGGAGTAGCCTTCCTATGAAAATCTCCCCACAAGTGGCGATGACACTTCGCCATGAATTATGCTGATGAACTTGGTTTCTTCGGCATTCAATACAGCTTCGGGTTGCAGCAGACTGCGATTAACCCGATTTTCAACTTCCTTCATGCCGACCCGAGCCAATTGCCGATTTTGAATATGCGCAGGCCCGATTCCGATTTGCTGGTGCAGACCGATGATTGGTGCGATGGTGACCGCACCTGGGTGCCGGATTGGGCCGCCGCCGTCCGTGGTTTCTTGATCGGCGCCATCCGGTTGCGACCTCTGCCTCTTTGTTTATCCGCACGTTACCGCCTTGTGGGTGGCCGTATTGCTGCTGTGGCTCTTGGACATCAGCAACAACACGGCAATGGAACCTTCCGTGCCTTTATTGCCGATACCGTTCCTGAACAACAGCAATCCACTCGGTTTCTTGATGCAGTCCGTGTTTACCAGCTGGGGCATTACCCTGGCCAACGTTTCCTATATCTTCCAACAAATCGGCTGGTTGCAACAAACTTCCGAAGCGGGCATTCCGTATTGGGTATTCGGTTCGTTTTATATTGGTGCGGTCTGCTCCATCGGTTCGGTTTTGGTTACCGTTTTATCAACGGCCGAACGCGAGCCCAGCCCCTGAAGAAAATGGCGGCCGTACAAAAAGCTCAGCCGAGCGGTCCGGCCCATGCTGTTAAAGATATTGTCGTTGCCGTGGCGCGAAAATGCCGACTGCCCTGTAGGCAGCTGGCCGTGTATCTCTTCCAATGGTACGCGCTCTTCATCTACTGGCAATATATTTCCCACAGTATCGTCCAATCCGTCTGGGACTCGACCGTTGAAAATACCGAAGCGTATAGCCAAGCGGTTGCATGACCCAGGCACTGGTAAACGGTTTTCTACAACGTGGTAACTTTTTATCTCTGCCTTCGGCCTGATGTGGATGGCGCGCAAATACGCTGCCAAATATGTTCACGCCTTTTCGCCGTAACCCTTGCCGCTGACGCTGCTCACCATTCCGCACATCGGCAACAAATACCCTGATGTTTGCGCCGATGATCGGTTTTCGGTGTCGGTTGAGCGCAGTATGATGGGCGTGCCGTTTATGATTGTGGTCGGCTCTGTCCCTAAAGAACGTTACGGCGTGTACATGGGTATTGTGAACATGAGTGATTGTGATTCCTATGCTGATTGAAACCCGTATCTTTCGGCTGGGTGTACAAAACCTTCTTGGGTTCGAAAACCCTGCCAACGCGATGACTTTTGCTTGAGTGTTTCCTGGCCATCGCCTGCCGATTGACCTTAACCATTAAAACTGCGGCCAAAATAAGCTACTGCTAGAATAACGAAGTTTTGATTTAAAACCAAAATGAAAAAGGCCGTCTGAAACATGAAAGGGTTTCAGACGGCCTTTTTGGTCGAAACAAATCATATTTGCCGACTTGATTCGGTAAGCCTTATTGCCGCCAAGCTACCGTTCATCACTCAAAATTGGCATGACTGCCGATTTTTGCTTTTACAATATCCTTCTTTAATTGATTTCGTTTTACCATCCTGATGACAGAACACATTTCCGCTCCCAGTCCATCTCCTGTCGGTGAAGACTACCTTCTGTTAAGGTCAGTACGCCGAACGCGCTATCTCGAATACGCCGACGGAGGCGTGGTCAGCGTCGCGCGCTGCAGAGTTTCAGACGGCCAAAAGCCCGTACGAGCGGCGCATTTTTGTTGCCATGCGCGATATGGGTTTTGACGGCGGGGGCGAAGCTGTGTGAAATCGGCGCGCTGGTCGGCGAGATTTTTGCAATACCACCCGCCGGCGACATTTCCGCCTATGAAGCGATGGTTCGCATGGCGCAGGATTTTACGCGCTATCCTTAATCGACGGCATCGGCAACTCGGTTCGCGCGACGGCGATGGGGCGGCGCGATGCGTTACACCGAGGCGGCTGACGCCGATTGCGGAATTGCTGTTGTCCGAAATCAATCAGGGACGGTGGATTTCGTGCCGAACTACGACGGCGCGTTTGACGAACCTGCACACCTGCCAGCCCGATCTGCCTATGGTCTTGCCTCAACGGTGCGTCAGGCATCGCGGTAGGCATGGCGACTGAAATTCCGTCGCACAATTTGAACGAAGTCACGCAGGCGGCGATTGACGCTGTTGAAGAAGCCGACGTTGAAACCGCCGACCCTGATGCAATACATCCCCGCGCCCGATTTTTGCCGGCTGGCGGTCAAATCATCACGTAAGCGGACGAATGCGCCGGTTTGCGAAACCGAGCGAAGGGCAGCGTGCGCGTGCGTGCGCGTTATGAAATCGAAGCTGGCGCGGAGACATGGCGCGTGATTGCTGACCGAGCTGCGCCGAACGCCAATTCCGCCAAAATCCTTGCCGAAATCGAAGAGCAAACCAACCCGAAACCGAAAGCGGGCAGCAGTGCTCAACCAAAGACCAGCTCAATACCAAGCGGATGCTGGATTTAATCGACCGTGTACGCGACGAGTCCGACGGCGAACATCCCGTGCGACTGGTGTTCGAGCCGAAATCCAGCCGCATCGATACGGATACCTTCATCAACACGCTGATGGCGCAAACTTCGCTGGAAGGCAATGTGTCCATGAACTCGGGTGATGATGGGGCTGACAACCGTCCTGCGCAGAAAAACCTGAAAAACGATTTTTGCAGGAATGGCTGGATTTTCCGCGTCGTGACCGTAATGCGTCGTCTGAAATTCCGTTTGAACCAGTGGAAAAACGACTGCACATCATGAAGGCCGTCTGAAGTCTTTCTGCACGTGACGAAGTGATTAAGAGTTATCCGCGAATCAGACGACCCGGAAAGTCGATCTGATGTCGGCGTTCAGGCTGACCGAGATCCAGCGGAAGATATTTTTGGAAATCCGCTTGCGCCAGTTGGCACGTTTGGAAGGTTTCAAACTCGAAAAAGAATTGAATGAATTGCGTGAGGAACAAGGCCGTCTGAATATCCTTTTGGGTGACGAAAACGAAAAACGCAAGCTGATTATCAAAGAGATGCGGGCGGACATGAAGCAGTTTGGCGACGCGCACGCACGCTGGTGGAAGAAGCCGGACGCGCGAGTGCTGACGCAAACTACTGCCGACGAACCCATCACGCTGATTCTGTCGGAAAAAGGCTGGATACGCAGCCGTGCCGGACACAACCTCGATTTGAGCCAAACCGCGTTCAAAGAAGGCGACCGTCTCAAACAAACCCTCGAAGGCCGCACTGTTTTACCGTTGTCATCCTCGATTCATTGGGCAGAACCCTACACGCTCGATGCCGCCGAAATCTCCCGGCGGACGGAGCGATGGCGTACTCGGCTTTCATCGTTAATCGAGCTCGCAAAACGGAGCGAAAACCCGTCGCCATGCTCACTTACCAGCCCGAACAGCACCACCTACTCTCAGGCAGGCGGCGTGACTGGCTTCATCGCTAAACTGGGCGATATGGTCGGACGCGTGAAAGCGGGCAAAAGTGGTGATGACTGTGGACGGCTGAAACCGTCCTGCCGCCGATTGCCGCTCATGCTTCTTCGCTGATCAATCCCGACTGCAAAGTTGTATTGACACAGCAGCGACCACCGTCTTTGGCGTTTTCCATTGGAAGCTCAAAAGTCATGCCCTAAAAGGCCGCGGTTTGCGGCTGATGTCGTTGGCCGATGGTGCATCTTTGGAACACATTATGGTGACGACCTCCTGAGTTTACCGTTATCGGTCGGCCGACGCGGTGCAGAACATCAGGGCAAAAACTGCGTATTGCCAATATTGACGGCAAACGCGGTAGGCAAGGTATTGGAAATATCAGGCCGTCTGAAAAAGTTTGTCCTGAAACAAGAACAAATATATCTAAAATAAATTAAATTTATACGACATTGCATGATAATAAAAAGGTTCATTTATGAACAGAGCCAATCTTCAAGAACTGCAATCTGAGGAGCGGATTCCCGTGTAATCAACATTGCTGAATAGCCATTGTCTTACCGCTTTTGGTTTTGCACGCTTTCGGCAGCTACATGCGGGCAAGCAACCTGATTGGCATTTCGTTGCCGGACGTTGAGTTTTTATATCTGGGTAACGCTGTATTTCCTCCTGATTATGCTTCCGTGTATCCGCCCCGGGCTGGCAGTGGTAGTCTTTGGATTTTGCCCAATGCCAGTGCCGTGTCGACATCACCCGCTGATGATGGTTTTGGTGTATATCTCCGGCGGTACGGCTTCCGGTTTCGGATTTTGGTTTTGCCGTTTGTCGCCACGTCGTGTCTGCTCAGTTATGGCCATACTATCCTATGCTGTATGCAGGCTATACGGCAATGTTGTTTATTTTGAACCTGTTTTGTAGACGGCAGTATGCGTTTCGATTCTGCTTAATTGGGACGCGAAATCAATGGTGAATTCTTTGATGCTGATCGGCGCAGTGGCTATCTGGTGGCGATGCTGACATCGTTTGCCGCCCGTTATCTGGAGCAGGCTACAGGAGTCCGCCAGCCGCCATCAACTGGCATACCGCCGGATCAGCGGCATGAACCATTTGGTTTTGAACCGCGTACAGGAAGCGGTTGTGGTGATTGATGCGACCCCAACGCGTGTGGCTGCTTAGCAGACAGCGAAAAATCTATTTCCCCAGCCTGATTATCGATCGGCGGAAATCGTGTTTGGCGAACTGGTGGCACGCTGGCGCGTCAACCCGACAAACCTGAAACCGATATCCATATTTTTCAACACGCCATGTACGTCCGTGCTGTCTCGCTGATTCAGGAGCAAAACCGAGCGCTGATGTTGTACGTCCGCTCATTGCGTGAAGTGGTCTGCGGAGGCCATGTCCACCAAGCTGACTTCGCCGGACAGTTGACTGCCAACCTTGCCCACGAAATCCGACAACCCCGATGTCCGCCATCCGTCGTGCCAGCGATTTGTTTGCAAGAGGGCGATGAGGCAGATCCGCTCAGGCCAAGCTCCTACAACACATCGACAGCAATATCCAATGCATCGACAAGATGTTGGAAGACGTATCCCCTGCTTAACAAACGAGAGCAACATCAGCCGCCAGCCGATTAACCTGATGAAATTCTGCTGGAATTCGCAGGGAATTTAATCTTTAAACAATCCCGATGCCATCGGCTGTCTGCGCCATGAATATGGACGGCAAACAACCTGACCGTATTGGTCGACTCCATGCACTGCAGCAAGTGATGTGGAACTTGTGCAACAACGCTGGCGACACAGCCGTCAGGACGAAAAACGCCATTACCGTCCTTATCCGTTCAGCTGCGCAGGATGCATATTTCTCATCGTCGGCGGACAACGGCAAAAAGGCGTTCCGCCCGATGTACGAAAACTCATTTGTTTGAGCCGTTTTACACCACCGAAAAACAAGGCACCGCCTTTAGGGCTTTATGTCGCACGCGAGTCGCTGGCTTACACGCCAATATGGGGCACCTGACTATCACCCCTGAAATGAACGGGTTTGAATTGATTTTACCGAAGGAGCAAGCGCAGGATGAATAAATTGCAAGAGCCAGTTTTCGGTTGTCGATGACGAGGCAGACATCCGCGATCCGATGGAAAATGACCTGATGAAAATGGGTCTGCGCGTCGATACTGCGGCAGGTGTTGAAGAAGCCAAGACAAGCTGGACAACAATGATTATTCGCCGGTATTGACCGATATGCGTACGCCCTGACGGCTCCGGCCTCGAGGTGGTCCAATACATTGATGAACTGATGCTTGACACGCCCGTCGCCGTGATTACGGCTTTCGGCAATGCCGACCAAGCCGTTGAAGCCTTGAAAGCAGGGGCATTTGATTATCCGCAAAAACCGATTACGCTGTCGCAGTTGTGTTCATTGGTTAAATCGGCAGTGTCGGTTTCAGACAATACTGCCGAACCCACGCCGTCTGAAAAGTCAAATTGCAGCCTGCGCCTCGTTTCTGCAGTCTGTATAAGCCGAACCTCAGCGTAGCTAAGCCTGTCGTTACGTCGCCTAAGAGCGTACAGAGCGAATTTAATCGGCCTTTGACTGTTCCGGAAGGGCTCACTCCTTAAAAGAGCGTTTTTCCGCTGGCAGCATCAATCCTGCTCTGCAACAAGATGCACCTATATTGGAAGGCGAGGACGATATGTCGCGCCTGTTGGGTACTTCAGCCGCAAAATGGTCGAAGTACGCCACCTGATTCGCAGATTGGCACAGCCTTGTTCCTGTTTATATCTCCGGCGAGTCCGGTACGGGTAAAGAGCAGGCGGCGCGCACGATTCACGAGCTGTCCGACCGCGCTGACAAACCGTTTATTGCCGTCAACTGCGGAGCCATTCCTGAAAACCTGATGGAAAGCGAGTTTTTCGGCTACAAAAAAGGCAGTTTTACCGGCGCAGATCAAGACCGTCTCGGCTTTTTCCAACACGCTGACGGCGGCACTTTGTTCCTCGACGAAGTTGCCGATTTGCCGTCGCCATGCAGGTCAAACTCTGCGCGCCATTCAAGAAAAGCCGTCGCCGTATCGGCGATGCGCGGGAAACCTTTGTGATGGCGCATATTTGTGCGACCCATAAAAACCTCGAAGCCTTGGTTGAAAGCGGTGCATTCCGTCAGGACTTGTATTACCGCCTCAACGTTGTCACCCTGCACATGCCGCCTTTACGTGAAATGCGCGAAGACTTGGGCGCGCTGATTCTGTATCTGCTGTATAAACACCGTCACGGCAATCAAACCTACAAACTCAGCCCGAAAGCCCAAGAAGCCCTGTTGCTATTACAGCTACCCGGCAACTTCCGCGAGTTGGAAAATATCCTCGAACGCGCCGTTGCACTGACGGTCGGTCAGTGATACAGTGGACGACTGCAGATTCAAACGCCCCACAGGTTAAGGCTGAACGCAGCGGCTCTCCTCTGACGAGTATTGCCGAACCTGACGCGCGTGAAACTACGCTCAATCACAGCCCCATTCCACCGTTTGATCCCGCGTACCATGCAGATACAGGATTACCTTGACCAAGTGGAACGCAGCATCATCGAGCAGGCTTTGCAGCAAAACCCGTTACAACCGTACTCTGCCGCCAAGCTTTTTGGGCATCAGCTTCCGCTCTGCGCGCTACCGCATGGAACGCTTGGACATCAATTGAAAACGTTCAGACGGCCTGAATTTTCAAGGCCGTCTGAAAACATAAAGCCTTATGTACAAGATTTATTTTGACGAGTCGCATCCGCCGAACCGCACCTTGCCGCGCCGTTCGGGCTGACCGTTATCGACCGACAGCCTGAAGAAGGCAGTTTCCTTTATTGCTGACGAAAAGCGGCATCAGCTTGTGCCGCATCGGTGAAAAAGGCCGTGTCCGCGTTGATTTTGATGGCGGTGCCGCCCACTATCGGCGTACTAAAGGCGGAGGCGAGTTGATTGCCAAAGCTGTCAACCACACTGCGCAACCGACTGTCTGGGACGCTACCGAGCGGACTGGGACGCGACAGTTTTGTGCTTGCCTCGTTGGGTTTGAATGTACAAACTTTTGAACAAAAATCCCTGCTGTCGCCTGTCTACTTTCGGGACGGCCTCAACAGGGCAGGGGCAAAGTGAAAGACACGGGAGATTGCCCAGCGAATTACTTTGCATTTCGGCAATGCCGTTGATTTAATGAAGGAATTGGTCGCGCAAAAAGGCAGGTCCGATGTGGTGTACCTTGACCCGATGTATCCGGAGCGTCGCAAAACCGCCGCCGTGAAAAAGAAATGGCTTACTTTCACGACTTGGTCGGCTCGGCACAAGATGAAGCCGAGTTATTGACTGCGAGCGTTGAATACCGCCAAAAAGCGCATTGTCGTCAAACGCCCGCGCTTGGGCGAATTTCTCGACGGACGCAAACCTGCTTATCAATACACAGGCAAAAGCACGCGGTTTGACGTTTACCTTCGACAAGGCCGTCTGAAGACTAGAAGCAAACTTGCAACATATCAAAAGAAACCGCCGACGTTATCATGTCAGCGGCAAAGTGTGATATAAATACCCTTTCCCAAACTTCATTGGAGCAAACCATCATGGAATTAGTATTCATCCGTCACGGACAAAGCGAATGGAACGCGAAAAACCTTTTCACCGAGCTGGCGCGACGTCAAGCTGAGCGAGCAAGGTTTGGCAGAAGCCGCAGCTGCAGGTAAAAAGCTGAAAGAGAAGGGCTACGAGTTCGACATCGCTTTTTACCTCCGTTCTGACCCGTGCCATCAAAACCTGTAACATCGTTTTGGAAGAATCCGACCAACTGTTTGTTCCACAAATCAAATCATGGCGTTTGAACGAGCGCCACTACGGCCAGCTGCAAGGTTTGGATAAAAACAAACCGCAGAAAAATACGGCGACGAGCAAGTCCACATCTGGCGCCGCAGCTACGACACCCCTGCCTCCGCTGCTCGATCCTAAAGACCTCACTCGCCCACAACGACCGCCGCTATGCCAACCCTGCCTAGCGATGTCGTACCTGATGGCGAAAAACCTCAGTTACCCTCGAGCGCGTCCCTGCCTTTCTGGGAAGACCAAATCGCTCGGCCATCTTGAGCGGCAAACGTATTGGTAGCGGCACACGGCAACTCCTCTGCGCGCTTTGGCAAAAACACATCGAAGGCATTTCCGACGAAGACATCATGGGCTTGGAAATCCCAACCGGTCAGCCGCTGGTGTACAAATTGGATGAAAACCTGAAAGTGATTGAAAAATTCTACCTGTAAGGTAAAGGGAAAAAAGGACGTGTTGGACACGTCCTTTTTTATATTTGTCTGTATTGAGGCCGTCTGAAAGCAATTGATGGCGGGCGACATGAAAAAGGACGCGTAAAGCGTCCTTTATGGAGATTAAACCCTGTATTACTGGTTTTTCTCGATGATTTCTTTGAGGTGAGGCATAGGGCTGTAACCGCTGGCTGCGTGACCGTTAGGGAAGACCACGGTCGGTGTGCCATTGAAGCCGAATTGTTCACCCAATGAAGTGGTTTCAGCAACAGGATTTTCGCAGTTTGCTTTTCCGCTTGGGAATTTGCCTTTGCGCATCCAGTCGATCCATGCCTGAGTCGGATTAGGTTGGCACCACAACAGCTCGGCTTTGCGCGCGGCATCAGGGTGCAGGCTTGGAATCGGCATCGTGAAGGTATAAATCGTGATGTCGGTCATTTTTTCAAACTCATGCTCCAAGCGTTTGCAGTACGGGCAGTCCGGATCGGAGAAAACAGCGACTTTCAGTTTGCCGTTGCCGCGTACTTCTTTGATGGCTTTGTCCAAAGGCAGCGAAGCGAAGTCGATTTTGTTCAAATCGGCGCGCGTTCTTCAGTCATGCTTTTGGCGCGTGTTGACGTTGATGAGGTCGCCAACGAGCATATAGTCGCCTTTGGCATCGGTATAGATGATTTGTTTGCCGCTGACGACAACTTCATAAATGCCTTTAATCGGTGTTTCACTGACGCTCAAAAACTTTCAAATCCTGGGCGGCATAGACTTTTTCCAGACGCGCTTTCAAAGAAGTGGCAACGGATTTGTCGGCAGGCGCTTCCGCTTTGGCAGCAGGGCGCAGGCGCTCGCGTTGGCATTGATACGGCAGGTTGACCGCATGCCAACAAAGGAAGGACGGCAAACGGCGTTAAGATTTTTGATTAACTTGGTTTTCGCGAGAGACTTGCGTGTTGAAAAGCAAGGCATTGTATCAAACCTCCGTCATGTCTGCATTGTACTCTAGGCTCAAATTATCGTCTGAAAAATAGCTGGCTGTTAAAATACGAAAAAAATGATTTGATTGTTTGTATGATTTACCACCGCATCGCTGTGAAACGTGCCGCTTTCAGACGGCCTTTTTGACTTATTCGCATTCCGAGCCGCTTCCTCTGGGGAACGCGGGTGCTTGTGCCTTTTCCGCAATAAAACCGTTGTCGGGATTGTGTGGAAAACGGATATTGCGCCCGATATGGATACGGGCGCGGATTTTTGAGTGTTCAGACGGCCTCGGACGAGCCGCCGCCTCGAAAGCTGGCGTGATTTGTCTCGTTTACGTCGCGTTATTACCACTATCCGACGGGGCAGGCGGTGTTTGCTGCGACTGCCGCAGGGTTTGAAGGAAACGCGCGCGGTGGAAATGCCGCAGCCGCCGTTGTTTTACGCGCTGAACGAAGCGGGCAGGGCGCAAATCGCCGCTGAGCGCGGTTTCAACAAAAAAAGCGGCTTTTGTGGGATGCGCTGCTGTCGGCGGGATGACGATGGCGGCGTTGAAACAGGTGAACGCGCAGGCGGCGAAATTGATTGAGGATTGGGCGGAACAGGGTTGGATTGAAACGACGGAAGCGGCGAAACCCGTTTTAAGGTCGTGCAATGGGCAGGCTTTGCACTGATCTCTAAACGCCGACCAGCAGACAGGTTTCCGATGAAATTCAGACGGCCTTTTGGTAAATTTCAGCCGTTTTTGCTGTACGGCATCACCGGCAGCGGCAAGACCGAGGTGTATTTTTGATGCAATGGCGAAAGTGTTGGCGCAGGGGAAGGCAGGTGTTGTTTTGTTGCCCGAAATCAACCTCACGCCGCAGCTGCTTTTGAAGCGGGTGGAAAAACCGTTTTGCTGACGTGCCGACCGCCGTGTTGCACAGCCAGATGGCGCAGGCAAGCGCACGCGGGATTATCTGCGCGCCATGTTGGGCAGGCGAAGCTGGTGATTGGCACGCGGCTGGCGGTGTTCACGCCTTTGCCTGATGTCGGGCTGATTGTGGTCGATGAGGAACACGACGGCTCGTTCAAACAGGACAACGAATTGCGCTACCATGCCCGCGATCTGGCGGTGTGGCGGGCGAAGCAGAGCGGCTGCCCCGTCGTATTGGGTAGCGCCACGCCCAGCTTGAGAGCTGGCACAAGGCTCAAAGCGGCGCGTACCGCCTGCTGCAACCGACCGAGCGCGCCCATGCTTCCGCACAACTGCCGCAAGTGGACATCCTCAATCGTAGGCCGTCTGAAACTCGACAACGGCTTTCGCCGCAAGCCTGCAGCTTTTGAAACAGAACTTTGAAGCAGGCGGCATGTCGCTGGTGTACCTCAATCGGCGTGGCTTTTGCACCCGCATGTTTGCGGCGACTGCGGCACATACCTTTCGGCTGCCCTGGAACTGTTCCACCAAAATGGTGTTGCACCAACGTGCCCGCCAACTGCGCTGCCACCACTGCGACCACCGCGAACCCATCCCGTTCAAATGCCCTGACTGCGGCAATCAAGACCTGACTCGCCGTCGGCACGGCACGCAGCGCGTCGAAGAAACCCTGCGCGCCTTCCTGCCCAAGGCCGCCGTCGTCCGCGTTGACAGGGACAGTACGGCGCACAAAAATGACTGGGCGGATTTGTACCGCCGTATCGCCGACAACGAAATCGACATTCTGGTAGGCACGCAGATGCTCGCCAAAGGCCAGCGATTTCGCGCGGCTCAACCTCGTTATCGTATTGAACGCCGACGGCAGCCTGTACAGCGCGGACTTTCGCGCGCCGGAAAGGCTGTTCGCCGAGCTGATGCAGGTGTCCGGCAGGGCGCGCCGACAAACCCGGCAAGGTGTTGATACAGACCCAACTGCCCGAACATCCCGCATTCGCCGCCGTCAAAGCGCAGGACTACGCCGTGTTTGCCGAAAAACGAATTGAAACGAACGGCAAAATGTTCGCCATGCCGCCTTTTCGGTTTTCAGACGGCCGTCCGTGCCGATGCACCGCGCGTTGCCGATGCGATGGAATTTCTCAACACCGCCAAAGAAACCCTCGCTCCGCTTTTGCCCGAAAGCGTCTCCCAGTTTGGTGCCGCTCCGATGCTGATGGTGCGCTTGCCGAACGCGAACGTGCAAAGTTTTCCTCGAATCGACATCCCGACAAGATTTGCACCGTGCCGTGAGTTTGTGGGTACAGGTGTTGCAGCAAAACCGCGACGGCAAAATCAGATGGTCGGTAGACGTTGATGTGCAAGAGGCTTGATTGAAAATGATTCAATCCATAATGAAGAAAGCGCCGTCTGAAAATCTGTTTTCAGACGGCCTTAAGTTTTGAAATCAGTTTAGAAGAATTTTGCAGCGATATAGCCGAGTGCAAGCAGGCTCAAAACGGCGAATACGATAGCCATTGTAAGCAGAAACTGTGTTTTCTTCCTCGCTGCAAGTGCTGCCAGCTCAGGATTTTGGTCTCAACTCTTCGCGTAGTTGGGATTCCAACTCGGCACGGATTTTCTTGCGTAGCTTTTTCTCTTCCTGCTCGCGCTCGTATTTGAGCTTGTGGGGCAATTTCGGTTTGTTTTTATGCTCGAAAGAGATTTTTCCTGCCATTCAATGCGCTTACGCTGGATGGCCAGCTCATTTTTTTCTGTCAAATCAAAGTGGCAGGTTTTACATTCCTGTGCATCTAGTTCGTCAATAATCGTCATGCAGACGGGGCATTGGATAGGGTCGGGAGTATTGGCTGCCGACATAGTTTCTTCTTCAACTGCTTCCAATTCCATAGACTGACGGACGATCACGTCCAAACCCAAATAGCTGAAGTAATGCTGCGCATTTTCGCGCTCATCTTGGGTACATTTTTCGGCCACAATCGCTTGCGGACGCTCAGCCAAGGCTTGAATCAGGCTCTCGACTTCGTTTTCGGGCAGGTTCTCACAGGCAGGCGTGGATGAGCTCCTCATCCGTGTTCGGAGGATAGGAAACGTATACGTCGAAAAAATTTTTCTTGTTTGCTCATTGATATCCCATGAGTATTTCGACTGCGTCAACCAAATGGGTTTAGCCTAAGGTTTTGTTATTATGTTTGAGCTGTTTTGGCTTATGATACGAGCCAAAAACAGAGGTTGCAGTCTCAGGCAGACCAGGTACGGTTTGCCTTTTGTGTCGTTAATCGGCTGGACAATAATTTTTTTATTTATATGGAAAACATACATGTCCAATGTTATGTCTATTGTAGAGTAAATATTCACGCCCGATATTATTATTATAAAGTAAATCTAAAATTGTTTAAAATAAATTCACACAAAAGGCCGTCTGAAGATATAGACGGCCTGTTTTTGTGGCAAAAACGGATTGTTTATACGGAGAAGGACGAACCGCAACCGCAAGTTGTCTCTGCATTCGGATTGCGGATGACGAATTGAGAACCTTGCAGGCTTTTCGGTGTAGTCGATTTCCGCACCAACCAAATATTGGTAGCTCATCGGGTCGACCAAGAACGTCAGGCCGTTTTTGGATTTCGAAAATCGTCGTCGTTTTTGATTTCATCAAAGGTAAAACCGTATTGGAAGCCGGAGCAACCGCCGCCGTTGACGAATACGCGCAATTTCAAAGTCGGGATTGTTCTCTTCGGCAATCAGGTCGGCAACTTTTGGTGCAGCAGCTGTCAGTAAAGATAATAGGGCTTTCGTCTGACATGATGTGATTCCTTTTTATATGAATATTTTTTTACTATTGTCGCGCAAACCGTTAGTCAAAGGCAAGTTTGTGCAGACAGGGTCTGTCAGCTTACTATGGAGGGCATGGCAGAAATTTCAAGCACCAGTATGTCAGATTTAGATGCTTCTGCCAAACCATTCGACTCGGCCGATGATGGCGACGTCGTCGGTCGGGTTTTTCAAGTCGATTTCAAAAGGTAGGGTAGGCTTCGTTGGCAGAAATGACGTTGACGATGCCGCCGGGTATCAGTTGCAGGCGTTTGACCAAAGAGGTTTTTCGTTGAGGCGCAAAACATAGAGACCGTCACGCGGCGTGGTTTGGCCGTGGTTGATGAGGATGGTATCGCCATCATTCAGCACGCCTTCCATCGAGTCGCCTTTGACTGAGATAACGGAAAGGTTTTTGATGTCGCGCGTCACATAATTTTCAATCCAATAGCGTCGGAACGCCATGGCGAACATTGGCTGTTCATCGCCGACGAGCTGGCCGTGTCCGGCCGCGGCCTGGATGTCGTAACGAGGTACGAAGACAAATTCGTCTATATCGACAGGGTTGCCCAGTGTGTCGGTTGCCGTGGCTTTTGGGGCTTCGGAATCGTGGGAAGGGGAACCTTCGCCTGTCAACAGCCAGTCTATGCTGCAGCCTTTTAAGTTGTTTGATTTTTAGCGTTTCGATTTTCGGCAGGCCGCCTTCGTTCCAGATACGGCTGAATCCGGCGATGGTCATATCGATATCGGCGGCGATTTTGGCTTTGGCGGGCTTCATCTTTCCATAAGAAAGCCAGGCGGTCTTTAAAGGTATCCATGTTTATGCCTTTATGGAGGTATGTTTTTTTATATGGTTTGGACGATTTGAGTGTATTTTACCTTAGTTTTTTATAAAATTGTAAGAAAAATTACTCAATCTAAGAAAAAGTATTGCATCTTTTTATTTTTTTCTTAGTATTATCGTTTTGTCTTAGATGAAATCGATATTTCTAGTTTTCTATTTCGATTTTTTCTTAGTTTAGTTTTATTTGGTTTAGTTTTTTTCTGACTTAAACCTGCTATGTGATTATGATGAGAGGTGAAATGACTCGTTCGCGTAAAAATATTTTTTGGGTGTTGCTGGCGTTGGTGCTGGGTTTTTTTGCCCTGCCTTTCGGATCTTCGGAAGCGCATGAAGCGGACGGTAATTTGACGGCTTCGGAATGCGAACGCTTGGGCAGTTTGAGTCTGGATCAGATGGACGGCAGGCTGCTTGCCTTCGCCAAAGAATGCGATATGGTGGAGGCCACCCACGATTGGGAACAACAGTACGGCAACTTGAATGAAGAAGAAATGCTTGCCGGCGTGGTGTAGGAGTGATGTTTGTGAATGAATCGATGAAGCGCCGTCTGAAAACCATTGTTTCAGACGGCGTTTGTGACGGCTTTGTGTCTGTAATAAGGATGACGTTAAGGCATCAACGGCGCATTGGTCAGGCCGGTGGTTTCGGGCAGGCCGAACATGATGTTCATATTCTGCACGGCTTGACCGGCTGCGCCTTTAACCAAGTTGTCGATGACGGAAAGAACAATCCACACATTGTCTTGATCGGGCGCTTTTTGAACGCTGATACGGCAAATATTGGCGCCGCGCACGCTGCGAGTTTCAGGGTGTCGAACCTGAAGGCAAAGATATCGACAAAAAGGACTGTCGCGGTAGTATTCGCGCAGCAAGGCTTCAGGGATCGGTGTTCTTGCAGGTGCAGATACAGGGTGGCGTGCATGCCGCGTATCATCGGAACAAGGTGTGGCACGAAAATCAGGCCGTCTGAAACCTGGTCTTGCAGTCCGGACAGGGTTTGTCGGATTTCAGGCAGATGGCGGTGGCCGCCGATGCCGTAGGCTTTGAAGTTGTCGCCTGCTTCGCACAACAGGGCGTGGGTGCTGGCTTTGCGGCCTGCGCCGGAAACACCGGATTTACAGTCGGCAATCAGCGGCGCATTGGCTTTCAGACGGCCTGCTTGAAGCAGTGGCAATAAGGGCAGGGAAACGCAGGTGGGGTAGCAGCCCGGATTGGCCACCAACATGGCTTTGGCGATGTCGTCTTTGTGAAGTTCGCACAAACCGTACACTGCTTGGGAAACGAGTTGCGGCGCGGCATGGGTCATTTTGTACCATTTTTCCCATGTGGGATGTCGCGGATGCGGAAGTCGGCAGACAGGTCAATCACGCGTACGCCTTTTTCGACAAGGGCTGGCGCTTCTTTCATGGCCACGCCGTTGGGTGTGGCGAAGAATACGAGGTCGCAGCGGTCAAGCCCAGCCTCTTCGGGCGTTTGGAATGCAAGGTTGTAAATGCCGCGCAGGCTGGGGAAGTAGTCCGCTACTTCAATACCGGCTTCGCTTCGGCTGGTAACGGCGGTAACTTCTGCGTTGGGGTGGTTGCTGAGTAGGCGCAACAATTCGACGCCTGTGTATCCGGTTGCACCGACAATACCGATTTTAATTTTTGTGGTCATGGTGTGGCTCTTTGTAGAGATGACGATGCGTTTGATTATATAGTAATTGATTGCCGTCGGTCAGCGGTGCTTGTGCCAAGCTTTGCAATAGACGGTTAAACAGGCCGTCTGAAATATGGAATGAATAATATTCGAGAGTGGGTTTCAGACGGCCTGAGCGTTGGGAAAACGCAGTTTGCGGTTTGATTTGTGGTGGGTGTTTCGTCTTTATCCTATCCATACGAACACACAATAAAAATGCAAAAAAATGCCCCCGGGTTGGAGGACCGGAGGCAAGTATCCAAGGAGTAGCTCTCATCAATAAGAACTAGTTACTTGGTACTATATCCCTTGTTAGGATGGAAAGCAAGCGTTTTTGCACATTTTAACGTTTAAATAATTTTTCATTCAAATTCAGCGAACTATCAAACAGGGCTTGAATCTTGGGTTGGTGGCTGATGCCGATGACCAAAGTGTCGGGCAAATGTTGCTTTGAGGGTCTGCATCAACATCAGGGCGGATTCATCATCAAGCTGGTTGGTGGCTTCGTCGAGGAACAGGATTTGCGGTTTGTGCAGCAGTGCGCGTGCGAGGCTGAGGCGTTGTTGTTCGCCGCCGGAGAGGATGCCGTGCCATTCGTATGGGGTGTCCAAATCGTTGATCAACATGTGCAGCCTACCCGTAGGGGCTGCTTTAGCCGACTTGTTCCAAAACGGTTTGAATCAAATGGTCGTCTTGGCAGGCTGAGTAGGGTAGCTGACGGTTTGACGCAGGGTATCGGTAGGCAGGTGAGGGCGTTGTGGGGAAAAACAGGCGGCTGCCTTCGAGGGAAAAACTGCCTTGATAATACGGCCATAAACCGGCCAGCACGCGCAACAGCGTAGATTTGCCGATGCCGCTTTTGCCCTCGAGCAATAGCCATTCAGGGGCATGAGCTTCGAGGTTGATGCCGGAGAGCATGGGGGTGCCGGTTTGGGTGTGGACGGTAAAGGTTTGTGCAGGACTGCCTTTGCCGCGATGATGCGGCAAATCTGCTTGGTGTGGCTGAAGGACGGTGCTTTTGTGTTCTGCTTGTTCTAAGGCCGTCTGAAAACCGGAAAGCCGCTCGATGACTGCCGCCCATTCAATCAGGCGGCGGTATGCGTCGGTAAACCAGCCAAAACTGTCTTGAACGCGGGCAAACGATGTGCGCGTCTGCATCATGTCGCCGAAGGTCATGGTTTTGGCGAGGTACATGGGCAGTGTGGCGAGGATGGGGATGAAGATGCTGATGCGGACATAGGTCGCCCAGAAGGTTTCTTGGCGGAATTCGCAGTTGGTCAGTCGTCGCCAGTTGTCGCGGATGCGGAGGTAACGTTGTTTCAGACGGCCTGTTTCGGCTTCGCCGCCGTTGTAGAAAGGCGATTTGTTCGGCATGGTCGCGCACGCGTAGAAAGGGCGGCGCGGTAGTCGGCTTCACGGTGCTGGCGGTCGATGTTGAGGTTTTTTTCAGTTTGCGGCCGACAAGATGGGCGATGGCGGTGCTGAAGATGGAATAAATCAGGGCAACCCAGACAAGGTAGCCGTAAACGGTGATGCTGTATCCGCCGATGTTGAAAGTCTGTACGCCGGAGAGCGTCCACAGTACGGCGACGAAACGCGCTGAATTTGGCAACGTATTGATGAAGGAGCGAAAGAGGCTGATGCTTTTGTCGGCGAGGAGGTAGATATCTTCGGCGATACGTTGGTCGGGGTTGTCCGGTTCGCCCGTCAGGCGCAGGCGGTAGTGTTTGTGGCCTTCGAGCCAGTTTTTTTGAAATTGCTCGGTCAGATGGGTGCGCCAGCGGAAGATGAGGCGTTTTTTTGCAGCCAGTCGCCGCAAACGATGCAGCCGATAACCATCGCCATATAGCCGAGGTATTCGACAATGAGCGAAGGCATGGATGCGCCGTCAAACGCGGCCAGTGCGTCGTAGAAAGCGTTTGTCCCACGCGGCAATCCAAACGCTGATGGTGATGGAGCAAAGGGTGAAGCCGATGAGGACGGCGAGCATCAGCCATTGGAGGCGGCCGTGCGCCCCCGACCAGAAAGCGACGGGCGAGGTAAAAAGAATTTTTGAGTGTTTTCATAATGCTTTGCGAATACGTGAGAATGGCCGTCTGAAAGTGAAATTGTACTTTCAGACGGCCTTTTATCAGCAATAGTTGGTTTATGCTTTTAAAAAAATGAGCGGTCAAACCCGTGCTTGCTATGTTGCTAGTTTACATTTTCCACTTCAGGCTGAACACGGCGTTGCGCGGTTCGCCGTAGAAGTGCCGTAGTTGGCGGCACGGCTGCTGTTGTTTTCGTAGTAGCGTTTGTCGGTCAGGTTGTTGACCGCCAGCCCCAGCTGCAGGTTTTTGCTCGGGCGGTATTGGACGTTGGTATTCCAAATGGTGTAGCCGCCTTGCTTGAGTGAGCCGGAAGAATTGAGCGGTTTTTTGCCTGCTCTTCAAGCCCAAGACCGACTGTCCATTGCCGTCATCCATCAGCAGGACTACTAGCTGGTGTAGAGACGGAACATATGTTTCGGCGTATGGCTGCTGAAGTTGTAGCCTTTTTGGCGCGATTCAACATTGCCGTAACGCTGCTGCGGTTGGTGCTGCGGTTGAAGGTGTAGCCTGCGTAAACTTGCCAACGGTCGGTCAGGCTGCCGGAAATTTCGGCGTCCAGCTGCGGCCGCTGGTTGAGCGGTTCCTAGTAGGCGTGCGGTTTGGCATTGACACGTTGGTTGTTGTTGTCTTTGTCGGTGCGGTAGAGGGCGACGGAAGTATTCAGACGGCCTTCGTTCCATTCGCCTTTCCAGCCGAGTTCGTAGTTGCGTCGCCCATCAATCGGCGGCAGCAGGTTGTCGTTGTAGTCGCGGTTCATCGTTTGTTTGAAGATGGACGTATAGGCGGCGTAAATACTTTGTTTGAGGCGTGATATCGTAGTGATGCTGAGCATAAGGAACGAAGCGGTTGCGTTTGAGCGAGTCCGAGGAACCTGCTTTGCCCGTCTTTGAGGTCGCGATCCCAATAGTAGTCGCGTTTCCAGCTGGTATAGCGTCCGCCTGCGATGATGTGCAGTTTGTCGGTGGGATTGATGCGTGCGCCCAAACCAAAGGCGTGGGTAGTATAACGGCTCGTCGCCGCCACGAGGCTTGGCTGTGGCAGAATCCCAATCGGGTTTGGCTTTCTCGCCGCCGTTGAAGGCATCTGTGTCATAGAGTGCTGCTGTCGTTGAGCCAGCGGTTGCTTGAGTTCACGTTCTCTTTGGAATAGCTGTGCATGAAGAAGAGGGTCGTGATTCTGGCCGAAAGCGAAGATGCGGCTTAGATCAGGTTGTTTTGGAAAGTGAACTGGCGGTGCCTAGCATCGTAACGGTCGAAGTTGTATGTGGTTTCCCAGGCCGTCTGTACCGATGCCGTTACCTAAAGCCGCCCAGCGTGTAATATTCTTTTGAACTGGTGTTCTACGCCAGTCCAACTTGCTGCTCAGTTTCCAGTTGTCGTTGAAATAATGTTCAAATTCGGTAAAAGATTGTATTTTTTCAGGCGGCTTCGTTCCAATCCACCCAGATAGCTGGCTGCGTGTTTCCACTCTTGCCGTTTGCACGCATAGGTGGCCGTCCGGATCGGGTGTTTCGGTTTGGTTGAGATAGCTTACACCCCAAGTAAGTTTGCTGTTGTCGCCGATGTCTTTGTCCATTACGCCGTAAAGCAGGATGTCGCGGTCGCCGGATTGGTCTTTGAAAGTTTTGTTACTGCCAACCGAGCCGACACAAAGCGTCCGCGCAGGCCGTGTTCTTGGCTTTAGGTACCGGATGCATCAAAGACGCTGTTTACTTTGGCCCCATGAGTCTGCCATCAAATCGGCGGAAAGCTGGCGTTTTGCAGTCGGTTTTTGCGGACGGCGTTTACCGTGCCGCCGGGTTCGTTGTTTGCCCTGTGTCAAACCTGCCGCACCGCGCACCACTTCAATGTGGTCGACATTGCCATATCGGTTGCACTGGTCGGGTCGCTCAGCGGACCGCCTAAGCCGAATCCGCCGGGAGAGCCGAGTTGCGTGGCAACGCCGTCTTCTTCAAACTGTTCGATAAAAATAGCCGCGCGACATGAAATGCGTCGTCCGCTGCTTTGAAAAAAACATTGATCTGCAGTAGCGTTTTTGCAACGCACCTTCTGAGTCGGTGATGCCTTTGGTCTTCAATTTGTTTTTAGTAATGACGCTGACGGATTGGGGATTTCCGCGGAGAGCACCAGCCCCTGTGGTTGAGCGCAGGAGCGGATACCGTGTAGCTGTTTTGACTTTCAGTGCGCAGGCTTTTGTTTTGCCGACAACGGTAACTTGTTCCACTTCAGCCTGTCGTACCTCTTCAGCAGCTTGTGTGGCTTGGGGTAGTGAGTGGCAAGGCAGAGGGCAAGTGTGCTCAGTTTGAATAGTTTTTTTCAGAATGATGCATTTGATGAGGTCCTTGATCAAAGAAAAGAGTCTGTTTGTTTTTAAATATTGGCAGCAATATCTGTTTAAATTGAGTCAGTTATTTTTTATAAGCCGTTTTGTTTTAAAAATTAAATATAAATCTCCCGAATCATTTTTATTTGATTCAATTTTCGATTTTGCCAAACCATCGGGTCAAAAAGGTTGCCACCGGAAAGGGAGCCGTTGGCAACGAATGGAGGTGGTAATGCAATGAAAGCTAGATACAAATGGTAGTATCAAACTAGCTATAAATAACTATATCGAAACGGTGATAAAAATCAACAGGAATTTTTCGGTTGAGAAAAATTTTTTTAGACTGTTTGCTTTATATCAAGATTTAAAAAGATTTGATTGGAAAAGGCCGTCTGAAAACGGAAAGAATCGGTTTCAGACGGCCTTTGAATCAAGCAGGATTAGAACTTGTAATCGACTTTGAACATGACGTTACGCGGTTCGCCATAGTAGTTGTTCGCGCCTTTGCTGCTGACTTTGTTGTTCTCGTAGTAGTAACGGTTGAACAGGTTGGTCGAAAATCAGTGCAAGTTTCAGGTTTTTCGATGCCTGATAATCAATGTTGGCATTGAATACCGCATGACCGCCGCGCTTCACGCCGTAGAGGCTGGCGGTTTTGCTTTTGTGCGGTTACGCCGCCGCCGATGGTCCATTTTTGCCGTCAAAACGGCAGGTTGTAGCTGGTGTGGAGACGCAGCATGTGTTTGGGCGTGTGCAGGCTGAAATTGGTGCCTGCGGGACGGTGCCTTTGCTTTCCGCTTCAAGATATTTGGACTGGTTGAACGTATAACCCGCAAACAGTTTCCAATCTTCGCTCAGGGTTGCCGGATATTTCGGCTTCGATGCCTCGGCTGCGGACTTTGCCGACGGGTTCCCAATACCATTTTTGGTCTGCCGTATCCCAAACCTGCACCGCGCGGTTTTTCTGTTCGATGTCAAACAGGGCAAGCGAGGTATTCAGCTTGCGGTCAAACCATTCGCCCTTCCAGCCGATTTCGTAGTTCGCGCCGGTAACGGGGTCGAGATAGGATTTGTCTTTGCGCTGATTGCTGTTCGGTTTGAAGATGGATGTGTAGCTGGCATACAGGCTTTGGTTCGGCGTCAAATCGTAGGTAACGGCGAAATAGGGATTGAAACGGACGATTTTGCGGTCGGTAACCGAATCAGGATCGTTGTCTATCTTGCCGCCCGTGTAGAAATAGTCGGTTATATATTTCGATTTGATGTGGTTCCAGCGCGTACCTGCCATGATGTGCAGTTTTTCTTTCAACATATTGAAACGGAAGCCCAAAAGCAGCGCGTGGGTGGTGCGTTTGGAATGGGTTTCCCAATACATCTGATAAGGTGTGGCGTACCAGTCGGCGGGTTCGGCGATTTCGTTACCGGTAAAAGGTCATCGGGTCGAAGGAAACGCCCGGGTTGTATTGACGGCGGCTGCCGTTGTTTTTGGTGTGCGTGTAAGTGTATTCGGTAAAGATTTCCTGCGGCACGCCCGCAATTTCAAATTTGCCGTTCAAATTGTTTTTGAAAGTCAGTTGTTTTTCGTCATTGTCGTAACGGCTCAACCAGCCCGAAGCCAATGTGCTGCCGGGCGTGTAGCCTGCGTAGGACGTGGACGTATTGTAAATGCCGCTGTTTTTCTTGATATTTTCGTTGTAGTTGTAATCCAGCTTGCCGGTATAACGCCAGTTGTCGTTGAAATAGTGTTCTACTTCGGCGAATGCGTTCGCCTTGTCGTAAATGCCTTTGTTCCAGTTGTAGCCCAGATAGGTATCGCGCGGCAGGTTCAATGCCACGCCCCAGTCGTCGGGCTTGGTGTGTTTGCGCTGATAGAGGCCGCCCCAAGTGATTTTGGTGTTGTCGCCGACGGATGCGTCCATCACGCCGTAAAGCGTGGCATTGCCGCCTTTGACGCGGTCTTTGAAATTTTTGTCGCGTTCCAATGCGACGACGGCGCGGCCGCGCAAAGTGCTTTCATCGTTCAGACGACCTGAAAAGTCTCCCGTGGTGCGGACTTTACCGAAGCGGTCGATTTGGACTTCGCCCTGAATAATGCGTTCGCCAGTGGGGCGTTTGCGTACGGCGTTCACCGTACCGCCCGGCTCGCCATTTGCCTGCGTCAGCCCGGTCGCACCGCGCACGACTTCGATATGGTCGTAAACGGCGATGTCGTTCATGCTTTGCGCGTCATACATCGGATTGTTGATGGCGCCGGGGACGGTAGATGAGATTCCGTCCTCTTCGATTTGGTCGATATAGAACCCGCGCGATTGGAAGCGCGGAATGCCGGCATCACGGATGACGTTTACGCCAGTGGTGGTTTTCAGGGCATCAACCAGTTGGTAATCCCCTGCTCATTGATTTGTGTCTTGGTAATCACGCTTACCGACTGCGGCGTTTCTTTCGGAGACAAAGGCAAGCCCTGGTGGTGGTACGCATGGCTGAAGTTGTGTAAGAGTCGCGGTTTTCGGTGCGGGTGGAACGGTTTTTGCCGGTTACGTTGACAGTTTGCAGCTCGGCAGTTTGTTCGGGCCGGGGTGTTGCCGTGTTTTCTGCTAAGGCTGCATAGGGCAGAGTGGCAATAATGAGTGCTAATGTTTTTAAGGGTTGGGGCGTTCATGAACGTCTTTCTATAATTAAAATAAATAATAATTATATTTTTACGATAATTTTTGTTGTTTTGTAATTTAAGAACAAGATTTTTGAGGGTTTTTAGCGGATTTATGTTGTTTTTATGGTTTTTTTGAAGGTGTTTTTGAAATTAAACTAGCTAAGGGAATCAAGCGACAGGCCGTCTGAAAATTTTCGGGGTTGTTCGGCTATAATGCTGTTTTTGGTTTTTAAGGCCTTCGTAAAAATACGGTTTCGGGGTTTTAGGCTGAATGTGCACCCGATATGTTTGCAAAGGTTTTTGGGGTATGAGGAGAATGAGATGAAGAAAGTTTTGGTGTTGCAACATGGGAATTTGGGCGCTTGCGACTGGTCGGCATTTGGCAGTTTGGTGTCTGCGTTATCAGAAAAGTCGGTGTTGCGTGTGCCGGTTGATGATGATTTTGAATTGACGGACGAGATGCGTGCGGCGTTGATTGCGCAGCAGATAGATGGCGCGGTGTTGCCGGATGTGGCTTTTTGCTGATTTGGGACTGATTGTCAGTGATATGGATTCGACGCTGATTACGATTGAGTGTGTGGATGAGATTGCGGCCGGTGTCGGGCTGAAGGATGAGGTGGCCAAGATTACGGAGCAGTCGATGCGCGGCGAGCTGGATTTTGAGCAGTCTTTGCGTAAGCGTGTGGCTTTGCTGTCCGGTTTGGACGAGCGCGTGTTGGAAGAGGTGTACGAGAATGTGTTGCAGCTGTCGCCGGGCGCGGAATTTTTTTGTTGGCAGAGTGCAAACGGAATGATGTGAAGTTTATGCTGGTGTCGGGCGGGTTTACTGTTCTTTACGGAACGCCTGCAACAGCGTTTGGGCTTGATTTCCATTTTGCGAATGTGTTGGAAGTGGAAAACGGTAGCTGACAGGCCGTCTGAAAGGGACGGATTATCGATGCGCAGGCTAAGACGGATTTGCTGCGTGAATACCGTGAGCGACTGGGTTTGGCTTCGTGGCAGGTGGTGGCGATGGGTGATGGTGCGAACGATATTCCGATGATATTGGAAGCTGGGATTCGGCATTGCTTATCGGGCGAAACCGAAAACTGAAGCGAATGCAGATGCATGTGTGCGCTTTGGTGGTTTGGAACGGATACGCGGTTGGTTTGCGTAAACCGTTTGAGGATGTTTGTCAGTCAGGCCGTCTGAACAATCGGGAAACCGGTTTTCAGACGGCCTGATGTTTTATAAGGCGATAAAACGGTAGCCTTCGGCATCGACTTCGAGAATGGAGGCGTAATTGTCGCGCCAGTCGCCAAGTACGATGCGGGTGTAACCGGCGTTGCGATGGATGTTTTCGCGGTGGGTATGGCCGTGGATGAGCAGGGGCGTGTGAAAGCGTTGGACGGTTTCGTGGGTAAAGGTTGGATTGACGTCCATGATGTCGGCGGTTTTGTGTTGTTTGTCCTGTTTGCTCTGCTTACGGATTTTGGTGGCGATGTTCAGTCGGAGTGTGAGAGGTAGGAGCAGGAACAGGCGTTGCAGCCATTTTTGATGGACGGTACGGCGGAATTTTTGATAAGAATGGTCGTCGGTGCAGAGGGTGTCGCCGTGGCAGAGCAGGGTGGGTGTGCCGAACAGGTCGATAACGGCGTACTCGGGTAGTAAGGTCATGCCGGTATCGCGGGCGAAGGTTTTGCCGATGAGGAAGTCGCGGTTGCCGTGGATAAAAATAGCAGGCAACGCCGCGCTCGGTCAGGCTGCGGATGGTTTGTTTGATGGTTTGAACCAAAGGGCTGTTTTCGTCATCGCCGATCCAAAAATCGAAAAGGTCGCCAAGAATGTATACGGCTTGGGCGTGAACGGCTTTTTCTTGGATAAATTTTTGGAAGAGTGCGGTCAGTTGAGGATGGGATTCGCTCAGGTGTAAATCGGCGATGAAGTAAATCGGCATGATGATGTGGGACGTGTGGGAAGGGTTTTATTATAACTTGGGTTGTCGCGTTTGGATTTGGGCTTGGTATTTTTCGTTTGTAATGCGGTGATTTTATTGTTTTGATTTGGTGTGATAAAGGCCGTCTGAAACATCTTTTCAGACGGCCTTTGGGTTTATTGGGCTTTGCCCTGATAGGTGATTTGTTTCAGCGTCTCTTCTTGGTACAAATCGCTGATGGGGACGGTATAGAAGAATTCGTTGCTGCGGACAAAGCGGTTGACCAAGTCTTTGTCGAGATGGAGGACGTGGTGCCGTAGTTTGTTTAAACCTTTGAATATCATGGTGCTCCAACGCATATAGCCGTCTGAATTGGGGCGGATGTCGTTCATGGCATCAAGGGCGAGGAGTTTGCGGTTTTGCTCCTCTTTATCCAAAGGATGGGAATAGATGCTTTGGAAGTAAAACGGTTGCTCGGAGGGCGGCGGAAGGCTGAGGGAAGACCCTACTTTGCCGATAGGGAAGTCGTCGCTCAGATAATGTATGGTGTGCAAAAACAGATTGCCGCGGCGGTAATCGATTTTACGCAGGGCTTCGATGGCGGCCAGCGCAGTATGTTGGTGGTCGGGATGCATGTCAATATTGGGGGACGGCGTCACGATAATATCCGGCTGGAACGTTTCTATCAGATAGCCAAGGTTGTCTACCAAGCTGTTCCAAGTTGAGCCGGGCTTGAGGTGTTTCGCCAATGGGGAGGTATTGGCACTGCGGAAAATATCGACATCGGTCGTATCGATTTTGGTCGATTTAATCTCTTTTTCCGGATTTTGGCGCATGGCGGTCAATGTGCTGTCGAAGTAGCCCAGCTGCAGGATGTTTTCAGACGGCACGCCGGCCAAAAAGGGGAACGGCTAGGCTGTTCCAAACGCGCATCCGGCCTTTTTGCAGATATTGTGCCTGGGTGTCGAAGTCGCATGTGCTGTAAAGATTGCCATAGTGGAAGCTGCCGCCTTCGCTGGCGGTTAAAGTGCAGATCATTGAATTGGCGGCGTGTTTTTGCGTACAAACCGTATGCGCCGAGTTCAGCATCGTCAGCATGAGGCGCGAGGACAAGGATTTTTTTGCCGTCGAGGTTTTCACGCGGATAAACAGAGAGTTCGATTTCTTGATCTGGCAAGGACAGGTATTTGCCTTCCAGGCGGATGGTTTTGTCGCTGTCGGAGAAGGTGTCGCTCAGATTGATATAGCGCACGCCTTTTGCGCCGTATTCGAAATATTGCTTCCATTTGCCTTTAGATGAAATGGTTTCAACAAAAGGCAATATCAGTAATCCTGCCCAAGTGGATTTGATACGGATTTTGGCAATAACGGTATCTTGTCCGCTGATAGTAGCAGGCAAAGTCAGGCTGCCACCCTTGAGGGTGGCATGCGCGGTAGAGGGAAGGGAGGATAGTTATAATCTTGGTGTGTGTCGTAGGCGAACTGTTTTTTTATGAATAATAGAAGTAATAATAAACAAAGTAACAAAAAATCAGTATCAGCCCAATTAGTATCAGAAACATTGTCAGGTTCCTTTATTGTTATAACAGCTATGATATTGCTTGCGAAGTCTATTTGTTTGTTTTTCTTACAAACGGTTGTTTTTTGTACTCTAACGTCATTAAAGAAAACGTTTAAAATAAAACAGTTTGCGGGTTGATTATATATAAACGACCAAAATGTAGAAAGGCCGTCTGAAAGATTTGAAAGAAATTTCAAAAATTTCAGACGGCCTTGATATTTTAAAGGTTAAGCCGGTAAATTATGCTTCTTTTGTTTCAACTGCTTTCTGACGCAGACGCAGGCTCAACTCTCGAAGTTGTTTGTCGTCGACCACATTAGGTGCATTGGTCAGCAGACATTGTGCACGTTGTGTTTTCGGGAAGGCAATCACGTCGCGGATAGATTCGGCACCGGTCATCAGGGTAACCAGACGGTCGAGACCGAATGCAAGGCCGCCGTGAGGAGGCGCACCGAATTTCAGGTTGTCTAAGAGGAAGCCGAATTTCTCTTGTTGCTCTTCAGGGCTGATTTTCAGTGCGGCAAACACTTTCTCTTGTACGTCTGCACGGTGGATACGGATGGAGCCACCGCCGATTTCCCCAGCCGTTTAATACCATGTCGTAAGCACGGGCCAAGCAGTTTGCAGGGTCGGAAACCATCAGGTCTTCATGACCTTCTTTTGGCGCGGTAAACGGATGGTGTACGGCAACGTAGCGGTCGGCTTCTTCGTCGTATTCAAACATTGGGAAATCGACAACCCACAAAGGTTTCCATTCGTCTACGAAGTAGCCGTTGTCTTTGCCGTGTTCCAAGCCGACTTTAATGCGCAATGCGCCGATGGCTTCGTTCACGACTTTGGCTTTTGTCTGCACCGAAGAAGATGATATCGCCGTTTTTGCGCACCGGTACGCTCGATGATTTCTTTCAGGGCGTTTTCAGACAGGAATTTCACGATTGAGATTGCAGGCCGCTGTCTTCGCCGTTGGAGAGGTTGCTCACATCGTTTACTTTGATGTATGCCAGACCTTTCGCGCCGTAGATGCCGACAAATTTGGTGTATTCGTCGATTTCTTTGCGGCTGAATTTCGCGCCGTTCGGCACGCGCAGTGCAACCACGCGACCGCCTTTCATGTCGGCGGCGCCACGGAAGACTTTGAAATTCTTCCGTTTTCATCAGGTCGGTCAGCTCGGTAAATTTCAAGTTGATGCGCATATCCGGTTTGTCAGAGCCGTAGTAGAACATGGCTTCAGAGTAAGGCATGCGTGGAAATCGCTCAAATCCACGCTCAATGCGTCTTTGAAGACTTTGTTTGGCCATGCCTTCGGTGATGTCCATGATTTCATCCTCGTTCAGGAACGAGGTTTCCAAGTCGATTTGAGTGAATTCAGGTTGGCGGTCGGCACGCAAGTCTTCGTCACGGAAACATTTGGTAATTTGGTAGTAACGGTCGAAACCAGCCACCATCAGCAGTTGTTTGAACAATTGTGGAGATTGCGGCAGAGCGAAGAATTCGCCCGGATGAACGCGGCTCGGTACGAGGTAGTCGCGCGCGCCTTCCGGAGTGGAGCGGGTCAGCATCGGGGTTTCGATGTCGATGAAGCCTTGCGCATCCAAGTAGCGGCGAACGCCCATGGCCACTTGGTAACGCAGGCGCAGGTTGCGTTGCATGGTAGGGACGGCGCAGGTCGATAACGCGGTTGGTCAGGCGAACGTTTTCGCTGATGTTTTCATCGTCGATTTGGAACGGAGGCGTAGCGGCGGCGTTCAAGACTTCGATTTCTTTGGCGAGAATTTCGATTTTGCCGGAAATCATTTTTGTCGTTGGTCGTACCTTCAGGACGGTTGCGCACGCGGCCGGTAATGCTCAAAACGTATTCGTTGCGGGAAGAGTCGGCAGCGGCAAATGCTTCCGGAGTGTCAGGGTCAATCACGACTTGAACGATGCCTTCGCGGTCGCGCAGGTCGATAAAAATCACACCGCCGTGGTCGCGTCGGCGGTGTACCCAGCCTTGACGGTAACGGTTTTGGTCTAAAGTATTGCTCGCTGATAAGGCCGCAATAGTTGGTACATATTATTTCCTTGTTTATATATTGAAGTGTTTAATTTATAACCAAGAAATTGGTAATTATGGTGTCCAACCAATTTCTGTAATTTGAATCACATTTTTAATTTTAAAGCCTACTTCCATTCCTGAGTTTTTCGGCTTCAGGATAAGTCTGTGCTACAAACACATGATTCTTATTTTTCCAATTAATATTAATTTCTACTTCATTTCTCAGAAGTTTTTATATCGACGATTTTTATTTGGAAGAACGTTTGGGGCTTCACCTAGATTTTGAGTTAGATTACGATATTCTTGATAAGCTTCATTTATAGATGAGCCATGATAAGTACAATTCCTTTTCCAACCCTCTGTTACATTAATGGGTATGATTTTTTTGCATGAAAGCTCCCTGATGAAAAATGCTAGTGAGCTATATGTAGCTAGAAAAATAATAGATAGTATTTCCCGTTTCATGATTATTCCTGTGAGTAAAATGTGAGGAGATTTATTTACGGATTAGTGCTGTGGTAATGATATCGGCATGATTATGTGAGTCATCCTCTTCGCCTTGTGTAACCATGCTCAAAAGTATTTCCTAAATATCTTTGAAATTAAATATGCAGGGAGCTATTCAGTTACCGCGCAGTTCTCCGCTTTATAATAACTACGTTTCCAAAAATCGCAAAATTACTATTACATTCAATCATATTTAGATACTTCTAGTAAGTTCGCAGTCTGTGTAGGTTGCCAGTCATTATGAATTAGTAAGTGCGAGCTTTGTGGTAATTCCATTAGTGGTTATATTTTTTGGGACAGGCTAAATATTATGATTAATAGATATTTATGCATTATTCTGTTGTTAAGAATTTGATTAATAAGTGCTATAAACCATCAGTTTTTTATCTTGGATGGTTTTTAATTTGTATTTCATCCGGCATCACCATGCCCAGTGAAATTACATATTTCAATGCCCTGATCCACACTCATGTCCAGCTCGCGAACGTCGCTCACCATGATGTAATAGCCGCTTAGTCGGGTTGGGCGTGGTTGGGACGTAAACGGAAATATAGTCGTCATCTTGCGGCAGGCTGCCTTTGAGTTTGGCGGGGATATGGCCGGAAACAAAGGCTATCGTCCAAATGCCCGGTTGCGGAAAGGGAACCAGTACGGGGGTTTTGAACGAGCGGCTGCTGTCGGAGAGCAGGGATTCGGAAACTTTTTTAACGCTAGAGTAGATGGATTTGACGACGGAATACGTCCTAAAAGGCTGTCCCATGCGCCGAGAATCCGTCTCGCCCAATACGTTGGCGGCGAATACGCCGTAACGAACAAGACGACTGTGGCGGCGACGATGCCCAAGCCGGGTATGTTGAACCCCCAGAAATGCTGGGGCTGCCAGCTTTCCGGTAATAGGTTGATCAGTTTGTCGGCGGCGGAGATGATATAGCTCATCGCCCAGATGGTTACGGCAATCGGCAACCAAACCAGCACGCCTGTAATTAGGTATTTCTTTAAAGCCTTGGCGATTTTTTCCGCTTTCGGCTGCGGCTTCTGTCATCTTTGTTTCATTCCGGCAAGTTTTGCCCAAACTTTGCATTATACGCGTTTGGACGCTAGAAACGAGTATTTTAAACGAATGGCTTGTTTTGTTTCTATTGTTTCAGACGGTCGCCTTGATTGCAAAGGCCGTCTGAAACAATATGGGGGTCATTAGATGCCGTCCCAGTCGTTGAACATCAGGCCGAAGCCGATGCCGTTTTGTTTGTGGTTGTAGTCAATCAGGCTTTCGCCGTAGCCGTGGAAGCCGCGGACAACGCCTTTGAGTTTGCCCTTTGATGGGGAAAAGTATAGGCCCTTCAACGGCGCCGCGTCCGCTTTTTCGGGTTGTAACGCAGGATGGAATAAACATTTTTGTTTGTCATTGAAGCGGTATTGGACTTTCAAGTCGCCGTAGCCCATGTATTTGTTGATGTCCGGATTATCGTCGTCGTCCCCTTTTTGGTCGAAGGCACGCATCCAAACTCTAGGGATGACGGTCAGCTTGCCCCATTCCATGCCGGCCATGGCGTAAACCCGGTTCCATGAGCGTGATTCGGGGCGGCTTTGACCGTTGGACTGGTGAACAAAACCTGCGCCAACCATACGCAGTTTGCCGCCGAAAGGCAGGTCTGCTTTAACGGGTTGGGTAATGAAGATTTCGGGCTCGTAGTCGGTGTTGCGGAACGGAGCGGATTTGCGGCCTTGGTTGAAGATTTGCCAGTCGGATTTTTGGGTATAGCCAAACCATACGTCGGCACGGGTTTTGAATAAATCTTCGGCAATCTTGCTTTTGAAGGAAACCTGCATTTTGGTTTCGAGGCGTTTTTGCTCGCTGAATTTTTCCTGCGTGGTTACGCCGCGGCTGGGGATTCCGGGTAATAGTTGGGAGCTGCTGTTGTACCAAACGGGCATGAGGTACATAGGGTTGTGCTCGCGTACGCTCAATAGGCCGCGTGTGTCGTTTTATCCAAATCGTACATCAGGCTTAAAGGGCGTGTAGCTGTCGGCAGTTTCGCTTAATACGTCGTCTGAAAATATTCGGATGGGTAGGGGTTGTCGAACATGATGGCCGCTTTTTTTCTCAATGCTCTTGCGAACGCTTTTTCGAGGTCAACCGGTGTTTTGGCAGTTTCGGTTTGCGCTTGCGGGAGTGGGGATTGAGGGGGAGTTGCGCCGAGTAGATGTTGTCGTAACACGCCAAACGGGTGGCATTGTCTTGAATGGTGGTGCAGTGTAGGGCGGTATCGGCGGCGGCCAGCAGGGGCGGCGGCAATGAATCCGATACTTAGGGAATGTTTCAACATCTTGTTCATGAGAGTTTCCGTTGTTTTTCAGACGGCCTGATGAGGGGTGAAATAGGGTTTTATTTAGTCGGTTTGGGCTGTGAATACGGCAATGCCCCTGAAAGGCAGGACCTCAGGGGCATCGTATCAGCTCGATTCATCCCTGTTTTGATTGTCAGGATTTCCGGCATCTGCGTCAGTATTAAGCCAAAAGCTTTTTACTTTAGCAGACAGACGGCTTTTTGTGGCGGGCTGCTTTGTTTTTTGTGGAATACGCCTTTGTCAGCGATACGGTCGATGACTTTAACGGATTCTTGGTAAACTGCTTGAGCAGCAGCTTTGTCGCCTACTTCAACTGCTTTCAACACTTTTTCACAGCGGTACGGAATGCAGTACGCAGGCTGGCGTTGTGGGCGCGTTGTTTAACCGACTGGCGGGCACGTTTGCGGGCTTGTGCGCTGTTTGCCATATTGAATATCTCCTGAAAAATAAATTCTGTAAACGCGCAATTTTAAAGACAGATTTCCTTATATGCAAGCTTTTTCTCTATAAATGCGCGCAAATCAGCCGTATTTTGCCCAAAAACGACAGCCGGTGCAACGCTTTTGGTAAAAAGATGGTGTTGCGGTGCCTTTATTTCAATAAAAATCAGATGGATATTGCTTTTGCGTTTGCTTACGTTTCCATTACAATAGCCTAACTCTGCGCCGGGGTGTTTATGGGGTGCAGGGTTTCTTATTTATTGACATTAACCACTCTTTCATCAGGAATCTGCCCGTATGAAAAAATCTGTATTAGCCGTATTGGCCGCATTGTCTTTGGCCGCGTGCGGCGGTGGCGAGAAAAAAGCCGAGCAACCTCAAGCAGGCAGCGCGCCCTGCTGCCAATGCCGAGGCAGCCGCTACCGATACTTTGAATATCTACAACTGGTCAAACTACGTTGACGAAAGTACAGTCGAAGACTTCAAAAAGCCAACAATTTGAAGCTGACTTACGATTTGTATGAAAACAATGAAACGCTGGAAGCCAAAAATGCTGACCGGTAAATCCGGCTATGACTTGGTTGTACCCTGGTATTGCCTTCCCTGCCGCGCCAAATTGAGGCAGGTGCATACCAAAAAAATCAATAAGGATCTGATTCCGAACTACAAAAACATCGACCCTGAGTTGCTGAAGATGTTGGAAACTGCCGACCCGGGCAATCAATACGCCGTTCCTTATTTCTCCGGTGTGAACACTTTGGCGATTACCGCGAAGGGCAAGGAGCTTTTGGGCGGAAAAATTGCCTGAAAACGGCTGGGATTTACTGTTCAAACCCGAATATACCAACAAGCTGAAATCTTGCGGCATCGCTTTGTGGGATACACCGAGCGAAATGTTCCCAATCTTGTTGAACTACTTGGGTAAAGATCCTAAAGGCTCAAATCCTGAAGATTTGAAAGCGGCGGCAGAAGTTTTGAAAACCATCCGTCCTGACGTGAAACGTTTCAGCCCTTCCATCATTGACGAATTGGCGCGCGGCGACATCTGCTTGGCGGCAGGTAACGGCGGCGACTTGAACTTGGCCAAAGCGCGTTCTGAAGAAGTGAGAAATAATGTCGGCATCGAAGTGTTGACTCCGAAAGGCATGGGCTTCTGGATTGAGTCTTGGCTGATTCCGGCCGATGCGAAAAAAACATCGCCAATGCCCACAAATACATCAACTACACGCTTGATCCCGAAGTGGCTGCGAAAAACGGTATTGCCGTAACCTTCGCACCCGCCAGCAAAACCTGCACGCGAAAAATGCCTGCCGAGCTGGTGAACACACGTTCTATTTTTCCCGAACGAGCAAGACATGAAAGACGGTTTCGTCATGCCTCAAATGAGCGCAGATGCGAAAAACTGTCCGTCAACTGTGGCAAAAATCAAAGTCGGTTCAAATTAATTGTGAGCTGATTGTTTGAAATAAAGCAAAGGCCGTCTGAAATTTTTCAGACGGCCTTTTTGTTGTTGGCAGGGTTATTTATTCCAGTCTTTTACAAAAAAATCAAGACACTAGGAAAGTATAATTACTGGAAAGACCTTGTACTTCACCTTCAGAATAAGCTAGTGTGGCAACAACTTTTCCATTTTTGGTACAACTATAGGCATCGCTAAGTTCGTAATACATTCCTGATGATGGGGTATTTTTACTTACCATTACCTGGTTTATATAATTTTCTTGGTAGGTGTTAGGTGTGCCAATTTCACCCGAATGATGTGTACACCATGCCTGAAAGGTGTCTTTTGCTTTTTGAATGATATATCGGTCATTTCCATAACTATCTGTTGCGGCATAGTTCTCTAGCCGCTCTCCATTTTACTCCCAGGGTTTCTCTGCTTGTGGATAGGTATGATAAAGCTTTTCGAGATTTGCTGTGCGGTTTGGTTTACAGCACCAATCGGCGTCATTTATTACTAAATTCGCCAAATGGTAAAATGCAGATTATCGTGAAGTTCACTGTGTTCAAGCGTTAAAGGTTGGTTTGTTTTTAAATAATCCAGGATCCGTAGCCGAGCAAGCACTAAGCATAATGATAAAAAATAGATAGGGAAACAAATTTAATGGTTCTCATTATGTGCCTCTAAAAAGAATTATAGAAGAATAGGGTTAGTAGAGATTTTTCTTGCAATCAGCAATTGCGTTTTTGAAAGGTAGGGTTAGTTTGTCTATTTCATTTTTGTATTTGTCTTGATGGATGTATCTCAGTTCGTTTAAACCAGTAATTTTTACCACTAGAGCGATTTTTGTATCTCAACTAAATCCTTACCTTTTGTATTGATGATTAAGTTGATACCGTTGATAGTATCACCAATCTTAAGGTTTTTCCTCCATGAGGATATTAACCGCTCTTGAAGTTTTTCAATTTTTAGCTGGGGTTCTCTGATGCACTCTTCCCTTGCTTGATAAATACGCTGCTGTTCTTTTTCTTTTGTAACTTTTAGATTCTTTCTGGCTTCTAGCAAATTATTTCCTTGTTCGGTCATATGGATTTCTTGAGTGTTAAAAGAAATAGTTATAGAGGTATTATCTATGCCTGAGCAAGAAACATTTACGAAAGAGTTATATCCTGTAAAAAGTTAAAGATGGGAAAACCACTGCTTCAGAGTTTGGGTAGGTCTCTATATTTGGGAGGTCAGATGACCAAACTCGTGGTTTTGTTCACACCAATTTCGTAAAATGGTAGTGGAGAAGTCGATAACTCTTGTTGTCCCTATCAAAAACGCATTTATTTTTGTAAGTATATGTATCTACTCTAATGTTGTTTAGATCTGTAGATTTTTAAATTGAATATCAAGTTTATCAAATAGTTCTTGAATATTGAGTCCGTTATGTTTGGCATTGCTTCTATCAGGTAGTGCAGCATGGGTGAAATAAGGAATACACATCAAGACTAATAGTATAATTTTTCATATTAATTCTCTCCGAGATGCTGGAAAGTTAGGAACCCTGCTTTAGTTTTTGTTAGGCTAATGTTGCCATCGTATCAGATCATCTGTATGCGTTTGGGTAGTTGTTTTAAATTTTTATTAAATATCAATATATTATCGCTTCAACGCCAAAGTCAATACACCTGCCGTTACCAAGCCTAAGCCTATCCATTCCTGCGTACTTGGGCGTTCGTCTAAGAAAACGACGGCCATCAGGGCGACCAAGACCAGGCTGAATTTGTCGACGGGTGCGACTTGCGAGGCGTTGCCCAGTTGCAGGGGCTTTGAAAAGTAGGCGAGCCAAGAGGCGCCAGTAGCGAGGCCGGATAGGATGAGGAATGTCCAGTTGCGGCCGGTAAAAGCCGTTCACGCCCTGCCATTTGCCGGTGTAGGTTAAAAACAATACCAAAGCGGCGAGGATGACCAAGGTGCGGATAAAGGTGGCGAAATCCGAATCTATGCCCTGTAAACCCATTTTGGCGAAAAATGGCGGTCAATGAGGCGAAGCCTGCCGATGCCAATGCCCAAAACAGCCATGCGTTGCTGCTCATGTTTTATTCCTTTGTTTCAAATTGTTGACAATATGAATCCGCTTGTTGATGAGATATCGAAATTTTCACTGCGGTTTGTCTTTTGGAAAAACGCTATAATAGAACTAATATTCTTTTTCTTCCAGCCGTCTTTATTGTATTGTTTCAGACGGCCTTCCCTCACTCAATAAAGGAAAATCATGAGCTTCAAAACCGATGCTGAAATTGCCCAGTCTTCCACCATGCGCCCGATTGGTGAAATTGCCGCCAAGCTGGGTTTGAACGTTGACAACATCGAGCCCTATGGTCACTACAAAGCCAAAATCAATCCTGCCGAGGCATTCAAGCTGCCGCAAAAGCAAGGCCGTCTGATTTTGGTGACCGCCATTAATCCGACTCCTGCGGGTGAGGGTAAAACCACTGTAACCATCGGTTTGGCGGACGCATTGCGCCATATCGGCAAAGACTCGGTTATCGCCCTGCGCGAGCCTTCTTTGGGTCCGGTGTTTGGTGTTAAAGGCGGTGCGGCAGGCGGCGGCTATGCCCAAGTTTTGCCGATGGAAGACATCAACCTGCACTTTACCGGCGACTTCCATGCCATCGGTGCGGCGAATAACCTGCTCGCCGCCATGCTCGATAACCATATCTACCAAGGCAACGAGTTGAACATCGATCCGAAACGTGTACTGTGGCGTCGCGTGGTCGATATGAACGACCGTCAGTTGCGCAACATCATCGACGGCATGGGCAAACCTGTTGACGGCGTGATGCGTCCCTGACGGTTTTGATATTACCGTTGCCTCCGAAGTGATGGCGGTATTCTGCCTTGCCAAAGACATCAGCGATTTGAAAGAGCGTTTGGGCAACATCCTTGTCGCCTACGCTAAAGACGGCAGCCCTGTTTACGCCAAAGATTTGAAAGCAAATGGCGCGATGGCGGCATTGCTCAAAGATGCGATTAAGCCTAACTTGGTACAAACCATCGAAGGCACTCCGGCCTTTGTACACGGCGGCCCGTTCGCCAACATCGCCCACGGCTGTAACTCTGTAACGGCTACCCGTTTGGCGAAACACCTTGCCGATTATGCCGTAACCGAAGCAGGCTTTCGGCGCGGATTTGGGCGCGGAAAAAAATTCTGCGACATCAAATGCCGTCTGGCTGATTTGAAACCCTGATGCGGCTGTTGTCGTCGCCACCGTCCGCGCTTTGAAATACAACGGCGGCGTAGAACGTGCCAACCTCGGCGAAGAAAACCTCGAAGCCTTGGCAAAAGGCCTGCCTAATCTGCTGAAACACATTTCCAACCTGAAAAACGTATTCGGCCTGCCTGTGGTGGTTGCCATCAACCGCTTTGTGTCCGACTCCGATGCCGAGTTGGCCATGATTGAAAAAGCCTGCGCGGAACACGGCGTTGAAGTTTCCCTGACCGAAGTATGGGGCAAAGGCGGCGCGGGTGGTGCAGACTTGGCGCACAAAGTCGTCAACGCCATCGAAAACCAACCCAATAACTTCCGTTTCGCCTACGATGTTGAGTTGAGCATTAAAGACAAAATCCGTGCGATTGCCCAAAAAGTGTACGGCGCGGAAGATGTTGATTTCAGCGCGGAAGCGTCTGCCGAAATCGCTTCACTGGAAAAACTGGGCTTGGACAAAATGCCGGTCTGCATGGCGAAAACCCAATATTCTTTGAGCGACAACGCCAAACTCTTGGGCTGCCCTGAAGGCTTCCGCATTACCGTGCGCGGTATCACTGTTTCCGCAGGCGCAGGTTTCATCGTTGCGTTGTGCGGCAATATGATGAAAATGCCGGGTCTGCCGAAAGTCCCTGCCGCTGAGAAAATCGATGTGGACGCAGACGGCGTGATTCACGGCTTGTTCTGATTTAGATTGATATTGAAATAGACAAAGGCCGTCTGAAACCGAGGTTTCAGACGGCCTTTATGATTTAAGTGAATTTTCAACCGGCTTTTTTAAGAAATTGAAGAAACTTGTCTATCATGTCGAACATGGTATTGCGGTCTTCGCCAAACAAATGAAATGCTGCGGTCTTTGCTGATTCTGTCATAGGCGGCAAAAATGGTTTTCAGCTCTTCGGTGGTTAAACGCAGTTGCTTTTCATGCAAGATTCGGCTTAAGAGGGTGACTTCTACTGGGTTCAATTCAGGGAAAAGGTGGCTGAACCACAATTCCATGGTGTATTGGACGGATCTGTTGATTTTGTCTCTTTTTTTGCTTTCTTGAGCTGTGTGTATCCTGTAAGACAACAAAGACTCAGGCAGGTTGGCAAAGGTTTTTGCCATGTAGGGCGCATTGCACCCACATATGGAAATCGGGCGCGGTTTCTGTCGCAGTGTAGTTTATCCCGAGGTTTTTAATGCTGTCGTGCCGCCACATGGTGGTGGGGTTGAACATGTTTTGAGCGGCAAAGGAGAGAAAGGCTTTAATGTCTTTGTCGAGCAGGGGAGGTCGCTTAAAACGGGTTCTCTTCCAGTTTGGTCATCGAAAAAGATGGTGGCTTGGCTGCCGACAATATCGATTTCAGGGATGGCTGTCTAAGAAACTGAATTTGTTTTTCAAAAACGATCCAAGGCGCAAATATCGTCCGCGTCCATTCGTGCCACATATTCGACCTCTACGTCTTTGAGCATATCCATGGCAAATTGGCAGGGCAAACGGCTCGCCCTTGTTTTCCGGAAGATGGAAAACCTGCAAACGTGAATCTTTGGCTGCGTAAGCCTCGAGGATTTCGCCGGTTTTGTCTGTTGAAGCATCGTTGATGGCGATGACGAAAAAGTCGCGGAATGTTTGATTCAATACCGAATCCAAGCATTCAGGGCAAATAAGCTTCGGCGCAATAGGCCGGCAAAATAACGGCGAGTTTCATGTTTGCTTTCGAGGTGTTTTGATGTGTGGTCGGTGGAAGATTTTACTATAAATTTCCCAAAAGCTAAGGCCGTCTGAAAACTTATTGCCAAGTTTTCAGACGGCCTTAGTGTGAATCCGATATACGGATTATTTAACGATTTGGTTCAATTCGCCTTTGGCGTATTTGGTTGCCATTTTTTCCAAAGAAATCGGTTTGATTTTGTCGGCTTGGCCTTCGCAACCGAATGCGAGGTAGCGGTCAAGACAGATTTGTTTCATGGCTTCGACGGTTTTGCTCAAGTATTTGCGCGGGTCGAATTCGGATGGGTTTTCTGCCATGAAGCGGCGGATGGCGCCGGTAGAGGCGAGGCGCAAGTCGGTATCGATGTTGACTTTGCGGACACCGTGTTTGATGCCTTCGACGATTTCTTCAACCGGTACGCCGTAGGTTTCACCGATTTTGCCGCCGTGTTCGTTGATGACTTTCAGCCATTCTTGCGGAACGGAGCTGGAGCCGTGCATCACGATGTGGGTGTTGGGCAGGGCTTGGTGGATTTCTTTGATGCGGTCGATACGCAATACATCGCCTGTGGGCGGACGGGTGAATTTGTACGCGCCGTGGCTGGTGCCGACGGCAATAGCCAATGCGTCAACGCCGGTATCTTTAACGAAACGTACGGCATCTTCGACGCTGGTCAGCATTTGGTCGTGGGAAAGTTTGCCCACTGCGCCTACGCCGTCTTCTTCGCCGGCTTCACCAGTTTCGAGGTTGCCCAATACGCCGATTTCACCTTCAACGGACACGCCGCAAGCGTGGGAGAAGTTAACCACGGTACGGGTGGCGTTGACGTTGTATTCGTAAGAAGAAGGGGTTTTGCCGTCTTCCATCAGCGAGCCGTCCATCATCACGGAGGAGAAGCCCAGTTGGATGGAGCGTTGGCACACATCAGGAGATGCGCCGTGGTCTTGGTGCATCACGACAGGGATGTGCGGGAATTCTTCGACTGCGGCCAAAATCAGATGGCGCAGGAATGGGGCACCTGCGTATTTGCGTGCGCCTGCGGATGCTTGAACGATAACGGGGCGTTGACTTGGTCGGCCGCCTCCATAATGGCGCGCATTTGTTCGAGGTTGTTAACGTTGAATGCGGGCAGACCGTAGCTGTTTTCGGCAGCATGGTCCAATAATTGGCGCATGGATACGAGTGCCATGAGGAGCTCCTGAATTAGTGAAGGGTAAATTTATCCGATAAATTATAATGTTTTTTGAAATGAAAGACTACAAGCTGCTACATTGTTTTTATATATTAACGAACAGGGTCTCGGTTTATAATGGCGTAGTATTGAAAACGGGTGTGCAAAATGGATAGAATTTCGGTGGTCGAGTGTGATAAGCCTTTGTTTCAGACGGCCTTGACGGTGCAGGTGGGCGATGTGAACTATGGCGGCCATCTGGCGAACGATGCGGTGTTGCGTTTGTGCCATGAAGTGAGGATGCGTTGGCTGGCGAAGCTGGGTTGGAGTGAAATGGATGCCGGAGGGGCAGGCCTGATTATGGCGGATGCGGCGGTGCAGTATTTGGTGCAAGGTCATCATGGCGATGAGTTGTCGGTAGAAATGGGGGCCGCGGGCGTGGCCGGAGTGGGCTTTTCTTTGCTGTACCGTATCCGCAGGATTTCAGACGGCCTTGTGCTGGCGAAAGTGCAGACAGGCATGGTGTGTTTCGATTATGGCAAGCAACGTGTCTGCCGTTTGCCTTCGGCATTGAAAACGGTATTGGAGGCCGTCTGAAATGGCGGAATCAAACAATTTTGCGCTTCATCTTGAACGCTATCTGAAAACTTTGCTGCAACAAGGCAAGTCGGAGCATACCGTTTCCGCTTATCGGCGCGATTTGAGTGAGTTGATGCGCCTGTTGCCCGATAATCTGGAAAACGGCCTGCCGACGCGCCGTGATTTTGTGGCGGTATTGAAAAAGCTGTCGCAAAAGGGCTTAAGCGAAAGTAGCTTGGCGCGGAAATTGTCGGTGTGGCGGCAGTATTGCAGTTGGCTGGTGCAGATAGAAGTCATGGAAAGCGACCCGACATTTAATATGAAAGCGCCGCGCCTGCCCGAACGCCTGCCCAAAGCGCTGCCGCAAGAACCTTTAAACCATATCCTCGACCATGCGCCTGTTGATGACGAGTTGGACGTGCGCGATAAGGCCATGTTTGAATTGATGTATGGCAGCGGTTTGCGCCTGAGCGAGATACAAGGTTTGAATCTGGACGGTATCGTCTTGGACGAAGGCTGGGTCAGTGTGAAGGGTAAAGGCGGCAAGCAGCGGCAAGTGCCTTTGGTGGCTAAAAGCATTGCGGCATTGCGCGATTATTTGGCAGTGCGTATTGCCAAAGAGGGCGAGCAGGCCTTGTTCACCAATAAGAACGGCGGCAGGCTGGGGCAACGTCAAATCCAAAAACGCCTGCAGGCGTGGGCAGTGCGCGTGGGCAGTGCCAGCCATATCTCGCCGCACATGATGCGCCACAGCTATGCAACCCATCTTTTGCAGGCATCGGGCGATATCCGTGCCGTGCAGGAATTGTTGGGGACACAGCAACCTTTCCGCTACGCAAGTTTATACAAAGCTGGACTTTGACCATTTGGCGCGCGTTTATGATGAGGCGCACCCAAGGGCGAAACGGAAAAAATGATTTTGTTTGAATTAGGCCGTCTGAAAGAATGTTTTCAGACGGCCTGATGTTTTATGGATAAAAAATACAGATGGTTTGAAACCATTTGAATTTTTATCGGTCTGATGAGGTTTAAATATTGGCCTGATGTGCGGATGGCATAAAATTGTAAGAGTCGATGGCTTTTTTAATACCGTTTATCTTTTCAGATGACCGCTTGTTTGATAATATTAGTAATGAGAGCTAATATCATATTATGATATACAGCCTTTAAAACAGCAGGTCTATAAACTTTCTCTATAAGCATTAATGCTTATTTTGACTGTAAAACGACTTGCAAACGGGAATTGTTGCTATTAACATAACGGAATTATGGATAAAAAAACGAATTTTAACTCCAGCCGTCGTGACTTCCGTTGCGTTGATTCACGTCGGTTTGGTTGCACTTTTATGGCACGCGCACAAACCGCCTCCCTGTCGAAATGGCGAATATTGAATTTGTCGATTTGGGCGATTTTCGGCGGTGGCGACGGCAGTCCCTGAGGGCGAAGGCGCACCTGCCGCACCTGAGCCTACCCCCGAACAACCGAAACCCAAGCCGAAACCCAAACCTAAGCCTGTCGAGCCGCCCAAACCTGTTATCAAACCTGTGGTAACGAAAAAAAGAAAAAAAGCGGATATCGTACAGCAAAAGGAAAAACCGAAAACCTATCGAGAAACCTAAGCCCGAGCCTAAGCGGAACCCAAACCTGAGCCGAAGCCCGAGCCAAAAACCTGAACCAAAACCAGAGCCGAAGGCAGAACCTAAACCATCTCCCAAAGCATCTGAACACTCAGGCAGCAAAACCGGGCCGAATACTGCTGAAAACGGTAAAGGCAACGGCGAAGGCAAAGCCTTGGGCGGAGAAGGAAAAGGCAACGGCGGCGGTACGAAAGGTACAGGCAGCGGCCGTGGCGAAGGCAGCGGATCCGGCAGCGGTGGTGCGAAAGGAGAACATGGTTCCGGTACCGGTGGCGGAGGTGGTGGCAGCGGTACAGGTGCCGGCAGCAGTAAAAAGGCAATCCGGCAAAAAGGAACCTGCCATATTCCAAGACCTCCGTATCCTTCACTATCCACTGAAAATGGTGAAGAGGGCTTGGTTGTTTTGAAAGTCTTGGTTGGTCCCGGCGGTAAAGTAGATTCAGTTAGTGTGAATAAATCAAGTGGTTATAGTCGTCTGGATAATGCAGCGCGTAAAGCCGTTAAAGATGGCAGCTGTAATGCAAGCGTTTGGACTGAATTTAAAGTACCTGTCAAATTCACGCTCGAATAAGTATCTAGGCCTAAGCTGATTGATTGGAAAATATATGCTGTTGGGGAAATGATTTTAAATGACCCGATAGAAATTTTTAATTTTATTTTTTTAACTTGGAAAAAAATTATGGATTTAAGTTTAGTTTTTCAAATCAGGTGATGTGGTACTGATTGGTGTATTTGTCCTGATGTTGTTGATGAGTGTGGTGACTTGGAGCGTCATCGTGATCCGTTGCATCAAATACCGCAAAGCGAAAAAAGGCAATGCTCAGGTAAAAGAGCTGATGCTGAATGCGTTTACGCTGGCTGATGCCGTACAAAAAGCCAAAGCGGTAGAAGCACCGATGAGCAATGTTGCCGATGAGTCTCTGCGCGCATACCAAAACTACCGTCAAACGACGAGCAAATCGCTGATTGACGAATTGCCTTTGAACGAATATTTGGTCGTTCACATCCGTAACAGTTTGGCCCAAACCATGCGCCAGTTTGACTACGGTATGACCGCTTTGGCCTCTATCGGTGCAACCGCTCCGTTTATCGGCCTGTTGGGTACTGTTTGGGGTATTTACCATGCCCTGATCGGCATCAGCGAAAGCGGTCAAATGAGCATTGCTGCGGTAGCCGGTCCGATTGGCGAGGCTTTGGTATCGACTGCTGTCGGCCTGTTTGTGGCGATTCCGGCCGTATTGGCGTACAACTTCCTCAATCGCGGTACGAAAAACCATCGCGCAAGATATGGACGCATTTGCACATGACCCTGCATGTCCGCCTTCTGAACCAAAAAGGATTAAACCATGGCTTTCGGATCAATGAATTCCGGCGATGATGCGCCGATGTCGGATATCAACGTTACGCCTTTGGTGGACGTGATGCTGGTGTTGCTGATTGTATTTATGATTACCATGCCGGTGCTGACCCACTCGATTCCTTTGGAGTTGCCGACTGCTTCGGAAAAAGCGGCAAAAGAGGATAAGCAGCAGCCTAAAGATCCTTTGCGTTTGAGCATTGATGCCAGTGGTGCTTATGTCGTTGGCGGCGATTCGGATACCAAAGTGGATTTGGCAACGTTAACCGCCAAGCTGAAAGAAGCCAAAGCGAAAAACGAAGATGTAATTGTGGCGATTGCGGCGGATAAGGCGGTTGAATACGATTATGTCAACCAAGCCCTGCAAGCGGCGCGCGAAGCCGGTATCAGTAAAATCGGTTTTGTAACGGAAACCAAAGCGCAATAATCTTTTGAACACAGTAAAGGCCGTCTGAAATTTGAGTAAAGTTTCAGACGGCCTTTTGTTGTATTTGGTAACTATATGTCCAGGCTGTATAATTAGCGGATTAAATTCAATAATGACAATACAGGAACCGCCATGACAGAAACCATCGAACGCGATAGTATGCAATACGATGTCGTGATTGTCGGCGCAGGCCCGTCGGGTTTGTCCGCCGCCATCAAACTCAAGCAGCTTGCCGAAAAGAATGGACGCGAAATCAGCGTTTGTGTGGTGGAGAAAGGTTCGGAGGCCGGTGCGCACTCGCTTGCCGGTGCCATCATCGATCCGATTTCTTTGAATGAGCTGATTCCCTGATTGGAAAGAAAAAGGCGCGCCGCTGACGCGTACAGTGACGAAGGACAGGGTTTGTGTTCCTGACCGAGAAAAAAAGCGTTCAACCTGCCGATTACCCCGAATTTCGACAACCATGCGAAACTACATTGCCAGCTTGGGCGAAGTTGTCCGCTGGTTGGCAGAGCAGGCGGAAAATTTAGGCGTGGAAATTTATCCGGGCTTTGCCGCTGCCGAAGTGCTTTATCACGAAGACGGTTCGGTCAAAGGCATTGCGACCGGCAATATGGGCGTGGGCAAAGACGGCGAACCGACCGATTCATTCCAGCCCGGCATGGAGCTTTGGGCGCAGCAAACCATATTTGCCGAAGGCTGTCGCGGCTCGCTTTCCAAGCAAGTCATTGAACAATTCAAGCTCGACCAAAACAGCGAACCGCAAACTTACGGCTTGGGCATTAAAGAAATTTGGGAAGTGCCGTCTGAAAAACATCAGCCAGGTTTGGTTATGCATAGCGCAGGCTGGCCGTTGGACAGCAAAACCTACGGCGGCTCGTTTATTTATCACTTTGACGAAAACAAAGTCGCTGTCGGCTTTGTGGTCGGTTTGGATTATCAAAAACCCTTATCTGTCGCCGTTTGAAGAGTTCCAACGTTTCAAAACCCATCCTGAAATCCGCAAAACCTTTGAAGGCGGCCGCCGTATCGCTTATGGTGCGCGTTCGCTGATTGAAGGCGGTTTGCAAAGCTTGCCGAAACTCTCGTTTAAAGGCGGCGTTTTGGTCGGCGATGCCGCAGGTTTCCTGAATATGCCGCGCATCAAAGGCATCCATACGGCCATGAAATCCGCCATGCTTGCCGCAGAAGCCGTGTTTCCTTTGTTGGAAAACCTCGAAGAAGCGGAAAGCTTCGACAGTGGCAAAGAGGCCACCGATTATCAGCAACGCTTTGAACAAAGCTGGCTGTATCAAGAGCTTTACGCCGCGCGCAATGTCCGTCCGTCATTCAAATGGGGCGTTTACCTCGGCTCAATCTATACCGGTATCGACCAGATGATTTTCAGAGGCAAAGCCCCGTGGACTTTGAAACATCACGGCAAAGACAACGAGCAGCTCAAAAAAGCAGCCGAATGCAAACCGATTGATTATCCGAAGCCCGACGGCGTGTTGACCTTCGACCGCTTGAGCAGCGTGTTCCTTGCCAACCTTGCGCACGAAGAAAACCAGCCCGACCATTTGGTGCTGAAAAATCCGCAGGTCATGATAGACGTAAACTACAAAGAATACGCCTCGCCCGAAACCCGCTATTGTCCGGCTGGTGTATATGAAATCGTCGAAGAAAACGGCAGCCCGCGCCTGCAAATCAACGCCGCCAACTGCGTACACTGCAAAACGTGCGACATCAAAGACCCGACGCAAAACATCACTTGGATTTGTCCCGAAGGCGCAAGCGGGCCGAATTACGGCGGAATGTAATTGACTGTTTTGAAGTCAAAACCTAAAGACCGTCTGAAAAAAATTTCAGACGGCCTCTATCCTATTATTTCATCAATGGACGCATTATGAACACACGCATTTGGCAGGCAGGCCGATTTGAAATCGCCTTGGACAAACCGAAAAATCATGGGCATCGTCAATCTGACCCCCGATTCATTATCCGATGGCGGCACCTATTCGCAAAATGTCTCAACAGCATTGGCACATGCCGAGCAGCTGCTGAAAGACGGCGCGGATATTCTCGATATCGGCGGCGAATCTACCCGTCCGGGTGCGGATGATGTTTCTCTCGAAGAAGAATGGGCCAGGGTGCAGCCGGTTTTGGCGGAAGTGGCCAAGTGGAGTGTTCCCGTCAGCTTGGATACACGCCACACGGCGATCATGGAAAAAGCCTTGGCACAAGGCGGCGTCGATATTATCAACGATGTTGCCGCATTGAGTGATGAAGGCGCAGTCGCCTTGCTGGCGCAACAGTCGAAGACAGGCGTGTGTCTCATGCACATGCAGGGTTTGCCTAAAACCATGCAGCTTAATCCGCAATATCAAGATGTCGTCGAAGAGGTCGCGCGTTATTTAAAAGCACGCGCGGCAGAATGCGTTCAAGCAGGCATTGCCCCTGAACGCATCACACTAGACCCCGGCTTCGGTTTCGGCAAAAACCTGCAACACAACATCACCCTGATAAAACATTTGCCTGAGTTGATGGACGCAACCGGATTCCCCCTTCTGATCGGCATATCGCGCAAAAGTATGATTGGTGAGCTGACAGGCGAACAAGATGCCGCCAAACGTGTACACGGCAGCGTCGCAGCCGCTTTGGCCACTGTCGCCCGAGGTGCGCAAATCATCCGTGTTCACGATGTCAAAGCAACATCGGACGCTTTGAAAGTTTGGGAAGCATTGGGCGTATCGGCATAATGCCCGAATAGAAAACCAACAGGCCGTCTGAAACATTTGCCCGGCATCTTGAACAAGCAACAAGTTATGCTATAATCCGCTTCTACTCTTGACGGGTCTGTAGCTCAGGGGTTAGAGCAGGGGACTCATAATCCCTTGGTCGTGGGTTCGAAACCCACCGGACCCACCAAATATTAAAAATGCCCGAGGCTTTTGGCTTCGGGCATTTTTGTATTCATTGGTTTGTGAAGGGTTGGAATATAATGTCGAGTATAGCAATTCGGTTATGTCGTCCAATATTTTTTTAGGAAAAATTCTTTTTTAAAAAAAGAAGGAGTAGTTTGGTGGAGTTATTGCCTTATTTTTCTGTTTTGTTTAATATTTTTTTGTATTTTTATTGCAATTATAATTAATTCAGTAATGGTATATAAAAATATTAAAAATCAGAAGGGTGGATATAGGTTTTTGAATATCTATTTATTGGGAAGTATGCAACTTTAAATTTTTCAGAGTGCTGTTTGGAATACAAAAAAATATCCAATAAATTTTATTTGAAAATATTAAGAATAAATTTTACGGTTGCTATGATTATTCTTATTTTATGGTTTTTCTGTTGTCTCATATTTGACGTATTTCAGTATAAAAATTAACCTATCAAATGAAAGTCGTTTATTTAAGCTGCAGGGTTTTTATAAACCAATGCCGTCTGAAAATCTTAATTTCAGACGGCATTTTTTATTTTTTTCCGAGTAATACCACATGCGCCTATATCGAAAGGCTGATGATTATTTCGATATAGCTGGACTGTTTTCAGACGGCCTGAAGACTTAATCAACCATTCGGCTTATTTCGTTGATGGGGATACGCGGGGTATAGAGTATGTCGTAGGTTGGTTTGTCCAAAAGATCTTGCAGGGAGTATTGATCTAAATGGTTGAAGAAAGCTTTGATGGCGCCGGTAATGATGCCGGTCAGTCGGCAGGATGGGGTGATGAGGCATTCGTTGTTATCGCCCATGCATTCGACAACCTGCATCGGCTCAAGATGGCGCACGACTGCGCCGATGTTGATTTTTTCAGGAACATCCGCCAAGCGCAAACCGCCGCCTTTGCCGCGCACGCTGACCAGAAATCCGCCTTTGACTAATGAGGTAACCACTTTCATTAAATGGCTTTTGGAAATATTGTAAGTCTCGGCAATGGTGCTGATATTGACGAGGGTGTCATCATTGATGGCGGTATAAACCAATACGCGCAATCCGTAATCGGTATGTTGGGTCAGATACATGGCTGGCTCTTTAGATATTTTTATTATATGTCAAAAGCGTAGTGCTTGGAGAGGGGCTGTTTGACTTTATGTGGGATTGGGTTTCATAATATCTGAAACATTTGAATTAATCCAGTTTGACAGACTGTTGCCATTATAACGAACTTATGAAACCCTTGAAACGCCACCCCTGCATTAATAGAACTTTCCCGTGAGCATCATGGCTCGCTGTCGTTGTGCGTCCGTCTCCTGCGTACGCCGGAGCAAAGCCATCAAGCAGAGCTGGATCCTCATTTTGCGGAACTTGAGCCACATTTTTTGGAAGAGGAAACCATGTTTGCGCCGTATTGGGATAAGGTTGATCCGGCGTTGAGGCAGCGTTTTGAAGGCGATCATGCCAAGTTGCGTGCGATGATGGCTCATCCTGAATATATGAATGAATCATGGAATAAGGATTTTTGCGGTAACTTTGCGCGATCATGCGCGTTTTGAGGAGCGTGAGCTTTTTTTCCTGCGATTGAACCTTTTTTTGCCTTTGCCTGAGAATGTGTAATAGGGAAAGGGAATCGATGGCCGTCTGAAAAAGTTTCAGACGGCCTCTGTTGCTGTTTTATGATGATATAAAAAAATTGAAGGAACCACCATGAACGATTTGTTCAAACATCCCGTATGGGCAATGGCCTTCCGCCCGTTTTATTCGTTGGCGGCTTTGTATGGCGCATTGTCTATATTGCTTTGGGGCTTCGGCTATCAGGGTACACCTGAGTTGCCGGGTTTGTATTGGCATGCCCATGAAATGATTTGGGGCTACGCCGGATTGGTTGTCATTGCATTCTTGCTGACGGCCGTGGCAACTTGGACTGGCCAGCCGCCCACACGCGGTAAGGCGTTGGCAGGTTTGACCGCATTTTGGCTGCTTGCGCGTTTGTGTGTTTATTCCCGGCTGGGGTGCAACGGCAAGCGGCATATTCGGCACGATCTTTTTCTGGTATGGCGCGGTGTGCATGGCTTTGCCGGTAATCCGTTCTCAAAACAAGCGCAACTATGTTGCCGTATTTGCTATTTTTGTTTTGGGCGGTACCCATTTTGCGTTCCATATGAAAATGCAGCCGTTTGATGCCATCGCGCTGATGACCGGTCTGCAATCCGGTTTGATTATGGTGGCCGGTTTTATCGGTTTGATCGGTATGCGGATTATCTCGTTCTTTACGTCCAAACGTTTGAACGTACCGCAAATTCCCAGCCCTCAATGGGTCGCGCACGCATCGCTTTGGCTGCCTATGCTGACTGCATGATGATGGCTCATAACATATTGCCGGGAAATTGGCTGCTTTGTTCTCTATTGCTGCAGGTGTGATTTTTACCGTACAAGTATATCGTTGGTGGTATAAAGCCGTACTGAAAGAGCCTATGCTTTGGATTTTGTTTGCCGGCTATCTGTTTACAGGTTTGGGCTTGATTGCTGTCGGTCTTTCTTATTGGATTTCAAGCTTCTTGAATCTGGGCGTACACCTTATCGGCGTTGGCGGTATCGGCGTGCTGACTTTGGGTATGATGGCACGAACTGCGCTTGGCCATACCGGCAACTCTATTTATCCGCCACCTAAAGTGGTTCCTGTCGCCTTTTGGCTGATGATTGCCGCAACGGTTATCCGTGTTTTGGCTACCTTTGTGAGCGGTACGGCATACACGCACGGTATCCGTTGCTCCGCCGCTTTGTTTGCCGTGTCTCTGCTGTTGTACGCATGGAAATATATTCCTTGGTTGATCCGTCCGCGTTCGGATGGTCGTCCGGGTTAACGGTTTGGCAAAATGAAAAGGCCGTCTGAAAAGTTTCAGACGGCCCTTATTTATTGATAATAAAAAAAGCCTTTCAAAGTATGAAAGGCTTTTATTGAAACTGTGGCCTCGCCAACAGGAATCGAACCTGTATTTTACGCTTAGGAGGCATACGTTCTATCCGTTGAACTATGGCGAGGCGTTAAAGGAGGGGATTTTAAACCTTTCCGGCAACAAAAGACAATAAGCCGGCGGCAATCAGAGGGCCGACCGGAATGCCGCCGACAAAGGCAACACCGATGACTGTGCCGATTAATAATCCGGTTACCAAAACAGGCTGTTCGCTCATCAATGGAACGCCGCGTCCGGCAAGCCAAGCGACGAAGATGCCGATAAGGACGGCGGCAATCATTTTGAAATTGAGAAACTCGGACAGCGGCGGAATCTGTATTTTGCCGGAAACCAGCGGACTCAATACGCCGATGGTCAGCATAATGATGCCCACTTGCAAGCCGTGTTTTTCCACGAAGGGAATGTATTGCGACAAAGCGGTTTGCTGCATCAGCAATAAGACGGCCGCCGAAATCGTAATCGAGTTGTTGTTGCTGACAACGCCTAAAAAAATCAGCGTAACCAGAAACAAAGGGACAAAGCTGAAATTCATCGGATTAAGATACTCGGGCCAAGGATTCTTTTGCCAGTTGGATCATGGCATCTTTGACTTCGCTGTCAGGCAACACGTTCAATGAAGCGATGGCTTTGTCGACGGCTTTTTTCGCCTCGGAAATCGAATACGGCAAAGCGTCGGAGTTGACGACATAGTCGTGGATTTTTTCAAAATAGCTGCGGTCGGCATTTTCCAAAGCGTGGCGCACATCGTTTGCTGCCTGCTCGGAGCCGTTTCGCATCAGGTAAATCAATGGCAGGGTAGGTTTGCCTTCTGCCAAATCGTCGCCGACGTTTTTGCCGATTTCTTCGGTTTCGCCTGAATAGTCCAATACATCGTCAATGATTTGGAAAGCCGTACCGACGTACATGCCGTAGTCTTTCAAGGCTTGCTCGTGTTCAGGGGAAGCCTTGCCTAAAATTGCGCCGACTTGCGCGGCCGCTTCAAACAGTTTGGCTGTTTTGTATTGGATAACTTGGACGTATTGCTCTTCGGTAATATCCGTATTGCCGATGTTCATCAGCTGCATGACTTCGCCTTCGGCGATGATGTTGGTCGCATCTGCCATCACTTCCAAAATACGCATACTGCCGGAACCAACCATCAGTTGGAAGGCGCGTGTATATAGGAAGTCGCCGACCAAAACAGCCGCCGCGTTGCCGAAGAGGTTGTTTGCGGTTTTACGGCCGCGGCGCAACTCGCTTTCATCGACGACATCGTCGTGCAGGAGGGTGGAGGTGTGAATGAATTCCACCATCGCTGCCAGCGAGTACAGTTTTTCATCGTCATGCCCGACTGCTTTGCCTGCCAAAATGGTAATAATCGGACGCAGGCGCTTACCGCCCGCGCTGATGATGTATGTGCCGATTTGCGAAATCAGCGCGACATCGGATTGAACAGCTTGGTTGATGACCGCATTAACTTTGGCAAGGTCATCGGGCAGGGTGGCGTTGGAAGTAAAGGCAGGGTTTTCGAGCATAAAACATTCTCTGTTGATAAAACGGAGCGGGGGCTCCAATGAATCTGTTTAAACCCGTACATTCGGTCGGGGTAATAACGTTGCATAAAGATATCAGCAATCCAGCGCGTGATTATATCAGTTAAAAAGCATGCAACATATCTTTCAGACGGCCTTTTCACTTGTAAATAAAATAAATTTTGACAAAACAGGCAAATAGAAATAGAATAGCTCGTTTCGCACATGGTGTGCGGAATGTTAACCTAATTCTCATGGAGTTGAGTATGTACGCGGTCGTAAAAACCGGCGGTAAACAATACAAAGTTTCCGTTGGCGAAAAATTGAAAGTAGAACAGATACCAGCCGAACTCGACAGCCAAATCGAACTGACTGAAGTTTTGATGATTGCTGACGGCGAATCTGTAAAAGTAGGCGCACCTTTTATCGAAGGCGCAAAAGTAACAGCTAAAGTCGTTGCTCATGGTCGTGGCGAGAAAGTACGCATTTTCAAAATGCGTCGTCGCAAACACTACCAAAAACGCCAAGGCCATCGCCAAAATTTCACCCAAATCGAAATCGTGGCAATCGCCTAATTTCAAGTAAGTTCAGGAGTATTACAAATGGCAAGTAAAAAAGCAGGCGGTAGCACCCGCAACGGTCGCGATTCAGAAGCCAAACGTTTGGGCGTTAAAGCCTACGGCAACGAGCTGATTCCGGCAGGCTCTATCATCGTTCGTCAACGTGGTACTAAAGTTCCACGCAGGTGACAACGTAGGCATGGGCAAAGACCACACTTTGTTTGCTAAAGTCGACGGTTACGTTGAATTCAAAACCAAAGGCGCGCTGAACCGTAAAACCGTCAGCATCCGTCCTTACACCGGTTCTGAAGAATAATCGTTTTACGATTGAAAGCCGCATTCCTTTTCGGAATGCGGTTTTTGTTTATCTGACTGTTTTGTCTGTTTGATAAAATCCGTATGTCGTGAAGCTTGATTTATATTAAGGCCAAAGTAAAAACGTGCTTATAATCGATGGCCTTTGTTTTATTCTATTGACTCTTTCTATATAATCTATCAAATGCCTTTGATTTACCCTCTTGTAGCTAAACACAGTAAACTTAAGGCCGTCTGAAAAAATCCGTATCAGTTGAATACAAGGAATTCCTCCCATGAGCTTACACAGTGATATTCTCGTCGTCGGCGCAGGCCCTGCCGGATTAAGTTTTGCCGCAGAGTTGGCCGGAAGCGGTTTGAACATAACCCTGATTGAAAGAAGTCCTTTAGAAGTGTTGCAAAATCCGCCGTATGACGGCCGTGAAATCGCACTGACGCATCTGTCGCGCGAAATCATGCAGCGATTGGGTATGTGGGATTTGATTCCAAAAGACGAAATTTATCCTTTGCGCGATGCCAAAGTGTTGAACGGTCATTCCGATTACCAGCTCCATTTCCCGCAACCGACTCAGGCGCGCGGCGAGCCTGCGGACTGCTTGGGCTATTTGATCTCCAATCACAATATCCGCAAAGCCGCTTATGAAGTCGTGTCCAAATTGGACAACGTGAAAATCCTGGCCGGCACCAATGTTAAAGAAGTCAAAACTTCTGACGATGAGGCGCAAGTTATTTTGGAAAACGGCGAAGTATTGACCGGCCGTCTGTTGTTGGCCGCCGATAGCCGCTTCTCGCAAACGCGCCGTCAATTGGGCATTTCTTCCGATATGCACGATTACAGCCGTACCATGTTTGTGTGCCGCATGAAGCATACTCTGTCCAACCTGCATACCGCCTATGAATGCTTCCACTACGGCCGCACCATTGCGTTGCTGCCTTTGGAAGAACACTTGACCAATACCGTGATTACGGTGGACAGCGATAAAGCCGAAACGATTAAAAACATGTCGCCGGAAGAGTTGGCAGCCAGCGTGAAAGAGCAACTCAAAGGCCGTTTGGGCGATATGGAATTGGTCAGCACCATTCACAATTATCCTTTGGTCGGTATGATTGCCCAACGTTTCTATGGCAAACGCAGCGCGTTGATCGGCGATGCCGCGGTCGGTATGCATCCGGTTACTGCGCACGGTTTCAACTTGGGTCTGGCAAGTGCCGATCTTTTGGCTAAATTGGTTCTCGAAGCCGAGCAACGCGGTCAGGATATTGGTGCGAAGAGCCTGCTGGAAAAATACAGTACCAAGCATATGTTCCACGCGCATCCGATTTACCACGGCACCAATATGCTGCTGAAACTCTTTACCAATGAAACTGCTCCGGCGAAACTGCTGCGCGGTTTGGTATTGCGTGCAAGCAATAACTTCCCGCCGCTGAAAAAACTGATTACCAAACAATTGACTGGTTAATTGTTTAAAACATAAAAGGCCGTCTGAACGATTAAAGTTTCAGACGGCCTTGTTTTTTATCTATTGCTTATTTGGCTAAAACCGATTCGGGCATTTCTTGACGGATGTTTAAGGAAGTCAGTTTTTTGGTCAAGATGCTCAATACGATGCCGTAGGCAGGCAGGAAGAAGAGGGTGCAGATGGCGAGTTTGAACAGATAATCGACAAATGCGATGCCCTGCCAATTTGCCGCCATAAATTCATCGTTGCTCGCATAAAAGGCAACGGCGAAAAACACCAGCGTGTCCAAAGCGTTGCCGACCACGGTGGAGACAGTAGGGGCAATCCACCATGATTTCAGACGGCGTAATCTGTTGAACACGAAAATATCGAGGATTTGCCCGAGAGCATAGGCGGAAAAGCTGGCCAATGCGATACGGCCGACGAAGGTGTTAAATTCGGTTAACGATGCCCAGCCTGTCCAGTTGCCCTCATGAAAGAGGACGGAGAAAGACGTAAAGAGAGCAGCAGGGCGGGGAACATCACCCAAAAATAATCCGTCTCGCCAACGGCGCGCCGAAAATGCGCACGGTCAGGTCGGTAGCGAGGAAGATAAAGGGAAGGAAAATGCGCCCCAAGTGGTAAAGATACCGAAAATTTGAAAGGGAACTGCACCAGATAGTTGCTGGCGGCAATAATAAAAAAATATGGAAAAAGCACCAGCCAGAAGAGCGCTTTCTTCTGCTGTGCGACAGTAAATCGTACATGGAAATCTTTCGGAAGTTTTTTCAGACGGCATGAAGCCTTGAAAGACCGTGCAATAGAGAAAGTCTTTACAATGAAAAAGGGACGTTAGGCCGTCTGAACGGGATTATTGTGCATCGTGCTCAAACAGGCGTTTGCGTGCCAAAGCTTCAAACTCTGTGCCTGCTTTTGCCGTAGTTGGCAAACGGATGAATGGCGATGCCGCCGCGCGGTGTGAATTCGCCGAATACTTCGATGTATTTTCGGATCCATCAGGGCGATGAGGTCTTTCATGATGATGTTGACGCAGTCTTCATGCGAAGTCGCCGTGGTTGCGGAAGCTGAAGAGATAGAGTTTCAGTGATTTGCTTTCCACCATTTTTGATATGGGGGATGTAGCGGATGTAGATGGTGGCAAAGTCGGGCTGGCCGGTCATCGGGCAGAGGCTGGTGAACTCGGGGCAGACGAATTTGACGAAATAGTCGTTGTCGGGATGTTTGTTGTCGAACGCTTCCAAAATTTCAGGCGCGTATTCGCTCGGGTATTGGGTTTTCTGGTTGCCCAAAAGGGAGATGCCTTGCAGCTCTTCGTTGTTGCGGGACATGAGGTTTCCTTAGTTTTTTAATGTGGGAGGTTTTCGAACCACGGGGTGCGGATTGTAATATAAATTGCATGACTTGTGCGGATTTTATAGCGATGAATCAGCAGGATAGGTTTCAGACGGCCTGTTTTGTATTTTATGAAACCTGTTTTCCGCTTTACAATAGCAGCCAATCAACAGGCCGTCTGAAAGTTTTGTATGTCTTTAGCCCAACCCAAACGTATTCTGATCATCAAATTGCGCCATCATGGCGATGTGCTTTTGAGCACGCCGGTGGTCGATGCGCTGAAAACCCGTTTCCCCGATTGCGAAATCGATATGCTGGTGTATGCCGGTACGGAGCAGCTGATTGCAGATAATCCGCAGATTGCGCAGATTTTTACCATTGATCGAAATTGGAAGAAGCTGGGCGTGTTCAAGCAGTTGGCGTGTGAGAAAAATCTTTTGTCTAAGCTGAAGGCGCGTGATTACGACTGGGCTTTCAACCTGTCCGACCAATGGCGCGCGGCGGTAATCGCCAAACTGTGCGCCCGTTGCAGCGTGGGTTTGGACTGCATCAAGCGTGACGGTTTCTGGTGGCGTTTCTGTCATGATTTTATCAACCATGAGCTTGATACCAGCCATCATATCGTTGAGAACCAATTGAATATCCTTGCGCCGCTTATCCAGCCGGAAGACGTGGCCGATGCGAAAGTACGCCTTTGGGTGGCACAAGATGCAAGGGAAAGCATGCGGCAGAAATTGCGTGAGCAGGGTTGGAACGGCGAAGATTATGTGTTGATGCATCCGGGTGCGCGTTGGCATTTCAAATGTTGGGAAGACGGAAAAAACGCCGCTATCGTACAGCTTCTGCTCAACAGCGGGCAGAATGTCGTATTGACCGCTTCTCCCGACACTGTCGAGCAATACATGCTTCAGGAAATTATAGGCCGTCTGAATATTCCGGAAGGCAGAAAAGTATATGTGCTGTCCGGATGCTTGAGCCTGCGTGAATTGGCGGCGGCCATTGAGGGTGCCAAACTGTTTATCGGTGTTGATTCCGCACCGATGCACATCGCCGCTGCTTTGGATAAACCGCAAATCGCCTTGTTTGGCGCGTCATGGGTGGATAAATGGCGTCCGTATTCCGAGCAGGCGGAAGTCATTTATGCCGGCGATTATGCCGAATTGCCGCATCCTGACAGCATCGATACCAACGATCCGACACGTCTGTTGAAAGCGATTCCGTTGCAGGATGTGTGGGATAAAATTTCGGCCAAACTGGAAGCATTGGAGGCTTAAAACCGCTTACCATGATCCGTTAAACGTTTTGGCTTTGCGCCAAAATGCCCATTTGGAACGGCGGCCGATTTCCAGCGTGCCGCCGTTTTCGCCGTCTGTAGCAATGCAAACGGTTTTCAGACGGCCTGAGGCGAGTGCGTCCCATAAAGGCGCAAACCAACGGGTTTCCCAGCTTTCCAAAATATCTTTGTATGCCCAAACATCGCCTGTTTGTAAGGTAGAAACCAAGTCGTCCAAAAAGATAAGGCCGTCTGAAACCGTATTGCCTGTTTCTTGAACCATCTCAAACCAAGCCTTCAAATCATACGGCGTATCGAGTTTGGGCATATCCGAAAAACGCGCCCATGCGCTGTCTGAAGCGACGATATCCGCAGACTGTGTACCGTCCGCGTCATTCCACAGCCACAAACCGTTGATTTCCGGCAATCCTTGTTGTTCACGCGCTTGGTTAATCGGATGCGTGTGGAGAAACATTTGGATTTCCGTCTGCATGGCCAACCAAGACACCGCATCTTTGCCGTGTGCCTGACCGTCCATTTCCGGCTGCCCGCACACATCCAAAACACATTCCGCGCCCCAATCTTCAATCTTCGGCATACTGAGCAGCCACATGCTTTCGCAAAGCGGCTCGAACTGCCAATCTTTATCTTGATAAAACGCCGATAAATCCGCACATAACCGTTGCGCCTCCTCTTTTGGGATGCCGATAAACTCGCCGCTGATAATGTTGACATGGTGCATGCCCATCTGTTGCCAAACCGGAGAGGCAAAAAGCGGCTGTGCGATTTTTGGGCTTTGTGTGGCGTAAACGTTGCACTTGGGTAATGAGGCTGCCGTTCCACAAATGGCGGCCGTAAAATTCAGACGGCCTGAGTGTTTCTTTGCGTAATATGCCGTAACGCAAAAGACGGTTAAAAGCAGGTAAGGAAAGCGCAGGAACGGATTCGTCGGCAAAGCGGTTGAGCGAGGGAGGGCGAGGGTCAGCTTCATAAGCGCAAATAGATAGGAAAACCGTTATTTTACGCGACAAATGATGCGTTTCGGAACCTTGCCTTTACGCCCTGAAAAAAGCTGTTCAGACGGCCGGTTTGGAAAAAACGGGCTGTCATGCTAGAATGCAAGGCGTAAATTTCAGAAAAACAGGGTGTAAATCAACACAATAGCCCTGATAATAACGTCAATCTCAAACACGACCTCATTCATTCCGAATGAAAACCTGATTTTCAGATCGGAAAAAAGACTCAAAGTCCTTTATCCCCAAAACTGTTTAAACCAGCAGGCGGTCGCGGCAGGCCGGATGTGCCGGCATTCTGCAAACTTTAAAAAAACAGACCGCCCCATTAAGGATAACGCGTGATTAAAAACAAATATTCCACTCGATTCAAAGCAACCCTCTTAGCGTTTCTGCTGCCGGCTTCAGGCATCATGACCGCATACGCCATTACCGACCCTCAACCTGCACAAACCGATTTCAAAGTCGAGCGTATTTCCGAAGAGCTGCCTGCCGTTTATGTGGAAACCAATACCTATCAATCCAGTTATTGGGTGCAAGAAGCCGTCCAAGCCGGCGACTCTTTGGCAGACGTTTTGACGCGCATGGGTGTCAATCAAGAAGACATCAAGCAAATCATGGCGAAAAACAATGCCAACCTCGACATGAAAAACCTGCGAACCAACCAATCCGTCAATATCCGCATCGATTCTTCAGGCCAAGTGACCGACGTTCAATTCTTTACCGATGAAGAATTGGAACGCAACTTGGTGGCTTTGGAAAAAGTCAAAGGCAAATGGCGCATCTCCAATGCCGAAATCGACATGAAAACCATGCCGACCCTGCGCTCCGTGCAAATCCGCACTTCCGCCATCGGCGATATGCTCCGTGCCGAAATCCCTTCCGAAGTGTATATCCAGCTCAAAGAAATCTTTGCCGATTCGTTCAATATGAGCGACTTGGGCGAAGGCGATACCGTGCGTCTTTTGTACAACAGCATGTATTTCCGCGGCCAGCAAATGGCGGTCGGCGATATTTTGGCGGCTGAAGTGGTTAAAGACGGCAAAACCTACCAAGCCTATTATTACAGCCAAGGCAAAGGCGACGAAGAAAGCGGTAGCTACTACGACCAAAACGGTAAGTCCCTGCAACAAAAAGAAGGCTTTAATACCGAGCCTGTTGCATACACGCGCATTTCTTCTCCGTTCGGCTACCGTGTCCACCCGGTCCTGCATACCGTCCGTATGCACACCGGTATCGACTATGCCGCGCCGACCGGTACGCCGATTAAGGCCGCTGCCGACGGCGAAGTGATTTTCAAAGGTTGGAAAGGCGGCTACGGTAATACTGTGATGATTCGACATGCCAACGGTGTGGAAACCCTGTACGGCCACATGAGCGCGTTCAGCCCTGCCGACGGCAGAGTCCGTGCCGGCGAAGTGATTGGTTTTGTCGGCACAACCGGCCGTTCGACCGGTCCGCACCTGCACTACGAAGCACGCGTCAACGGCCAGCCGGTCAATCCCGACTACCGTCGCTCTGCCGACGCCGAAATTGACCCCGACCAATATGGCCGCGTTCCGCAAACAGCAAAAAGATGCCAGCACGATGTTGTCTACCATCCGTTCTTTTGCCGGTTTCCGTAGCGCAGTTGGATTAAATAAGATAAAGGCCGTCTGAATAAGGTTTCTTTCAGACGGCCTTTCCTATTAAAATCGATACCCTCATCAAGCCCACGTTTACTCAGAGAAAACTTATGTCTGCTCATCAGCCCATTATCCAATCCCTGCTTGATACCGACCTGTACAAATTCACCATGCTGCAAGTCGTGTTGCACCAATTCCCGCAAACCCACAGCCTCTACGAATTCCGCTGCCGCAACAAAGAGATGGTGTATCCGCTGGCCGATATTCAAGAAGACTTGGAACGCGAACTCGACGCCCTGTGCCAGCTGCGCTTTACGCATGACGAACTCGACTATCTGCGCAGCCTGCGCTTTATCAAAAGCGACTTTGTCGATTATCTCGAACTTTTCCAACTCCAACGCCGCTTCGTCCAAGTCAGCCCCGACGATCAAGGCCGTCTGAATATCCGCATCGAAGGCCCGATGATACAGGCGATGTTCTTCGAGATTTTCATTCTTGCCATCGTCAACGAACTCTATTTCCGCCGCTTGGAAACGCCTGCCGTCATCGAAGAAGGCGAGCGCCGTTTGCAGGCCAAAGCGCAACAGCTGAAAGAAATTGCAGCTACACAAAATCCGAATGATCCGCCATTCCTTATTTCCGATTTCGGCACGCGCCGCCGCTACACCCTTGCATGGCAGGAACACGTTATCCGCACCTTATTAGAAGCCGCTCCCGACATCGTGCGCGGTACCAGCAACGTTTATCTCGCCAAAAAAATCGGCATCACACCAATCGGCACCATGGCGCACGAGTTCCTCCAAGCCTTCCAAGCCTTGGACGTACGTTTGCGCAATTTCCAAAAAGCCGCGCTGGAAAGCTGGGTACACGAATACCGCGGCGACCTCGGTATCGCCCTGACCGACGTGGTCGGCATGGATGCCTTCTTGCGCGACTTTTTCGACCTGTACTTCGCCAAACTCTTCGACGGCCTGCGCCACGACAGCGGCGATCCTTATGTTTGGGGCGACAAAGCCTACGAGCATTATAAAAAACTCAAAATCGACAGCCGCACCAAAATGCTGACCTTTTCAGACGGCCTCGATATTGAGCGTTCATGGGCGTTGCACCAATACTTCAAAGACCGTTTCAAAACCAGTTTCGGTATCGGTACCAACCTGACCAACGACTTGGGACACACGCCTTTGAACATTGTCTTGAAGCTTGTCGAGTGTAACGGCCAATCCGTCGCCAAGCTCTCCGATTCCCCGGGCAAAACCATGACCACCAACAACACCTTCCTCGCTTACCTGCGCCAAGTGTTTGACGTACCGGAGCCGGAGAGAAAGCTTTGAAAAACAAAGGCCGTCTGAAATGTTTCAGACGGCCTTTTTGATTAATCCATATCGCTTTTCGGGTAATTCTGCCGAACCCATCCGGCGCAGGATGATATTGGTTTTGTTGTGCATCCGTTTGCTCTTAGGGTGGTCTGCGTAAAACAGCGGAGCCGGAACGCGTGCCGTGAGCTTGGCGGCTTGTTGGCGGGTGAGGGCGGAGGCAGGTTTCTTGTAGAAATACTGGGATGCCGCTTCCGCGCCGAATACGCCGTAGTGCCATTCGATTGAGTTCAGATACAGCTCAAAAATGCGGTCTTTGTCGGTAACGGCTTCCATCATTGCCGTAATCGCCGCTTCTTCGCCTTTGCGGATGTAGCTGCGGCTTTCGTTGAGAAACAGGTTTTTCGCCAGTTGCTGGCTGATGGTCGAACCGCCGGCTTTGACTTCACCGCTTTGTTTATTGCGTTTCATGGCGTATTTGATGCCGTTCCAGTCAAAAGCCGCTGTGTTCGGCAAAGTTGGCGTCTTCGGAAGCAATCAGGGCTTTTTTGAGGTTGACGGAAATTTGGTCGTAAGGCACCCAGCGGTAATCCAGCTCGACATCGCGGCCTTCTTTTGCAAACTGGCTCATGCGCATGGACATGAAGGCGGTTTTGCTGGGCGCGACGGCGCGGTAGGTAATGATGTTGCCGTACACATAAGCGTTGAAGAAAATGAAGATGCCGATGGGCAGGGCAATCAGCCATTTGATGATGCGGAACATGGTTACAGGGCTTTCATGTATTCGATAACGGGGCGGATATCGGGCGTAAATCCGCGCCAAATATGGTAAGAAGCGGCAGCCTGACCGACCAGCATGCCCAGGCCGTCTGAAACTTCGGCCGCGCCGTTGCTTTGGGCAAAGTTCAAAAACGCCTGCGCCGCTTCGCCGTAAACCATATCGTAGGCAAGGCGGCAGTTGCGGAAAATTTCAGGGCTGACGGCAGGAAGCTGACCGCTCAAGCCGCCGGACGTGCCGTTGATGATGATATCAAAACCGCCGTTCAAATCCGCCATCGGGACGGCTTCAATGCCGAAAAGCTGCGCTAATTCCTCGGCTTTGGCATGGGTACGGTTGGCAATGACGATGCGGGCAGGGCGGTGTTCTTTCAAAACCGGAATCACGCCGCGCACAGCGCCGCCTGCGCCCAAAAGCAAAATGGTTTTGTCCTCGATGGCAATGTTTTTAACCTGCGTGATGTCGTTGGCCAAACCGATACCGTCGGTATTATCGCCGCGTATTCTGCCGTCTTCCAACCACACCAGCGTATTGACTGCGCCGGCAGCCAAAGCGCGGTCGGAATGTTCGTCCGCCAGCGCAAAAGCTTCCTGCTTGAACGGGACGGTTACATTCGCACCTTGTCCGCCCTCGGCACGAAACGCCGCAACAGCCTCGGCAAAACCTCCGATTTCGGCACAAATGCGCCCATATTCGATGGCCGCGCCTTCTTGCAGTGCAAATTGCTGATGGATTTGCGGCGATTTACTGTGTGCAACGGGATTGCCGAAAACGGCGTAACGGGGGAGGGTAGTCATGGTCGTGTTCCAAAAGATGGGACGGCTATTTTATAACGGCGGCGTACAGATGGAAACGATGCCGTCTGAAACGGTTGTCAGATAGCATGATGGAATGTTTGTTTCTTGAAAAAAAGTCATTTTTTTACAATTTAACTTTATTTTGTTGATAAGGACGAAAGGGACGGACATGAAAAAGATGTTGTGCTTGGCAGTATTTGCATTAGGGTTGGCACCGCCGGCGGTGGCGGAAGATTGGGTGTTGCTAGGTATTAACAGTAACAATACTACCATATTTGGTGATGCAGACAGCCGTACGGACAATAGTGCATGGTTTGAAACAAGGTACACCAAGCCGAAAAAGATGATTAGCAATGGAAAATTTTATAATACAGCTAAAGCGTTGGAAGAAATGGATTGCAGTGGTAAACGTTTTAGGGCTTTGACAGTAACGTGGTATTCCGAATCGGGAAACCCTATCGGTTCTTATACACCATCCTATGCCGAATGGAGTTATGTTATTCCCGGTACGGGTGGAGAGAGTGTGTACAAATTTGTCTGCAACCACGATCCTCGTTGACCATTTTCAAATCAAACAACAGATGCCGTCTGAACTGTTTTCAGACGGCATCTGTTTTGTCGGCATTCGGACAAAAGGGCGAGCATTCCGCTTGGGAATAGACAAACCGAAGCATATTGTTGACAATTAAACAGTCTGAAACTATATTTCATTGCGTAAAAACGGGTGCCCTGATGTATTTCAGACGGCCTTACCGTGATAGAATAACAACTTAAACCCATTCCCTCAGGAGCTGAAGATGTCCATCAAAGACGCTGTAAAACTGATTGAAGAAAGCGAAGCCCGCTTCGTAGATTTGCGCTTTACCGATACCAAAGGCAAGCAGCACCACTTTACCATCCCCACCCGCATCGTCCTCGACGATCCCGAAGAATGGTTCGAAAACGGTCAAGCGTTTGACGGTTCGTCCATCGGCGGCTGGAAAGGCATTCAGGCTTCCGATATGCAGTTGCGTCCCGATGCATCTACAGCCTTCGTCGATCCTTTCTACGACGATACCACCGTTGTCTTTACCTGCGACGTCATCGATCCTGCCGACGGCCAAGGCTATGACCGCGACCCTCGTTCTATCGCCCGCCGCGCCGAAGCCTATTTGAAATCTTCCGGCATCGGCGACACCGCCTACTTCGGCCCTGAGCCTGAATTTTTCGTCTTCGACGGCGTAGAATTTGAAACCGACATGCACAAAACCCGTTACGAAATCACTTCCGAAAGCGGCGCATGGTCAAGCGGCCTGCATTTGGACGGTCAAAACACCGGCCACCGCCCGGCCGTCAAAGGCGGTTACGCCCCTGTTGCACCCGATTGATTGCGGCCAAGACCTGCGCTCTGCCATGGTCAATGTTTTGGAAGAACTCGGCATCGAAGTCGAAGTCCACCACGTGAAGTCGGTACCGGCAGCCAAATGGAAATCGGCACGCGCTTCGCCACCTTGGTCAAACGCGCCGACCAAAACCCAAGACATGAAATACGTGATTCAAAACGTTGCCCACAACTTCGGCAAAACCGCCACCTTCATGCCCAAACCCATCATGGGCGACAACGGCAGCGGCATGCACGTCCACCAATCCATTTGGAAAGACGGTCAAAACCTGTTTGCAGGCGACGGCTATGCCGGCTTTGAGCGACACCGCGCTCTACTACATCGGCGGCATCATCAAACACGCCAAAGCCCCTGAACGCGATTACCAATCCGTCCACCAACTCCCTACAAACGCCTCGTGCCGCACTTTGAAGCACCGACCAAACTGGCATATTCTGCCAAAAACCGTTCCGCTTCCATCCGCATTCCGTCCGTGAACAGCAGCAAAGCACGCCGCATCGAAGCGCGTTTCCCCGACCCGACCGCCAACCCATACTTGGCGTTTGCCGCTTTGATGATGGCCGGTTTGGACGGTATTCAAAACAAAATCCATCCGGGCGACCCAGCCGATAAAAACCTGTACGACCTGCCACCGGAAGAAGATGCATTGGTGCCCAACCGTTTGCGCTTCTTTTTGGAAGAAGCACTGGCCGCCCTCAAAGCCGACCACGAATTCCTCCTGCGCGGCGGCGTATTCAGCAAAGATTGGATCGACAGCTACATCGCCTTTAAAGAGGAAGATGTCCGCCGTATCCGCATGGCACCGCATCCGCTGGAATTTGAAATGTATTACAGCCTGTAAAACAGCTGAGGCATTTTAAATAGGAAATCAAAAGCGCCGTCTGAAACTGGATTTGAAGTTTCAGACGGCCTTTAGGCTTGAAAATAGATAGGGCGATTGAATTAGGTATGATAGCGAGAAGCAATGAATCATGCTGTTTGAAAGCCTTTATGGAATCAGTGCCTTGTGTTAAATTGTGCTAATGAAATCATTTAATCAAAAAGGTTATACAGAATGAAGAAAATAATTGGTTTGGCCATTGCGGCGGCATTTGGTTTGAGCGCGTGCAGTAATTTGGATCACAAAACCGCGCACGAGGTAATGTCGATTTCCAATGACCGTATTTTAAAAGAAGACCACAGCTTTAACATCACAGGCAGCTCCAGGGTATATATCAGTCCATTGGCTGAAGCTGTATTGGCAGATGAAAAGGTAGAAGAGAAAGCAAAAACAGAGGATGCCAAAGCGAAAGCGGAGGATGCGGCAGCCTCTATGGAGGCCACTCAAGAAGAAGATGATCCTTTGAAGCAGGAGTTTTCTGAACAAGAAGAAGCCGAGTTCCGCAATGCAATGCTTGATGCCTTGCCGGACGGCACCATTGCACAAGTTGCCGTTGATTATCTGGATAAATATCCCGCTATATCAAGCTACATAGAACGGACTCATCTGAATTATGAGGTGGCTGTTGACCTATCAACGCGTCAGTTCGAGATGATTCCTGAATTGGCCATCAACAACCACAATGAAAAACTTAGTATCAAACTTCCTATGAAACTGGATGCGGAAAAATGGGAAATTTATATGGATCCGCCTGCCAGTGCTGCTGCCATTATTAGTGTGTACACCGATGAGAAAAATCGGCAAACGTTTGATTAAAGAACCTTTAAAAAGTGAGTTTGAAAGGAAGTACTGATTTGAAAGGCGTGCCTTTTGATCATATCGCTGAGGCGGCAATGCGTGCTTGGTTGAGCATTAATAAGTCTCTACCTGCTGATGCATATGTATTCAAAGAAATGGATGAATTTGGTAAATCACACAAAGCACGTTATCGCGTACGTTATGTCATGAAGCCTGAATATGATTCCGTCGTAATGAAGGCAATGGCTAAGGCTTTTGATGAAGAGTTGTCGAAATTGCAGAAAACGCCTCAACCAGGGATCAACAGAAGAAGAGTATCAGAAAATGCAAAAGAAATTTTTCAGTGCATGTCTGTCTAAGCGAAAATGATTCAACCGCTTAACTTCAAAGCGGGATATTCGGCAAACAAATCCTGTTAGTCGACTATTATCTTGACCGCAAAGGCCGTATGTTGGCTTCCCGTATGTATATGCAAATCAACGGGATAGATAAGGCCATCAATATTATCGGCGACAGCGTGTACAGCAATTACGGCAAACCAGTCTTCAAATTTAATCCGCAAGGTAAAGGCATTACTTGGGAAAGAGCTGAAAGAGTCTTTCGATTCGGATAAGACAGAAGAAGATTAAAGCCTCAGGCCGTCTGAAAGGATATTTAAGGATATTTTTTGTTTTCAGACGGCATGTTTGATAAGGAAAACCATGTTTGCAAATTTTGATTTAGGCGTATTTTTGCTGGCAGTATTGCCCGTGTTGTTGGCCATTACCGTGCGCGAAGTGGCACGCGGTTATACGGCGCGGTATTGGGGCGACCATACCGGCGAGCAGCTTGGGCGTTTGACGCTCAATCCGCTGCCGCACATCGACCCTGTCGGTACGATTGTCGTGCCGTTGGTGTGTCTGATGATAGGCAGTTTCCTGTTCGGCTGGGCGCGTCCCATGCCCATCGATTCGCGCAATTTCCGTGATCCGCGCCGCGCGTGGCGTTGGGTGTCGATTTCAGGTCCGATTGCCAATCTGATTTTGGCGTTCTTTTGGGGTTTTGTCGTCGTACTTGCCGCGTATGTGCCTGAGTCTTATCAAGCGCCGTTGGTGCAGATGGCCGGTTACGGCGTGATGGTGAACTCGATTTGGGTCGCATTCAGCCTGATTCCGATATTGCCTTGGGACGGCGGTATTTTTATCGATACCTTTCTCAACGCCAAACAGTCCATGCAGTTCCGTAAAATCGAGCCATACGGCACATGGATTATCCTGATCCTGTTGTTTACCGGCCTGCTGGCCAAACTGATTTGGCCGATTATTGCTATGATTCAGGACGCAGTGGGGATGGTTGTCATGTTGTTTATTTGAATGTTTTGGCTGAAAAGGCCGTCTGAAACTCAGTTTCAGACGGCCTTTTTCATTGTGCAACATGTAAATACGATTGGAAAAGTTGCTTAAAAATTGTACAATTTCAGCCCTTTCAATTTGGCGCAAACATCATGCACATCGGCGGCTATTTCATTGACAACCCCTATCGCACTTGCCCCCTATGGCAGGGCATTACGGACAAACCGTTCCGCCGGATTTGCCGCGAGTTTGGCGCAGGGTGGGCGGTATGCGAAATGCTGACCAGCGATCCGAGCTGCGCCATACCAAAAAAACTTTGCGCCGCAGCGATTTTTGAAGGCGAGGGCGGAGTGGTGGCCGTGCAGATTGCTGGCAGCGATCCGCAGCAGATGGCGGAAGCCGCGCGGTATAACGTCGGCTTAGGTGCGCAGGTGATTGACATCAACATGGGCTGCCCGGCCAAAAAGTCTGCAATGTGCAGGGCAGGCAGCGCGTTGATGCAAAACGAGCCTTTGGTTGCCGAAATCTTGAAAGCCGTTGTCAATGCGGTGGACGTACCCGTTACCCTCAAAACCCGTTTGGGCTGGCATGACGAACATCAAAACTTGCCGACCATCGCCAAAATTGCCGAAGAATCAGGCATCGCAGCCCTTGCCATCCACGGACGTACACGCACGCAGATGTACAAAGGCGAAGCGCGTTACGAACTGATTGCCGAAACCAAAGGCCGTCTGAACATTCCCGTTTGGGTCAACGGCGATATTACTTCGCCGCAAAAAGCTGCCGCCGTCCTCAAGCAAACCGCCGCCGACGGCATCATGATAGGGCGCGGCGCACAAGGCAGACCGTGGCTTTTCCGTGATTTAAAACATTACGCCGAACACGGCGTTTTGCCGCCAGCCTTGAGCTTGGCAGAATGCAATGCCACCATTTTGAACCACATCCGCGCCATGCATGAATTTTATGGCGAAGTGGCCGGAGTACGCATCGCCCGAAAACACATCGGCTGGTACATCGACGAAATGCCCGACGGCGAACAAACACGCCGGGAAATCAACTGCTTGGACAGTGCCGCAGCACAATACGACACCCTTTGCCGCCTATCTTGAGACGCTTTCGAGAAAACCGACCGCTGGGTATGCCGCTATCGGGAAAGCTGAAAGAGTTTGAGACGGCCTTATCATCTAAAAATAAATCTATTTAAAAACAAACTCAAAGAAAGACATCACGATGAATCAAACGACGACTGACATTGCGCAATGTATTGAGCAAAAACTTACGACAATACTTCAAAGACTTGGATGGTACGGAGCCTTGCGGCGTGTACGATATGGTGTTGCACCAAGTGGAAAAGCCGATGCTGATTTGCGTGATGGAACAATGCGGCGGCAACCAATCTAAAGCGGCGGTTATTTTGGGGTTAAACCGCAATACCTTGCGTAAAAAGCTGCAGCAGCATGGTTTGTTGTAATCGAGAGGAATAGGGCGCATTGCTGCCTGCCTATAATCAAAAGAACCGGCCGGGTCATTTATCCATTGCTTAGATATTTTTTTGGATTTATTGACACAATCAAAATAAAAAAACAGCTTGAAAAGGCTTCAGGCCGTCTGAAGACCAGAGAAGAAACGATTAATTTTTTTACCATGAGTTGAACCATGCTTTACCAAATACTCGCACTGTTAATCTGGGGCAGCTCGTTTATCGCTGCCAAATATTCCTACGAGATGCTCGACCCGGCGCTGATGGTTGAGGCGCGATTGTTGATTGCCGCATTGATGGTGCTGCCGTCGTGCCGCCGTCATTTGGACAGGATTCCGCGGAGCGAGTGGAAGCCGTTGTTGTGGATTTCCTTTGTCAACTACGTTGTCGTTTTGATGCTCCAGTTTATCGGTTTGAAATATACATCCGCTGCCAGCGCGGTTACCATGGTGGGGTTGGAGCCTTTGCTGGTGGTCTTTGTCGGTCATTTCTTCTTCAACGACAAAGCCAAACTTTACCACTGGATTTGCTGCGCGGTGGCGTTTGCCGGCGTGGGCATGATGGTAATGGGCGGTGCAGAAGAGGGCGGTACGATTGACTGGTTTCGGCTGTTTGCTGATTTTGCTCGCAGGATTCGGTTTTGCAGGTGTGATACGTCCGAGCCAGCAGATGATTGTCCGTATCGGTGCGCCCGCATTTACCGCAGCTTCCATGGCGGTGGCGGCGGTGTTGTGCCTGCCGTTTTCGCTGGTGTTGGCAGACAGCTATCAAATCAATTGGTCATGGGGCGGTACGCTGTCGGTTTTGTATATGGGGATTGGCTGTAGCTGGCTTGCCTATCTGTTGTGGAACAAAGGCATGAACACAGTCCCTGCCAACGTCTCCGGCCTGCTGATTTCGCTTGAGCCTGTCATCGGCGTTATCATGGCGGTGTTAATTTTGGGCGAACATTTAAGTACCATGTCTGCGATGGGCATTACCGTCGTTATTGCGTCCACTTTTGTCGCCGGTATGCTGACACGTGTGAGCAACAAACATAAAAAGGCCGTCTGAAAACGGTTTCAGACGGCCTTAGGAAAGCTAGTATCATTTTTAATAAAAATATTTTGGGAAAAATTTCCATGAAACGCATTATTTCCCTACTTGTACTTGCCTGCCCTATCTTGGCGTCGGCTGCCCCCGATAACGACAAAGCCACTGTACAGGCCGTCATTGCCAAGTATTACAATCGACCGTTTGCCGCGCACAAATGCCAGCTCACCTACGCCCCCTGTTGCCTTACTCATGCCATTATGTACAGGCATGACGGGCGCAGTATGGGTGGCGAAAAAAAATGGGATTTAAATAGGCAAAAACAAAAAGGCCGTCTGAAACCAAGTTTCAGACGGCCTTTACAATAAAATTGTTAACAATATCTGCAAAAAAACCTACTGCCAAAAAGGCGAAAACTAGCGGGATAATACCGCCCTGAAAATTCATCCCATACTGATTAAACCTTCAACAAAGGAAATCCCATGTCTTCCATCAAACGCGCCCTGATCAGCCTATCCGACAAGACAGGCGCAGTCGAATTTGCCCAAACCTGACCAAGCTCGGTGTTGAAATCCTCTCTACCGGCGGTACAGCAAAACTCTTGGCTGATGCAGGCGTTCCCGTTATCGAAGTTGCCGACTATACCGGCTTCCCCGAAATGCTCGACGGCCGCGTGAAAACCCTGCATCCGAAAATCCACGGCGGCATCCTCGGCCGTCGCGATTTGGACGAACACGTCGCCAAGATGGAAGAACACGACATCGGCAATATCGATTTAGTGTGCGTCAACCTCTACCCCTTCGCCGCCACCATCGCCAAACCAAACTGCACACTGGAAGACGCGATTGAAAACATCGACATCGGCGGCCCGACCATGGTGCGCTCTGCCGCGAAAAACTGGAAACACGTCGCCATCGTTACCGACACCGCCGATTTCCCGGGCCATCGCCGCCGAACTCGAAGCCAACAACGGCGCATTGAGCGACAAAACCCGTTTCAACCTCTCACGCAAAGCATTCAGCCATACCGCCCAATACGACGGCATGATTTCCAACTACCTGACCTCACTTTCAGACGACGTCTTGAGCGGTCAGCCCCAAATCGGCGAATTTCCAAGCCAGTTCAACCAAAGCTGGATTAAAGTGCAAGACATGCGCTACGGCGAAAACCCGCACCAACGCGCCGCGTTCTACCGCGATATTTACCCCGCAGCAGGCAGCCTTTCCGCCTACAAACAACTGCAAGGCAAAGAATTGTCTTACAACAACATCGCCGATGCCGATGCCGCCTGGGAAGCCGTCAAATCCTTTGACGCGCCGGCCTGCGTGATCGTGAAACACGCCAATCCGTGCGGCGTCGCCATCGCCTCCAATACCTTGGATGCCTACAAACTCGCCTACGCCACCGATACCACCAGCGCATTCGGCGGCATCATCGCCTTCAACCGCGAAGTGGACGGCGAAACTGTCAAACAAATTACCGACAACCAATTTATGGAAGTCCTCATGGCGCCGAAGTTCACCGCCGAAGCACTCGAAATCGCCGCCGCCAAGAAAAACGTGCGCGTATTGGAAGTGCCGCTCGAAGCAGGAGCCAACCGCTTTGAACTCAAACGCGTCGGCGGCGGACTGTTGGTACAAACCCCCGACATCCACCGCCTCAACCGCGCTGATTTGAAAGTCGTCTCCAAACGCCAACCGACCGAGCAAGAATGGAACGACCTGATGTTTGTATGGAACGTCGCAAAATACGTCAAATCCAACGCCATCGTCTTCGGCAAAGGCGGTCAAACCTACGGCATCGGCGCAGGCCAAATGAGCCGCGTGGACAGCACCCGCATCGCCGCCCGCAAAGCGCAAGATGCTAATCTCGACCTCAACGGCGCATGTGCCGCTTCCGATGCCTTCTTCCCATTCCGCGACGGCGTAGATGTCATTGCCGAGCAGGGCATCAAAGCCATCATCCATCCGGCAGGCTCCATGCGCGACCAAGAAGTCTTTGACGCAGCGGACGAACACGGCATCGCCATGGTCGTAACCGGCATCCGCCATTTCCGCCACTGATAAGCTGATATAAAATAAAGGCCGTCTGAAAACAAAGTTTCAATATCATGAAACCCGTTTTCAGACGGCCTTCTTTAATCATCAAACAATTTAGCGGTCTAACTGCAAATCAGGATAAAGCAACCAAGCCACAGCCCATCCGATTCATGCAGCAACACAACGCCGCCCAAGTCTAAAACCAACCCACTCAGAGCAAAGAAACATGAAACACATCCTCCTCATCCTCGCCCTCGCCACACTCACCGCCTGCGCTTCCAGCCATACCGGCGGCTACGGCTATGCCGGCAACAACGGCGCTTCCGCAGGCGTGACCCAAACATTCCGTTGGTAAGGCCGTCTGAAAAAACAACACAGTTTTCTACAATAGAGAACAAACAAATCCCAAACGTAAAGGCAAGTTTTACACTTGCCTTTTTAATGTTATCTATCGGCTTAATAGCGCATAAATTCGTGTCATTTGCGCACTATTTATATGTTAGGAAAGGTCAAAGGCCGTCTGAAAAACAGGCTATGCAAAAGCCATTTACACGTTTCAAAACCAATCTTTCAATACAAATTTCATTAATTATCTAAATAAAAGCCCAATATTTCAAATCTATCACAATAGAAACTATTCTAAATCATATATTATTTAATAATCATTATTATTTTGAGAATAAAATACGTAAAATCAAATAACTAGAAAAAGCGTTTAAAATAAAAGCAACAAGTAAATCTAACGGGCATGACCGTTGAGAGCGAAAAAAAGTAACACTTTATCGGAAGAGTTGATTTGCGAAAACCAAACGCATATAAAATTTGGACAAGGATTCCGAATGCATTGATAGGAAGTTGACAAAAAGTGACTTGTTAAGAAACAAGCTGACAAAAAAACGGCACATCGTTTCCCAAACTTCACAAGCTTCTGAAAATGTATCAGCATAAAAATCCCATAAAACAGGCTTTTAGCTGCTATTCGGCCGAGTGGAGACTTTTGGCACGGGAATTGCATACAGGAGATTACGGCATGAAACCGCATAAAGGGGAGACTCTGAAATGCGGCAAATGTGTGGACAGGCGGTTTACAGCCGAGCAACACGTCCCAAAAAGAAATCAAACCCCTTACAGGAAAAATCGATATGAATAAAGTCTTTAAAGTCATTTGGAACCACGCGACCCAGACATGGACCGCGGTTTCCGAAATCAGCCATGCACACGGCAAAAAATCCGCTTCTGATAAGCGTAAAGCCGTAGCTGCTGCAGTGGTTGCAGCAGGTGCTTTGATGGCATCTACTGGAGCAGAGGCAAGTGTGGATTTGCGTCATAGCGCAGTAAACATCACTCCTGATGGCACTTTAAACGGTTCTAATAGAAACGTTGGTGTGAACTCTGTTGTAGTGGGTTATCAAAATACTGCGAGCGGTGAAGATGGCACTATCGCTTACGGTGCTAACAATACTGCGACTGCAAACGCAGCATTGGCTGTGGGTAATAACAATATCGCAACCGGCGGTGCGTCGACTGCAATGGGTGTAAGCTCTGTTGCAAGTGGCGAAGCTTCTGTTGCAATCGGTAACGTAGCCCAAGCAACGCAAATTCGTGCGACTGCAGTAGGTAACCGTGCAACTGCTACTCAAGACTCCGCAAGTGCATACGGTAACCGTGCAAATGCATCAGCGCAATTTGCAACCGCTGTCGGTGATAATTCTCATGCAAGTGCTGCGGCTGTTGCAGTGGGTACTCACGCAAATGCTTCACATCAAGATTCTATAGCTATTGGACGAAATGCTTCGGGTGCTTGGACAAATGCGATTGCTGTCGGTAAAGATAGCGTAGCAAAACAAGATCACGCGATTGCAATGGGTACTAGCTCAAATGCGTCAGGTGTTCAAGCTGTCGGCGTTGGTTCGTATACAAAAGCAGAAGGTAATCTGACAGTTGCGGTTGGTCCATATGCGCAAGCCAATAAAGAAGCTGCAGTTGCTGTAGGTTCTAACGCTACTGCTGCTGAGTCTAACGCTATTGCTGTGGGTCAAACTGCTACTGCAGCTAACAATAACTCCATTGCTGTCGGTACTAAAACAGTTTCTAGAGGCGATAATGCAATTGGTATCGGTGCTTATGTTGAATCAACTGCTCACCGTAGTACCGCTATCGGCGTATTGTCTCAAGCGAATGGCGAAGGCTCATTTGCCGGTGGTGCATCTGCTCAAGCAGTAGGTACTAACTCTGTGGCTATTGGCGGTGCGATGGATGGTACTCTGGGTAATAAAGCAGGTTCTGCTGCTAAAGCCAATGGTAATAACTCTATTGCAGTAGGTTCTAAATCAAATGCCCAACAAGCTGCCGACGTTGCAGTAGGTTATGGCGCGACAGCCAATGGTACTTCTACTGGTGCTAATGCTGAAGGTACAGTAAACAACGCCGGTTCAGCAATGGCAATTGGTACTGAAGCTCAAGCAACCGGTATCGTGGCAACTGCTATCGGCCAACGTTCTCAAGCTCTGGCAAACGGCGCGGTAGCATTGGGTGGCGACGCTCAAGCCAAACAAGGTTCTGACGTAGCAATCGGTCGTGGCTCTGTAGCCAATGGTACTTCTGCTTCTGCATTCGGTCCTGCTGCTCAAGCAACTGGCAAATACGCAGTAGCTTTGGGTGTACAAAGCCAAGCTACCTCCGAACAAGCAATCGCATTGGGTCGCCTCTCTCAAGCCAACGGCAAGTTTGCAACTGCTTTGGGTAACAACGCTCAAGCAACAGCTCAAAACACTCTGGCTTTGGGCACAGAAGCTAAATCTACTATCGAAAACAGCGTAGCCCTGGGTAACGGCTCTACAACCAGCGCATTCGCACCTACTAATAGCGCTACTGTTGGCAACTACACTTACGGCGGCTTCGCAGGTGCAACCAGCACCTTGGGTAACGGCGCAGTATTGTCTGTAGGCTCTGCAGGTAACGAACGTCAAATTCAAAACGTTGCCGCAGGTCGTATCTCTTCAACTTCCACCGATGCAATCAACGGCTCTCAATTGTTTGCCGTAGCAAACCGCATCGAGAATCTGAGTCCATTTGTATTCCAAGGCCACGATGGTAGCGGTAGCTCACCAGCTGCAGGTACATACAAATACGATCCTAAATCAAATACCAATAACACCCTGAAACTGATCGCTGGTGAAGGTCTGAAAATGACTTCAAACGGCACTAACGAATACACCCTGAGCGTAATCGGTGGTGGTTCTACTGGTGCTGCCGGCGCTACTGGTCCTAAAGGCGACAAAGGCGATACCGGTCCTGCTGGCCCTAAAGGCGACAAAGGTGACACTGGTGAAGCCGGCGCTAAAGGTGACACTGGTGCAGCCGGCGCTAAAGGCGACACTGGTGCAGCCGGCGCTAAAGGCGACAAAGGTGACACTGGCGCAGCCGGCGCTAAAGGCGATAAAGGTGACACTGGTGCAGCCGGCGCTAAAGGCGATAAAGGTGACACTGGTGCAGCCGGCGCTAAAGGCGATAAAGGTGACACTGGCGCAGCCGGCGCTAAAGGCGATAAAGGTGACACTGGTGCAGCCGGCGCTAAAGGCGACAAAGGTGACACTGGTGCAGCCGGCGCTAAAGGCGACAAAGGCGATAAAGGTGACACTGGCGCAGCCGGCGCTAAAGGCGATAAAGGTGACACTGGTGAAGCCGGCGCTAAAGGCGATAAAGGTGACACTGGTGCAGCCGGCGCTAAAAGGCGATAAAGGTGACACTGGCGCAGCCGGCGCTAAAGGCGATAAAGGTGACACTGGTGAAGCCGGCGCTAAAGGCGATAAAGGTGACACTGGTGCAGCCGGCGCTAAAGGCGACAAAGGCGATAAAGGTGACACTGGTGCAGCCGGCGCTAAAGGCGACAAAGGCGATAAAGGTGACACTGGTGCAGCCGGCGCTAAAGGCGATAAAGGTGACACTGGCGCAGCCGGCGCTAAAGGCGATAAAGGTGACACTGGTGCAGCCGGCGCTAAAGGCGATAAAGGTGACACTGGTGCAGCCGGCGCTAAAGGCGACAAAGGCGATAAAGGTGACACTGGTGCAGCCGGCGCTAAAGGCGACAAAGGCGATAAAGGTGACACTGGCGCAGCCGGCGCTAAAGGCGACAAAGGCGATAAAGGTGACACTGGTGAAGCCGGTGCTAAAGGCGACAAAGGTGACACTGGCGCAGCCGGCGCTAAAGGCGATAAAGGTGACACTGGTGCAGCCGGCGCTAAAGGCGACAAAGGCGATAAAGGTGACACTGGTGCAGCCGGCGCTAAAGGCGATAAAGGTGACACTGGTGAAGCCGGCGCTAAAGGCGACAAAGGTGACACTGGCGCAGCCGGCGCTAAAGGCGACAAAGGCGACAAAGGCGATAAAGGTGACACTGGTGAAAAAGGTGGCAGCATCACAGGTGAAGTTGTAGATAATGGTGACGGTACCCATACAATCACTATTACTGATCTTGAGACCGGTACAGTCACTACTACCATCGTTAAAGACGGTAAAGACGGTGTAGATGGTAAGAATGCTAAAGCCGACGTTAAAGACAACGGCGATGGTACTCACACTGTAACCATCACTGATGGCGAAGGTAATACCACTACTACTATCGTTAAAGACGGTAAGAACGCTGAAGCCGACGTTAAAGACAACGGCAACGGTACTCACACTGTAACCATCAAAGACGGTAACGGTAATACCACTACTACCATCCTTAAAGACGGTGCTACTGGCGACAAAGGTGACACTGGTGCAACCGGCGCTAAAGGCGACAAAGGTGACACTGGTGCAACCGGCGCTAAAGGCGATAAAGGCGATAAAGGTGACACTGGCGCAGCCGGCGCTAAAGGCGACAAAGGCGATAAAGGTGACACTGGTGCAGCCGGCGCTAAAGGCGATAAAGGTGACACTGGTGCAGCCGGCGCTAAAGGCGATAAAGGTGACACTGGTGCAGCCGGCGCTAAAGGCGATAAAGGTGACACTGGTGCAGCCGGCGCTAAAGGCGATAAAGGTGACACTGGTGAAGCCGGCGCTAAAGGCGACAAAGGTGACACTGGCGCAGCCGGCTCTAAAGGCGACAAAGGCGATAAAGGCGATAAAGGTGACACTGGTGAAAAAGGTGGCAGCATCACAGGTGAAGTTGTAGATAATGGTGACGGTACCCATACAATCACTATTACTGATCTTGAGACCGGTACAGTCACTACTACCATCGTTAAAGACGGTAAAGACGGTGTAGATGGTAAGAATGCTAAAGCCGACGTTAAAGACAACGGCGATGGTACTCACACTGTAACCATCACTGATGGCGAAGGTAATACCACTACTACTATCGTTAAAGACGGTAAGAACGCTGAAGCCGACGTTAAAGACAACGGCAACGGTACTCACACTGTAACCATCAAAGACGGTAACGGTAATACCACTACTACCATCCTTAAAGACGGTGCTACTGGCGACAAAGGTGACACTGGTGCAACCGGCGCTAAAGGCGACAAAGGTGACACTGGTGCAACCGGCGCTAAAGGTGACACTGGTGCAGCCGGCGCTAAAGGCGATAAAGGTGACACTGGTGAAAAAGGTGGCAGCATCACAGGTGAAGTTGTAGATAATGGTGACGGTACCCATACAATCACTATTACTGATCTTGAGACCGGTTCAGTCACTACGACTATCGTTAAAGACGGTAAAGACGGTGTAGACGGTAAGAACGCTGAAGCCGACGTTAAAGACAACGGCGACGGTACCCACACTGTAACCATCAAAGACGGTAACGGTAACACCACTACTACCATCATTAAAGATGGTGCAACCGGTGCCGACGGTAAGAACGCTGAAGCTGATGTTAAAGACAACGGCGACGGTACTCATACTGTAACCATCAAAGATGGTAACGGTAACACCACTACTACCATCGTTAAAGACGGTGCAACTGGTGCCAAAGGCGATACCGGCGCAACTGGTGCAACCGGTGCCGACGGTAAGAACGCTGAAGCCGACGTTAAAGACAACGGCGACGGTACTCATACTGTAACCATCAAAGACGGTAACGGTAACACCACTACTACCATCGTTAAAGACGGTGCAACTGGTGCTAAAGGTGACACTGGTGCCGACGGTAAGAACGCTGAAGCTGATGTTAAAGACAACGGCGACGGTACTCATACTGTAACCATCAAAGATGGTAACGGTAACACCACTACTACCATCATTAAAGATGGTGCAACTGGTGCCGACGGTAAGAACGCTGAAGCCGACGTTAAAGACAACGGCGACGGTACCCACACTGTAACCATCAAAGATGGTAACGGTAATACCACTACTACTATCGTTAAAGACGGTGCAACTGGTGCTAAAGGTGACACTGGTGCCGACGGTAAGAACGCTGAAGCCGACGTTAAAGACAACGGCGACGGTACTCACACTGTAACCATCAAAGACGGTAACGGTAATACCACTACTACCATCGTTAAAGACGGTGCAACTGGTGCCAAAGGCGATACCGGCGCAACAGGTGCTGACGGTAAGAACGCTGAAGCCGACGTTAAAGACAACGGCGACGGTACCCACACTGTAACCATCAAAGACGGTAACGGTAACACCACTACTACCATCATTAAAGATGGTGCAACTGGTGCCGACGGTAAGAACGTTGAAGCCGACGTTAAAGACAACGGCGACGGTACCCACACTGTAACCATCAAAGACGGTAACGGTAACACCACTACTACCATCATTAAAGATGGTGCAACTGGTGCCGACGGTAAGAACGCTGAAGCCGACGTTAAAGACAACGGCGACGGTACCCACACTGTAACCATCAAAGATGGTAACGGTAATACCACTACTACTATCGTTAAAGACGGTGCAACTGGTGCTAAAGGTGACACTGGTGCCGACGGTAAGAACGCTGAAGCCGACGTTAAAGACAACGGCGACGGTACTCACACTGTAACCATCAAAGACGGTAACGGTAATACCACTACTACCATCGTTAAAGACGGTGCAACTGGTGCCAAAGGCGATACCGGCGCAACAGGTGCTGACGGTAAGAACGCTGAAGCCGACGTTAAAGACAACGGCGACGGTACCCACACTGTAACCATCAAAGACGGTAACGGTAACACCACTACTACCATCATTAAAGATGGTGCAACTGGTGCCGACGGTAAGAACGTTGAAGCCGACGTTAAAGACAACGGCGACGGTACCCACACTGTAACCATCAAAGACGGTAACGGTAACACCACTACTACTATCATTAAAGACGGCACAGCTGCCGCAAAAGGTGATAAAGGTGACAAGGGTGATAAAGGTGATACCGGTGCTAAAGGTGACCAGGGTATTAAAGGTGACCAAGGCGCTAAAGGTGACAAAGGTGATACCGGTGCTAAAGGTGATCAAGGTATTAAAGGTGACCAAGGTGCTAAAGGCGACAAAGGTGACACTGGTGCCCAAGGTGCTAAAGGTGATACCGGTGCTAAAGGTGATACTGGTGCAGACGGTAAGAATGCCAAAGCCGACGTTAAAGACAACGGCGATGGCACTCACACTGTAACTATCACCGATGGCGACGGTAAAACTACTACCACTATCGTTAAAGACGGTAAGAACGCTGAAGCTGAAGTTAAAGACAACGGCGACGGTACTCATACTGTAACCATCAAAGACGGTAACGGTAACACCACTACCACTATCGTTAAAGACGGTGCAACTGGTGCTAAAGGTGATACCGGTGCCAAAGGTGACCAAGGCGCTAAAGGTGACCAAGGTGCTAAAGGCGACAAAGGTGACACTGGTGCCCAAGGTGCTAAAGGTGATACCGGTGCTAAAGGTGACCAAGGTGCTAAAGGTGATAAAGGTGATACCGGTGCTAAAGGTGACCAAGGTATTAAAGGTGACCAAGGTGCTAAAGGCGACAAAGGTGACACTGGTGCCCAAGGTGCTAAAGGTGATACCGGTGCTAAAGGTGATACTGGCGCAGACGGTAAGAATGCCAAAGCCGACGTTAAAGACAACGGCAACGGCACTCACACTGTAACTATCACCGATGGCGACGGTAATACCACTACCACTATCGTTAAAGACGGTAAGAATGCCAAAGCCGACGTTAAAGACAACGGCAACGGCACTCACACTGTAACCATCACTGATGGTGACGGTAATACCACTACCACTATCGTTAAAGACGGTAAGAACGCCAAAGCCGACGTTAAAGACAACGGCAACGGCACTCACACTGTAACCATCACTGATGGCGAAGGTAAAACCACTACTACCATCGTTAAAGATGGTGCAACTGGTGCTAAAGGTGATACCGGTGCCAAAGGTGACCAAGGCGATAAAGGCGTCCAAGGCGATAAAGGTGACAAAGGTGATACCGGTGCCAAAGGTGACCAAGGCGATAAAGGCGTCCAAGGCGATAAAGGTGACAAAGGTGATACCGGTGCTCAAGGCGCTAAAGGTGAAGATGGTAAGAACGCCAAAGCCGATGTTAAGAACAACGGCAACGGTACTCATACTGTAACCATTACTGATGGTGACGGTAAAACTACTTCTACCATCATTACAGACGGTAAGAACGCGAAAGCCGAAGTTAAACCGGGCGAAAAAGGCACTCACACTGTGACTATCACCGATGGTGACGGTAACACTACTACTACCATCATCAGAGATGGCGCTAAAGGCGACAAAGGTGATAAAGGTAATGATGGTGTGAACGCCAAAGCCGAAGTTAAACCGGGCGAAAAAGGTACTCACATTGTGACTATTACCGACGGTAACGGTCAAACCACTACCACCATCATTAAAGATGGTAAAGACGGTAAAGATGCTGATGGCACCTTCGGTCTGGTTGATGAGACTGGTATTGTTGATGAAGAGCACTCTATCTCCAAACCTCTGAATAACACTATTCAGATTAAAGGTGATGCGGGTACTAAAGTTCAAGTATTCGACAAAGCAACCGGTAAGACTTCAGAGAAAGAAGTTCAAAACATCTTCGTTAAGAAAGACGGCGATGCGCTGAAAGTCAGCTTGAACCCTGATCTGACCGTTAACAGTGTTACTACTAACGAACTGAAAGCAGGTCCTGTAACCATCAACCAAGGTGGTATCGATGCCGGCAACACTACTATCAAAAATGTTGCTCCAGGTAAGAACGGTACCGATGCGGTTAACGTTGACCAGCTGAACCAAAAATTCGGCGATGTGAACAGCAATGTGAACAAGGTTGACAACAATGCCCGCGCAGGTGTGGCTCAAGCTCTGGCTACTGCCGGTCTGCCACAAGCTTACTTGCCAGGTAAGAGCATGCTGGCTATCGGTGGCGGTCACTACCGCGGTGAAACCGGTTACGCTGTCGGCTTCTCTAGCATCTCCGATGGTGGTAACTGGATCATCAAAGGTACTGCTTCCGGCAACTCACGTGGTCACTTCGGTGCTACCGCAGCAGTTGGTTACCAATGGTAATCTGACTTTCAGTCGGCCTGAAAAGGCCGTCTGAAAAGACGAAGCAAAGTAAATGCGGCCTATTTAGGCCGCATTTTTTTATGCTTAGATTATGTTTTGGGTTTATTCGATGAATTAATCGTAATAGTAGCTAAAGAGAAATGAATATATCTTTAGCAGTCTGTTGTAATTTAAAAGGCCGTCTGAAACATCATTTGATGTTTCAGACGGCCTTTCATTCATTCGCACTATATGGCATTAGTCCCAAATATTTGCGCGTTCGACTTCTTTCCATGCGTTTAGAATCAGGCTGCCGTCGTTGTCTTTCAGTAAAGCAGCATCTGAGAGCATACGGCGCCAAGTGCGGGCATTTTTTAGGCCGTGCATCAGGCCTAGGGCATGGCGGACGATATGGCGTAGGATGGTACCCCGTCCTGAGGCGATTTGTTCGCGACTATATGCATATAGCCAAGCTGCTAAATCTGCGTATTGGATTGGTGCGTGTGCGTCGTTGTAAAACAGCGCATCCCAATCACGCATTAGCATTGGATTGTGATAAGCCTCGCGCCCGATCATGACGCCATCGACAAATTTTAAGTGTTCGGCGATTTCTTCGTTGGTAGTGATGCCGCCGTTAATCAAAATTTCCAAGTCGGGAAACTCTTGTTTTAAGCGGTACACGTATTCATATTTGAGTGGCGGGACTTCGCGGTTTTCTTTTGGGGATAAACCGTCCAGCCAAGCATTACGTGCATGGACGATAAATGTGCGGCAGGCTGTTTTTCGCGAAGTGCTCCCACAAAATCTGCCACGACTTGATATTCTGTCTGTCTGTCTACGCCGATGCGGTGTTTGACCGTCACCGGAATTTCAACTGCATCCTGCATCGCGTTCAAACAATCTGCCACCAAATCTACATCATTCATCAGGCAAGCGCCGAAAGCGCCTTTTTGAACGCGTGAGCTGGGGCAGCCACAATTTAGGTTGACTTCATTATAGCCATACGCTTCAGCCGCTTTGGCAGCGATTGCCAAATCATGCGGATCTGAGCCGCCAAGCTGTAAAGCTACCGGTTGCTCGCCTTCGTTGAAACTCAAAAAGCGGTCTTTATCTCCGTAAACTACTGCGCCTGAATTGACCATTTCGCTATAAAGCCAAGCATTGCGTGTAATTTGTCGCGCCATAAAACGATAGTGTCTGTCTGTCCAATCGAGCATAGGTGCGACAGACAAGCGGCGGGCGGGGAGGGAAGAAGCAGACATTGAGATGACTTTCAAACAAAATAACGCATTATATAGTGTATTAAATTGACTTTCGATATCGGCCAGTAAATCAAAATAATATATATGGCATCACTGGATTTAGCCGTGTTGTAGATGAGGCTAAATCCATTCATGGTGGTGGAAATCCAATATTCAGACGGCCAAATAAGTTTTAAAATGTCAAACAACAAACCATTAGAATGATAAGGAAAAAAACATGGCACAATTTTTCGCCATCCATCCCGATAATCCCCAAGACCGCCTCATCAAGCAAGCCGCCGATATTGTCCGCAGTGGCGGCGTCATCGTTTACCCTACGGATTCCTGCTATGCGCTTGGCTGCAAACTCGGCGACAAAACCGCGATGGAGCGCATTCTCGCGATTCGTAAAATCGATCAAAAACACCATCTGACCCTGATGTGTGCCGATTTGAGCGAATTGGGTACTTACGCCAAAGTGGATAATGCCCAATTCCGCCAGCTCAAAGCAGCTACGCCCGGCAGCTACACCTTTATCCTGCAGGCAACCAAAGAAGTACCCAATCGCACGCTTCACCCCAAGCGCAAAACCATCGGCCTGCGTGTTCCCGATAACGCCACTGCCTTGGCACTTTTGCAAGAATTGGGCGAACCTATTTTAAGTTGCACCCTCATGCTGCCTGAAGACGAAGAGCCATTGACCGATCCATACGAAATCCGAGACCGTCTTGAGCATGCTGTTGATTTGGTTATTGATGGCGGCTGGTGCGGTACTGAGCCGACGACGGTTATCGATATGACCGATGGCACTGAGCTGATTCGTCAAGGCAAGGGTGATATTGCCGTATTCGGTTTGTAAAACCATCCGCGTTTGTATAAGTAGGGATATGCGTATTCTTTCTATGACGTATTAAAAGCATATTGCCAATTTTATTGATAGCTCAAAAAACAAATTATTCAAGCAAGCAATTGTTCAAAATCATTTCATCAAAGGCCGTCTGAAATCTTTCAAACGGCCTTTCCCGTTTTTTAAAGAAATAATTCATTTTAAATAAAATTCGAGCAATTGGCACGTTGCTTGCATGATTACTGTGATTGCTGATGACTTGTCGACGGAATACAACATTACGCTTATTAATAAAAACATGACTGGAGAACTTTTGATGATTGGTTTTTTTCTGTTTAAACGTCATAATTTTGTTTAGAAAATTAAAGATAATCGGTTGATATTTTTAGACTAGCGGATATTTTGTAAGTATGAAATACTATTTCTCTTCGAGATAGTAAAAGACCTGAATTTCGTCTCAAAGTGACAATAAACGTCAACTCGAAGCAAGTATTTGCTGGGAAATCCTCCGCAATGATTTTTTAAAGTAGCGTCATGCTCACGCCTACGCTTTTACCCATCATAAAAAGAGAAAGACACACTAATGAATAAGATATTTAAAGTCGTTTGGAACCGTACGATTCAATCTTTCGTCGTAACATCCGAATTGGCCAAAGGCCGTGTGAAATCGTCTGCAGAACAAAATAGTACAGATGTATCTACTGAATCTAGTAAAAATGGTATTGCGACAGTTTTCAGATTGACAGTGATTTCGGCAGCTCTTTTTGGGGCAAGCAATGCATATGCGGCAACTGCGGGACGAGGACAAATTGCGGTTGACCCTCCAACCAGTGCTACTGCGATCAGTGGTGCAACAGCGACCGGTATTGGTGCGCTGTCAATAGGAGCATCAGCCAGTGCCACAGCTAATGGTGCAGTTGCGGTAGGTACGAGTGCAAATGCAACACAAAATAACAGCCTTGCTGTTGGTACAAATGCCAAGGCTACTCAAAATCATGCTGTTGCGATGGGTGCAGATACAAGTGCAAGTAGTTCATATGCAACAGCGATAGGTAAAAGTGCTAATGCTGTTTCTATAGATTCAACAGCATTGGGTGCAGATTCCAAAGCAAATGGTACGCAAGCAACAGCAGTAGGTAAGAATGCACTTGCTGATAATATCAATACCACAGCACTTGGTAATTCAGCTCAGGCTTATGGTATCGGCTCAATGGCTTTGGGCCAATCCAGCACATCAAGAGGTCAAGACGGCATTGCAATTGGCAGCGGCAGTCAGGCTGCAGCCGATGCGCAAAATGCCATTGCAATCGGTACCAATGCAGTGGGTTATGAAAGTGAGTCTATCGCTATAGGTAGTTCAACCCAAGCTCAAACTGCAAATACCATTGCCATCGGTAAAGGTGCAGTGGCAAATTCTCCAGGTTCAGCTAATGCGCCATCAAGTGCTATTGCACTTGGTGCAGATGCGAATGCAACCGGCTATGGTACGATTGCTATTGGACGTAAATCTGAGGTTCTTTCTCAAAATATTCTGAGTGTGACTGCAACCCACAATAATATTGCTATTGGTAATACGGCTCGAGTAGGCGATCCAAGTAGTTCTCAGATGACTCAGTCTATTGCTATTGGTTCAGGTAACCGTGTTGATAAAGAGGGCAGACCTGAGGGCGCGTGGGCAAAGGGAGACCAATCTATTGCGGTTGGTGGCAATGTATTGGCCAATGGTCATTCATCTATTGCTATTGGTGGTGATGATTTAGATTTGGTAGGTGGTACTCGATATTCTGGCAATGCAACGGACAAATTCATCAAATATAATGAAAAAGGTGCAAAGACCGGTGAATATGCGCTGAGCGGTAAAAGTCTGCGTGATATCTATAAAGAAATGACCGGCGATACAATGGATAACAGGGTTTATGGTAATACCATAGCCGGTCAAGGTTCCGTTGCATTGGGTGTACAGTCTAACTCATCGGCCGATTTATCTTTGGCCATCGGTACTAAATCTCAGGCTACTGCCTTTGGCGGCGTAGCTTTGGGTACAGGTGCGAAGGCTACTTTGCTGAACTCTGTGGCTTTGGGTACGGCTTCTAAAACCGATAAAGAAGGTCGGGCATACGTTCAACGCGAAATCATGGGCGAAACCTACACTTGGGCAGGCGGTGCAACTACCGATGCCGGTGATGTTGTGTCTGTCGGTTCTAAAGGTTACGAACGCCAAATCATCAATGTATCCCCTGGCGATATTTCTGCTACTTCTACTGATGCGATCAACGGCTCACAGCTTTATGGTGTATTGAGTGCAATTGAGCGAGTCCGTTATTTTTCTGTTAAATCAGAAGAAGGCAAAACTGACGGTACGAAAAACTGGAATAACGACGGCGCAAAAGCAACCAATTCGATTGCCATCGGACCGAATGCGGCAACAAGTACTGGTGCGACGGGCAGTATTTCCTTAGGGCATAATGCTAACGTACTTGGTTCATCTTCTGTTGCCGTTGGCCCAAATGCGACTGTAACTTCAAGAACTGTGGGTGCCGTGGCTTTAGGTTCTAATGCTAATTCCCGCGGTACTGGCTCTATTGCCATAGGTTTGAATACAGAAAATGATCGCAATTACTCTATAGTCGTCGGTGCACACAGTAGAGCCAACTACGAAAATGCAACTGTTGTCGGTGCGAGGGCATCTGCACAAAATAACGGTACGGCAATGGGCTATTTGTCAAATGCAGTTGGAGATGATTCTGTTGCTATCGGTCATCAGGCGCAGACTGCTCAATCTTATTCTATTGCCATTGGTAAGCAGGCAAACAGCTCAGGTCTTTATTCCACCGCTATTGGTTCTTCAGCCCAAGCAGCCGGACATAGTAGTTTTGCCGGTGGTAATAATGCAAAAGCAACTGGAAGCGATTCAGTTGCGTTAGGTAATGGTGCGACGACTACGGTTGGTAGTTCTGTTGCATTGGGCAATGGTGCTGTCGGTGCGGCCAATAATTTTGACGCAACAGCCAAAAATGCAACATTCAAAAACGATAGCGGTGCGGTAACCAACGTCAGCTATGCTGCTTCTTCATCCTCTAAAACAGGCGCGGTTTCTGTAGGCAGCGCAGGCAATGAACGCCAAATCCAGAATGTTGCCGCAGGCCGTATTTCCGCCACTTCAACCGATGCGGTTAATGGTAGCCAACTGTACACCGTTATGAACAATGTTGGACACAATATCCAACAAAACGGCACAGACAAATCTCGTATCAATAATAACGGTACAGTCAACTACGCCGATGGTAATTTGACGACCGTTGCAGTTACCGATGGCGAGAATGCATCAAAAGTTCAAATCAACGTCACTCAAGGCTCATTGTCTGTCGATAATAATGGCACAGTGTCCGCACCGACTGCCGGTGTAGCGACTGCCGGCGATGTAGCCAATGCCATCAATAATGCCAAAACCACGACCAAGGTGGAGGCAGGCAGCAACACGCACGTTAATAAAACAACCTCAGGCAAAGAAACCACTTATACCGTCAGCGCAGATAAAGCAACGGTACAAGTTTCCAATGCTTTGAATCTGACCTCTAATACTACAACTGCAGCCGATGGTGCAGTCACAACTAATTACAGTATCGATCTCGCTCAAAGCACTAAAGATAACATCCAAAAAAAGGTGTG
>BNJU01002455.1_pt1 | contig 110190 bp, 163 predicted proteins | sample 8539281 | NCBI WGS metagenome assembly BNJU01 (sample SAMD00202456, study PRJDB9452) | human saliva metagenome | isolation source: human saliva | place: Japan
GGCGGTAAAATAAAAATTTGCTGCAATTTACCCTCAGTGGTTGTTATGATACCATTCGAGATAAGGAAGCACTCTATCGGAGTTTTACAATAGACTTTACGTGTTATGAGAAAGAGTCCCCTCATTTAAGAGGGGCCTCCTGTTATGGAGAAAACTTGAAATTTAGCTAAAAGGTATATATTAATATTAGCTAATATGAATGAGAGGTGGCACTATGACAGGAAATACAGCAACTGCTACAGCAACGGAGATGCAGAACAACTTTGGTAGGTATCTTGCTATGGTTCAGGAGGGTAGCGAGATTATCGTCACAAAAAAACGGTAAAGAGGTTGGCCAGCTTATTCCACGAGAAAAAGGCGGTATCTTATTTAACGGATTCTCTTGCAGGAATACTGAAAGGCGACACGGAAATAGACAAGGCGAGAGAACAAAAGTTTGAAGGAGAAGTATGAAGTTACTAATTGACGGAAATATTCTTTTGATGTGCTTCAGAAAAAGACTGCCTTATTTCGAAGACTCTGTTAGAATCTGGAAGATCTGTGAGACGAAGCAGGCGGAGGGATATGTTTCAGCCCTAACTTTTGCCAATCTGGTTTATGTGATGCGAAAAGAATTGGACGCAGAGAAAATAAACGAAATTTTAAAGAAACTATCGCTCATTTTTCATATTTGAGAATTTCAACGTAAGTGATATGAGTACAGCCGCTGAAATGCAGTGGGATGATTTTGAAGATGCCATTCAGTCGGTTACGGCGAAGAGAATTCATGCGGATTATATCATTACAAGAAATGAGAAGGACTTCAGGAAAAGTGATGTTACGGCACTGACCGCAACAGAGTTTTCTATGGAAACGAAATGCGAAATCCTAGTTGCTCCATACTTACCACAAAAAGAAGAAGCAGAACCGAGCTGATGATGAAACATCCGCTTATGGCAAAGCTTGAGAATAATAACCTCCCTTTTCCTTTGGAGTGGAGCCTAAATTCCAATATTGTGTCAGTTCTTTCATCACAAAGCAGATGACAAACTGTGCTTTTCCGCAGTAAAAAAGTGCGGAAGAAATAGCATGGCTTTGGGAGTGAAAGAACAGATAGGTAAAGAAGCTGAAAAGAAGCATTCCGCGAAGGAAAAAACGACTCTGCTTTAGTGCCGCAAAGTTTGTCCTGTCTTCTAATTTAACGCGGTGAATTCTATCCTGCATACTCTGTCCAATACGATAAAACCAATTCGGTACTTCTTTTTTCTGTTTAACGGAAAGCTCCAAAAGAAGATAAAGATAAAAAGAGAAGCTGTAGGCAAGGCAAATGATAAAGACAAAGAATAAATAAAACAAATAATAGCCCATATTCTTACCTCCTTCTTACCTTTTAGCTCGGATTCTTCATTTGATTTCCACGAACCAGTAATCACAGATTGTGCCTCCTGTTGCCAAGGTCTGTTCTCTATGCAATACACCCTTGTTTCTGTTCCACCGCAATATGGTCAATCGTCACAACACAAGGGCAATAAATCAAGGTAGCCATTCTTCTTGCGAATTTTTCCAAAGGGCATCTTGTGAAGTGATAATAAAAACCGTCCTCATGCCGCTTTTTCATCAAAAATGAAAATCCCAGGTTTTATCCTGATATTCGGATGTGCTTCGCCCATTCTTCCGCCTTATGCATTCTTTCGGAAAAATTTCTTCATGTCCGTCTCTCTATTGAAATCTATAGAACTCATGACTTTTCTGATGAAGGGGTTATCCATAAATGCAGCGATTACTTCTCTAAAATCCTTCACCGAAAAGTTACCTGCTCTGCATACTGCCAGGAAAACATAGGCGGAATAAATATTGTGCGCTATAGGTTTTTCTCCCGATATCTTCCGTGTTTTCCAGCATTTCGATATAAGATACGTCCTTTTTTGTAAGCTCTTCGTTTTTATCTTTCCCGAACTTTTACCATCGGCTTTTTTCAGAAATAAACTGAATAAGTTAAAATAGATTCCTTTGTACTTCATTACACGCACCTGCTAAAATTTTTTCATCAATGCAGCTCCTGTTCTGCTACTGAGTACATACCGTATGAGCTACACAACTATAGGAATAAAACATAATGAGATAAGATAATGATATAAGCAGTAATAGTAAATTAGCCGTATTTAACTAATAGTAGCTTAACACTTTCGGCTATTTTTGTCTAGGCTGAATTATCTTTCCTTCATCCTGATTTTTCTAAGACAGGATAGGGTACCTTTTTAAACGGTATTTTTGCTTCGAATTTTCTATAGACCATGGGTAATGACTTTGCTTTGTAAACTTCTCGGATTTATATGTATAATGGAGTTGCAAACAACAGTAACAGGGATTACCGCATACAGAGGAGAGGCATCTAATGGCGACAGTTTCATTAAAAGCGGTTATTAGAGAGGATTTGCAAACCATATGGGAAATGCAAATCAAAAGCTTTTTCGGAATTGTTGGATAAATATCAAGACTATGATATGAGTCCGGGCGCAGAGGGGCTGGAGAAAATCATTGAAAGATACGAACAGCCTTGGACTGTTTACTATTTTATTGTTGCTGAAAATGAAAATGTCGGCGTCATTCGTGTGATTGACAAGAAAGACGCCGGTAGAAACGAATATCCCCTAATCTGGATTATGCCGGAGTATAGGAATAAAGGATATGCCCAAGCGGCAATTTCTGCGGTAGAGCAAATACATGGTTGCCATCACTGGTGCTTGGACACGATACTACAAGAAGCAGGGAATCTTCATTTGTACGAAAAAGATGGGCTATCATCAGACCGGAAGAATGGATAAGATTAATGAACGCATGGATATTGTCTTCTACGAAAAAGATTAGACATAGCTTTTAAGTTAAGATTTCTCAGCCAGCTTTTCTAATCTGTTTGTCCGGTCTCCGAATAAAAGTATATCTTGGAAACACGCTACAATCTTAATTGTGTCAGCACTGCTGACATTTTTCTTCTTAACGAATATCGTATGAGAAGTGTACGGTATCTTGTGTGATAAAAGGGATGTGTAAGCTATCAATAGGGTGGCATACGTTTTGCTTATGTTTATTACTATCTGAAAGGAAGGGGAAAAAGCTTATGAAACATTTTTTTCGTGGATTCTCAGAATATTCCATATTTTTTTGTATTATATACTTGGATTGCTTTTTATACTTCTACTTCCGGCAAGCCCCATATTCAGTTTACAGCTTTTATGTCTTATTGAATATCCTATTTGCCCTTGTATTTACCGGCTTTTTTAATCACTCAGATTGTGGAGGCTTTTAAGATTTTTAAAAGAGGGATGGTGAGCAGTGCATAAAAGGCTTTCCTTTTCTTTAAATATAGTTCTCTGCCTGCCGTACTCATGTTGCTGGCCATCTTTCTTGTGGTCTTACTTGGAGGAATAGGGCTTTCCTTTGTGCTGCTGGTTCTACCAGCCACCCTATTCATTGCTCCCTTTTTCTTTGCCATGAGCTTAGTTGTGGCATCCACTTTTTCCTCGGAATGTCTTTTATGGCGGGATTAGCAGGACTTAGCTATGACATTTGCCTGATTTTACTGAGTAGAAAGGCAAAAGGCTGGAAAGTAGGACAATGTATCTTGCACTTTATTTTTCCAGTGTATTCTGGCTTTGATATTTTTGGACGGTCTGTATATTACCCCTGCGATATTGGAACAGGGGAAAAATCTTATCGATTATCACTGCAATTTCTGTTATCTTGGGATTGACGTTTATGCTATTTATGCCTTCTTAAACAAAAGACATTATGCATTCTTAGAGAAATACATTATGCCGTTCTCAAGCAAAGATATTATGTATTCTTAAAGAATGACAGTAAAGATAGCATTTTAGAAAGAGACAAGATGAGAAATTTATGTTTTTTATTGATTCCCATGGGGATTGTATTATTGATTTTCAGCATTAGAAAAATGATCCGTTTTGCGAAGTCAGAGATATTCTTTGAAATGCCTTGCATAGAGGAAGAGGGAAGCGTTCATCTTCCCCAGGGAAATTACATGGATTTGGCTTAGCGGAAGGCGTTTCAAAAACTCCTATCGGAAATATCGGCTTTCAGTTAAGTAGAGCAGAGACCGGGGAAAAGCTGTACCTTTTCTCCCAGTCTTATGCATATGTCAGTCACTAGCTTTGATAAAGGAAGAATGGAGCTTTATCATTTTCAGGTAGAAGAAGAGGAAATTATACCTTTCTTTAGATGGAGAAAGCAGCGTGAGAGACAGGCTGGAGGCGTCTATCGAAATCTTCTTCAAACAGCCGGTGGATTTGAGCAACTTTACCGTACAGATTCGAAAAGGAAATTCTATGGCTGTGCTTTTTCGTCATTTTAGGGATTAATCTGCAGTCTGGATGATTCTTGAGGTATTATGCTTCCTTCCTATTGGCGGAAGCAGGATATTAATGATTTTATTAAAGGCATGAGATTTTGAGTAATAATTTTTTGAAAAGAATGCAAAAATTTGGAGTTGGATTATATGATAGAGACAATAAATAATAATTGCTATAAAATACCTCAAGCTTTTTAAGAAGCTAGATGCTGACAAGTCCCCTGTATTTTTCTTCGATTGTTAGTATTTTAAATACATGTTTTGGAAAGAACTACAAAAGGATTTCGAAAAGTGCTTTAATATTAAATGAAAAAGCACTGCATTTTGGGCTCTGAAAATGTTAGTTGGACAGAAGGATTCTAGGTGGGTGAATTCTTTGGAAGATGAAGGGGATACTATTATAGAGAAAGATATGGAAGGTAAAATTGCTTTTAGCGATATTGCTAAAAAGTAGTAAGAGAGTTACTTTTGTACGCTTTGTGGATGGGATTCGTTTCATGGGAGTGTATGAATTTGATAAGCTGTCCTCTAAACCTAATTATAGGATTTTTAGACGGAAGTCTAAAACTATTGATTTAAGTGCATATTGCTTTGAAAAAGAGAAAAAGTAATTTTAAGATTGCATTAGAAGAGTCCCAAAAGCTAACACTATTGGAATTAAAAAAATTAGCAGAGCATAATTCTTCTGTTCAAGTAGAGAAAAAGATGTATCAGACCATGGTATCTATTAGAAATGCATATGTTGCAGCTTATGCTAAGAAAAAGGCAGCAGGAAAAATGTCAGTTGTGCGGACAATTAGCACCTTTCAAGGATATGGATGGAGAACCATTTTTAGAGAATCACCATATTATTTGGTTGGCAAATGGAGGAACAGATACGATTGATAATACTGTAGCATTATGCCCAAATTGCCATCGTAGAATGCACATTTTAAATCAAAAAGAAGACGTAGATTTATTATTAGAGATCGCAAAACAGTCTACCTGAATAAACGGGGGTAAAAATCAAAGAAGTTATGATTTTTTACAACTCCTTTTATTCCCATATCGTATGCTGGGCGTAAATTTGTAGCGGAAAACAGAATAATCTGCATGAAAAGTTATGCCGAGGGATGGCTTGGCTTTTCCATAACAAATAGTTAGCAGTTTGTATGCTTAGCCAATGCCATTGCTTGTTTCTGCCTTCGCAGTGTTTCACGGGCTTGTACGGAAGTTCTACATATTGACGTAAAGAGCCAGAAGGAAGACGGAAAAAAATGCCGCTCCGCGAACTGCATTGGTAGTGGAGTAGATATGATAAGCGTCTTCGGAAGAACTGAACTGCATTCTAAGAAGGAGCAAGATTGGGTGGACTATTAAAGCCACGATAATCGTAGCAAATGGCATTTTCATGCATTGATAGAGAGCGGCATGAGCGTCTCCGTTCTTATGGTATAGAAAAACAAAGGTCAAAACATTGACCAAAAGCCAAAGAAAGAGAAATAAGTTGGCATCCCGAAGAGCTGCGGAATTCGTTGCATTTTCATATTCAATATGCACTCTTCCCTGAAAAGCCTGCCCTGAATTTATAAATCCACTGAGGGACTTCCCGCTTTCTTATTACGCCGATAAGGAGTCGCAAATAGATATAAAAGGTGAGAAGAAAAGAGAGGCAAACAATAAGGCCGAAAAAAAATTCAAAGTTAAACAAGTTCATTTTCATTATCCTTTACTGATAGAATCATTCCCAAATCGATTGTTGAGCGCGGATTCCGTAGTGGAATACAACGCCATTTGCATCAAAATATGCATAAAGACTATAGTTTTTCCATAATGCATAGTCTTTTGTTTGCATAGTCAAAACATAATAGCTTTCATTCTGAATTTCTTTATAGTTAGCGGGTTTTAAAGAGAAAATATCCGTGATTTTTTTTGTTTGAAAGTCGGAAAGGGAGAGTGCAGTTAAGTTCACCCGGTTAAATTGGGTTTCTGCTAATTGGGTGCAATCTCCGGGGATTTCATAATAGGTAATAGTACAATTCTTTAAAGCATCCTCGTCCTTCCAAGTAGGGGTCACACTCATAAAACCGTAGGATTTTCCGTCCTTTGTAATTTCCAGATATTCACCGTAATAAAAGGGGTCATTTCTTTTGTTGGTGACTTTACTTTCAGCGCTTTTCCCTGCAAAAGAAAATCCTGCATCGATAAGCGAAGAGGCCTTTGTGCTGCCGACAATCAGTTTCGTTCCGTCAATTTGTGCGGTTAGGGGGCTTTCCGGAAACCCCATGGTAGAGACAAAGGAAGCCAAAAGGAAGCAGGATAAGAAGGCTACCCAAGAAAGTGCATTGGTTGTGGAATACCAACGACGGGCTTCCCTGGAAGAATGAAAAGTCATTCTAAAAAACTGAAAGAGGGAATGAAGCATCATGGCTAAAAGCACAATAAGGAACTGTAGCTTACAACATTGATAGACAGCTGCATAGTAGTTTCGCTTTTAGTACAAAAAAAGCAAAAGCTTAGAACATTGGAAAGAAGCCAGAAAAAAAGGAAAATATTGGCATCCCGAAGAGCTGCGGAAGTAGTTGCATTTTTCATACTTTCACATACACTCTTCCCGAAAAAGCCTGCCCGAATTTATAAATCCACCGAGGGACTTCCTGGTTTTTCTTTACGCCGTATAAAAGCCGAAAATAAATATAAAAAGAGAAGGAGAAAAGAAAGGCATACAATAAGAGCTAAAGAGAATGCAAATCGAAAAAGAATCCACTTTTTCTTTCTCCTTTCCTATAGAGTATTTTTCTTAAGCAGTGTCGTAAGCGAGTGAAATTTATGACATTTAGCATCTATTAACGGGAACAGTATAGCATTTTTGTGATGTGGACGAAAGAAATATTGTGCGTAGTATAAAATGAAAAACTTACTCTATTTTAGGTAAAGCATGGTAAAATCCCATCTTTGACAGTTGCGAAAGAGTCAAGAGCCCATAAACGGCGTAATTACGCCATTTATGAGCTCTTGTTGTGCGCCTAGCGGCGCACGTTTCTAACGGGTTAAAGTCCCGAATCCGCCCGGTAGTGGGAAGGATAAGACTGCAACACAAGCCAAAGTCCAATAACTACACGAAATCATGCATGATAAATGAGGTAGATATATGGAGAGGAAGAAACGTGTGGTACCTAGGGAGGTCTGTGTGATAAGCCTTGAAAGAGGTAACCATTGTCCAAAGCAATACTGAACGCACAGAAGTCAGCAGAGGTCATAGTAGTCGAGAGACAAAGGACCGAATCAATAGGAGTCTCAAGTATGACTGAGAAATGATGGAAAGAAAGTCTATCTAGATAAAAATACCTCTATATGATTATAATTATATTCATAATCATATAGATACTAAACTTTAGATACAAGTTACAAAAATAAGGAGGTATGGTTATGGCCACAAAAAAATATTTATGTTGCAGAAGCAGATCTACACTTATTTGATGATGCTGCCAAGTACGCCGGAAGTGTTTCTGCCGCTGTGATACAGGCACTTCAGGACTTTCTAAGTGTTCAACGCAACAAAAAGCGAAGGATATGACAAGATTGAGTTAAACCTCTATGAAAAAGGGTAAGAAGAAAGGTAATGTTCTATGGTATGGAGATTACTCGTGTAGAACGTCCGGTAGACGGTGGAATAAGGATTGACACGATTTATAAAACTGCAAAAGGGCAGCTTTGCAGTGGCAAACCAAGGTTCGCAAGGAGCTCTGAATTGGGCGAAAAGGAAATCCACACGTATGGGAAAAACCCGCAGTCTTGGTCACATGATTTTTGGAATCTGGAGGACAGAGTGTTAAAGGTATATCCGGACATAGAGAGCCTAAAGGAGAAGGATGCGTATCTTGCCGAGTGCTGCGAATCTTCTCTTTCGGAAAAAGCCTTATGAGTTTTTGGATATTTAGATTAGGTATAAATACTAGATTTATAGAACTATAACAAGCAAATAATGAGATAGCTTTGTGTTTATATATCATATGGATTTCAGAGATGAAAAGAAGGAAGCTTTTAATCAAAGCCTATCGCGAACAGGCCGGAATAAAAACAATTTTTAATATTTTTTTCTATTTTGGGGCAAAAATCCCGACATCTACATCTAGTAACGCTATCCAGCATCACGTTCACAACTTGACGATATAGAGCTTTTCGATATTCCCTGTATTTGACAGTTGTGAAAGAGTCAAGAGTCCCATAAACGGCGTAATTACACCATTTATGAGCGCTTGTTTTCTTTTGAATTCTAGCAATATTTCTACTTTCTCGTTGCGGTTAAAATCTTTTTATTTCTCTTTGAGATACAATCTCGTAATTCGTTCTAAAACCAAATGTGCTGTGATTCGATCTTTTTCTACTGAGATATACCGGTCTGGCTTGAAATTCACTTTTTCATAATCCGGAAACATTCTTCAATCCAAGGCCTGAGGAGATTTTGGAACGATTTAACTGTCAAACTACCGTGCATGTTTAAAATGATTCAGGATATTGTTTTTCACTTGTTTCTATATGCTATTCTATAACGGATGATTATCTATAGTATATACAAAAAGACGAAGGAGGACATAATATCTAATGGACGAAAAAGTATTTGAAGTGGTATAACAAGGTTGGTTATGGCTCCGGTGATTTGGCAGGAAATATAGTTTATGCATTTCTTTCGTCATTTGTAATGCTATATCTTACCAATACAGTAGGGTTAAATCCCGGTATCGTAGGAACTTTAATCATGGTGTCGAAATTATTTGACGGCATAAGCGACATGTTTTTTGGAATGATGATTGATAAAACAAAGAGTAAACTGGGGAAAAGCAAGACCGTGGATGCTTTTATGCATATATTGGCTGTGCCGTGACTCTGTAGTCAATTTTGCCATTCCGGATAACTTAGGAACGACGGCACAATATGCTTGGTTTTTCCTTGCCTATACACCCTAAATGCGGTGTTTTTTACTGCTAATAACATTGCGTATGCTTCTCTGGTTACCTTCTGCACCAAAAATAGTAAGGAACGTGTGGAAATGGGTTCACTTCGTTTCATTTTTGCGTTTTCAACAAGCTTAATCATCCAGTCTGTTACTGTTCAGTTTGTTCGATATCTTGGCGGTGCTGCTGCCGCATGGAGAACGGTTGCCATTGTATATGCCGTTATAGGATTGGTAGTCAATACAATTTCCGTTTTCTCTATTAAGGAGCTGTCAGAAGAAGAATTAAATGCAGGAAAAGAGCATATCGAAGAGAAATACGGTTTAACCGAAGCTGCCAAACTCCTTTTCTCCAATAAATATTATCTTATGATTTGCATGGCTTTTATCTGCCAGCAGATTTATTCTGCTATGCTGAATATGGGTATTTATTACATGATTTATATTCTTAAGAATGAGAATTTGTATTCCGTGTTTTCTTGGGCAATTAATATTCCGGTTATTATTGCCATGTGTATTACACCGATGCTGGTTGAAAAGATGAATGGTCTATATCGGATGAATCTTGCCGGCTATATATTAGGTACGGCAGGTCGTGTTGGTGTGATTTTTGCCGGCTATATGGGAAGTGTGCCTTTGATGCTGGCCTTTACTGCAATTGCCGCACTGGGAATGGCGCCTTGGCAAGGAGACATGGGGGCAGTTGTAGCAAGCTGCTCTGAATATACCTATCTTACAAAACGCAAGCATATTGATGGAACGATGTACTCCTGTACATCTTTTGGAACCAAGATTGGAGGTGGCATAGGAGTTGCTCTTTGCGGATGGCTACTGGAAGCCAGCGGTTTTGTTAAAGAGTCTGCCGTACAACCGGAATCCTGTTTGAGTATGCTTTATGTCATGTATTTGTGGATTCCGATGATTTTGTCATTATGTATAACTTTTATCATGTCTAAAATGAATGTTGAAGAGGCAAATCAGCAGCTGAAAGCACAAATAGAGGGACATTGATATGACGGATCCTGCAATCACCGCGGAGCTAAGTCAGCAAGAAGATTATGGATCTTCAACATAAGAAAACGAAAATGCTTGAAGTGCACATTGAAGATTCGAGAGTAGCACCTATCATTTCCTTTGTCGGAGTTTATTAAAACAGTAGAGTATTGTTCACGAACGCCCTTGAGGATAGGTATCAGAGGTTTGCAAAAAAGAAAGGAGCCCTATGAACGCTTGCATAAAATGGTTGGATAATCCGGAAATTTTTCGTGTGAATCAATTGGATGCACATAGTGACCATTCATACTATATGGATTATGCGGATATGGGAAAAACGGATAATCCTTTATCACAGTCACTGAATGGTCAGTGGGAGTTTGCTTTTAGCAAAAATGCAGCGAGTAGGCCCGGCAACTTTTATGAAGAGGGATTTGATGCTTCCGATTTTGATAAAATCATGGTGCCGGGGCATATCGAACTAGCCGGATATGATAAGATTCGCTATATCAATACCATGTATCCATGGGAAGGCAAAGAGTACCACCGAGGTGCGTATAGCCTGGACAGCACGGGAGCAGAGGAAGGAATGCTTTTTCGGAAGCGAGCTATAATCCTGTGGGCTCTTATCTTAAACATTTTGATTTAAAACCGACGATGCTTGGAAAAAGAATCCGCATTTGCTTCGAAGGAGTAGAGGAAGCGATGTATTTGTGGATTAATGGGCAGTTTGTGGGTTACGCTGAGGATAGTTTTACACCCTCTGAGTTTGATCTTACACCGTATATTCGTGAAAAAAATAATATCCTTGCCGTACAAGTTCATAAAATGAGTACAGCAGCATTTTTGGAAGATCAGGACTTCTTCCGTTTCTTTGGAATCTTTAGAAATGTTACGTTGAAAGCAGTGCCGGATGTCCATATGGAGGATGTGTGGTTTAAGCCTGTATTGAACCCGGACAATGAACATGGAAGTGTAGCGGTGAGCATGAGAGTATCTGCTCGAAAGCAAGTCACTGTCCATGCGCAGTTTGTGTTGAGAGATAGAGAAGGGAATGTGGTTGCGGAGAACAGTGTTCCATTACAAGGCTTAAACGGAAACTTTACGGGAGAAATATATACGGATGTTGGCGTAATTAAATCTTGGGATAACCACCACCCCTATCTATATCAAGCAACAATTGCGTTAAAAATGCCGAGAATGGAGAGTTACTGGAGCTTGTGCCGTATGATATTGGCTTTAGAAGAGTGGAAATCATGGATAAGGTCATTTATCTGAACGGAAAGCGTCTTGTCATCACAGGGGTTAACCGTCATGAATGGAGCCCAAAGACCGGAAGATGCATCGGAATGGAGGAGATGCATTCCGATATAGCATGTATTTTGAAAAATAATATCAATTCCGTACGTACCTGCCATTATCCGGATCAAATCCCTGGTATTTTTCTTTTGCGATGAAGCCGGAATTTATGTCATGGCAGAGTGCAATCTTGAAAGCCATGGAAGTTTTCAAAAAGCTCGGTGCTATTGAACCGTCTTGCAACGTGCCGGGTCTATTCCCAGTGGAAAGAAGCTGTTATGGATCGTGCAAGAACCAGCTTTGAAACTTTTAAAACCATACTCTATTTTTATTCTGGTCTCTAGGAAATGAGTCCTATGCAGGCGATGACATCGAGGCTATGAACGTTTATTTTAAGGATAAGAAGGATGGACGTTTAGTTCATTATGAAAGTTCCTATTATAATAGAGCATACGAAGATACAATTTCAGATATTGAGAGTAGGATGTACGCAAAACCCAAGGATGTAGCGGAATATTTAAGTGATAAACCGAAAAAGCCGTACATTTTATGCGAGTTTATGCACGATATGGGGAACTCAATGGGCGGCCTTGGGGATTACATGAAGCTGATTGATGAATTCGACCTGTATCAAGGCGGGTTTATTTGGGACTTCATAGATCAGGCAATCTTGGTAAAAGATCCGGTTACAGGGAAGGACGTTCTCCGTTATGGCGGTGATTTTGAAGATCGACCTGCCGATTATGAATTTTCTGCAAATGGTATTTTATTCGCAGACCGTAGAGAAAAACCGGCAATGCAGGAAGTGAGGTATTACTATGGCTTATACAGATAATGAAAAATTAAGGGTGGTATATGGCGATTTTACTCTTGGCGTACATGGAGAGGGGTTTAGTTACATTTTTTCCTATGCCCAGGGGGGGCTTGAATCGATAGTGAAGGATGGATATGAATGGCTGTTCCGATGCCCTAAGCCTACATTTTGGAGGGCTTTGACAGATAACGACAGAGGAAGTAAATTTCACATTAAAAGTGGTCATTGGCTAGCAGCGGATATGTTTATTGATTGTCAGGACATTACGATCATTATGGATGGAGCGGTGCAGAATTGTAAGGCACCGGATAACAACAGCTATGGTGGAGATGTACCGGCAAATGAGATTACGGTCAAGTATCTGTATAAGACCATTTCTGTTCCCGTCACAACGGTTATGGTATCATATACCGTAAATACTTCCGGGAAAATCAAAGTAGATGTACACTACGATGGCAAGAAGGATCTTCCGGAATTTCCGGTTTTTGGCATAAGGTTTATTATGCCCACACTTGCAGAAAAGTATATTTATAAAGGCTTGTCAGGAGAGACGTATCCGGATCGAAAAGCGGGTGCGCAACAAGGTGTATTTGAAGTTACCGACCTGAGCTTGACCCTTATATTGTGCCTCAGGAATGTGGTATGAGAATGGATACGGAATGGCTTGAAGTTACACGCCGTACAAGTCTGGACAACAGCAAAACGGATGTATCTAATCACACGCTTCGGATCGAAAAGGCAGACGCCAAATTCGATTTTTCATGCCTGCCCTATACTGCAAGTGAAATTGAGAATGCTTTACATCATGAGGAATTACCGCCGGCGAGAAGAACGGTGTTGTGTATTTATGGTGCAGTTCGTGGTGTTGGTGGCATAGACAGTTGGGGAACCGATGTTGAAGATGCTTATCATATCAGTGCAGAAAAAGATATCGACTATTCGTTCTATATTTGCTGATAGGAAATGACGTAGCATGCTATTCCTAATCTTATGGACAGAAGGAGATATTACGAGTGTTATTGGTGTAGAGGTCAAGAGCCCATAAACGGCGTAATTATGCCATTTATGAGTCTTGTTTTCTTTTGAATTCTAGCAATATTTCTACTTTCGTTGCGGTTAAAATCTTTTATTTCTCTTTGAGATACAATATGGATTTTAAATCATAGTAAATGTCCTTCAGAAAGAGGTAGCTCACGTTTAGGCTACGGCAGTTTTCTTTCTTAATCAAGACAGAGGAATACTCAAGCATAATGTCTTTTTGAAGCTTTTTCTTCTGCGGAGCGTTTGGCAGCGTACTGCTTTGCCCACTCCAGCGGAGTAAGATCTCCGAAACCTTCAAGTTCATCTTCCGAACCAATCTTCTCATAGTCTTAGTAGTGGATTTACCATCTACCCAAACTGATTTACTCAGGTAATTGACAAAAATACTAAGCACGCAATGAAAAACTTACTCTATTTTTAGGTAAAGCATGGTAAAATAAACCGATTATTTTTTGAAGCGTATAGCAGTAGCTTTTTGGGAAGCAGCGGATTTTTGCCATTTATAATTAAAATTACATATTTTTATTATAGATTATTTAATAGGAACTCGAAATTGCCATAAGAATTTATTTAATAGGAGTGAGAGACTTGCTGAAAATCTTTATTTTTAGAGGATGAAAGAATACAACAATCCCGCATTGAAAAGGTGATTAAGGAGCTGATTAGTAGGAAGAGCTTTATCTTGTAAGGCACCGGAAATCTTTGGAAATGCCGGGCAGCTTCTCACTGCGATTACGGAAAGAGGTTCTCATCAGCTTTTTCTTTTGGATATTGAGATTAGAGGAGAGGAAAAGAAGGGCTGGATATTGCGAAAAGAAATTCGAAGCAGGATCCCAATGCCACTATCGTATTTGTGACAACCCATTTCGAATTTATGCCGATTACCTTTTCGCTATAAGGTTTCGGCACTGGACTTTATTGACAAAGCTGGATGAGGAACATTTTTCCGAGCGTGTGAGTCGGCTATTGAGTACACGTTGGAAAAAAACTTGGTGCTACTGTATCGGAGGATTCTTTCAGTTTTTGAAACGGCCATGGCCAGAGTGCAGGTTCCTTTTCATAAAAATTTTATATTTTTGAGTCTTCGCCTCACCGTCCATAAGGTGATTTTTACATACCAAGGAGGAAAGAATTGAGTTCTATGCAGGGCTTTCCGACCTGGAAAAAGGCGGATTCAGACTGTACCAATGCCACCGTTCCTTTGTAGTCAATCCGGAGAATATGTGAAGATTGATAAGGAGGAGAAAAATGGCGGTATTCGAGAATCAGGAGAGCTGTCTGATTTCCCGTATGAAGTATAGAGGACTTTTGGAACGGATGAAGCAGATGAAGCAGTAAAAATATTTTTCAGAGAGGAGAAGGTATGGAATCTATGATCAATCTGACAATTGAATATGTGAAAATCGTCAACGTGATGTTGTTCTATCGTCAGATTAGCGATGAAAATATGCCTCTTTGGTCTTTTTCTTCTTGTTCCGGTTCTTTTTGAGCTACTGTTTTCTCCGCCTCTTGCTTTCTTTCGGGTATTTTGTGAGCTTCGTGCTGTACAGCTTCTATCGAAATCGGGAGAAAGACGGAGGACTGAAGCTGTTTTACGGTCTTTATCCTATTGTTTTAGAAAGCCTTTTGGGAAGGATGCTGGCCTTCTATGTCTTTCCGTTCTTCGGCATTTCCGTTTACAATGAGGCGAGTATCGGCGGATATGATCTTCTGATTGAACTTCTGGTTTTCCCCTCTATTTTGTCCTTATAAAATCCCTGAGAATCAATTTTCAGGAGCTGAAGAAAGGCTTTGCGCGTGGTTTTTCGCCGCTTTTTACTGCCAATCAATCTCTCGATGATGGTTTACACTGTTTTGATTACAGCCTTTTTGATGCTGCGTGACCACTTTTCTTGGGCGGACAGCCTTCGGGGACAGCTGAATAATCTCTATATCATTATCTTTTTCGTGGTGCTTTTATATATCAATGCCGTTTCCAAGGAAAGACTGGAAGCGGAAGTGCTGGAGCAAAAAGGACAGTGAGCTAAAAGGCGCTTTCCGAATACAGCCATCATGTGGAGGAGTTATACGGAGAGATTCGCAGTTTTTCGCCATGACTATATGAATATCTTAACCAGCTTGAAGCTGGGAATTGAGCGGAAAGACTTTGACAGCATTCAAAACATTTATAATACGGTTCTAAAAGATAGCGGAAAGCCCTTTTACAGCAGTAAATTTGACCTTGCAAAATTAAGCCGGATTGAAAATGATGCGGTAAAAAGTGTCTTATCCGCGAAGCTCCTTGAGGCCCAGAGTAAGGGGATAGAGACTCTGTAGAGATAGAAGAAGAGATTTATGATTTTCAAATCGAGCTGCTGGATTTCATCAAGATTCTTTCTATTCTCTGTGACAATGCCATAGAGGGCTGTCTTACTGCTGAAGCACCGAAAATCGCCATTGCCTTGATTCGTGAGGAGAAAATGCTCATTTTGGTGGTGGAAAAACAGCACAAAAGGCGGAAAAAAACTGGAGCCTCTCCTATTTTTCGAAAAAGGGTATTCCTCTAAGGGGGAAGGCAGAGGACTTGGTCTTTATAACGTGCGTGCGATTTTGGAAAAATATCCGAAATCTCTAATCAGTACCCGCAGCGCCAATCATCTTTTTTCTCAAACCATTCAGTTTTGCAAATAGACCTTGGAAGCCTTGTCTCAGGGTCTATTTTTCGTGCGCTTCTTTTGTGCGGATACTCCTTTCAAAAAACTTTTTCGCTGCTATATGATGTTCTTTCAGTCTGTTTTTTTCTGGAAAATTACCGTTCGCGACAAAATAAGTACCGTTTGCGACAAGCTTATTTTCTCTTTCGGCACACGTTCTATAATGAGCCTCGTAAACAAAAAAGAAAGGGAGGTTCACTGAGATGTTTAGAGTAGATGAAATCAAGAAGTCTTTTAAAAATAAAGAGGTATTAAAGGGTGTTTCCTTCTCCATAGAAGAAGGAGAGAAGGTCGCTTTGCTGGGGAACAATGGAGCGGGAAAAGAGTACGCTGATGAAAAATCATTGCCGGTCAGCTGGAGGCAAATTCCGGTACTGTGAAGACGGCACTGGATTATCAGACAGAAATCGGCATGATGCCCCAGGGCGATATTTTGATCGATGATTTGACAGTTTCGGATTTAGTACAGCTAAAAAGTGCGATGAATCGAATTGCAATAGATGTGGATAAAGCCTTGGAAAAAGTTTCCTTGCAGGATTTTTAAAAAGCAATATGTGGGCGGTCTTTCCGGCGGGCAAAAAGAGAAGGCTTTCTTACTGCTCAGCATTTTAAATTCTCCGAGCTGATTTTTTTCTGGATGAGCCAACCACGGAATGGATCTGGAATCCGTAGACCGGTTTTGGAAGCTTCGAGAAGGAAAAAATATACTTCCGTGATTGTTACCCATGATTTTAACCAGATTGATCATTTTTTACAAAAAGTGATGATTTTTAAAAAAATGGACGGATTGCTGCAACGGAATCCGTAGAAGAGATTCATCGGCAGGGGAAAACGATTGAAGAGTTTTTATAGAGAAAAAGGTTGAAAAAGGAGGCCCTAAAAATGATTAGTATGATTCAATTAAAGCAGGTGTTACGAAACAGAAGATTTGTCTTGTTTACGATCCTTCTTCCGCTGGCATGGTATATGTTCTTATACAATATTCAGGCGGATATGTTACCGAATATTATGCTGGGGATTGCCGTGTTTATCGGTATCATCGGAAATAGTCTGGCAACCTTTAGTAAAAGAATCTCCTCTGACATCGGTTTTTATTCCTTTGAATCCCGATTTTCCAACTACGGCATAAAAAACTATCTTTTGGACCAGACCTTCGTACAAATCGTGTTAAATACCTTGATTTTTGTTGTGGTTTTAGGCGTTGCGACGATATTTGCCAAATTCCCGATTAACGGAAAGCTGAGAATTCAGTTTTTCTTATTGACTGTCATGGGCATTTACTTCAGTATTATCGACTTTTGTGCTCGGTGTAGATTGGATGCGAAACTCATTGATACGGTGGGATTTCCGGTCATTATTCTGGCAGCTTTGACCATTATGCCCTTCGCAAGCTTCAGAGCGGAAAGCGGGTTTATTTCCCTTGTTGCCAAAGTACAAAGGATTTTCCCGGGCTATTATTACACGAATATGATGAATGCGATTTTGTCCGGAAATGGAATTCAGCTAAAGGATATGCTGCTCTTTATAACAAGCTTTGTACTGAATATCATTCCTTTAGCCTTCTTGTTCCCAAGGTGAAATTAAGTAAGGCAAAATAAGAGATCTTATGCAAAGAAAAAAATTCTATACAAAGAAAGAGTTTCTATGCAAAGAAAAGCGGAGTCCTATGAAAAACCTTCGTTCTTATGTAGCATCTCCGTCACTTCGTTTGCGAAATATACGGCATATTTCAGCTTTATTGCCGCGTCTTCTATTCGCCATGCCTGAAGACTTTTCTTGTCTTTTGGCACGGCGAAGGAATAGCGATCGTTATAATTTGCAAAATAAATTCGAGCTTCGTTGCTATAGAAGGAAAACTTGCAGTCCGAAGTCATGCTGTTAAACCATTCGATGACAGAGGAGTTAGAATTTTCTTGTAGATTGTTCATCCGTACAGTAAATGTTGTAGTGTTCGTTATGCTGTATGTCTTCTACATCGATTTTTCTTCCCGTCTTGCATGGTGCCGGGATAGCCCTTGGGTTTCAAAGAGAAGGAAATGCTCTGTCGGAACAATCCGCAATTCTCCTTTTAAAGAGAATGTGTTCTTTATGGAGTAGACCTGTCCGAGAAAGTCGGTTACATCATCGTAACCGTCTTTTCCTTTTATGACACTATACGCATATAAATCCACTGTTTTGAGATCTCTTTCATCATTGAGCTTGAGTATTCCGGATTGGATATAGTATTCTGAACTGGGAACCACTTTTTTACATTGTTCAGGGACATGTCATGTTCCGTATCGATTTCTGAAGAAGGATAAAGGACTTGCAGTATCGTTGCAAGAATGTCTCGTTCATAAAGCTTGCGGAGCTTAGCTCTTTGCTTTGCTTCCCAACCGGAACCAATCAAGCTATAAAGTAGACACTAAGAATCTGAAGCACCACAAGAAAGATGCCCAGTCTGGCGAGGAGCATCATAAGTGCATCTATAAATTCACTGCGGGGAAGAGCACCTTCATCGGTAAGGAGCATTAAACCGCCACCAAAAAGAAAGCAAAGAAACAAAAGAACCATATTTCTAGCAAAATAATGTTGTACTCTTTCTTTCCAAGTGATGGTATTCCGTATGGCTTTCCAGCTATGTTGAAACCGCGTAGTATTCTGAAGTTCATCTATTTTCTTTAGTTCTTCTTGGCTCAAATCCATTTTCGATTTTCCTTTCTTTCACTCGTATCATAAATGCTTTAAATAAAGAATACTTCTTTTTACCATTACTTTTTGTTGTAATGGTAAAAATAAATTATTCTAGAGATTTTTAAGCATAACACAGGAGAGTTCTATTCGTGATATAATAAATTATCTTTTTCTGGAATTTTGATTCGATTAGATTGGGAAGTGGAGGAAAAATTATGGAATTTTTCATTGCGGAAGAGGGAGTTCCGATAAACCTTGGCCCTAACGGGGGAAGCATCGCTTATTTCGGCAGTGAAATAGACTTTCAATATGAAACAGGAAGCACCTCATGGAGACGGGATTTTTTTCCGCAAAGCTTCCGCTACTTGAAAGGTCGCTTCCCTTTTGGCTTTATGGGCGGAATCTCCTGTTTTTAGATGCCTATTATTTACTGGCGGAGACGGTGGAGAAAGGCAGTTGGAGTCCGATTTGCAGTATGCTGATTAATATTCATTACGGACAATACGCTTCTTTGGGACAGTGGTATAGCAGCGTGCGTATCGAGGAAAAAGGAATTTGCTTATGTAATGATTTTGATGGCAGCAGCTTTTTTCTGGAAAATCCGAAAGAACTACAGTGGAATGACATGTAAGAGAAGTCCCTTACATGATTAAGTCAAAGACTTCATTAAACGGACGCCCCTTCTTACGGAGTGATTGATCATAGCTGTGGGTTTCGTGTCATAATAATGACACAGGCAAATAGTCAAGTAAATACAAGGGTTTTAGAGCTTCTACCAAAGTTTAAAATCAAAAAAATGAATCGTTGGTATGCTGTTTAGAGCAGTTATTATGAAAATAAATGTTGTAAACAGTACATCAGCATAAAGGAGGAACTCATATGTCTAAGGTGAAAAAAGAGACGATTGAAGCCAAAGGATTTATACTTAAGACTTTCAAAACGACTATATAAGTCTAACGGATATTGCTAGATATAAAAGCGATGAACCAAGTGATGCAATTAAAAATTGGATGAGAAGAAAAGATACAATTGAATTTCTTGGTTTATGGGAAAGCTTAAACAACATGAATTTCAATTCGGTCGAATTCCTGAATAACAAAAAATCAGCTGTCTTGTTAAGGGTAAACTGAACACTCAGCAGAGCTGAGCGCCCTTGACATTCCAACTGATTTTTGTTAGATAGTAACCAACGCTTGAACAGCAGTTTGTGCTACTCAAGCAACGTAACTTTCATAGAAGACCATCATTTACAGAAAAAATTTCAGACTCGGGGGTCCGGACATTTTCTTGGACAGCATCTCGAATTATTTTCTGCGGTTCTCTACTGAGTACAAGTAAATCAACGGTGAGGATTCTCTTGCCACGGGCAACTGGTATGAGTATGTGGAGTACGGAACCACAAATGAGATAATCATACAGTTGCAACGATATGGCTTTTCTCGTGAATCGGCTACATACATTCGTGATCACCAGGATGATTATATAATCCGGCAGGATGATGGAACCATCAAAATACGCTGGACAGATATTCAAAAATGCACAGACTCGGAAGTGCAGAGAGAACTGCCGGATGTTCATTTCAATACGCCGGAGTTGTTTATTGAAGAGACTGTAACGGAGTAAGAAGCAAAGAAGAAATAATGGAGGTGCAGCATGGCTATTCCAAAAATCAAAAAAACAGGACATCATCGACGCCTTAAAGTATATCGATGAGAACGGCGTGCCTTTTCATAACCAGAGCACGAAGTATGAACTTGTGACCGAGGACGGAAAGCGGTACCCGCTGAAGTATGTGGTGGACGTGGCTGACCATATAGCAAACGGTACGGATATTTCCACAGAGGGCTTTAGCGCCGTGGAGGCAAAGAGCTACCTTGAAGGACAAGAATTTACAATAGAGACAAAGCAGCAGGAGAAATTTGAACTGTCTGTAACTGCCGAGAGTGTGGAATCCACTGATGAGCGCTTTACAATGGACAACTTGAGCCTTGGCGACAATTATAAGCCTCTTGATGTGTATTTCAAAAAGGCGAACGGGGAAATGGTTAAGCGTTCTTATAGCAAAGGCGAAAGGAGAAACTCGAATCAAACCATGCCCCGAATCGCTTTCCAGATTTTTGAAAAGCAGATATCCGGTATGTCGGTTGAGGATAAGGAGAGCTTTCCTATCTGCAAATACAATCCGGATAGCGATATGATCCGCGGGATATTCTCCAGCGTGGAGGAATTTAAGAAGCACCGTAACACCATAGAGTACCTGACATATGGCTATGACAACGGCAGACAGTTCGTTATCTATTGCTGGAATATCTTCTCTACGATTATTTTCGCTCAGGAATGTTTGAAGCGATTTGGAAAGCCTGGGGATCAGTTTATTCTGACCTACCGCGAGAAAGATGAGAAAGAAACCGAGGTTGCGGAGACAGAAGCAGCCGCACAGGAAGAACTCGTTCAGCAGTTCAAGGGTTATCGGAATCCGTTCTCTTCCATGCTGATAGCATCGAAAAATCTGATTTTTCAGAGGCGCGCCGGGTACTGGAAAATCATACCTTGCAAAAGAAATCGCCACTGATATTATCAGCAACGGTTATTTCGACGATTATACACTGCTCACAGATGAGCAGAAGAAACAGGTGGAGTTTGTGCAGTTCCATCCGAGTTATGACTACTCTGATTTTATCGAAGGCTTGAGACCGAAGGTAAATGACGATGGGACTATGGGCTTTGAACTGCAGGATGGCATCTTCAAGAAATTCGTTGCCCGTGCAAGAAAGAACTACGAGGATTCCCAGAAGTCGAAGGAAACGATAGAAAAGGAACTCTCTGTGCAGGAGTCCATGACGGAGTTTTTTCTCCGGTATCGAGCTCGGCGTGGATAGCTTTTAAAACGATTAACGGCAATGAGTTTACGATTACCAGCGTTGATAACAAGCATATCAATATCTCCATCCCCGGTAATGCTACTGTTAATCGTCTTACCCTCAATTTGGATGAGGTACGGAGGATGCTGGAGTCCGGGCAGAAGTTCGACAAGATTAAGGATATTACGACCTTCTTCGGAAAGTCGTTTGCTACACAGGCGTATTCCTACGACTTCGCTATTTATAAGGCGATCAGGGCAAAGAAAAGTGCTGCCTCAAGGCGAAGGCAAAGCAGGAAGAACTGAAGAAGTACATCTTCATTATTGACGAGATCAACCGTGGTGAGATTTCAAAGATTTTCGGCGAGCTCTTCTTTGCTATCGATCCTGGATATCGTGGCAAAGCCGGTGAAATTTCTACGCAATATGCTAATCTGCATTCCGACCCAGATGAAAAAGTTCTATATCCCGGAGAATGTTTACATCATCGGCACCATGAACGATATAGACCGCTCTGTGGACAGCTTTGATTTTTGCAATGCGCAGAAGGTTCCGCTTTGTGGAGCTCCGTGCCGACGAGCGTCTTGAGATGCTTGCATCTCTTGAAAATGAGGGAGCTTGAAGCCGAAGCCATTAGGAGAATGGCTGCACTCAATAAGGAAATCGCAGCTGTAGAGGACTTAAACGAGAATTACCAGATTGGCGCATCCTACTTCCTCAAGTTGAAGACGCTCGACTTCGACCAGCTTTGGACGGACTATCTGCAGCCGCTCCTGCAGGAATACATCCGGGGTATGTATGATGAGGAAGGGCTTATGAGCAAATTTCGCGAAAGCGTATGGCTATACAAAAGCCTGCCGAAGGTGATGCGAATGAAACTACACAAGATCAAGGATAACTCGCAGCAGAAGAAAGACTCTTTTTCTGATATAGGAACCCTTACGGGCAAGATTGCGGATAAGACGTTGGAGCAGCTTGAACGGGAAGGCGTCTTTGTCTTCCCTGAAATCGTTAAGGATGCTGAGGACATTACGCGGATCAAATGATAATCCAGAGCGTTAACGACAGCTATCGTTCTGGAAATGTGATGGGCTTTCTCGGTTGTGGAGACGAGCGCCTTATTATTGAGTCACGTTTCGGAGGTGAGGAGGATGACTTTTTCTTCCAGTACCTTCTCGACAGAGTGATGGACTTTCCCAATATTGTCGATTTGGAGTCGGATGCCAATCAGGATAGCCGTCTGTTCAATTTTTCTGCTATTCCTGTTTCCGTATTATCTGAAAACAGCCATGCGGAAAGGTCTGTTCAAAAAATACATTCGGCATAGTTACAATGACGGAAATGTAAAGGGCGCTATCGATATTGCAAGGCACATAGAGAAGAATACACCGTTCACGGGGAATGTCGCATACTCACAGAGGAATTTTTCTTATGATAACAGCCTGATGGAGCTGGTACGGCATACCATAGAATTTATCAAAAGGAAACCTTATGGTAGAAATCTCCTCGTTAAAAGTAAAGGATGAGGTAAAACTTGTTATTGATGCCACGCCCGGATATGAGCCTTATGACAGGCAGAAAATCATTGAGGAGAACAAGAAGAATACCGTGCGCCACGCATACTTCGGGAGTATCTCGCATTGCAGAGGCTGTGCCTTTTGATTCTTCGACATCAGAAGCACCAGATTGGCTCCAGTTCAAGGCAGATATACGGCATTTTTGTTTGACTGACGCATGGCTGTGGGAGGAGTATGTCAATTCCTAATAGAGGATGTCTTTTATCACCCGATGAACAAAGGCGGTAAGGGAGCCCAGCGACTTTTTGCGTGTAACATAGGTTTAATCTATCCTGACTTTATCAGCCGAGACAATAAAGTGAGAATAATCGCAGATGCCAAGTACAAGCCGCTTGATAACATCGGAAATCGGGACTACCTGCAGGTGTTGGCGTATATGTTCCGTTTTGACGCCAAGGCGGGATACTATCTTTACCCAGAGGCAGAAGGCTCTGATGATATGAAACTGTGGATGAATCGCGGCTCGACCTATGAAGCAAATGTATCGCCGCGTGATGATATTAGCATTACCAAGCATGGCTTAAAAATTCCTGTGGATTCAACGGATTATGCTGGGTTTGTTACAAAAATGAAAACTCACGAGCAGGAATTCAAACAGGTATTTACAACGAGGTAATATGATTGGAGAGGAATATGGATAAATATGATTTAACCGCTGCGCACGAGGCGGCAAGATTCAATAGAGATGTGCTTGAGAAAAACAGTAAATGCGGTTGCTTCTATTGTCTCAAGATATTCTCTCCAGCTGAGATTGAGGAATGGTGTCCTGAACAGGACGAAGATGAAGAAGTGACAGCTATATGTCCATACTGCGGTATTGACGCCATTTTGCCTGAGAGTGCCGATTATCCGCTTACTGATGAATTTCTCGGAGCAATGCAAGAAAGGTGGTTTTGATATATGCTTGGAGCAATAGTCGGTGACATCGTAGGCTCGGTCTACGAATGGCACAATATTAAAAACAAAGGATTTTCCTTTATTTCGTGACGACTGCTTTTTCACAGATGATACCGTCATGACCTGCGCTGTTGCAGAGGCTGTTATGAATGGCGGAGAAAAGGATGCTTTCATCGATGCCATGAAGAAATATGGTCGGATGTACCCTGACGTGGGATATGGTGGCAGATTTGGAATGTGGATCAATTCCGATAACCGTGAGCCGTATAACAGCTTTGGAAACGGCTCGGCCATGCGGGTTTCACCCTGCGCATGGATGATGGATTGCGGTTTCTGCGCCCGGACGGGAATGTGGGCCGTCCAATGGCAGGGACAGAGCAAGGTTGTCTGCTGAAGTAACACATAACCATCCCGAAGGTATCAAGGGTGCGATGGCAACGACAGATGCAATTTTCATGTGCAGATACTACTTCGGCGGATATTACGGCGACTACGAGCAGCCTATCAATGATGATCCTGCGGAATGCAAGAAACGCATCAAGGAGCATATTGAAAGCGAATACGGGTACGACCTTTCCAAAACGCTTGATGAAATCCGTCCTACATATCGTTTCAATGAAACCTGCCAGGATACCGTACCTCAAGCTATCATTGCCTTCCTGGAAAGCACTGACTTTGAGGATGCTATCCGAACGCTATATCTCTCGGCGGAGACAGCGACACGCTGGCGACAATTACCGGGAGCATAGCGGAGGCGGCTTACGGCATCCCGGACTGGATTAAGAACAAGGCATATTCATATTTGGACGAGCCACTGAAGGATGTACTCAGGCGATGGAAGAAGTTCATTCCGAGAGGTTGACTATCGATATTTACTGTTAAAGCAGAAAATAAAACTGAGGAGAATGTTTATGTTTGAAACAAAGAAAACTGTAAGTGTAATAATGTAGAACATAAAAAAATTCAAGGGTAGATAAATTAGAAGAACAGGTGCTCGCACTTATTAAAGAAAAATATGGTGAAGCAGTAAAGCCCAAAGAAAAGATAAAACTATCTTCTAACGAAACAGAAGTAGTAACAGATAATGAGCTTACACGAGAACTTATGGGAAAAAGTATGTTGAGTCAGGTATCTGTGAAGGTAGTATAGTTCAAAAAATCATATGGAAATAGAGGCAAGCGGGAGTGAGAAATCACTCTCTTTTTGCTGTCTAAAAATAGACAACAAATTTTGTGTCAGTTGCTTGACACGAGAGGGGAGAGCTTTGCATTTAAATCAGCTTCAGATAGTTGATCTAGAGTTTTTCGCTTCCTTGGGAATCGTAAGGGTAAATGCAATTGAACTCCTGTTTTCTTTAGGACAGATATAGTATAATTACTATCGTTTTAAGCAGGTAAGCGTTTTTGTGTCGAATCTTCATGACAAAAGAAAGCAGGAGGAGAAATGGACCTTATTCAGAAGATAAAGAGAATAGAACAGTACGTAGTAGAGAATTTTGAGGAACTGGACTTGGACGATCCGATAGAAGAGGGATATTGGGAGGAGTATCAAGAGATTCCCGGGGCTTCGCCGAATGAGATAGAGTCTTTTGAGAAGAAGTTCAACATCAAGCTACCGAAAGACATTAAGGAGCTTTACAGCTATAAAAACGGAAGCAAATATCTTAGTGTCTTACCTTCAGTAATTCATGACGTGGAAAATGTCATTTAACCTGATGAGTTTGGAGCAGATGGAGAAGACAAAACAATATTTTCAGAACAGAGACGCTCTTCTGACAGAGTTTCCGGACTTTTTCACTGAAGAAGACATAGAGAAAATGCGGGATAGCAGGATTAAGCCCTATCTTTTTCATAGGCAATGGATTCCTTTTGCAGAGTATTGTGACAGTTGTTTTTTGATGCTGGATTTTGACCCGGATAAGGAGGGAAGAGAGGGGCAGATTCTTTGCTATATCCATGATCCGGATGAGGTGACTTATGCAGCATCAGGGGTTTCGGAGTTCGTGGATGATATTTTACAGACAATAGACTGAGGGAATCGGATTTTAATATTTTGGGAACAGTATTGATAACGGGGTATTGTCGAGAAAGGGATGCTTATGGAAGCAATAAAACTACTGAAGAAGTACCGAGACATTTGTGAGGAAATCAAAAATGGCTCCTATGAAAGTTTGCTGAAGCTTGATGCCTTTTGAAGAGAAGTTTCCCATCAAAAATCTTGCGGTAAGGGCTGGAGTGGAATTTTTGACCGAAAGTATGAAGAGGCGGTAGTCATACTCTCCTTCTAATGCCTTTCTGGGATGAGTGGTATTATTCTAATGTAGCTAACGAATATATGATGGCCATGTGCTTTGCGGCAAAGAAAATCGGACGGGAAGCGGAAGTAAGTAAAGCTCTTCATGAAGAGCAAAGTAGGCTAATGGAAGCAGAGGAAGAGAAGTGCCTTTAAGGGCTCATGCCAACGCTATAATTATTGCGAGATTTTATTGCAGTATATTCATAAGGATATTTTTCCGGAATCAAGGAGCAGAGATTATCAACCTCCAAAAGAGTTAAAAACCGCTACGGACTTAATCTCAGAGTTTAAACTAAATACGGGAAAAGACTTTGATAAGATGAAGCTTTTAATTTACTTTATATGAAGGTAGCCCCAAAGATACAGTGGACTATTATGAAAAGGATCAAGGACTTGAATCTTGGAGAGCTGTATTACGAGGAAGCTTGTATTTGCTATCGGTATCTTGGGCAGAAAGAAAAGGTATTGGAAGTGGTAGAACGTTGGGCAAAAAGTAAGCTTTGGGATGTGGCCAGCCCTACCCAGGTTCGCCCCATGAGCTTCTTTATGTATCTCTTTATGCATGAATATTTGGAGAATGAAGAGAGTTTAAAAAGAATTAGGAAGCTATCTTCGGATAAAAGATGAGGAGGAAAGGACGAAGGAAAGTTCGGAATGCTCCAGCTAGTTGATATAAAAATGCTAAGACAAAATTTATTTCAGCAATTCATCAATATTTTTCTTTTGCATATAATAATCTTCTTACTTCATTGTATTGCCTATTACTACATAGAAAAATCGAGAAGTTTCTTACATTGATTCTGTAGTAAACTTGCTTTTCTTAATTTAGAAGATTGGTACTTTGGAAATGAAAGAGGCATTTCTAGTCGTTTGCTGATTGCGAATTCAATATCATCAAGCAATCGGTGAGCTGCACCTGGATTTTTTGAGAGCATTGGTGATGTAGTATGTTACTTCGTATAAATCTTCTTGGAAGATTGGGAGAAAACTTAAGTTATATTTTTGGCTTGTTCATTAATCCTTCTCCTTGCAGAACCAAAAACTTCAGATTTAGAGAGTCGAGTTGTAGAGCTTGCTGCAAGGGCATCTGCTTCATCCAGTTTTTTCTGTATCATCGGTCAAGGCGGAATATTGTTCAAGACTCATTAAAAACCATTGTTCCATACCCATTTTTTTGTGAGAAATACTGAGCATTGGAATTAATCAACATCTTCAATTTCAGGAAATTTGTTTCTTAAGTCAGAAACCGGACGGATATTAATCATAGGGGTTCTCCTTTTTGCTTTACTATCATAATAATATCGTTATTTTATCATAAATAGGAGAAAGGACAAAGGGGGATAGTTATATTTTTGAACAAGTCGTGATACAATAAATTATCTTTTTGTACAGTATTTGGCTTCGTCGGGAACTTATTACGAGCAAGCTAGTATTTGTTATCGGTATCTTGGGCAAAAGATTGGAAGTGGTAGAACGTTGGGCAAAAAGCAAGCTTTCGGGATGTAGTCAGTCCTACGCAGGTTCGTCCCATGAGCTTCTTTACGTATCCCTTTTTGCATGAGTATTTGGAAAATGAAGAGAGTTTAAAAAGAATTAGGGAAGCTATCTTTGGATAAAGATGAGGGAGGAAAAGGATGAAGAAAAACACCGTTAGAGTGATCAAAATCGGTAAGGAAGCCCTGTATGAATTTCTCTATGAAAATATGATTTCTGAGGAGGAAAGTCTCTTGCAAGTGCCTGCTACAGAAGTGATGAATAGCTTTGCCATGGACTGGGAAAGGGGAGAGTTTATTTTCATGCAGCATCAGGCGGAAGATGCGGATGGAGAATTGATTCCTTTACCGAAGGAAATTCAGCCGGAAACTCTGTTGAAAGCCCTGCCGGAAACGGCTGAATCTCTACTGAAACGAGGAAAGGTCTATCGGGACTATAGCTTTGAGGAATTAAAAAGACTTTGCGGAGAAAACGAAGATAACAACGGAAATATTCATAGATGTAAAAATCCTTCCGGGTTTTAAAAAGAAGTGTTTTTCACAGCCTTCAGTTATAATGGAAAACAGCAGAATCAAGATAGTATCAAAGAAGCTAAGCAACAGAATCAAAGATGATATTAAAGAAGTGAAACCAATAAAATCAGAAAAGAATCAAAGAGAACCAAACCATAGAATCAAAGGAGGTTTCAGACTATGAAATTTTTTTAGAGGAAGCACGGGCGTATCAGGACAATATGATTGCTGACTTGCGAGAGCTGGTAAAAATTGAATCCGTGCGGGATGACGATGCGGCAACGAAGGAGGCTCCATTCGGGCCAAACATTGCAAAGTGCTTGGATAAGGCCTTGGAGATCGGTAAGCGAGACGGCTTTCAGGTGGAAAATGTCGATGGCTATGCCGGTGTAATTCAGTACGGAAATCTGGAGGAATCGGTAGGGATACTCGGCCACTTGGATATCGTTCCCATAGGAGACGGCTGGCACTTTGATCCCTTGGCAGGAGAAATTAAGGACGGCTACATCATGGGAAGAGGGACCTGTGATGACAAGGGTCCTGCTATTGCGGCGTATTATGCGATGAAGATATTAAAGGATAAGGGCTATAAGCTAAAGCATAATATCCAGATGATTTTGGGTACGGATGAGGAAAATACCTCTGCCGGCATCCTTTACTATAAGAAGGTGCGTAAGAATCCTATTATGGGAATCGTACCGGATGCGGAGTTCCCCTGTATCTACGCGGAAAAGGGAATTCTGGACTTTAGCGCTGAAGGGAAAATTGATTCCTGCATAAAGTCTATGCAGTCCGGCACAGCTTATAATGTAGTAATCGGTAAGGCAGATGTGATTGTGGATAAGCCGCTGGAAAAAGAATATTTTGAAAAGTTCCTGCTTGCGAATGGACTAAGCGGAGAATGCCATCAGGATGGGGAAGGCGCGCATTATCATATTGATGGAAAGCCCTTCCATGCTTCTCGCCCTTACATGGGCGTGAATGCGGCGGTGAAGATGTTTGAATTTGTCGGAAGCTGCTATAACGATGCCTTTAGCTTAAATGCAGTGAAGCTGTTCAAGGATCCGTACGGTGTCGGCCTGAAGGTGGATTATGACGGTGCCTACATGGGCCCCTTGACCTTTAACTTGGGTAAGGCAAATATTGAAAATGGCCGGGTTTACTTTGCCTTGGACTACCGTTATCCGAATGAATGTGAAGGCAGTGATTTGCTAAAAAGAAGTGCGGACATCATTCAGGAAGTCTTACATATCGATACGACCTTAGTAGACGATTCCAAGTGGCTTCTGAACAATCCGGACAGTGAACTCATTAAAACTTGTCTGAAGCACTACCGTGCCTTTAGCGGAGATATCTATACACCGCCTCTTCGTATCGGCGGAGGTACCTATGCGCGCAGCTTTGAGAATTTTGCCGCCTTCGGTCCGATTTTCCCGACAAGAGAATATGCATCATGGGTTGGCGCAGAGCATGAGGCGGACGAGGGCTTTGAAATAGAGACGATGCTTCTCGCCTGTGCAATTTATACCAATGTGCTTTATGATTTAGCATGTGAAAAATAAGAGCATTTGAAAAAAAGGGGACAGATTGTACCGACCCCCAAAAGTTAGACCAATAATCTAACGATTGGGAGGTCGGTATTTTTATGGCTAAAATTTTCTCCTTGGATTTTTCGGGAACCATCCTTTTTCCACTCTCTTTTCCTGCTCATATAATTCATGAATACTCCAAAAGCAGGAGATGCCAAAGATGGCCAAACTTCCGGAGAGGAAAAGAGAAGGGAGAAAAAGACTGGCTATACAGGCGGATAGACCTATTAAGAAAAAAAGCCAAGCTATTTTTTTACTAAAGTAATACTCCGCATACACCACTATGGGATGAAATATCCCTATGCAGAGAAAGCAAACCAAGCCTAAGAGTAAACCTTGAAAGCTCATAGTTTAAAATACTCCCTAAGCTCTCGAAGCAGGGTATCCAAATCCACCTCTGCCCGTTCACTCATAATCTTTACCGTGGCTTTCGGCATCATAATACGAGCAAGAGGAGTGTTTAAGGCCTTAAAGCGGTCACTTAATCGGAAAAGGAGAGTCTTTACATTGGGATCCGCTTCCAAAATATCCTTTAATAGGGTATCTTCGGTGATTTCCGTCAGCTTGCCGGCTGTCAAAGACCCTGTGCTTTCTCTATTTCCTTCGTTTCCCAAAGTCCCTGCGCTTTCTTTATTGCCTACATCTTCAGAAGTCTCTGAGCCTTCCCTCTTGTCTTCGTCTTCAGAAGTCTTCTTGCTTTCTCCCTTTTCCTGCTGCTCCCATGTCAAAAGAGTTTGAGAGCCCTGTAAGGAACGGATATGGGTGCAATCCTGCATCATTTCCAGCACACCACGAAACTTTCCGTTTTCATCCCGAACCGCATAGTAGATGATGTAAATAAAGAGGTCCGGCTTGTTAATCCAAAACTCCGCCTTATCCTGTTCTCCGGAACGGAACTTATTAATGATTTCTCAACGATATGTACCGAAGCCTTTTGGATGACAGTTTTTCACATCTCTTCCGATGACATTTTTTTACTTCTGGGGAAAAACTCTGTGCTTTGGTGTCGGTGTAGAAGCAAACCAGTTCATTTTCATCTACATAGGAAAGATCCACAGGCATATGCTGATAAATCAGATTAATCTGCTCCAAGGTAAGTTGACCGGTGCTAACATTCAGCCTCTCTTCCTTATTATTAAAGCCATACTTTCCTAATAGACCGGCAAGCTCTTCTGCAAAGCCGGGAGCAGAGGAAAGACCGGAGAGGGGAGCACCGGCTGTAGAAGCTGAGGCAGAAGAGGAAGCCGAAGCTGAATTGCCGGACTTATCTGCCTGCACGCTAATATAGGCAAAACCGATTTCCTGGTCTCCCTCAGCCATATAACGGAACTCTTCTTCGTTGATCATTTCCAAGGAGGTAGGGTAGAGGATATTTTCTTCCTTGTCCATCAAATCCCGCACATCCGCCACAAGCTCAGCCTGCTTTCCGATAAATTCCTCTTCCTTATCCTCTAAGAGAAGATTGTAGCACTCTGCAATCTCATCCCGGATAAAGTCATCCAACGTCCACATGGTGGTGGTAGGACGGGTAAAGCCTTTCTTCTCCAAAACCGGGTATAATTGGTTTTGCTTTCTGGACAAATGAATCTTGAATTTCAACAATTCTTCATAAAGTTCCAGCCATTGGTTTTTAATAAGGGGATACTGCACCAAATCCTCCACGGAAAGGAGTAATTCCTTCATTTTGGCATTTTCCCTACGATAGCAGGAGATGGGATGATTTTCCGGAAGCTCTTGATCCTTTGTGACCAAAACATCCTGGAAGACCTCCAGCATAGCTTGGATATCTTCCTTAATGCACTCGTCTTCGCTTTCTACCACCATTTCCTGCTCGATAATGGCAATTTCATAGGGAGCCAGGTGTTGTACTCTATCTTTAAGGGATTTTTCTGGCTTCTTCCAAAGATATCTTTCCCTCATCATAGGCGGATTTAATTTCATGGACAATTTCTAATTTCTTAGCATCAATATTTTTGAAAATCTCTCTCATAGCTTACTCCTTCAGGGTATATTCCTATCTGCTGATCCGATAAGATCAGAAAGGAAAAATAATATCGCATAGTTAGTTAGAAGATTCTAACTTATAACATCATAGCAAAAAGAAGAAAGAAAAACAATAAAAATTCCATATCAAATTCTAAAGAGATTTTTCTCTAAAGCCATAGCTATAGCTTATGGAAAAAAATATCTTCACAGAACTTAGCTGAAAGAGAGAATAAAAAAATATTAATGTATTACATAATGAGGCTTTTTATTTCTAATTCTTAAAAACAGAATTATACTGCGTAGGTAGACAAGGCTAACTGATTTAAAAAATAATGAGTAGGAAAATATTTTGATTTTTTATAGCTCCTTTTTTTCTACAGCTAATTATCCTCTTCTTCCCAGAACAATTCATCCAAGCTTTTCCCCAATACATGACAAATGGTGAGGCAGAGGCGGATGGTAGGGTTATAGTCCCCTTTTTCTATAGCATTGATGGTTTGCCTACTAACGCCTACCAGATCGGCCAGCTCCTGCTGGGACAGATCTTTTCCCGCTCTAGCGGATTTTAAACGGAGATTCTTCATTTTCCACCTCACTCTTCATCATTCTTCATTCGATTCTTCAGTAGCATGAGAATCAGGGCAATGGCAAAAAAGATACTGAGAAGGAGAGGAAGCATAAAGCGGCTGCTGAGCCTTCCGGCAATCCATATTTTTATCGGGAGAGATATTCTCTACGGTGTTAAAGACGTTCAGTACACTGAACAGAGCCCATACAATAACAGCAATCCTTTTATTATGTTTATTGCTAAGCCCCCAGAAGGCATCATGGAAAAGGCAGTATCCCATCAGGATCAGTCCTGAGAAGAGGAGGATGGCAAGGGGAATAATCCCGGCTTCCAAATATTTCTCAATCGGCTCGGCAAAAGCAGCGTACAGCATGAGGAGTCCCATGGTGGTGAAAAAAGCGTATTGATAGGCCTTCCCGCGGACGATTACCTGCCTTTCATCATAGCAATCCTGTTGTTTCTTACTCAATCTGTTTCGAAAAGAGAACTAAGAGGGAACTGGCAAAAAAACCTACAGCGATTCCTAAGTTAAAATAATTCATCAAAAACTCCTTTCATTTCATTACTTTCTTACTCTTTAACGAAAGCAATGTGTATTACAAAATGTCGTAAATACTTTTACATGACCAATATACACTCTTGTTTTTTTGATATGTCAAGTATATTTTTACAAAAAGACATCTGATAGGAAAACTTTTCTTCAGGAGTATCCGTCTCGATTTTCTTTGCCGATCATCTATTCTTCAAAAGTTCTGCTACAATGAAACGGTTTAAGCAAAATGAACAGAAGGGATGAAGAACATAGGGCATTAATAAAAGAAACAAAGTGAGGAGTAAGGACGATGTTATTTTTATTTTTTTCAGCTACCGGAAATACCAAGCATGTAGCAGAGGAAATTAAAGAGCCGCAGGAAGAAGTGATACCCATTGAGGAAGCCTGCAAGGCGGAAAGTTATGAGTATACGGTAAAGGATGGAAGGTTTGGAATTTTAAGTCCCACCTATGCTTGAGGGTTGCCCGGTATTGTTTATGCGTTCTTGGAAAAGTTGAAGCTTCGGTATGAAACAAAGCCCTACAGCTTTTATGTGGGAACCTTCGGGACGACAACGGGGGCAGCCTCTTCGATTGCGGATAGCCTTTTAAAAGAAAAAGGATTTAGCCTTTGGATGCGAAATTCGACATTCGTATGCCGGATACCTGGACTGTGATTTTTGACTTATCCAATGCCGAAAAAGCTTAAAAAAATAGCTTAAAGCGGGCAGAAGAGGAAATCATTGAGCTTAAGGCATTACTTTCCGAAAAGAAAAGAGGAAAGGTGATGGATTTTACGACGCCCGAATTTGTAGGAAGGGTGGCGAAAAAGATTTATGACGGCAAAATGCGAAAGACAAAGAATCTTTCCGTGTCCGACGCCTGCATTGGTTGCACACTTTGCGCTAAGAAATGCCCGGTTCAGGCTATTGAAATGCAGAACAAAAAAAGCCGGTTTGGGTGAAGGAGGACTGCACCATGTGTCTGGGCTGTCTCACCGTTGCTCGAAACATGCCATATATTATGGGAACGGCAAGGCGACCAACGCCCATGGACAATATACTTATCAAAAATACGCAGGAGAGAAGAGCATGTAAGCTCTTCTTTGTGCTTTGAATAAATTTTTTTGCATCCTAAACATATTTCTCATACCGGCACTGTTCGATGACTTCTTTTTCCTAAAAAGTGTAATGGCTTTTTTGGGACAGGAACTTATGCAACGATAACACATGGTGCATTTTTCCAGATTGACGGCTTTTGCCGTTTTGTATGCGTAGATTTCCCATCGGGCAGATGGAGGCACATAATCCGCATCCAATGCAGTCATCACTGATTTTGAGCTTTTTACTATACCCGGTGGTTTTATTATAAAACCATAATCTTTTGTCCGAATAATCCTGCGAGATGAGCCGGAAAGCTTAAGCCTTCCCGGGGATATTTTTTCCGGTTTGTTTAATCGTGTTTGTTGCCTTTTTCGATTTTTCTATCCGCTTCATGGATGATTCTTCGGTTTTTCTTCAAAGACTTTTTCAGTAATTTACTGTCACAAACCGCATCCGGCATACGAATCTGCAAACCGCCAAGGATAATTGCACTATATTTTTTAAAACTCTGGCAAGACACCCTGTTCCATCACCGGAAAATGCTCCCATAGTGGTTATTAAAAATATCTTTTTCCCTTTCCAGACATCCTTATGCCGAATGACAAAATCTCTTACCATAAATGGCACATTGGAAAATTGTGTCGGATAGGCGAGGACAATCTCCTCGTTCTTTCGAATAGCATCTATCGATTTTTTCTTCAATGGGAATGCACCTTGCATCGGAATCCAGTGCAGTAAGAAATTTTTGGATGCAGTGCTTTTGTATTTCCTGTACCACTTAAAAATACCCCTACCATTTATACTCCTCATATTATTGCTTGAGCCGAAAATCTGTTTCACTTTGTTCCCTATACATGAATGGAGTTGGAAATCAATTCTGCTTTCTCCCTTATACAGTAATGGAGTCAAGAATCTGCTCTACTTCCGCTTCAAGATGGTCCATGTCTACAGCCCCTTTCATGGTCACGATGGAAGACAGACCATGCACCAAGGACCAGAGCGCAATAATTTTTGCATGAAGAGAAGTACTATCCCACTCTCGGATTTTTTTCTTTCCATGCTTTTTCTGCGATATTTTTGAATAATACAAATGGCGGATAATTCTCTATATCTATATCTTCTATAGAAAAACAAGAACCGGTAATATAGAGGATTTTCATAAAAAGAGGACGTAACTTTTTCCCAGATTGAAAAGAATTTTGAATGGTCAGAACAATCTTCCGTGGCTTTTCACCAATGTCGAATAAAATCGATGATTCACATAATTACGGACTTCAGACAGAAAAAGCCTCCTTGTTTTTAAAATGGGCATAGGGCGCGGCAGGACTGACGCCCTGCAGAATCTGCCAGTTTACGCATGGAAAGGGCTTCCAGACCATATCGATTGATATAGGCCAGCCTTTTTCCACTAGTTCTTCTTTTAAATTCCCATGATGGTATGTATCGGATTTCAAAAGCACACTCTTTTTTTGTTTTAATCTATACACTGTTTAGATAATAGCACTCAATCTAAATGATGTAAAGATGGAAAAATTTATAGGATAAAACTTAGGATAGAGACATATTTTCCCCTGAAAGCATAAAAATATAAGATAACTGGCAGAGGAAAATGTGGGACAAGATAGAATCCAGCCTGTTCCCTCAGCCATTTTTTTGATAAAATCTATCCGAAGTAATTTTCCCTGTTGTAAATGCTGTATGGAGGAAAAGAAATGGACTATAGAACAGAACACGATTCCATGGGGGAAGTGCAGGTTCCGGTGGAGAAATACTGGGGGGCACAAACCCAGAGAAGTTTTGAGAATTTTAAAATAGGAACGGAGAAAATGCCTACTGAGATTATCCGTGCCTTTGCCATTTTAAAAAAGGCAGCCGCAATCGCCAATAACCGACTTTGGTAAACTGGATGAAAGACGAAAACCTTGATTTCCGGTGTGTGGATGAGATTTTGGAGGAAAACTCAACGAGCATTTTCCCCTTGTGGTATGGCAGACCGGAAGCGGAACCCAGTCCAACATGAATGTGAACGAAGTCATTGCCAATCGGGGAAATGAAATGGCAGGAGAAAAGCTTTTGCATCCCAATGACCATGCCAATATGTCCCAAAGCTCCAACGATACCTTCCCAACAGCCATGCATATCGCAGCAGCCTTGGAAATCGAGGAGAGACTTTTTCCCAGTCTGACACCCTCATTCAATCCTTTGAAAGCCTTATGCAGGAAAAATGAAGGCATTGTAAAAACAGGGCGAACCCACTTTGCAGGATGCCACACCGATTAGCTTTTTCTCAGGAAATCAGCGGCTGGAAAGTGATGCTCGAAAAATCGAAAGAGATGCTTCAATTAAGCCTTCCCGGACTTCGGGAACTGGCTCTTGGGGAACTGCAGTGGGAACGGGACTGAATGCCCCGAAGGGATTTGATGTGGAAGTGGCTAAAGCAGTTTCGGAACTGACACATAAGGATTTTAAAACGGCGGACAACAAATTCCATTCCCTTAGCAGCAAGGATGAACTGGTTTTCGCCCACGGTGCATTGAAAGCATTGGCGGCGAATCTTATGAAAATAGCCAATGACATCAGATGGCTGGGTAGCGGTCCAAGATGCGGTCTTGGAGAAATTTTCCTTCCGGAAAATGAGCCGGGAAGCTCTATTATGCCGGGGAAGGTCAATCCCACCCAATGCGAAGCGCTTACCATGGTTTCCGTTCAAGTCATGGCCAATGATGTGGCGGTGGGCATGGCTGCTTCTCAAGGGAATTTTGAGCTAAATGTATATATGCCGATATGTATCTACAATTTTTTACAGTCTGTACGCCTACTTTCCGATGCCATGCTATCCTTTAATCAGAACTGTGTTGTGGGCATCAAGGCGAATAAAGAGAAAATGCAGGAAAATCTACATCGTTCTCTGATGCTTGTAACCTGTTTGAATCCCTACATTGGCTATGAAAATGCGGCGAAGACAGCGAAGAAGGCCTTTCAAGAAAATATTTTCTGAAAGAAGCCTGCCTACAGCTTGGCTTCTTGACGGAAGAGAAATTTGATGAAGTATTTCAACCGGAAAAAAATGATATAAGAAAAATAGAATAAAAGTACTCATCAAAGAAGAAGTGAAACAAGAAGAAAAGGTATTAAGAAGAAACGGTATAAGAAGTGAAACAAAAAGAAGTGCTAAAAAGAAAAGTGGATAAGAAGAGTTGATATAAAGTATGGAGGAAGAAAAATGGACTATGCGAAGGAATCATTGAAACTGCATTATGAATTAAAGGGAAAGCTGGAAATTACACCGAGAGCCAAGGTGGATAGCAAAGAGGCTTTAAGCCTTGCTTATACCCCCGGGAGTTGCAGAACCCCTGCCTAGTGATACAGAAGGATGGGAGAAAAGCTATGAGCTGACCAGACGCTGGAACACGGTAGCTGTGGTAACGGATGGAACTGCGGTTCTAGGTTTGGGAGACATAGGGCCGGAGGCAGGAATGCCGGTTATGGAAGGAAAATGTGTGCTGTTTAAGGCATTTGGAGATGTGGATGCCATTCCGCTCTGTGTAAGAACGAAGGATGTGGAAGAAATCGTGAAAGACAGTAAGCTCCTTGCCGGAAGCTTTCGGTGGAGTGAATCTGGAAGATATTTCCGCACCCCGTTGTTTTGAGATTGAGAAGAGGCTAAAGGAAGTTTGCGATATTCCGATTTTCCATGACGACCAGCATGGTACTGCTGTGGTAACTTTGGCAGGCCTCATCAATGCCTTAAAGCTTACCGGGAAAAAAATCGAAGAAGTGAAGATTGTAACCTCCGGAGCAGGAGCGGCAGGCATTGCCATTATCAAACTGCTCATAAGCATGGGAGCTAAAAACATGTGATTATGACGGACAGGGAAGGTGCTATTTATAAGGGAAGAGAGAACTTAAATCCCATTAAGATGGAAATGGCAGAGCTACCAATCTTCCATGGAAAAGGGAAGTCTTTCTGATGTTATCAAGAATGCGGATGTCTTTATCGGTGTTTCCGCACCGGGAACCTTAAGCAAAGAAATGGTGAAAAGCATGGCGGAGAAGCCCATTATTTTTGCTTGCGCGAATCCCATACCGGAAATTTTCCCGGAGGATGCGAAGGAGGCCGGCGCTGCGGTAGTATCTACAGGGCGGTCGGATTTTCCAAACCAAATCAATAATGTACTATGCTTCCCCGGTATCTTTAGAGGTGCCCTGGATGTGCGGGCAAAGGATATTAATGATGAAATGAAGGTTGCCGCAGCCTATGCCATAGCGGAACTGGTGAGTGATCAGGAATTAAATGCGGAGTACATTTTACCGGCAGCCTTTGATGAAAGAGTGAAGGATGCGGTGGCTAAAGCCGTTTCGGAAGCGGCAAAGAAAAGCGGTGTTGCCAGAGTGTAATTCCGGACAGAAAGGAAAAATATGACTACCGAAGAAAAATTAAAAAAATATCAGGATTGGCTGTTCAAATGTTCCGCCTACCACATGGCCTTAAATATCATTGACTTCGATAAGCAGACTGTGGCACCTACGGCAGGAGCCGGCTATAGAGATGAGCGTTCCGCTTTTTGGCAGGGGAGCTTTTTAGCCTGGAAACCGATCCGGAAATCGTGGCATTACTAAAGGATTTACAGGAAGATCCTGAGGTGGACGCGGAAAATAAGCGGGCCATTCAGCTTTACTATAAGAAGGCGGAAGACACCCTTTGTATTCCGAAGGAGGAGTTTGTAGCTTTTAAAAAGCTTTGTGATGAGTCCTTTGATGCCTGGATTTTAGCAAAGTCCAAGGCGGATTATTCTCTCTTTGCCCCTTATCTGAAAAAGGTGATTGAGAGCCAGAAAAAACTTTACGGTTATCGAAAGAGTGAGAAGAGTATTTACAACCAGATGCTGGATGACTTTGAGCCGGGAATGGACGAGGAGAAATATGATGCCTTCTTCGCCGCTTTAAAGGAAAGATTGGTGCCGCTCATTCTGAAGGTGACAAAGGCGAAGCAGCTTCGGGAGGATTTTCTTACGCAGAGCTTCCCTGTAGAAGAACAGAAGAAGTTTATGGAAGGTCTTTTAGAGTATCTGCATTTTGATTCTTCCTGGGGCTATCAAAATGAGTCCGAACATCCTTTCACTTCCTGGACTTGTGAAAATGACTGCCGAACCACTACGAAATACCTAGAGAACAATGTGATTTCTGCCATTTTGTCTACGGTGCATGAGGTAGGGACATGCCTACTATGAGCATAATATTAACCCGAAGTATGACGGTATGATTTTATCCGAGGGAGTGTCTTCCGGTATGCATGAGTCCCAGTCCAGCCTTTGCGAAAATTATCTGGGAAGAACTTTGGCCTTTTGGAAATATCATTATCCTAAGCTGCAAAGGCATTTTCCAAAGCAACTGGGAGAGGTATCTTTAGAGGAATTTTATCAGGCAATCAATGTGTCCAAGCCTTCCTTTATTCGCACGGAAGCGGATGAATTGACCTATCCGTTGCATGTCCTTATCCGCTATGAAATTGAGAAGGGCTTATTTAACGGAAGCATTTCTACAGAGGGATTGGATAAGACTTGGAATGCAAAGTACAAGGAGTATTTAGGCGTGGATGTGCCAAACGATAAGGTAGGCATTTTGCAGGATGTGCACTGGTCGGACGGAAGCTTCGGCTACTTCCCCACCTACGCTCTGGGAACAGCCTTTGCTGCCCAGTTTATGCAGGCTATGCGGAAGGACCTCAATGTAGAAAAGCTTTTTGGAAGAAAACCGTTTTGATGAAATCATGAATTGGCTGAAGGAGCATATCCATACTTACGGTTTCCGCTATGAGGCACCGGAGCTGATGAAAATGGTGACCGGGGAGGAGTTCAATGTAAACTATTTCTTGGATTACATTGAGGAGAAATATACGAAGCTGTATCAGTTGTAGGGGGAAAGAAGGAAATCGTGGCACGCTTTATTGTTTTTGATGTGGAGACACCGAACCGAAAGAATAACCGAATGAGCGCCATTGGCATTACTGTGGTGGAAGAAGGAAAAATTAGCAAGGAATTTTATTCCCTTGTGAATCCTCGAGGCGGACTTTGACTATTTCAATGTAAAAGCTTACCGGAATCAGTAAGGCCAGTGTCAAGGATGCTCCCACCTTTCCGGAATTATGGCAGCAGATTGCGCCACTTTTTTCCGACGGAATGCTGGTGGCCCACAATGCTTCTTTTGATATGAATGTGCTGAAAAATTGCCTTTTGGACTATGGCATTGACTGGAAGCCCTATGCCCGCTATCTTTGCACGGTGAAAATGGGCAGAAGCCTCTTTCCCGAAAGGAGCCATAAGTTAAATATGGTCTGCGAGGATTTTGGGATTTCCCTTCAACACCACCGGGCGGATAGTGACAGCCATGCCTGTGCGGAGATATTGCTTCGCTATCTGGATGCAGGGGCAGAGGTGAAGGACTTTATATGGACTTGCTCATTTAAGAAATAAAGAAATATTAGAAATTTTGCAGGGAAGATATTATGAAGGACATTATCATTAAAGAAGCTCTATCGGAGGAGGCAAGAAAAGCGTATGCATAGAGAAGATTTTTACCTTGTGTGATCATAAACTAAGCTTATTTCGGGCGGAGAAAGCGGACTGTCCGCTGATTGTTTTTCACAGCTTTTCCGATGAGGGGGAGGCGGTGTATCAGGAGCTTCGGAAGCAGAATGCAGCGGAGTGTAATTTTCTATCCATTGCCATTCATGACTGGCAGAGGAGATGTCCCCATGGTATGCGCCTGCGCTCTCGAAAGACGGAGAGGCTTTTTCCGGAGGCGCGGACGCCTATCTGGAAAGCCTACTGATCCGCTATTTTTACCGTGGGCTACGGAAAGAATCCACGGAAAGGCAAGTTTTATGGGCATAGCCGGCTATTCTTTAGCCGGTTTATTTGCATTGTATGCCATGTATAAGACGGATGTTTTTTCCCGTGTGGCCGCTATGTCAGGCTCCTTGTGGTTTCGGGAATTAAGGAATTTTGCAAAAGAAAATGCGATGAAAATCTTGCCGGAAAAGCTTTATTTATCTATTGGAGATCAAGAGTCTAAAACGAGACATCCTATTTTAAAAACCATGCAGGAAAATACGGAAGAGCTGCTCGAGTATTTTAGGAGCTTGGGGATTCCCTGCAAATATGAGTTGAACCGGGGAAATCATTTTCAAGACGTGAATCTCCGCTGTGCAAAAAGGAATTTTTGGAGCTTTTTGGAATAAAATATGGATGCAAGGAATTATGGGGATTCCGGTTGCTTTATCACTCGAAATGTACTGAGTACTTTTGAGCGAGAGATGCATCTTGTCTGCCAGGGATAAAAGCGGGTAAAAAGAAGGGTATAAGATAGAAAAGCAGGAGTAGAGGAGGGAAAATGTTAAATAGTAAAGGTTTTGATTTATGGGCGGATGATTATGATAAATCAGTCAGGGTATCGGAAGAAGAGAATCGTTATCCCTTTGCAGGGTACAAAAAGGATTCTGGGAGAGATTTACAAAATCATAATGGAAAAAGCCGGATGCAGTAGTTTTGGACCTCGGGTTTTGGGACAGGTACATTAACGACAAGACTATATGAGAAACGGATGCACTATTTACGGACAAGATTTTTTTCCTCAAGAATGATAGAGCTCGCGTGTGAGAAGATGCCGAGTGCACATCTTTATCAGGGAGATTTTTTTCAAAGGGATTAGCGGATGAACTGAAGCAAGAGTCCTTTGATTTTATTGTTGCGACTTATTCTATTCATCACTTAACGGATGCGCAAAAGACTATTTTGCTAAAAGATTTGCTTGCACATCTGAAAGCCGGCGGAAAAATTCTAATTGGAGATGTCGCTTTTTTCGAAATCGCAAGGAATTGGATCAATGCAAAAAGAATATGCGGATGAGTGGGATGACGATGAAATCTATTGTGTTGCTGATGAATTAAGAACAGAATTTCCGAATCTGATTTTTGAGAAGAAGACATTCTGCTCCGCCATACTGATACTATCCGGATAAAGTAGAAGTTATTGAGAGAAAGCCTATTTGGATACGAGTCATAGGAGAAACGCAGATGAAAATGGATCTTACGATAAAGATTACGCCCAAAATGGTGACAGATGCTCAGGGTAATGAGAAGAAAAGCATTGGTGGGGCATTTGGGTACACTTTTTGACGTGATGAATAAAGAATTCCCATTGGAATATACAGAAAGAAAGGGAATCATATTTGATGTGAGCGGAATCAAAGATAGAGATATTGATTGCGCGGATATAGATTTGCAAAAAGTCAAAAAGGATATGTTCGTGAGCTTTTATACCGGATTTATTGAGGAAGAGGGCTATGGAAGCAGAAAATATTTTACAGAACATCCTCAGCTTTCCAATGCCCTGCTGGAAGCCCTTTTAGAGAAAAAAGTATCCATTATCGGAGTCGATTTCGCAGGGGTAAGAAGAGGGAAAGAGCATACCCCATGGATCAGCATTGTGCGGATCACGGCGTTTTTTTATTATCGAAAAATTTATGTTCCTTGCATCGGATTTTTAGAGCATGGAGAACTTTCTGCCCATACCTATCTGATGAATTATGCGGAAATGACGGGACTGCCCTGTCGAGTAATTGCGGAGATTTAGAGAAATAAGTATGGGGACAGAGATGGATTTTACGCAGGATAGAAAAGTAATATTCTTTTAGTTTGCATGATAGCAGGATAAAGAAGATTCATTTTCAAAAACGGTGTTTTAACCTTAGAACCGCATAAACTCTTTCAATATACGGGAAGAGGGGGAAAAACTATATTCCGGAAAACTTGTGTTTTTTGACAGTGATTTAGAGGAATGTAATATTTTGATATTTGATAGGACTATATATGAGGGGAATTTTTCCGGAAAGCCATCGGATTAAAAGAATATATGAAAGAATATGCCCATGCAGAATTTGAAATCTTAACAGAAGGATACTTTATATAGTACAACATATACAGGCTGGCTTTTTGGGAGAAAGGAAAAGAACCTGTATCGGCTATCCTGTATATTTGGAATTCAGGGATATGGTTTATAGAATTGACCACTAAACTCTAAGTTGCATAGGTGTTAATGAAAACTATAGAAAGTTTAGGAATTAGGAGGATTATAAAAATGGCTTCAAATAAAGAATATTTAGACTTTATTTTAGAACAAGTATCGGAATTGGATAATGTTAGTTATAAAGCCATGATGGGAGAATTTATTATCTATTACAATGGAAAAATTATTGGCGGAATTTATGATGATAGGTTTTTAGTAAAACCTGTGAGGTCTGCAATAGCACTTATGCCAAATGCAAAGTATGAGTTACCCTATGATGGAGCGAAGGAAATGCTATTGGTAGATGATGTTGATAATAAAGAGTTTCTAATTGGATTGTTCGATGCTATGTATGATGATTTACCTGTACCAAAACCAAAGAAAAAGAAATAATAAAATTTGAAGTTGTGGGGAAGTGAAGATGGATTTTAATAAGATGATTCCGGAATTATCGGTTTTTGATATTAATAAAACAAAAAAATTCTATAGCAGATTAGGATTCAAAAATAGAATACGAACGCAATGATGAAAGGTTTGTTTTCATGTCTTTTCAAGGTAGTCAGTTTATGTTTGAACAAATTCATGATGATGGGTGGAACACAGGCGAATTAAGTTATCCCTTGGGAAGAGGTATAAATTTTTTCAATAGCAGTCGAAGATGTTGAAGGAATTTATAAATTAGTGAAAACTCTAAATTTTTAAAAATATATAGAGAACTAACAAGAAATCAATATCAAGTTAATGGTGCAGAAGAAACACAAATTGAGTTCTTAATACAAGATCCCAATGGATATTTATTAAGATTTACAAATTGATAAATGCCAATTTGTTGAATTTAGCAAGGCACAAGTTTTTATGAGATGAAACCTATAAAACTTGTACAGATATTGTAGGGTAGGAAAAGAAGTCTTCCTCTATACTAAAAATAAACCGAAAGAAAGGAGGGATTGAAATGAATATTATCAAGTCGTTTAACGATACGATTGATTATCTTGAAACAGTTCTTGATGATGAAATTGATGAAAAGAAAGTAACTCAGTTATCCGGATATTCGTATTCAATGTTCAGTCGCTTGTTTTCTATTCTAACCGAAACAACGCTATCAGAATATATAAGAAGCAGAAAATTGACGGAAGCAGCCGTTATATTAAGAAATACGGATGAAAAAATTATTGATGTTGCTTTCAAATTTGGATATGAGTCATCGGATTCATTTGGAACTGCATTTAAGAATTTTCATGGATTTACTCCTTCTGAGGTAAGAAACGGAAAACCGTTCAAATTAGTATCACGAGTGCAGTTAGCACTAAGTGTAAGAGGAGGAAGAAGCATGAACATTACAATTCAAAAGAAACAAGCATTTACAGTTGCAGGGGTAAATGAACAAAGCATCAATTCATCATTATGTCCGATTGTCTGGGATAAGCTGTATGAAAAATATAGTCACGATGAGCTTGCGAGCTTGGGAAACGGTCAAAGTATGGGCATTTGCCATGATGTGGAAAATCCAAGCACAATAAATTATATGGCTGGTTATATCGTTAATGATGTAGATAAAGCCAAAAGTATGGGGCTTAGATGTTTTGGAAGTGAAGAAGCAGAGTATGCAGTTGTAGAATTAGTAGGAAGTGTTCCGGAGTGCATTCATAACGGGTGGAAATATGCAATGGAAGTATTCTTCCCTGAGCATGGCTATATTCATTCAGGAAAACCTGACTTTGAATATTATTATGAAGGTGATATGCACAGCAATGATTATAAAATGGAGCTGTGGATTCCGATAACTAAAGATTAAAAAATAGGTTTGTAAAGATAAAAGAGATTCCATTTCAAGAGGATTGGGGAGATAGAAGAAGTATGCTGAACATCAGCCAACTGTCTACAAAGTATAGAATTAAAAAATGGAGGGAATTTAAATGGGATTTAGGATATTCATGCTAATCGTAGTTTTACTGATTCCGTTAACTATGCTTTTCTTTGGCTGGCTACTTTTCAGGAGAACACCGAAAGAAATCAATTATATATTCGGATACCGAACAAAAAGGTCCATGAGGAATGAAGAAACATGGAAGTTTGCGAATCAATATTTTGGGAAAGCATGGTATCTTTGCGGACTGCTTTCAGCACCTCTCTCCTTGATTGCCATGGCCATTGTTTTTGAAAAGGGAACGGAGACAGTGGGGACTGTTGGCGGTATTATCACGATGATTCAGATGATCCCTTTAGTTGGCGCGATGATTCCAACAGAGATTGCATTGAAGAAAAACTTTGATGAAAACGGGAGAAGGAAATAAACGAGGTATATCCATCACTAGAAGAAAAGCAGCAGATCTTTTATATTTCTTGATAAAGGATCATCCCTTTGTTGATGGATGTAAGCGGATTGCAGCATCCATTTTTTGGAATTTCTAGGGAGAAATTTGGTTATGAATTTATTGAAGATGTAGATAACTTAGAATTTGTTTTAGTTCCTTAGAGTAATGTATGAGCATTGTGTATTGTCTGATGCTCTAAAAATGGTTTTAAGACCTTATATAGAAAGTAAGAGAATATGGGTAAAAAAAGTAGTAATTATTGGAGCAGGTGTTTCTGGCTTGAGTGCTGGAATATATGCATTGCAGGCTGGATATTCGGTAGAAATATACGAAAAACAAAATGCCCGGTGGTGAGTGTGCAGGGTGGAATAGGCAAGGATATCATATAGATAATTGCATTCATTTTTCTCGTTGGATGCAATAAGGATGAACAATTATATAAAATGTGGGAAAATCTAGGAGTTCTTTCTGATAGTTTGGAGATTTATCGTGAGCCATATTTTTTTATTGTATGGAAATGGACGGGGTAACACTACATTTGTGGAGAAATTTAGAGAAAGCAAGAAAAGAGTTTTTAGAACTTGCTCCAGAAGATACCAAAGAATTAAATTTGTTTTTTTGACTGTGTTAAAAGCTTAGAGTGTATAAAGCCGCCATGTGATATTTCCATTGCTCATATGAACCTAATACAATTTATTAAACTAGGAATGAGCATGAAAAGATGCTAATAAGGCTATAAAGGAATATGGAAAAACAGTCTATGGAAGACTTTGCAAATCGTTTTACAAATCATTACATTAGAGCGATTTTTAAAAATTACTTTAATAGCAACTTCATTGCCCTCTCCTTTGTTGCATCGTATGCTTTTTATACAAGTAATACAGCAGCTATTCCACAGGGGAGGTTCTGTTGGCTTGGTTAGTAGAATGCTTTGCAAAATTTGAATCCTTGGGTGGCAAACTACATTTAGGCGTTAATATTGAAAAAAATAAATATTGCGGATAAGCAGGTTGTTAGTATTATTGGTAATAATGGAAAGGTTATCAACTCAGATAACTATATTTGGTGTGCAGACCCACATTCTCTTTTCTATGACTTAATTGATGAAGGATATTTGGATAAAAAAATCTTAGGTACATGTATGAGAATCCGGAGGGTTAGTGTTTCTAATACAGGTTATCAGGTTGCATTTGGAATAGTTACTGAAGCGGATTTGAAATTACCTGAAGGAAGCATGATTTTTTTCCTTGTGACGAATATGATGTTGCAGGAGAAACACACAATTTTTGTGGAATGCGTGTTTATGATTATGATGAAACACTATTTCCTATGGGAAAGAGAGTTATTCAGTGTAATGTTTTACAAAATGCTGAAAATTATGCTTACTGGTTTGGGCTAAAAAGATAATAAAGAGAAATATAATCAAGAAAAAAACAGCGAATTGCAGAAGAATTGAGATTAAGGGTTGAAAAAGTTCCCTCAGCTTGAGGGTAAACTCATCGTGCTTGGAACGTATTCTCCAGTTACATTCACAACTTGGTGTAATGCCCACAAAGGAGGATATATGAGCTTTAATCCACAGAAAGGTTATAAAAGTAAGTATGTTAAGAGCATTATCAAAGGTATAAACAATTTATACCTTGCAAGTCAATGGATTCAAACTGGTGGAGGGCTTCCTATAGCTGCAGCAAGTGGAAAGTTTGCCATAGATAATATGAAATCATAGATAAATTCCAGTTTGGAGAATTGAAAAAAACGGAATTTACCTATTAAGACATATAAACTGTTGACAATAAAGCTCCTATATAGTATTGTTTGAAGAAAACTACTATATAGGAGCTTTTACATGAAAACAAATGGCGGATTTCTTGTCACCAAAATAAAACAACTTGGTGACCGGATTTTTGAGAAGATTCTCAGCGAAAAAAATATTGATGCGTTCAATGGAGCCCAGGGGCGTATTCTTTATGTGCTGTGGCAGGAGGATGGTATCTCAATCAGGTCACTTTCGGTCAAATGCGGATTAGCGATAACATCTCTTACGACGATGCTGGAAAGAATGGAAAATCAAGGGCTGATAAGCCGTGTTCAGTCTGAAACGGACAAAAGGAAAACACTCCTGTTTCTGACTGAGAAAGCACATGCCTTAAAGGGCGAGTACGATTCTGTATCTGATGAGATGGGAAGTATTTACTACAAAGGTTTTTCAGAGGAAGAAATTACCCTGGTTTGAGGAATGCCTCGACCGCATCAGAAAGAATCTTGAGGGATGGCAGAAGTCATGAGTATTTGTATCAAAAGATCAGATTCAGAACATGAACATCGTCATCGGCTGTACAGTGGGGTGTGCATATTGCTATGCCCGCAACAATGTGAAACGCTGGCATATGATTGATGACTTCGCTGACCCTGAATTCTTTCCGGGTAAGCTCAAGATGATGGAAAAGAAACATCCGCAGAACTTTCTTCTTACCGGAATGAGCGATCTCTCCGGATGGAAGCCGGAATGGAGAGACGAAGTGTTTGCAAAGATCCGTGAAAATCCACAGCATCAGTTTCTGTTTCTGACCAAGCGCCCCGATCTGCTGGATTTTGATACTGATCTGGAAAACGCATGGTTTGGCGTTACGGTGACGAGGAAAGCAGAACTGTGGCGTATTGACGCCCTTCAGAAAAATGTCAGAGCAAAACATTACCATGTTACCTTTGAGCCATTATTTGACGATCCCGGCACAGTTGACCTTTCCGGAATCAATTGGATCGTTGTCGGCACCATGACCGGGGCCCAGAGCAGGAAGATTCATACGGAGCCGGAATGGGCATGGTCTCTGACAGACCAGGCACATACGCTCGGCATTCCGGTGTTTATGAAGGAAGACCTTGTCTCTATCCTAGGGGATAAAAATATGATTCAGGAAATGCCGGAAGAATTCAATAAAGTGTTGGAGGTACAGAAAAGATGGCAGAAGTAATCGATGGAATCCTCATTGACGAGGTGGAAACAAAGAACATCATGACTAAGTCCGGTCTGCCGGTAGGCGGTTACTCGGTCAATCCCTATGTGGGCTGTACACATGCCTGCAAGTATTGCTATGCTTCTTTTATGAAGCGCTTTACCGGACACACGGAGGAATGGGGCACTTTCCTTGATGTGAAGCATTGGTCGGAAATTAAAAATCCGAAGAAATATGCCGGACAGCGGGTGGTCATCGGTTCTGTGACGGATGGCTACAATCCACAGGAGGAGCAATTCGGGAATACCAGAAAACTTCTGGAGCAGCTAATCGGCAGTGACGCAGATATTCTGATCTGCACAAAGTCTGATCTTGTGGTACGGGATATTGATTTACTGAAGAAATTGGGACGAGTAACCGTTTCTTGGTCAATCAACACACTGGATGAAAATTTCAAAAATGATATGGACTCTGCGTCTAGCATTGAGCGGCGTATCGCTGCTATGAAGCAGGTATATGAAGCAGGGATCCGTACAGTCTGTTTCGTATCCCCGGTATTCCCCGGTATCACGGACTTTGAAGCCATTTTTGAGAGAGTAAAGGATCAGTGCGATCTGTTCTGGCTTGAAAACCTCAATCTTCGAGGCGGCTTCAAAAAGACGATTATGGATTATATCGCCGGAAAACATCCTGATCTTGTGCCGCTTTACGATGAGATCTATAACAAGCATAACCGCAGCTACTTTGAAGCACTTGAAGTAAAAGCTGCGGAAATGGCTAAGAAGTATGATTGTCCCTTTGTGGATAATGAAATGCCTTATGGTAGAGTCCCGCAGGGACATCCGGTGATTGTAGATTATTTCTATCATGAGGAAATCCGTGGGACAGAGAATACCGGAAAAAGAAATCGCTAACTTTGAATTTGAGGGGGTGTTTTTGTGTCAACAATTAAAATTGAAAATCTCACTTTCTCATATTATGGCTATGTAAAACCTGTATTTGAAAATGTATCCTTTTCATTTGATACGAACTGGAAAACAGGGCTAATAGGAAGAAACGGAATTGGAAAATCAACACTATTTAAGCTACTTCTAAACCAAGAAGTTTATCAAGGCAAAATCTGCAAAAGTGTTGACTTTATTAAATTCCCACCTGATTTAAGTGATACTTCAAAATTAGGGATTGAGTTATATAAAGAACTCATCTCAGATGAGGAAGAATGGAAATTATTTAGAGAACTTAATTTGCTAAATATAGATGAGAGCCTTGTTTACAGAGAGTTTGAAACGCTTTAAAGGAGAACAAACAAAAATCCTTTTTAGCTATTTTTGTTTACAAGAGAAGATGGTTTTTACTTATTGATGAACCAACAAACCACTTAGATATGGACGGAAGAAAAATCGTCAGTGAATATCTGAAAAGTAAAAAGGTTTTTTTGCTTATATCTCATGATAGAGATTTTTTTAGATGGCTGCATCAATCATGTTATTTCTCTTAACAGGAATACTATTGATGTCCAATCAGGAAATTTTACATCCTGGTATGAAAATAAATTGATGAAAGACCAATTTGAAATTAGTCAAAATGAGAAATTAAGAAAAAGATATTAAACGATTAAAAGAAGCTGCAAGACAAAAGTCAAATTTGGTCTGATAAAATTGAAAATACTAAAAACGCTGTGAAAGTATCAGGTGTAAAACCGGACAAGGGACATATAGGTCATCAGTCAGCTAAGATGATGAAAAATCTAAGAATTTGGAGCATAGACAGAATAAGGCAATAGAAGAAAAACGGAATTTACTAAAAGATATTGAAACAAAGGAAAGTCTATTATTGCATACGTTAGATTATCATAAAAATCCTCTAATATCGGTTAGAAATTTATCATTATGCTATGGAGAAAGGCAGATATTAAGCGATGTAAGTTTTGATATAAAAGCAAGGGATATAGTGGCTGTATATGGGGGAATGGTAGCGGAAAATCAAGTTTGATTAAAATTTTATTAGGGTTAAATCATGAGTATTCAGGTGATGTAAAATTAGCAAGTAATTTAAAAATATCATATATTCCTCAAGATACATCCAATTTAACAGCTAGCCTAAATGAGTATATTGAAAGCCAAGGTGTTGATGAAACATTGTGCAAAAACAATTCTTAGAAAATTAGATTTTGCAAGAGAATTATTTGAAACAGATATGAAGAACTATAGCGATGGACAAAAAAAGAAAGTTTTTAATTGCTGTAAGCTTATCAAAGCCGGCTCATATATTTGTTTGGGACGAACCGTTAAATTATATAGATGTAATATCAAGAATACAGATTGAGGAAATTATAAAAGAAGCAAATCCTACACTCCTATTTGTGGAACACGATAAGCGATTTGTAGAAGATATAGCGAATAAAATAATACTATTGTAAGCTGTACCATATTAAGTCACGAAAAGAATTTTCTGAAATGGCCTTTATGGTTGGATAAATATGGTGTCAATATCGAAACCTCTTTGCGGATATGAGTCTTGAACCGTATGAGAGTGGGACACTTAATTATATTGGAGCACAGTATACTGTTTTTTGATAATTTTACGAATGATAATTCATATTATGTTGAAGATTTTTAACATAAAGATTGCAGATTCACACTCCCATATCGAAATTGGTGATGAACACTTTGTTCCGGGAGTAATCCCTATTCATTTTATGATATTATCGATTAATGGATAATTCAGTTTTGTAGAAATAAAGTATGTGAATTTACAGAGGTAAAGGAAATGAAAAAAACAAGAGAAATGTCTGTTTACTTAATAGTGATAACTTTAGCTTTTTTTATGTGTTGCCTGCTTTCATTAATGATACAGGAACCGGTATATTCTTTTTACTTATTTTAACTCCATGTATTTGTTTTTTTAACTTCTCTCATTTATGGGATTAGACATTCTTTTAACTTGATATTTATATTGTTAATTATGGCCCTCTTTATTCCAACAATATTTATATTTTTATAATGAAAGTGCAGCTGTTTATGTATTAATATACGGCATAATTGCAACAATAGGAAATTTTTGGGAAGCTTTATTTAAAAAAATAAGTAATTAATAAATTCCTGTTTGCTAAGTCTGGTAATTAGAATTTAGTGAGGTTCATTTTTATTAAAGAAGGAAATCAACTCGGATTTATTTTTTGTATCTGTAACATTGAAAATACTTTATTTTCACCGGATAGTTGCATATAATGAGACCATGAGGTGAAAAATATGATAAAAACAACAGCAATGCTCCTTGAGGAATTAAGTGAATACGGTTCTCCAAAGTCTAAGCTCTCCCTGTATGGCTAAGAGTGGTGAGTACTTCCCTATCACAAAAGGAATTTATGAAACAGACCGGCATACTCCGGCTTACTTGCTCGCGGGCAGTATTTACGGTCCTTCCTACATTTCCTTTGAATATGCTCTAAGCTTCTATGGGATGATTCCGGAAGCGGTATATACCGTTACTTCCGCCACATTTGAGAAGAAAAAAAGAAAAGAAGTTTGAAACAGCTTTCGGGACATTTACTTACCGTGATGTACCTTCTGAGGCATTTCCTCTTGGCATCCGTTTGTTGCAAGAAGGAGAATACTTTTATCGTATTGCTGAAGTAGAAAAGGCCTTATGCGATCAGCTTTATACTGTGTCTCCTTTGCCAAATACAAAGGAGCTTTTTTTGCATTTAACAGAAAACTTACGCATCGAAGAATCTGAACTGAAAAAGCTGGATACCATTAAGGTAAGTGAGTATAGTGCAGTGTATCATTCAACAAATATTAAAAAGTTGTGTTCCCTTCTTGGGAGGCTTTAGATGAGTCTTGTGATTGAACAAAGGTTGAAAAGCTATGATGTGGAATTTGAAAATTCTAACATAAGGATACTTCGGCTATTGTACAAGCTATACAGACTGGCTTTGGGTGAAAGGAAAAGAACTGGTATCGGCAATGCTGTATATTTGGAATTCAGGGGATATAGTTTATAGAATTGATTGCTAAATTTGAACTTGTGAGGATGGAATAATACAGTGAATGAGAAAAATAATGAGATAATTTTATTTGAAACACATGATCAAGAAGTTAAGTTGTCAGTTTCTCTTGAAAATGAGACAGTATGGCTGAGTTCTAATCAAATGGCATTGCTTTTTGATAGAGATGAAAAACGGTTCGTAAAACATGTTAATAGTGTTTTTTTAAGGAAAATGAATTAGATGAAAGAAAACAACACGCAAAAAAATGCGTGTTGATGGAGTTAAACAGAAAGTTCCATTTTATAGTTTGGATGTCATCATATCTGTTGGTTATAGAGTCAAATCCCAGCGTGGAACTGAATTTAGACAATGGGCGAACAAAGTTTTAAAACAATATATCTTGAATGGGTATGCAATCAATGAGAAACGACTTCTTGCGTTAAACAAAACGGTTGAGATTCAATCCAAGATAATCGCAGATGCACTGGAAGTTGAAGAATCAGATATACTTAGAGCAGTAAATCTATATACAGATGCCCTGCTTCTGTTGGATCAGTATGATCACCAGTCATTGAGTAAGCTTTAGTGGAAGAAAAGTCTTTGTATCGTATGACTTTACGGTGATTGTAGAACAATCATTAACCAACTAGAAGATAGCTTTAGTTCGGATGTCTTTGGAGTTGAAAAAGAAGTAGGTAAACTGGAAGGAATACTTGCGGCTGTTTATCAGGACGTATTTGGAGGTGAGGTATATCCATCACTAGAAGAAAAAGCAGCAAACCTTTTTATATTTCTTGATAAAAGGATCATCCCTTTATTGATGGATGTAAGCGGATTGCAGCATCCATTTTTTGGAATTTCTAGGAGAAATGACGCATTATTCCGGAATGAAGAAAAGGTAATTAGCGATGGAGCTTTTAGTGGCAATTACACTTATGATTGCAGAGTCTAAGCCGGAGGAAAAAGACATAATGACTACTTTGGTTATGAATTTATTGAAGATGTAGATAACTTAGAATTTATGGAGGTATAAATATAATGATATTTGATCCTAGAGACTGGGATATTGAGACGGAAGTTGAAACTGGTAATGATGATTTTGTATTTGGCAATTATGTTGAGTGGGATAGATTTAGAGATGAAAATGAGGAAGAATTACTGGATTATTTGGGTGTAGATTTACCGTGGGTAAAAGTTTAACATTACATGAATATATTGATTTTTATTTCACAAGATATATTTCAAAAAAACTAATTTGATTCAAGAATATATTGAAGATAAGTTATTGATGGAAAATACCAGTGAATTGTTATATGACATATCAATAAAATTTATTGAAAGAAATAATGAAGTTTCAGATAATCTAATTTCAAATATTTTTGACTATTATGGAGTACCATCTGGAATGGAATACGAATATGAACTTCCTGAATACTTACGTTATTGGCAAGATGATTTTTTTCAGATTTTTGATTATGATAATTACAAGAAGTATCCAATAAAAGTTGAAAAATATGAACATACAATTAATTGCATATTTAATGATATAGATTCCGCCACAGAACAATTAATAAAAAGTCATTAGTATTGTCTTCACTAATTATTACAGAGAGTATGTTTAAAAAGTGTAATAGTAGAGAAAATTCCTAAAAGACAATGAGATTTCTGAGTTTGGAAAAAGAAATAATACAAAGTGAAATTAATAATATTTTACGGGGTAACAATGAAGGTAGTAATAAACTTTACAGCACCAAGTCAAAATTGGATAAATTTGAGAAATTCTCTAGCACATGATATTGAAAGTTCCTCAATTATCAAAGATGAAATTAAATACTTAAACCTTAAAACTGATATGGAAGAAAAATATTTGATATCAAGTTTAAAAACAAAATTTAATTAAGTTTTGTAAGGATCTAAAAGATATAATTAGTAATTGATAAATTCCGATTTGTAGGGGAGAGCAAAATGTTAAAGATAAGAGATTTGGAATAAAAGGGCGAAATTTCCTAATTCGCAAAAAGATAGTGGAAAAGGATAGATGAAGATATCTGCGTATAATCATAAAATTTACACAAAGCTATATTGCGCATAATCAAACGCAGATGCTTGTGGCAAAAGGACACAAATTGTACTTTTTATACGCACTATTTTTTTATGAAAAACACCGTAACGATATAGAAATGGATTTCATTATATCCAATAACAGTAAGCTGAAATATAAAATGTATCCTATAGAAGTAAAAATCAGGGAAAAAAATATACTACAGCTCGACACCCGCTTCATGCAATCGCTTAGAATTAATTTATCGTTGCACTTGCATACAGTATTGATGTTAAACATAATATTGCGAAATGGAGGATAATTGTAGCATATGAAGAAAGTAGCATTTATCGTAATGCTTATTCTATTCATGGTAATCGATGCATATACCTTGTATCTTATGTCGCCCGATCTTCTGTTTCCTCACAAAAGCATATATGTTACGAATCAACACGACGATATAGCGGAAAGGGTAAAAGCGTATTTTAGTATTCAATATGAAATTAGTAAGATTGTCTATCGGCAAGGCTTTCCGGATGGCTATTATCTGGATGTCTATGATGTCGGGGGAGAGAAGCACGAAGAATTTGATGATACATTTAATGTTCCAAAAAGTGATACAATACAACAGTATTTTCGGAATTTAAAGCCGGATACACCCAAATATCTGAGGCTGTTCGAAGCCGAGCTCATAGTTGAGTTTCTTGCCGTTACGGTGATTAGTATTGTGAATCTTAGAAAGAAACGAAAAAAATACCGGTAAAAATATTTTGCGGAAAACATACAATAATGCTTAAGTTAGTCACAGGTAATTCTTGCTTTTGAATACTACAATGAATAATAATAATAGTTTTTATATCGCTAACTATATTTACTCTGCTGAAATAGAGTGGAGTGGTGTTTTGTTGAAATAGCATTATTCTGGAAGACATAGTTTGATTATTAGGAGGTCTCCTTAATTGGATATAAAAGCGGAATTTTTTTAAGAATTGTGGCTGAACAAACAGAAATAGCCCTTGGCAACATCTGTAAATAATGTTCCCAATGTAAGAATAGTAAATTTTTATTTTGAGCCGGCTGAAAATATACTTTACTTTTCGTCTTTCAAAGGAAACGACAAAGTGAAAGAAATAAACGCAAATCCAAACGTGGCATTTACCACCATTCCTCACGGAGGAAATGAGCATGTCAAAGCGAAGGGGATAGTGCAAAAAGTTCCAAGACGATTTTTGATCTTGCCGAGCAATTTATTGCTAAAATTCCGGGCTACAAAGACACGATAGAATATGCAGGAGAATTGTTGATTTTATTTGAAATCAGATTTGATACAGCTGTAGTTACCAAGGATTTACACACCATTAAAACTATAAAGCTATAAATTGCAATCGAATATATTGAAAGCTAAAGGAAATGTACTGATTATGATTTGCTGACATAGTGCAAACAAATTAGAATTCATAGGAGGTAACGATGAACAAGATTACTTGTATTTGTTTAGGTGTGAAAGATATGGAAAGGTCAATAAAGTTTTATAGAGATGGTTTAGGATATAAGACTGATTGCAGAGAAAATAATCCGTCAGTATGCTTTTTTGATACTCCGGGAACAAAGTTTGAACTATTTCCTTTGGAACAATTAGCAAAAGATATTGATGAAAATAATCCACCAAAAGGGAATGGATTTTCAGGAATTACATTAGCCTACAATGTTGAACATAAAGAAGATGTAGAGACTGTAATTGCATTAGTAAGAAAAGCAGGTGGAAAAATTGTAAAAGAGCCACAGGAAGTTTTTTGGGGTGGATATCACGCATATTTTTCGGATTTAGATGGATACTATTGGGAAGTTTCATGGGGACCGAATTTTCAATTTGATGAAAATGGATTGCTGAAATTTTGAGGATAAATAGGGAAAGAGTATGCCATAAAGTAAGGAATATTTGATTTTGAAGGAGGTAATCATGGTGAATGAATTTAATGAATTTGTTCGTGAGATTTTTTCCGCAGCAGGTGATATTGTCATAAGATCCATGATGGGCGGATACCTTATATATTTTAACGGTAAGCTGATAGGTGACATTTGCGATAATGAACTATTTTTAAAGAGAACGGCGACATCGGACAAACTTCTTGCAGACTCAGAATTGTGTTATCCGTATGAGGGTTCAAAGACATTGATGTATGCATTCGACAGATTTGAGGATATGGATTTGATTACTGAACTACTGAAAGGTATGTATGCGGAACTGCCAGAAAAGAAACCCAAGAAAGCTAAATGAGACAAACAAGCTTCAGTTTGTAGGGGAGAGCAAAATGTTAAAAATAAAAGATTTTATATTTCAAGACGATTGGGGAGACAGAAGAAGCTGCCTCATGTTCTTTAAAGCAGACCGGGAGGAAAGCGCCTCATGGGCTGTAGACATTGGGTTTAAGCCCGGGGATTTCGAGGGAAATGAGATTTCTCCTTCCATATGTATTAATCCGATAGATACGGATAAGAGCACAGTAAAGGAATTGGTGGGGACTACATTTTCAGTAAAGACAGTTGAAGAAAGCGAAGAGCGTGAAGATTCCTTTTATATTTATGAAAATGAACCGCTAATGGAATACAGGATAGAAGTCTTAGATATAGTAGAGGCAAAAAGCCCATAAGATGCAATGGGTGCTTATTCTGGACGGCTATGCGGAACCATGGATAGAGGAAAGATTCGAAATAGACAGTTGGATTCCGGTAATAGAATCCGTGCAGGATTGGGATAAGCTGTCCTTATGACGGTAAAATGACATGCTTTCTCTGTTTGCCGGGAAAATCCATGCGGTAATCTGTCGTGGGTGGCAGAGTCGTTTTGACAGTATTGACTTTTACAAGCCAGAAAGGATGTTGAGCCATTTATTCGCGATACTTCCGTTTTTGGATATTTGGAGTTCAGAACTTTTTCAAGCAGATTATGGAAGGATTGAAAGTACTATAAGGCTATGTAAACTTTCTACTTTATAGCTAAGTCTGTTTTTTTGATTAAGAAAAGGAATTGATTACTGAATTTAAAAAATGAGGTGAGAAAAAGAAATGGAGTTAAATAAAAACAATGTTATTGAAAATGCTTATGATAAACTCTTTTTACAGAAAAAAAGCAGACAAAGGATATACAAATATATTGCTTAAACAATGATACAGGAACGGGTGAAATGCGCTGCTATAATCTTTTTGGAAGGAATTCAACTTTCTTACAATACTTTGAATATGCAAACTACTTATCAAAAAGATAGAGCCTAAGGAGGGTATGTTACAGATTGATCATTGTTTAGAAGGTTGTTGTGAATTTATTTTTAGAAAATAACGAGCATGCCTTTTTAGGGAGAGGAGATTTAAGTATTGTTGATCTTGGCAAAGCTTCATTTAAAAAGTCGTGTATCCCTATGAAGAAATATGTTGGACTTTCACTTTTTATTGATATAAATGTGGCTCAAAATCAATTGATCAATATTTTCCGTATGGAAATATTGATTTGCATAGATTACGAGACAGATTGTGTAAAAATGGAGTATCTTTTGATTATACGTTCTCGTGATGGAATAAATCATATTATCAACGAATTGTATGAGGTAGATGAAAGAGTAAAACTTCCATACTCTATTATAAAAACGATAGAGTTACTTTTTGTTTTTTAAGCTTGATAGAGTCAAAAGATACAGAACAGTTTTTCATCATTTTCTGGACCGGTATACAGAGCAACTCAAGAGTGTTATAAAATGATTATAGAAAATCCTTTTGAATGGCTGAAGATAAAAGATTTAGCGAAAAAGTTTGCGGTTTCGAGTCAAGTCTTAAAAATTGCTTTCAATGTATTTCGGGGCAATCGATAGGTGCTTTTATGAGGACAAACAGAATAAAAAGAAGCAGCGATTCTTTTGCATAAAAACCATACTTAAGTATAGGGAACTTGCCGAGATGACTGGTTATGAAAATCAAAAGCAAAGTTTTTCAAAGGCGTTTAAAAGTATTATGGGTAAAACGCCAGTGAATTTAAGTGAGAGCAATTTGTCTTTTGGAGTTAAAAAAATACCCAATTGGTTATAGAGCACTCCCTAGCATTGCAGGTATACTTAACATAAATGAGTGATGTAGGGCACTGGTACACCAGTGCCTTAATTTTCATCAGGTTAGTTGAAAGCTAATATAGAACTGGGAATTTAGGAGGGAAGTTTATTATGAAGTTAAGAGACATTATTCAAATCACTGTATTTACAGTTATTGCTTTTGTTTTAGGTATGGCTGTATCAATGGGAACAGGAATGTTGGGAACCGTTTCTCTTTATGTTGCAAGCGGCTTTTTCTGCCCTTGTAATTGCTCCACCCTTTGTTGTAATGTATAAAAAGTTAAGAAAAACCTTCTGCTTTTTATCTTTTTTTATGTTGTTATCTGTTTTTGGTCACTAATGGATATTGGCCGATGCTTATCATAAATTTAGTAGCGGGCATTGTAGCTGAACTTATCATAGAAATTATGAAAAGTGATAAACGAGTTGCAGTAGCTATTGCAACAGGAATGTTTATCATTTCAATGCATGCTATGACCTTTTGTTAAAGTTTTAGGTCCTGAAAAATTAGTGGAAGTATTTACTGTTTTTCTCCGGAGCAAGCTCAATATATGTACACATTTTTTTACACCTAAAACAATGTTGATTTCAATTATTGTAAATATTGTTTTGGTCACTTTGGCTGGTTTGTTCGGAATGTATATCAATAATAAATTTTTCGAAAAAGAAAAGAGAAAGGGATACTTTGATGCAAAAACACAGTAAAAAGAGACTTGCATAGTTAATAGTATAGTTTTGTTTATCCTCATCGTTTCATTTTTTCCATTACACTTTTTTATTACTGATAAACTTGGCTATTACATTATGATGTCCGTTTCATTTATTTTGTTACTAACGCATTCAAAAAGCATTTCTAGTGTGTCTGTAAAGTACCTGTTTCTTTTTATTGCTTTTGCATTTGTTGGGAGAAACTTCCTTATGAACTTGAGTGGCGTCTTTTATAGGTTTACTTTTAATTGGAATAAAAGCTTTTTCCTGTTTTTACTTTTAGGTAGGATACTGATTTCTTTATCTCCACTTACTATAATGAGTTCCTTAAGGAAAAATTGGAATCCAAATGACTTTAACCTTAGTATTACTATCGGGACTTAGATTTATGAGTGAGATGGAAATAAGGATGAAAGAAATACGAAATGGTATGAAAGTAAGGGCTTAAAAATAAGCCTCTTACATCCTGTCCGTTCATTTGAACTTTATCTTATTCCATTGATGTATAAGTGTCTTCATGTAAGCGAAACTTTAACATCTTCCATTATTTCAAAAAGGTGCAGAGTATGAAATAAAAACAAGTTACAATCCAACTAAATATAATATTTTTGACTTGATTTGTTTGGTTGTTGCTTTTTATTTAGTATGGAGATTGTTTTAGATGCAGAGGATTATGAAATGAACATTTTTAGAAGTCAAAATCAACCAAATTTAAGTATAAAAATAGTAAAGAGATTATCTTAAAAATTTAAGTTTAAGTGTTGAACCGGGTGAATTGATTGTTATAACAGGACTTTCAGGATGTGGAAAAACGACTTTAACAAGAATATTAAATGGCTTTAATTCCCAATCACTATGAGGGTGATTTAGACGGAGAAGTAAAAATTATTTGATAAAAATTTGCTGGACTATGAAAAAGGTGAGCTTGCAAAATATATCGGCAATGTATTTCAAAAATCCATCGGATCAGTTTTTGCTACCATTGCGAGGAAGAAGTTGCCTTGTCGGAGAAAAACTTAGGAATGCCCTTTGAGGAATTAAAGCAAAAACAAAAAGAAGCCTTTTGAAAAAAATGGGGATTTCCAATTTGATGGAAAAGAAACTTTCAGAACTTCCGGCGGACAAAAACAAAAAGTGGCAATCGCTTCTACCTTTGCTATATGATACCAAAATTATTTTCTTTTGATGAGCCTTCTCCAATTTGGATTATCAAGGGATTGCTCTAGTTTAGAGATATTGTCCGTACTTTTAAAAAGAAATGGGAAAGGCGATTATTATTGTGGAACATCGATTGTTTTGAATGATTTATATGACCGGTTAATCTATACGAAAGACGGACAATCGAGAGGGTGTTTTCTCAAGGAGAACTCTACAGAGGATGACATGTAAAAATATGGATTGCGAGCAATCCGTTATCAGTCTCTGAAAAGCACAAAACTCGGATGAAGAGCAAGAAAAAGGTTGCCGAGATCGTAGATTTAAATATTGATATACGAAAAACAGGAACTCATAAAGAATCTTTCTTTGATCTTCATTATGGAGAAATCATGGCAATCATCGGGAAAATGGAATTGGAAAAACAACGTTAGGGAAGAACTTTAGCAGGGTTTAATTAAAAATAAAGGGAAAATAAGCTATGGAAAAACAACGAAAGAAAGATTGAAGCAATCATACTATATGATGCAGGATGTGGATTATCAAATTTTCTTTGATACGGTGGAAAATGAACTGATTCCCTAAAAATAAAGTGAAAGACAGTGAATACTTAAAAAGAAGTCACCACCTGTATCATGCAATTGATTTGTGGGATAAAAATGGATCACCCGCAAGAGCTTTCCAGTGGGCAAAAGCAAAGGCTTGCACTTGCTACTGCCTTTTTAAGTGAAAGAAAAATCATTATATTGGACGAGCTGACTCTAGGGCTTGATTATAAGAGAATGAAAGAAATAGGAGATATGATAAGGAAGATAGCTGCCAAGAGACCGGTGGTCATTATTACCCATGATTTAGAACTTCTCTTTGAGGTGTGTAATACGGTGTTGATGCTGGATGACAAGACTTATAAAAAGATAGCTGTAAAAAGGAAATGAAGGTAAAATATCGGATTTCTTTATTTGCTCCCATAGGATAAAATTTTTGGTATAAGAGGAGGATTTGGATTATGAATTTAATCAAACAGTATGTAAAAAGAATATAAGAACACTTACATTCAATCCGTTCTATTGGCAGTTTTAGGAGTGGTATCCGGTCTTGCCGCATATATTGTATTAGCAAAAATGATTGTAGGACTGATTGGAAAAAACACAGAATTCGGATTTTATTTGCAATACGGTCTTATGGTATTAGCTGCAATGGTCTTGAAAAGAAATATTGCAGCGGCTTCCACTCCATATCGCATCAGGCAACGTTTTATTCCTTAAAAAGATAAGGGAAGAAATTTCTAAAAAACTGTTTCGGATGCCCCTTGGGAATGTCATGAATATTTCTTCCGGTAAGCTCAAGAATATTATTGTGGATCAGGTGGATTCTATGGAAACAACATTAGCACATATTATTCCTGAGATGACTGCCAATATCATCGGTCCGATTCTCTTGCTGATTTATATGTTTATTTTGGATTGGAGATTGGCACTTGTTTCCCTGATTCCTCTTGTGATTGGAATGTTCTGTATGAAATCGGTGATGGCATCTTATGGGAAAAAGTATCAGCAATCGGTGGAAATCAATCAGAAAATGAATAACGCAGTGGTGGAATACATTGGTGGAATTGAGGTCATCAAGATGTTCAATCAAAGCGAAACTTCCTATCAGAAATACAGTGAAGCAGTCCATGAAAATGCGGTATTTTATTATCATTGGATGAAAGAAACGATGATTGGTGTATCTGCATACAGAAAAATTTCACCTATGTCCTTGCTTACAATCCTGCCGTTAGGAGTTTATTTCTATTTAAATGGTTCTCAACAATAGCGACTTTTATAACTATCATAGTACTTTCTTTTTGGAACGGTGGAAAAATATATTGACGGCGACCAATTATATGGATGATTTGTCCAGAATAGGAACGATTACAAAAGGAAATCGGATTGATTTTGGATGCCCCTGATCTCGAGCATGGTAAAAGAGAATGTTTCGTTATCCGGTAGTGATATTGAACTGAAAAAGTGGATTTTTCCTATACGGAAGATAAGAAAGTATTAGAAGGGCCAGTTTGACGATTGGGGAAAAATCAGGTAACGGCATTTGTCGGTCCGTCAGGAGGCGGAAAATCAACCATTACGAAGCTGATCGCAGGTTTTTGGAATGCAGATGCCGGAGAAGTAAGTATCGGGGACATCAAAGAGATTCCGCTGGAACAGTTATCCGAAACCATCTCTTATGTATCACAGGACAACTATCTATTTGATATGTCTGTCAGAGAAAATATAAGAATCGGAAAACCGTCGGCAAGTGATAGGAAGTAGAGGAAATGGCAAAATTATCCGGTTGTGATGAATTTATCCGAGGGTTATCTGCCGGGTATGACACGATTGTGGGAGAAGGCGGAGGACATTTGTCCGGTGGAGAAAAGCAAAGAATTTCTATCGCAAGAGCCATGCTGAAAAATGCACTGATCGTCATTTTTAGATGAAGCCACCTCTTATATGGATACCGAAAACGAAAGCATTGTGCAGGAAGCCATCAGTAATTTGGTGAAAGGAAAACATTGATTTTAATTGCACATAGGCTTAGAACCATTGTCAATGCAGATAAAATATTTGTGGTCGAAAACGGGAAGATTGAAAGTTGTGGACAGCATGAGGAACTTTTAGAAACGTCAAAAGTCTATTCCTCTTTATGGAAAGCTGCTGGGAAAGGAGGAGCGTTATGATTACAGTATTTAAGAAAATATGGAACTTTGCGGAAAAGGAACAATCGAATATACGAAAGTCCATTATTGTAGGCTTCCTTTGTGCGGCATTTAATGCAATGCAAATGGGTGTGTGTATTATGTTCTCGTTAAAATATTTGACGAAACTCTTTCCGTGAAGGATATAGCCATTGTCTTAGGGGATTCTCTTGTCAGCTTAGTTGGAAGATTATCACGCAATATATATCTCAGCTGGAGCAAACGCATGCCGGCTATTTTATGGCGGCGGATAAAAAGAATTGTATCGAAACAAGCTGAAAAAGTACCGATGGGATTTTTCAGTGAATTCAGTTTAGGAAAGATTACAACAATGAGTACCACCACTCTCAGCCAGATTGAAATGCAGGTACCGATGTTACTTGTGCTTGTTTTAGGTGGATTACTCAATACTTTTGTCTTTTGCCTTAGCTCATTTTATTTGCACATAATGGTAGGAATTACCGCATTTTTGAGTATCCTGCATTTTTATTGTCACCCTATTTTATGGAAAAGTCAAGAGAAAATGCAAGCGAAATCGGTATTGCTCAAACACATTTGACAAAAAACAGGTACTGGAAACCGTACAAGGAATGCAGGTGATTAAATCGTACAATTTAGGCGGCAAGAATAATAAAGAACTGAGTAATGCGTTTGAAGAAAAACTGCAACATACAATGAAACTGGAAAAACCATGACGCCATATATCGCTTTACAGCGAATTGTTCTTGGAATCAGTATTGCCGCTATTATTTTTTATCTGCCAAATATTACATTGAAGGAGATATGCTTTTTGGCAGATGCCATTATGTCTATGATTGCCGGCTTTATTATTTTTGAAGGAATTAAAGCGGCAGGAAGCTCTATGGCGATACTGAGAATTGCAGAGAACTCCATCGACAGCTTGGAAATATTTGGAAAAGATTCCTGAAATAAAAGAAGGAGCTGAAACAAGCCCAATCCGTCACCCGGATATTGAATTTAAAGATGTTTCTTTCGCTTATGATGAAAAAGACAATTTTAAATCATATTTCCTGTGAGATGAAGAAGAACACCATGACCGCCATTGTCGGTCCGTCCGAAAGCGGAAAGACAACCTTTTGCAATCTGATTGCAAGATTTTGGGATGTAAACGCAGGAGAAATCTTAATGGGCGGCAAAAACATTAAAGAGTATACCCGCCCAATCTGGATGAGTCATATCGCTATGGTATTCCAGAATGTATATCTCTTTGAGGATACGATTGAAAATAATATCAAGTTCTGGTGTGCCAAGTGCCACAAGAGAAGAGGTCATAGAAGCTGCTAAAAAGGCGATGTGTCATGATTTTATAGAAGCTTGCCAAATGGTTACGATACGTTGATTGGAGAAGGCTGAGCCACTCTTTCCGGAGGACAAAAACAGAGAATTTTCCATTGCCAGAGCTATGTTGAAAGATGCCCTGATTGTCATTTTTGACGAAGCACAGCAAATATTGATCCGGAAAATGAAGATAAGCTAAAGGCTGCCATTGAAGAACTGACAAAAGAAACAAAGACCATTATTATGATTGCTCACAGGGCTTTTCTACCATACGAAACGCCGATCAGATTTTAGTTTTAAATAACGGGAAAATAGAACAACGAGGAAATCATGAAGGACTGATGAAGCAGGAGGTTTGTATAAAACCTTGATAAGCATGAAAAATAAAGCAACTATTTGGAAGATTGCCAATTAGTGTAAGGAGAAGGTTAAAATGAAACAACTTAGTGTAAAAAGTTAGCTTCATGATGAAGATGAGCTTGGAAATGTTGTTTGTTCAAAGAAGTGGGATTGATTTTTGTAAGAGATTGAATGAAACCGCTTACAGAATATCTATTTTTCAAATTTAAGAAGTAGATTCTTGATGGCGGTTTTTGAAATGAAACTATTTCAAAGCCGCCATTTTCTATACTGGAACTCGGAGGAAATTTACGATTACTTGCTTTGAGCACGGTGGCAAAAGGAGGATTCACCGTGTTATTATAGACTTTTGAAATTGAATTTGTTCGTGAGGCCTTTTCCCGTAGCAGGTGATATTGCCATAAAATCTATGATGGGCGGATATCTTGTATGGGACAGGAAAGAGTCTGTAAGTGAGATTACTCATATTTGGTCCGGGAGTGATAGGCTCGCTGCATGCTCTCGCTTTTTGCCGAAGCGGGTTTTTGATACTGCTGTTTATGCAAGAGGAGCCAGGCTGGAAAACGCTCAAGAAGAAGGGGTCTGCTTTATTTGAAAAGAGAAAAAGTTACAAAAAGCAAATGTTTCTGTTTTGTCTGAACTCAAGGATAATGACGAATATGATTTTATATTCTTGACAGTCAGAGAGAATCAGTTATATCAGGCACTTGATGAACTGAAAACCAATAATAGCAAAATGCATTGTAACAATGACAAATTCTATGGATGACTACATTCTATTCCATATCAGATAGTGAAAGATATGCACATTTGGCAGCTTTGCCATCTTGCAATGGTAGTTCCTATTGCAGATGCATATTATGAAGCGGATAACCCTGCAAAAGCCGGCTATGCACACAAGATTATGCATAAGACAGCAAAAGCTCATGTATCAACATTCGATAAATGCACCGATGAAATGAGAGAATTACACAAGAAATTTTTATGAGTACATGGAAAATGTTATAAATATAACTGAGGCTGAATCAATGCTTTTAGAAGTAAAAAGTAATGGAGGAATTTCAAATGGGATTCTGGATATTCATGCTAATTATGGTTTTATTTATTCCAGTTAACTATGATTTTCTTCGGGCTACTTTTCAGGAAAACACTGAAAGAAATTAATTATGTATACGGATACCGAACAAAAAGGTCAATGATGAATGAGGAAACATGGAGATTTATGGAATCAATATTTTGGGAAAGCATGGTATCTTTAGTGAAGATAAAACAGAATTGACGGAGCTTTTTGAGTGAGATTCGTTAGTGCAAAAATAGAAAAGAGCAGAGCAAATCTCTTTAGGAGGTGAGTAGATTTGAAGGAATATATTGCCGCATTAGAACAGGAATTTTCTTCGATAGAAAACGGTTTCAAGACGGAAGAAAGTAGAGCTTACAGGATTTTCACTCCCTATGATTTTGCTTTATTGCAAGACTTCTGGCATTTGCAGCTTTTCAATCTCCTGCTTATCAAGTGAGAATGTATGGGGTATTTTTTTCGGCTACTTATCTGAAGATGAAGAAATCATCCATTTTATGAAGGAAGAAGTTACAAAGGATGAGAACTGGAGAGTGCAGGAGATTTTGAAAGCGAAGTCCTTTGATACCTATTGTAAAAATCGGAATGGAAAAAGCCCTTCCCACGATTTCGGAATGGCTACAAAGTCTCTGAGCCGAACGCCCGAAGAGCCGTTACGGAAGGGCTAAGAATCTGGACAAGCAGAGCCTATTTTCAAAAGACCACCCTGAAGAAGCCATTCAGCGTTTAGCCGCTTTTAAAAAGAGGATTCCAGTGAATATGTTAGAAAATCCGTAGGCAATGCTTTACGAGATATCAGTAAGAAATTTCCGGATTTTATTCGAAAAGAAAGTAGAGGCTGGTCCTAGATAGTAAAGAGATCAAACAGGTTTATCACTTGGCAGTAGATCTATCAAGAAGAATTAATCATACGTGCATAGTGAGGTAAATGTAGAAATGTCCGGAAGCGGTATGCTGAATATCAGCCAACTATCTACAAAATACAATATTAAAAAATGGGGAAGAGGATATCTCCGGGATTTTGAAACTGAGAATAGCAATCCCTGTACTTTGCGTATTGTCCACCAAAGCCATGTAGGGAAACGGTGTTGAATGATTTAAAAAGGCATTACTGAGGAAAAAGCCTTGAGGACAAATTCTATATCGGCTTTTTGAAAATGACAGCTTAATTGCTATTATGGACTTTATTCTCCTTTCCGGGAAAAGAAGATACGATTTTTCATCGGCTTGTTTATGATGGACAGTAAAGAGTCCGGAAAAGGGAAAGGGAGCGCTATTATTGCAGAGGCTTTTAACTACATGGAAAAGCGAAGGCTATACAAAAAGTAAGGCTGGCCTATATGAGAGGAAATATGCAAAAGCAGGAACTTTTGGAGAAAAATGCGGTTTTACGGAGACGGGAGGAAAAAGAAAATGAGCATGGAATGAGAGGGTTATTATGGAAATATCATGATGGATATGTTGTGATGGACATGTGTCTTTGTAATTTATGGTGAACTGTGGATCATCCAAAGTAAATGGGAATGAAGTTCTCCCAAAGTATTAAGTACTTAAACCGCTTATTAAAGCTGATGACTTCTGCGATTATCAACGCAGAAGCTGCCAGCTTTTTCTGCGTTTTAAGGAGGATTTTATGTTATTCAGTATTTCACTTATTTTACTCTGGGTATGTCTATGGGATGGATTTGCCAAAAAGTGCAAGCTGCCTGGATTACTTTGGTATGTTGACTACAGGCATTGTATTAGGCCATATGTCCTTAATCTTTTAGACGGTAGTATTCTTGGGGTATCAACAGAACTTAGAAAAAATTGCACTCATTATTATTTTGACCAGAGCAGGACTTGGATTGGATTTATCCGGAATAAAAGAAAATAGGAAGATCGGCAGTATTAATGTGTTTTGTCCCTGCTTCTTTTTGAACTGCTGGGCATAGTTTTACTGGCGACAAAACTATGGGCTTGAGTTTCTGGAATCAGCAATTATGGGCTCTGTTCTTGCAGCTGTTTCGCTCGGCAGTTGTTGTTCCCAGAATGGTTAAACTTATGGATGAGAGCTATGGAGTTAAGGAAGGAACCCTCAGTTAATTTGGCGGGGCATCTGTGGATGATGTATGTGATTGTCTTGTTTTTCAACTTTTGTTGGAATGATACAAGGAGAGGGAGTCTCTGCCTAAGCTTTTATAAAAATTCCTTTTCTATACTTTTTGGCATTGTAATTGGATTATGTATAGGTTTTTCTTTTAGCATATTTTTAAAAAGATTCATAGCAGAGATACTCCAAAGTACTTGTTATCTTAAGTATTTTCTTTTTGCTTGTAGTAGTCGAGGATAAATTAAAATCAGCATTCCCTTTTCTGCATTGATTGCCATAATGTTTATTAGCATTACTTACAGAGAAAAAGGGAGAAGTAGCAAAAAGACTTCTCCGCAAAAATATGGGAAGCTCTGGGTTGTAGCAGAGGTTTTTCTGTTCGTACTTGTTGGAGCTACTGTCAACATAGGGTATCTGGGGAAATGTAGGGACAAAAGCCTTTATTGTGATTATTGGCGCTTTTGGCATTTAGAATGCTAGGTGTTTTTATTTGCCTGCTTGGAACGAGCATGAATAAAAGAGAAAAATGTTTGTGATGATTGCATACACACCAAAGGCAACAGTTCAGGCGGCCATGGTGAGTACCTCTTGTATTAGGCTTAGCTTTGTGAAATGCAGTTCTTACTGTGGCAGTGCTGGCTATTGTTCTTACAGCTCCTCTTGGTGCATTCGCTATTGATTTATCCCATAAAGTTGTTAACTCAAAATTAATCCCATAAGGCAGGTGTCTTGGGACCATGAGGAGAAAAATGCGGCTTTACAGGACGGGAGTAGAAAAAGAAAAATGAGCATGGAATAGCGGTCATTATGGAATGTAACTGCCTCCAATTCCCCGAGCCTTTGAAGGAAAGAATCGAAGTCAGCTCATGACAATGTTAAATGAAAATTAGTTATTTATGCTTGCAGAAGCGGCGTTGCTGTATATCGTTATGGTATTCTGTATATTTGGAGCATTAGCTTCTTTGCGCTCAAGGAGAAATCGGAATAGGTATATCTGGATTGGTTATCGATTTCGTTTAGTCCTTATGGACTTCCTATGATAGGAGCAAATAGTGATAGCGTTTATCGAATTGATAAAATGATAGGATAAAAAGAGGTAGACAAATTAGAATTTGAGGAACAGAATAATGATGAAACATATATCAAGAACTTAATATGGCTAATAGGGATGAAGCAGTGATATTTTTGAAAAGTCTACTATGAAAAACCTCAACCATGCCCCTATATGTGGTGGAAAATTAGATTTTCTCATAAAAAGCGAAGAAAAGCAATTGTGATTGGATTTGTAAAGAATGCGAAAAAGGTGTGACACTATAAAAATACTTGACCGAATAAACGAGTAATAACTTCCAGTTTGTAGGAGGAGAGAAAACGGAATGGAATTATGGGAGCAGATTAAGAATAATACGGAACTTCATACTATGCTTATGCGAGAGTGTGACATTTGCTTTACAAGCAGCTTCAGGAAATCTGGTTTATGGAGAATAATGAAAACTATTCTATGCAAGCTAGGCAAGTTTGCACATGATGCAAGTGGCGGAGAATTTGTGTTGTTAGAGGATGAAAGTATTGGCTTTATCGGTAGTGAAGGAGAGGTGGGAAGAATTGCGGAAAGTCTTGCAGAGCTTGACCTTTTTAATTCACGCAGGAAATCTATTTGACTTTCAACTGTAAGAAGATTTATCAAAGGGAAAGCTTGCTGAGAGACTTTTGCGAAGGCTATATGGCCAAAAATTCGAGAAGATTATCATAAAGAACATAAGGACTGGGATAGGATTCGAGGGAAGTTAGCGGAAGAATCGTCACCTGTTTCATCCGGAGCATTTGCAGGATGTGGCAATGCAGTTTTATAAAGCAGCGATAAGAGAGCCTTCATTTTCCTGCAAATATATGGATGGTATGGAGGAATATACTTGCAGATTCCATACTTTCCGATACGGTAGGGATGTGGGTGAAAGAGTTGACCGGAATGACGAAAGAGGAGATGGAAAACAATCATGAGCATCTATAATTGGATACAGAAAGTGTTCTTTTGAGATTTACGAAGAATGGCACATGAAAGACCCGGCTTACGATAGAAATGGATTTCATATCAGCGGAATTGACAATGCACTCAAAAAGCGATGCATGACGGATATTATACTTATGCAGAGATAAGCCCGTCCTATGCCGTAAAAAGGTTGTACGTTGATGAAAGCGGTAGTTGGGGAAAAGCAAAGAGCTGGTCAATTTATATTTTGAAAATAGAGGATAAAAATATCTAATTTCGACTTAAGCTACAGCGATGCCGTAAAGATTATGAGGGCATTTGTGAAAAAGGAAGTTCTTCCCGATGAAAAGACTTATACGGAAGTGATAGGAAATGATGATGCAATTGTAAAATCCGCATTTGAAGACTTATCAAAGCTCCTGATGGCTGATCCTAAAACAGCGCAGCGTTTCCTGAAAAAGCACAAGCATGAAAGTATGGAAGATATGGATCATGCGTGGAAGAGCTTTTTCGCGTTAGAGCGGAAAGGAAAAGCATAGAACTGGATTGGAAAGCAAGGGAAGGATAGTTTTATTCCTGCTATGCGTAAATTAAGTGCCGGACCAAATCTCAATCTGGATGAAAAAAATGCTGAATGATGAAGAGGATATTCCAAGATGGGGAAAGGTTCTGAGTGCCGAGTGGGCAGAGTATGTTTTGTCCGCCATGGATATAGGAAGTGACAGCTATGCGATGATGGTTCTCAGCAAGGAAGACTTTGAAAAGGCAAGGGAGCTGACGAAAGTGTTCTTGCATAGAATCACAGTGATTGAAGAGATGTGAGAAGAGACATGAAAACAAAAAGTCTAAGAACAATCTGAGGTGTAAATAGATATGGAGACGTTAAACAGCATTATTCAAAAGATGGAAGCCGGAATGCAAGATAACGAGGATTTTGAAACCGTTATGATGGACTGCATGGAAGAAATTGAAGAAAACTATAATCAATTAGACTCGGTACAGCCATTGCTCCGGCTGATGGAAAGGCATCCTTGACAGATTTTGAAGTCCCGGACCAATCGTCCATTTTTGTGGAGAGATTTTATAAAAAAAGGATATGAAGAAGAACTCTTCTGTCCTCAAAAAGAATGCCTCACACTGCATACGGTTTGATGCTAAATCGCCTTATCAATGGAACAGATCAGGCGGAAGTCTATTTAGATATTCTGAAGGAATTTCTGAAAATGCATCATACGATAAGGAAATCAGAGAAGAGGCATTGCATTTCTTGTCGATTCACTAAAGCACAATAGTTCAAAGTTTACTTTTTATAATGCTTGATTTAAAATAATAAAATAAAACTTGAAATCTAAAGAATCTAAAGAATTTAAAAATTTAAGTAAGATAAATAGCGAAAGGAAGAAAATATGAACTTGGCAAAAATTTCAGCAAACGGTCAGATTACAGTGCCTGTAGAAGTGCGCCGCCAACTTGGATTAAAATCCGGTGATAAGCTTTTATTTCTTCAAAAGCAAAATGGAGAAATTATTGTTAGTAATGCCTCCGCTACTGCCATCCGAAAGGCGCAAGCTGCATTTCAGGGAGTTGCAGAAGAAATGGGTATAAATAGTGAGGAGGATATTCAAGAACTGGTAAATGAAGTGCGTTATGGAAGAAAGGTATAATGAATATTAAGCCAATTATTAAAGCGTTTTTATTGCCAACATTGCTTCATATAACAGCAGTTGCAGTACTGGTTGGAATTCTAAAAGAAAAAGGATATGGATTAGGCTACCATTCTTTTTTGGGGATGGTTTTTATTATCATTGGAGGTGTGTCGTCCGCCTTTTGGGGCGTATTTTATCAAATTAACACAATGGGAAAAATCCTTTGTGTATAATAAAGGATTTTTAAAAATAAAAGCAGCCATTTAAAAATCTATGCAATGGCAATTGTGTTTTTAGTTATAGATTTTTGTTCTGTGGCAATAAGTAAGGGATTCAAAAATTGAAAATGTATGGATTCCGATAGCTCTATTCTTTAAGGCCATTCTATTTGGCGGAATAGAAGAAATAGGATGGAGATATTCATTCCAGCCCTGTTTAGAGAAAAAGCTTTCCTATATCGTTGCGACGATGATGACCTTGTATGCTGGGGAGTATGGCATTTTTGTTCTTTTATTGATGGTAGCATTGTAATGGTTGATGTTCTTACTTTTCGTTGGGACTATTCACAAACTGTTTCATACTATCGGCATTATTTGCCTATTCAAATAGTTTATGGATATGTGTAATGACACATGCACTAATGAATACATTATCTCAAATTACTTTCCATGATAATGTAATTATAGGAATGCATCCAAAGTAATATGTATAGTTGCTGCTATTTTGTTAGTTCATGCGACAAAGAAGGTAAAAAGCAGCTTAATGAAAGCTGACAATGTTTCCACTGTTGGATGAGCAAAAGTTCAGCAATTTGATAGGAGAGACTATACCAGGGCAAGGATACGTGAAATCAACGCATTATTGTAAAAATACAGATTACATTGAAAGCGAGGTGAAGCGAGTGTTAATGAATTCGTCGGAGTACATCTCCATTGTTGAGAAGATCAAGAGTGAAATTACGAGTGCGCAGTATCGGGCAGCTGTTCATGTAAACGCAGATATGTTGCTCCTATATTATGACATCGGTTGTGTTATTAACGAGCACAAAACTTGGGGAAACAAATTTATTGATAACCTTGCGTCTGATATTCGTATGTGCGTTCCCGGAAAGCAAAGGTTACTCTGTTCGCAATCTAAAGTATATGGCAAAATTTGCCGAAACCTATCTCTGTTCAGAATTTGTGCAACAGGTTGTTGCACAAATTCCATGGGGACATAATGTGGTATTGCTGGATAAAGTTTCTGATGCAAAAGAACGAGAGTGGTATATCAAAAATCAGCAAAAATGGCTGGTCTCGCAATGTGCTGGTGCATCAAATCGAAAGCGGACTATATCAACGGCAGGTGCTGGTTGATAAGGTTTCTACTTGAAAGTCGCTTGCCGTCACCGCAAAGTGAGTTGGCAGTGCAGACCATGAAAGACCCGTATGTGTTCGACTTTATCCCATTCCGTGAGGAAATGTTGGAAAGAGATATTGAGCAGGCGCTTGTTCGCGATGTTACGAAGCTTCTGCTGGAACTTGGAACAGGATTTGCATTTTTAGGCAATCAGTACCATCTTAATGTCGGGGAGATGATTTTTACATTGACCTACTGTTTTATAATCTGAAACCTGCGGTGCTATGTAGTTATCGAGTTGAAGGCCGGAGATTTCAAACCGGAATATGCCGGCCAGCTGAACTTCTACCTGTCTGCAGTAGATGAAATCCTAAAGAAAGAGGAAGACAATCCGTCCATCGGCTTACTGCTCTGTAAAAGCAAGAATAATTTGGTTGCAGAATATTCCCTAAAAAGGACATTTCAAAGCCGATTGGTGTGAGTGAATATAAAGTCACCCGAAGCCTGCCGGATGCCCTGGAAGAGCAGCTGCCGTCGGTTGAAGATATTCAAAAGAGAATCAAGTAAATTAAGATTTGGAAACAAAAGAGTATTTTCTGAGATTATTATCCAGTTCCATCATGTGAAGAAGCTGGCTGGATGAACCGGAAGGCTGGTTGATTTGTGACATTTAGTGTATTGATGGTATTTACTATTCATGAGAATATCGTTTTACCCAGTGTTCAGTAGTAGAAAAAGCTTTTTATGTATCTGAGAGTTCTTGTGTTTTTACTTAACAATTTTATTTGCTGGATAAAATATATTTCATCAGTCATTAGAGTATTTTTGTAATCATACCATAAGGAGTTGCTATTATTGGATTATGGAGAAATAACATCACCTTTAATAATTATTAGTATTATATTCTTTTTATTACATTTTTGCTATAAAAACTATCTATCTCCAAATCTTTAGAATTCTGTGCTTAAGAATTGAAAGGAATGCACGAAAATGTCACATAAGGCATATAGTTCACATAACTATATTTGTGAGCCAAATAATATTGATGTTTATTTTGAGTATAATCATTCAGTGATTTTAACACTAGCGAGAAGACAAGACTTAATGGTTCAAGGTGTAAGGAATTATTAGTGATTACTGAGTGTGAATTGGAGGAATACCATGGAGTATCTGAAGTCAATAGGTATAGTAGAGAGGATAATTTAGTTATACAAGGAATTATTTCCTTTTTACTGGTTCTTCACTGACTGTTTATCATGCTCATAGTAGCGCCACTTCTGTTAAGCCAATAAAATACGAAAAACAAAAAGTTTCATTTAAAAGTTAATGGTATTGATTATTCAGAAGATTTAATAACAATGTTACATAAATTAAATCAAGAACCCGAATTAATTAGTACTTTGCTCGATAGGTGGAGAAAAGCACTTTATTTGAAGGAAGAAAGTTGCGATGCTGATTTGTATTATGATGAAGCGATAATTAGTTTTTCATATATTTGAGTTAATGGGAGTGTGTTGCTACTGAATTGAAAAGGTAAACTTGAAGCAAATATTGAAAGTATGTTATATCAACATTTTAACTTTTTATTACTTTTCAGGGACAAAGAGAAAGCAAATGGTTGAGCAGAATAAAAAGCGGTTAACAAACTTTTGATAGGTGATGCTCTTAATTTATCAATTAAAAGTTAAATATTTTCTGGAACAATATGAGCTGTTAGATGATAATGTCGATATAGATAATATGATTAAAGTGAGAAATGAAATAGCACATGGAAGGATTACATACAAAAAGAATTTTTGTGGCTGTTATCGCCTTTTTAATCTAGCAAAAACTTTTTACGAAAATATTGAAACTCTTGTATTTTTGTCAGCAGAAATGATTTCTCGATATATTGGAATAAGTTGTTGGGAAAAAGAATGGAATGAAATAAAAAATTTTTAAGTCCACCAAATCATGTAATAGCAAAGTTTTTAAACGGAAAAAAATAGCGATAGAAATTTTAACTATGACATGTTGATTTCAGGTAATAAATATAATATTACATGGAGGACGTTATTTACTTATTATGTAAATAAACCTCAAAAAATACAAGAGAATGTATGGAAAGCAGTGACAAAAGATGCATTTTTGAATACATTAATTAGCGAAGAAAATGGACCAGACCTTTAATATATCAATTATTTTTCTGACTCAGAAGATTCTGATATAAAACATAAAGCTATCGATAATATTGAAAGTATAATTTTAAATCATTGGTATGGTTGGTCGAACTTTAAAGATGCATATTCGTATTTGGAGTATTATTCAGTGAAAGCGATCTGGTACAAAGAATTTTTACTCAACAAAGAGTATCTTGAAATATAATAATGTAAACCCATAGTAGAGTAGTATCTTATACCAGATTATTCTCATTTTTAGGGCCAACAGCAATAGCGCATACAGCAGTAAACTCGTGGAGGACAAACATGAAAAAGTATATGGGAATCGCTTTAGCTTTCATTTTTGTTTTTGCATTAACAGCTTGCGGAGCTAAGAAGGAAATCAGCCTTCCGGAGACAAAGGACATCACGGAAATTGAAATCATGGAAAATCCTTCCGGAAAATACTGTAAAAATTACGGAACAGGATGAAATAGCTAAAAATCGTGAATGACATCAAAGAAAATACCAAAGATACAGGAGGGAAAAGTTATAATGATCAGCCTACAAACATTAAAAATTTTCTGACTGTTAGCTTTTATTATAACAATGTGGAAGGGAACCCGGAGGTCGTTTATCTATATGAAAATAGAAATAAGACCTATACTGAACAACCCTTATTCAGGGATTTGGAAGATCAAAAAGAAGTATTTAAAGAGTTTAGCGGTAAATTAAAGTAATAAAAGGACAATGTAAAAAGGATTTTGACACACTATAAGTGATGTAAAAAGCCATTTGTTGGACGACAGGGGCATTTTTCTACAATAAAAATGTTAGGGAGGTGCAGTAGCATGGAACATGATATTAGAAATAAAATCATTATCATACTTTTCTTATCTGTTGATTTGGGCACTTGCCATGATAGTGTTCTGGTTTTTACAAGTGGAAGTGATGCTATGGGCTACAGCTTGATGTTCCTTTGGATTATCCTTCCGGTAACAACATTTGTTGAGTCCGTGCTGATTGGGAAAAATGATTTTTGGGGAAAAGGAAATGGGGATGTACCCTTTTCTTTGGCCTAATGTATATGCTGGCTGAATATGGTACATTTAAAATGGCAAACAACATTGCCGCTAACAAGATCAATGCCCCGGACTGGGGAATGATTGTAGTTGGAGCGATAATCTCTGCAATCGGTATCTTGCTGGGGTCGTTATGGAAGAAGAAACACTAAAATTAAGAGGCAGTTTCTTGCAATATATACTTTTCCTTCAGGGGCGTCAATGTGGGCGGTAAGAATAAAGTTTCTATGAGGTACGTTAAAAGAAGCTTTTATTCCTTGCAGGCTTTGAAAATCCGAGTCCTATATCAATAGTGGCAATCTGTTTTTTTCAGTAGTGCGAAAGCCGTGAAGCTTGTATCTTAAAGATAAGAAAAAGTCTTAGAAACAAATTACAATTTTTCTATTCCTTTACTTTTACTTACCAAAGAAGAGTATCTGGAAGAACAAGCGGCATTACCGGATTGGTGGGAAGAGGAGTTGGCAAGAAGAGATGTTTTGTTTTATTCCTGTACTATGGATAAGTCTGATATTCTTCACTTTATAGAGAACGCTACATTTTACAATGAGAAAGTATATGTCGGGAAACAGGCAGTATTTTGGGGGAAAATGGATGAGGCGGAATATCTAAAAACCACCTACCATAAAAAACTCATGAAGCAGGATTTCTACAAGCAAATTACGATTCGAAACGGAAATACCTTTGATAAGATTGCAGAAATGTTGAGGAGTCGAGAGGAAAGAGATAGGAAAAAGCATTGAACTTTAGGGAACTTACGCTACCACTTAGTATCGAAAAGTTCCCAAAGAAAAGCTCTAAAAAGAAGTTGTGGAAGTAGTAAGAACAATGAAGTGAACAAAAACGAAGTGTTCAAAACATCACTAAAGAATGTATACTAGGTAGTATTATTCACGATAGTTCCTATGTTTTATTATCTTATTTTTAAATTGATTTAAGGAGGGAATTTTTGCGTTCGGAAAATCTTTTTCTTTGTTATTTATATGATTCACGCCTGCGCAAACCAGTTGGAGGAAGACGCCTGCACGGGTATATTTTTCGCTTTAAAACAGAGTGGCTGTCTTAATCATTACCTGATTCCGAATTATGATATTTTACATACACAGAGTACTGATTTTGTTGTGAAAGATATTGAAGAATATCTGGCTCAAAAGAGGTGATAGTATGATAGTATTTCACGGTTCAAATCAGCGTGTAGAAAATCCTGACGTAAAACATAGCCTTCGAAATTTGGATTTTGGTTTCGGATTTTATGTGACTACGGTAAAAGAACAGGCAGAGAAGTGGGCAAAACGTAGAGCCGACTTAATGACAGGAAGACTCGATTATTAATAGCTATGAGCTTAGTTTGGATAAAAACAGATTTTTGATGTGAAAGATTTCGGAGAGGATTTGGACTCTGGATTGATTTTTGTGCAATTGTCGTGAGGGGAAAAAGGATTATTTGCAATTTGACATTATCATCGGAAAAGTTGCAAATGATAAAAGTTTTTCGAGTGGTTGATATGTATCATCAAGGAATATGGGATAAAGAAAGAGCGATAAAGGAAATTCGTGTTTATCCCAATTATGACCATGAATTGCTTTTATTTCTCAAAGGTCAATTGATAAACTTTTAGAATTTGTTTTTAGCAGAGGAGTTAACACCATGACAGAGGAAGCTTTAGAGCAGTTTTATCAAGAAAGTCTTGAAGAAAGATTGATACAGAATATTGCAAAAGAGTTGCATTTATCTTTAGAAGAGGCGATGGACTGTTATTATAAGAGTAGGCTGGCAGGCATGATTCAGGAGGGAAAGGAAGGAGTGCAGTATCTGGATTACAGGGCTTTAACTGCTCTTTTTATGGAAATGGAGAAGGCATAAAATTTATTTACAGTCCAAAAACAAGCTACTTACAGGCGGTAATTCTGCCTTTTATTCTTCAAAGCTTCCGACCATATACTTGCGTCCCCAGTCCCGCATGGAATGGATAATGTCTGTAAGTGGTTTTTCCTCAAATATCTTAAAACAAAACAAGACTTTTGATACGGCGACTAATCTAAAATGAGACTCTTAGATTAGTCGCTTTACTTTTTACTATGCTGGCGACTATAATAAAGTCATACTTTATATTAGTCGGAGGATAGGCATGGCATATATTCCAAGAGCTATTTTCGGATATTTTAAAAAGCAGAGTAAAAACAGCAAATGTACATTGATTGTAGGGGCAAGACAGGTGGGAAAAATCCACACTGGTAAAGCGGAATTTCCCTGAATTTAACCGAAGCAATTTTGATGATCACTTTAACCAGAGTGCAGGCCAAAGAGGAGCCTAAGCTTTTTCTTTTTGAACAATCCCTGTCCCTTTGTTTATTGATGAAGTACAGAAGGAGTCCTCTATTTTGGAAGAGATTAAATTGAAGGTGGATGATTCTGATGAAAGGGGACAATTTATTCTATCCGGTTCTCAAAAAGCTGAATTAATGAAAGGGGTAAGCGAATCTTTTGGCAGGGAAGAGTATCGGTCTATGAGTTATCCGGCTTATCCTTGCGGGAGCTTCATCAAATCCGTTTCAACCGTCCCTTTGTTCCCAAAGAGGACTATATCAAAGAGCGAGAGAAGGAATTGAAAGACTATGACAATATTTGGGAAATCATTCATCGAGGTTCTATATCCGGGAGCTTTATGATATAGAGAGGGACTGGCAGGAATTTTTATTCTCTCCTATGTTGCCACTTATTTGGAAAGAGATATTCATGAACTGATTGCTGCGGATAGTATTACATTTACAAAATTCCTGACGGCGGTTGCGGCAAGAACAGGGAGATGCTGAATTATAAAAACATTGCTGGGAGATGTTGGCGTAAGTGAACCGACCATAAAAACTGATTTCTATTCTGGAAAGAACGGGAATCGTCTTTTCTTTTACAGGCTTACAGTGCGGGGGCTTTAAACAGGGCAATCAAAACCCCGAAGATCTATTTTCGGGATACGGGTCTTGCTATGTTATTTGACCAGATGGTTAACGGCGGATGCTTTGAAAAATTCAGCAGTTGCCGGAAATATCTTTTGAAACCTTTGTGGTGTCGGAGATTTTAAAAATCTTATTCCAATGCAGGAAAAGACTACCGCTTTAATATCTTCTACTATAGAGGAAAGGATAAGAATACCTTCGGTGAAAATGAAATCGACTTAATCATTGAAGAGGATGGAATCTTGTATCCGGTGGAAATAAAAATGTCGGGCAATCCTAAGGCTTCCATGGGAGCTACAAATCAAGTACTGGATAAGATTCCCGGATAAAAAGAGGCATGGAATCATTCTATGTCTTATTGATAAAAAGACCTATCTTAGAGAAAATTTATTGGCATTACCGCTTGAGTATATCTAGTGGAGAGATTATCACAAGTGCTCTCTGCTTTTAGGGAACTTTTTACGAATAGGAAATACATAAAAGTTCCCTAAAGTAGACACCGGAAGAGTAAGTTTAGTGAAATTCCCTCTACGCCGTAATCGATTGTTCGGCGTTCCACATGGCAGTATATTTACCGCCCAATGCCAAAAGTTTTTCATGGGTTCCGGACTCCACTACTTTTCCACCGGACAGCACGAGGATTTGATCCGCGTTTTTTATAATAGACAATGTGTGCGCAATCATCACAACGGTCTTGTTTTTCTTGCAGAAGACTTACAATGGCCTGTTTTACAGCGAATTCATTTCTCAATGTCCGCAAGAGGCGGTTGCCTCATCAAGAAGCAGAATCGGGCTGTTTTTTCAAAATGGCCCGGGCAATAGAAAGCCGCTGCCGTTCACCGCCGGAAAGCAGGTTTCCATTTTCCCCGACGGGAGTATCATAGCCCTTTTCCATTTTGCGGATAAACGGGTCACAGTTCGCTTTTTGGCAGGCGGTTTCAATTTCTTCATCGGTGGCGGAAGGTTTTGCGTGGCGTATATTTTCCCGAACTGTATCATTAAACAGGAAGGTGTCCTGATCCACCATGGAGATTCTATCCAGCACATCTTCCGCATTGACATTTCGGATAGATTGTCCTCCGATGGTAATTTCTCCGCTATCCGGATCATAATACTTTGCAATCAGATTCAGAATTGTTGATTTGCCTGATCCGGAGTCTCCCACGATTGCGGTTAGCTTTGCATCCGGGATGGCGAAGTTCATTTCTTTTCAGAACAACTTCCCCCTGTACATAAGAAAAGGATACATCGTGAAAGGAGATGTCGTGCTCTTTTGGGAGAAAAACAGCTTGGCTTTTTTGCTTCTTCCTTTCCGCCAACACGTTTTGAATGTTTGTCTTAGAGAGCAGGAGATTCCTGTAACTGAACAGATCGACCGAAATCGCAGCGGTCAGACGAGCGAAAACCATTGGCATCATGCAGAGAAACAGGAAAGTGATTGCGGAAATGTCTCCGGACTGCCATGGGAGGAATCCAATCCACATCACAAGCGGAACGAGTCAGCCAATGGACAATGTTAAAAGCGAAATTAACAGGTATTCCGTGTGCCTCATATTGATAACTGACGGTGCTGAATTTACGCAGGACATCTGTTGTATTTCTGTTTTTAACACCGCCCATTCCATAAGAACGGAAAGTCCGGATTCCGTCAATGTACTCAACGATTTGTCCTACGGCTTCCGCTGTAACGGAATTCTTCTCCTTGCCGTACTTTTTCCACAATTCGAAAACGACAGCAACATTTCCGGAATGAGGGAGTAGAAGAGAAAACAGCAGGAGGATTGCGGCAGGAAAATAGAGAACACAGATCAAAAGCAAGTACGATTACGGACAGAACTCCGTTTTTTTCACAAGGGAGGCAAGTTTGTGCGTCAGAATCTGCTCATAACTGTTTACATCTGCCGTCATGATATTGATATATTGTCCTTCCTGTTTCTCCGTAAAAGAGGATAGCGGAACCTCCTGAGCTTATCGCCAAGGCCGAGACGGATATTTTTAGAAACCTCAGCGCCACCTGATTTGGCTCTGTGTATAGCCGTGCTGTAAATGGCAAGCCGTATCAGGAAGATTACGCCGACGAGGACAGGATATACGGGTGATGCTCCTTATATCAGCGGACCCGTCGTACAGCATTTTCAGCACTGCGTAAAGGACAATGTAGTTACTTCCGGACAGCAGTCCTTCCAAAACAGTCAATAGCAGACCGAGGTAAAACCAGGGGATTCTTATGGAAAAGATCTTTGTCTCTCATCTTACGTCTCCTCCTTTCCCATAACGGATATTTCTTGCAGCTTCATAGCTTTCCCAACTTTTCCGATAGGTTCTGTTCCGTGAAAGCAATTCATCATGGGTTCCTATATCGGAAAATCATGTGATTTTTCTACTACCAGAACCCTGTCACACATACCGACCACACTAAGCCGATGGGCAATGATGATGACGGTTTTTTTCCTTTTGCAGAGGTTCTTAATCGCCTTGTCAATCTCCATCTGATTTTTCCGGATCGGCGGCACTTGTCGCTTCATCCAGGATGAGAATGGGCGCATTTTTAAAAATGGCTCCTAGCGATGGCGATTCGTTGTTTTTCTCCACCCGAAAAGCGGGAACCATAACTTCCGACCTTTGTATCATATCCATCCGGAAGGGACATAATGAAATCGTCAATCTGCGCTTTTTTGCAGCTTCCCTGCACTGCCGTAAGAGATGCGTGCCTCCCCATACGGATATTGTCAAAGACAGAGTCACGGGTCAGAAAAAGTCTTCTGAAAGACAAGAGAGATATTCTGAAGAAGCTTTTTTCATAGCGAATGCTTTTGACATTTTTCCCTCCAATCAAAACCTCTCCTCGTCCACGTCATGGAAACGGGCAATCAGTGCGGCAACCGTGCTTTTTCCCTGCCCCGGATGCTCCCACAACGGCAATCTTTCTCGCCATCCCGGATGCTTAGGTTGGCATTTTCCAGCACATTTATTTTTCCCCGTCATAGGAAAAACGCACGCCTTTTTAACCTGGATATCATGGCTTTTCGGGAAAGCGTCGTCCCTTCAAAGGTAGGAAGCGCCAGTATTTCTTTTACTTTGTTTATGCCGCTAAATGCCTGTGCAAAATTCCCGGAAAGCTGTTGAAGCGGAAGCAGTTCCGTTAAATACAAGGATCCGATGTAGGAAAAGAGGAGAAATACACTTGCCGGGATAGAACCGTGCAGGAAAAGTCTCCCGCCAAGAGGAACAAGGAGTAAAAAGTCCGGACTCCAGAAGCAGGATAAACACGGCATATAGGGGAGCGGTCTTTTTCGCGATTTTATTCCATGCTCTGTTTTCGTCGAGAATGGCTTCTCTGAATTTTTTAAAGGATTTGCTGCCCATCCGGTATGCTTTAATGAGACGCATACCGCGGACATATTCGACCATGACGGAATTGAAGTCGGCGAGAGAGGCGTTGGTCTCCGGTAATAGGGCAGACATTTTTTGAAACACCGCCATCATTACCGGGATATCCAAAAAGAGAGGAATCAGGGAAATCAGTGCCAGCGGGATATTCACGGTCATGAGGTACATAAAAATCACGACAGGACCGGTGAGATAGCTGACAAGCTCCGGAATGTTATGGGCAAGACATAACTCTAACTTCTCAATGTTCTCATTCAAGACCGTTTTGATTTCGCCTGTGCTCCGTTCGCTAACGTATCCGAGCGGCACTTTCGCGAGCTGTTTCTATAATCATGCAGCGCACGCGAAACAGCGCATTGTACGCCCCTTTGTGCGAGAGCACGCCGGACAGCCCCAAGAGAATCATGCGGAAAAACAGTCGTGACACTTTACGAGAACGATACAGTCCGTCAATCCTTTTCCTTGTCAGTGTTCCGAGGAGGACGGTGTCCATCAGGTGATAAATACCGACATACGGTCCGATTACAAACAGTCCGCTCAAGAAAGCACAGAAAACGGAGGCAAATAAGTACCATTTGTCGCTTCCTGCCCATGTAAGAAGTACTTTACCGACTTTTTCCCGGTTCTTATGCAGCAATTCTCCCTTTAACCGATACATATTGAAATGAAAGAGACGCTGTGGTAATACATTGTTAGATGTCGCTAATCGCAAAAACAGTATAAAAAATCAGGAGAAGCGAAACAATACAGTCGAGCGTTGTTTGCCTGAACTGTACGAAATGATGTCCGATATGTATGATTTTGAGGGGATTCTATGGAAGTCAACGAATTTTACAGAGAATGGCTTACCCGCAGCGGTTTTGTTGAATGTGAATCTACACAGAACTTTAGCCCTGCCGGAAAATTGTATCTCGCGCCAAAGGAGCTGGCTTGTGGATATTACTGGGTCTACGGAGAAAAGGATTTGTTTGATATTAAAATCCATGATTTCTATTTTTTTGAGGATCACTTTATCTCTCTTACTACGCCGGAGTGTTTAAGCATTACTTACTATGATTCCGTGTCCGGGGAGGAGTTGACCCCTTACCGCCGTTTAACTGCGGGATGTGTCAAAACCTTTCACGGAGGGCATGCGATTTATCAATCCATTATGCACAAGAATATTCCGATTCGTTCCGTGGGAATTGAAGTTTTTCCCGCATATTATGAAAAATATCTGAGAGAAAGCTATCCGGATGACTACCTTCCTCCCAATGAGGCGTTCCGTCGCATCGGGCAGACGCTCGACTTCCCGGAGATGTCCCGACTTTTACGTCAAGTTTGGGAGTATAATGGAGAAGGCATACCGGCAAAGTTATTCTATGAAGCCAAGGTCGCTGAAGCGGTTTCGCTTGTTTATGAACACGGGAAAGCATAGTCAGAATACTTTATCTGCAAAAAAATATCCAAGCAGGACAGGGATGCCTTAAGTAATGTTACCTCCTATATCCATGACCATTTTTAACTCGGCGCTTCCGCTGGATACGCTTGCGCGAATTGCCTGTATGGGTACAACAAAGTTGAAGACCCTCTTTTAAGCATGTCTATCAACGCACCATTTCGGAGTACATCCAAGAGCGACGTATGAGTCATGCTGAAATGCTTTGAGCTCCACAGACCTTACAGTGGACCAGGTAGCTTCAGCTGTCAGGGTATTCCAATGCCGGAAGATTTGCGGCAAACTTTAAAAACAATACAGGACTCTTTCCGTCGGAATATCGTAAAATGGCATGTAGGAAAATAAGGCAGAATATTTTCCATTTATACATTTTTTTGCTATTCTAAAGCTTGCAAAACGTTATTTTTTACAGATTAGTGAAACAGCTTAAACAGATTAGTGAAACAGCTAAACGAGGAGATATAAGAAAAATCAGTAAAAGCATGAAAAATATGTATCACTCTCGGCATCTTATTCGGGCTTATTCTTCTTTTTATTAAGCTACGGTTTCAACTTAGTGAAGAAGAAACCATGCGCATTTACATTCTCGTCGGTAGCGGTGCTACTCATCAGCGTTATCATAAACCTGTCCTATAATTTATTTTTATGGAAGGAAAATGAACGCCCTAATGCCCTTACCGGTGAAGCAAAAGTATGATGAATATTTGGACAAGATAACAGCGATTAGAGACAAGGTAAAATCCAAGCATCTTAGGGCTATTGTGGAGCTGAATCGTACTGCGGCGTTAACAGGGAAAAAGAATATGCTACAGCGGTGAAATGCTAAAGGAATTGGAGCCGAGGGTAAAGAAAAATGCCTTCTGTAGAGATGGTGAGAAGGTTGAATCTATGCCTGAACTATTTTTTTATTTAAAGGACTACGAGGAAGCGGAGACTTTTATAAAGACAGTGAAGTTCTATTTGAAAAATACAAAGAAAATGCGTTCTATAAAAAGAACTTTACCCTTCTGGATTTGTTTATGGATTTATGCTGCTATGGGAAAAAGAGGGAGTGGCAGAGAGGATTCAGGAAGCAAGAAAGATGTATCCGGAAAAAGCAATTGCAAGAAGATTTTGAGTATCTGGAGGGACTCTTGGAAGAAGGAAAGGAAAATCTGCAGGAAGACACCAAAAGTGATGTATAGGGTAGGGGAAAAGGAGGTGAAAAAGCAGTATGATACAGTTTATACAAGAGGAAATTTTGAGAATGGACTGGCTAAGCCGACTGTTTCGGGATGCTTTGGAACACATGGGGATTGCTACGGATAGTCGCATCGGGGGCAGTCTCCATTTCTTTCTCTATGATTGTGTGAAAATCACAGCTTACCTTTGCATCTTGATATTTGCCATTTCCTATGTGCAGAGCTTCTTTCCGCCGGAAAGGACAAAGCGGATTATGGGGCGATTTCACGGCATCTATGCCAATGTCATAGCGGCTCTTTTGGGAACGATTACTCCTTTTTGTTCTTGTTCCTCCATTCCGATTTTTATGGGATTTACGGCAGCCGGCATTCCTCTTGGAGTCTCCTTTTCCTTTTTGATTTCCTCTCCCATGGTGGATTTAGGAAGCCTTGTGCTACTCACCGGTATTTTTCGGTCTAAGGATTGCCTCTGTCTATGTGATATTGGGACTCTTGCTGGCGGTTCTAGGTGGCTTAGTGATAGAGCATTTGTCCCTGAAAATGAGATAGAACCCATTCTTCGGCAGCTGCAACCCGTGGAGCAGGCGCTCCCTACATTGTCCCGGAAAGAGCGTCTTTCTTATGCTGCCGAGCAGGTGAAAACGACCTTTCGAAAGGTTTTCCCCTATATCCTTTTTAGGGTAGGTATCGGCTCTTTGATTCACAACTGGATTCCGGAGAACCGGATTATTTCTTTACTTGGAAAAAGGAAATCCTGCCGGCGTGATTCTTGCAAGCTTGGTGGAATCCCAATGTATGCGGATATTTTTGGAACGATACCGATTGCGGAATCCTTCTTTTAAAGGGGCAGAGCTGGGAACGGTGCTGGCCTTTATGATGGGGGTTACCACTCTTTTCTCTTCCCCCTATGATTATGCTTAGGAAAGTCATTAAGCCGAAGCTCTTGGGGACTTTTATAGGAATATGCATCCTCGGCATTATCCTGATCGGATATATTTTTAATGCCTTACAGGCGGTGCTTCTGTTATGATTTTACAAGGTAGGAGATAATTTATGGAAAAAGAAAAAAATTATATGTTTTAACAGGCTTTTTGGGAGCCGGAAAACCAGTCTTTTGCTACATATACTGGAAGAATTTTTTCCGATAAAAAGCTTTGCGGTGATTCAAAATGAATTCGGAAAAATCGGGATTGACGGAAGTATTCTGGAAAAGAAGGAACTGACCATCAAAGAAATCAACAGAGGATCCATTTTTGCTCCTGCCTGCAACTTTCCTTTGTGGAGGCTCTGGCAGAGATGAGCAAGGAGATATGGAATACCTTTTTGTGGAAAGCTCAGGGCTGCTGATCCTTCGAATATTCGGGACATTTTAAAGAGCGTAGAAGTTCTGGCCGGGGACGTTCTATGATTTCAGGGCGTAATCTGCCTGATTGACGGCGTACATTTTCCAAAAGCAGGTTAAGGATACAGAAACGGTAGACAGGCAATTAAAGCTATCGTGATGTAGCCATCGTGAACAAGATGGATTTGATTTGAGGAACAATATAAGAAAGTACTTTCTTTGATTCGGGGAAGTGAATCCCTCATTGCCTGATTTTTACATTGCAAAATGGAAGAGCAGATCTTAACTTTTATTCGAGAGGGCTTTTAAAAAGGGAAGCTGGGTAGATTCGGAAGAAAGCTTAACATACGGTGGACAACAAGCCGAAAACCATTTCTCTGGTATGTACTGGAAAAATGTTTCCAAAGAGCGTTTTCATCAATTTTTGCAGGAGGTTTTACCGACTGTTACCGAATTAAGGGATTTTTCCTTCTCGACAATTGCTGGATGCAGGTGGATGGTGGAAGAACTAATCGACTATAAGTCATGTCCAACAAAGGATATTTCCGAACTGGTATTTTTGTCAAAAAGTTGGGCTGAAGGTGATTCGGAGCATTGATGAGGCTTTGGAAAAACTATATGGACTCTCCCTATGAAGTTAAAAATTAAGGAGTAAAAAGTAAAATAGGAAGGAAATATAGAAAAGAGATACAAAGAATATAAACAAAGAATAAGTACAAAGAATTAATGCAAAGAAGTTCTTGTCAAAGCATAGAAGTTTGAAAGGAAAAAGGAACAGTAATATAGTGAGGGAGGGAAAATGGAAATCAAAGTAATCGGTGCAGGCTGTAAAGAATGTGATACGCTGTATCAAAATGTAAAAGAGGCGGTAAAAGAGCTGGGGAAGGATGCTAAAATCGAAAAAGTAGAGGAGTTAATCGAGATTGTAAAGCTTGGAGTACTCAGTGCTCCTTCCTTGATGATTGATGGAAAACTGGTCGTAAGCGGACGGGTTCCCGGAGTCGGAGAATTGAAAAAACTTTTGTCTTAAATAAAGGGGAAGCATGATGCAAAAGGTAAAAACAGTGGCAATCGTGAGTCTTTCCAGCGGCGTTCTGGGAGAAGATTTTGTGCAGCATGAAGTAAAAATAGGCTTGGAACGTCTACGTCGTTTTGGGTTGGAAGTGAAATTCATGGAAAATGCTTTAAAAGGTTTAGACTATCTAAAAGAGCATCCGGAGAAGAGGGCAGAGGATCTCTTACAGGCTTTTTCCGACGATTCAATAGATATGATTTTATGTGCCATAGGGGGAGAGGATACTTATCGCCTACTTCCCTATCTTTTTGAAGAGGGACAATTGGAAAAGTTGTAAAACAAAAGATTTTCCTTGGCTTTTTCCTGATACCACGATGAATCACTTGATGCTCATAAATTGGGAATCAGAGCTTTTTACGGACAGGCTTTTCTTCCGGATATTTGTGAGTTGGAAGAGGAAATGCTGCCCTATAGCGAAAAAAATATTTTTGGAATTACTTCAAAGCGGAAGTATTCTGTCTCTTGAGCCGAGTCCGATTTGGTATGAGGAGCGGACAGATTTTTGGACCGAAAGCAATAGGAACAAAGCGGATTAGCCATGAGAATGAAGGCTTTTTACTCTTACAGGGTAGTCCTGTTTTTTTCAAGGAGAAATCTTAGGAGGCTGTATAGATACCCTCTATGATATCTTTGACACAACGAGGCACGAGGACTCTGTCAGCTTTATGCAAAAAGTATGCACTATTTCCGGATTTGAAGACTGAAAGGGAAAAATTTCTGCTGGAAAGCAGCGAGAATCAGCCCAATCCGGAGAAGTATCGGACAATGCTCAAAGCCTTAAAGCAAAGCGGTATTTTTCGAAGTCCTTAGCGGTGTGCTTGTGGGGAAGCCTATGGATGAGCGTTATGCCAAGGAGTATCAGGAAATTCTTCCGGAAGTGATTGGAAATCCCACTCTTCCCTATTGTATTCAATCTGAATGGGACATGCCACCCCAGAGCGATTATTCCTTTGGCATTATGGCGAAGGTGGATGTTTTATACAAAGCATCAGCTTTTACGGAAGCGTAAGGTTGATGCTTAACTAAAAAGACACATATTTTTCACAACCAAATTAGCACTCAATACTTGATAGTGCTAACAACTTGAGTATAATCATAATCAAGCAGAGGAACAGAGAAGACCGCAAAGGACTTTAAAGGTTCTACGATGATGAAGATTCTTCCCTTGCTGAAAAAATGACAAGAGATTAGAAGTCAAAAGAAGAGTATAAGGAGGAAAAAAAGATATGTTAGCACCTCAGCATTTTTTGGAGAGAATTTATTTGATGATTGGTTTGATTTTTCCGGGCTTTAGAGGTCTTGGCAGAGTAGAGAATAAGCTTTACGGAGACCGGGCAGGAAGACTGATGAAGACGGATGTTCATGAAAAGGACGGACAGTACGATATGGATATCGACCTTCCGGGCTTTAAGAAAGAGGATATCAAGGTGGAGCTGCATGACGGTTATCTTCAGGTCAGTGCAGTAAAGGGCTTAAATGAAGAAGAAAAGGATGAGAAAGGAAAACTCATTCGTCAGGAACGTTACTCCGGCTCTATGCAGAGAAGCTTTATGTTGGAGAGAGCATTAAGCAGGAAGATGTAAAAGCAAAGTTTGAACAGGGCGTTTTGAAGCTTTCCTTCCCGAAGGAAGGGGAGAAGAAGCTTCCGGAAAAGCAGCCGATTATGATTGAAGGATAAGGCTGCCTTGTTGCGGAATTTAAGGCTCAGGAAATGTAAAGAAAGAAGATAGAATTTAATAGATTCTATTTGGAGAAGGCCAGGAAAGAAAGGTATTTCCCGAGCCTTTTTTCTCAGTGCGTATCACTTACGGACTATGCAGTATTTCAATTAGAAAAATTGAAAACTATCCATATAATTAAATTCTTTTATCCAATGAAAATGTGTCATAGAGGAATTTTTGGTATATCACATGTTAATATATTAACAATCTTTAAAAAGATGGTTTTTATAAAATGACATGTTTTTTTGATAAATAGGATTTTCTATTAAATTCTTTAGGGAGGCGTTAATATAAAAAGGGAAAAGGAAGAGAGGAAAAAGCAGAACAGAAAAAAATAGATTGTTAAAATATTGACATATAAATAATAGAGGAGTAGCATGGGGACGTAAAAAGTTGAAAGGTCTATTTTAAGGAGGCTTAAGATGAGATTTACATTACCAAGAGACATTTATCACGGAGAGAATGCATTAGAGGCACTGAAGACTTTTAAAGGAAAGAAGGCTTTTGTCTGCGTTGGCGGCGGATCGATGAAGCGTTTTCGGCTTTTTGGACAGAGTAGTACAGTACTTACAGGAAGCCGGTATGGAAGTAAAGCTTTTTGAAGGGATTGAGTCCGATCCTTCTGTAGATACCGTAATGAAGGGCGCGAAGGAGATGCAGGACTTCGGACCGGATTGGATTGTTGCCATCGGTGGAGGTTCTCCTATTGATGCGGCTAAGGCAATGTGGATTAAGTACGAGTATCCGGATTGCACCTTTGAAGATATGTAAAGTCTTCGGCATCCCGACACTGAGAAACAAGGCAAAGTTCTGCGCGATTTCTCTACTTCCGGAACCGCTACCGAAGTAACCGCATTTTTCCATTATTACAGACTATAAGAAGGGTATTAAGTATCCGATTGCCGATTTTGAGATTACCCGGATGTCGCTATCGTTGATCCGGCTTGGCACAGACCATGCCGAAGAAGCTTGTTGCCCATACCGGAATGGATGCTTTTAACCCATGCGATTGAAGCTTTGCGTTTCACCGCAAATTGCGACTACATCGGATCCTTTGACGCTGCACGCGATTGAGATGATTCGGGATGATCTGGTAGATTCCTATAATGAGGATAAGAAGGCCAGAAATGAGATGCACAACGCACAGTGCCTTGCCGGAATGGCATTTTCCAATGCTTTACTGGGAATCGTGCATTCCATGGCACACAAGACCGGTGCCGTATTCGGAGACTTAGGCGCTCACATTATTCACGGTGCGGCAAATGCCATGTATCTTCCGAAGGTTATCGCATTCAATGCGAAGGATGAGACGGCAAAGAAGCGTTATGCCAAGATTGCCGATGTAATCGGTCTTTCCGGACATACGGATGACGAAAAGGTAAAGGTATTGATTACTTACGTAAGAGGCTTAAACGACAAGCTGAATATTCCGCATTGCATTAAGAACTATGGTGCGGATTCCTATCCGACAGAGCAGGGCTTCGTTCCGGAGCAGGTTTTCTTAGAGAGACTGCATGACATTGCGGTAAATGTGCTGCCGATGCCTGCACAGGCTCCAACCCCCGTCAGCCGAGCGTAGAGGAAATGGAAAAGCTCTTAAAGTGCTGCATATGACACGGAAGTGGATTTCTAAACAAGAAAGCGAATTCTATTTTTGTATTTATAAGTTAGTGATTAAAAGCAAGCTCCTCGAATGTTTTTAGTGGGGAGCTTGCTTTTTATCTTAATATTCCTATAATTTTTGTAAAAATTTATATTTTAAGTATAAAGAAAAAGGAGAGCTTATGGGAGAATCTTATTTTGACGTACGGTTTATTACAGTTAATCGGATGGAAGCTTTTGGGGCTTTTAATCATTTTGTGTACCTTTTGGTATTTGTACTCCTTTGGGCAATATGCATGATTTATAATCTGGGAAATCTCATACTGTGATTAACGGACATCGTCTTTGTTTTTACCGGTACAGCGACCGGCTTTATTCCTGCAGTGGATTAAATGGTTTTTTTCCTCTGCATCATCACTTCGGTATATACGGCTTTTTGGGTAGGAATTGCTTTTAAAAATGGCAGGTAGCACATACCGAGTTTGCAAAATTAAAATTTCTGCAGAATACAATTTTGTGTAGGAGTAAGAGCCTTTTTGAAGTTCCCGGGCTCTTATTTTTGACTATGGAAATATAATAAAAAATCATAGATTGTAAATGGCGCTGTATTTGATACAATAGGTCTATTGCTCGCCATCGGCAGTAAAAACAGAGAAGGGGGTTTTTATGAGTTGGAAAAACGCTGATTGATTTAAGGGAATTACCAAATCTTTTGATGGAGAGCTGATTTTGGATGATCTGAATCTTTCCATTAGAGAGAACAGTTTCGTAACTTTTGCTCGGGCCTTCGGTTGTGGCAAGACGACACACTTCTGTATTATCGGAGGCTTTGTGCATCCGGATAAAGGACAGGTATTTTTGAGGGAAGGATATCACCAATTTGCCGGCAAAACAAACGGCAGTTAAATACGGTATTTCAAAAATATGCTCTATTTCCTCACATGAATATTGCAGAAAATATTGCCTTTGGACTGAGGATACGCAATAAGTCGGAGGCTTTATATTCGGATAAGATTCAATATGCCTTGAAGCTTGTGAACTTACAAGGCTATGAGAAGCGTTCCGTGACTTTCGCTTTCCGGCGGACAGCAGCAAAGAATCGCGATAGCCAGAGCGATCGTGAATGAGCCCAGAGTCCTACTTTTGGACGAACCCTTGGGGCTTTGGACTTAAAGCTTCGGCAGGAGATGCAATACGAACTGATTCGCTTAAAAAATGAATTGGGAATTACCTTTATCTATGTTACCCATGATCAGGAAGAGCGCACTGACCATGTCCGATTATGTGGTGGTAATGAATCAGGTTATATCCAGCAGGCGGCTCCCCGAGCAGATTTATAATGAGCCGGAAAAATGCCTTTGTGGCGGATTTTATCGGCGATTCCAATATCGTACCGGGCATTATGTTAGAAGATAGACTGGTACAAATTTTTGGTGCAAACTTCCCTTGTATTGATGAGGGCTTTGGCCGAAACAAACCTGTCGATGTGGTTATCCGACCGGAGGACGTGGAAATTTTGGAAGACGGAGATGATCGCAATTCTTAAAGGAACAATGACGCACATCATTTTCAAGGGAGAAATCTATGAGATGGAATGCACCACCGAGGATGGCTTCGAGTGGTTGGTGCACTCCACGGAGATGCATGAGCCGGGAAAGAAGGTGGGACTCTATGTCAGACCTTCCAATATTCAGATTATGAATAAGCCCGGAGTCTGAGGGACGAGGAGGCTATCGGCGTTGAAGAATAAAGAGAATACCTTACTGGCCACACCCTACTTAGTTTGATGTGTGTGGCTTTATTGTCATTCCGCTGGCACTCGTGATTTACTATGCCTTTTGACGACGAAGGCGGTGCCTTTTACGCTGGAAAATGTAGCGCAGATTCTTCTGTGGGAAAATTATAAGCCTTTGGTTTTTGGCACTGCTTTTTCTTTAGCAAGTACGGTGCCTGCTTTTGTTTTTGCTCTTCCGCTTGCCTTGATTCTTTCGAAACATCGGAAAAGGCCTTTGTGGCGTTTATTTTTATTCTTCCCATGTGGATGAATTCGTTGCTTCGCATTCTGCGTGGCAGACCCTCTTGGAGCGAAAAAGGGGTGCTGAACGAGATTTTTGCTTTCTTTGCATTTACCAAGACAGAACCCTCATCAATACTCCCCTATGCCATTATTCTCGGCATGGTTTATGACTTCCTGCCCTTTTATGATTTTTACCGATTTACAACACGCTAAGTAAAATTGATGACAACACTATTGATGCGGCTTCACGACCTCGGGGCGAGCTTCACAACCCTTTGGAAGGTGATATTACCGCTTTCCGTTCCCGGGCATTGTCTCAGGGTGACCATGGTTTTTGTTCCGGCACTCACTACCTTTGCCATTTCTGAATATCCTTGAGGTGGAAAGATATATCTGATCGGAAATGTTATCGAGCAGGAGTTTACGACAAATTCCAATTGGAATGTGGGCTCCGGCCTTTCCATGATTCTGATGCTCTTTATCATTCTTTCCATGGCGGTCCTTTCCCGCTATGACAACGGAGAGGGGGCGATGTTCTAATGGAAAGAGGGAAAAAAATATTTGGAAAAACGGTTATTTAGGCTTGGTGGTGCTCTTTCTCTATGCACCTATATTCATGCTGACCGCGCTTTCCTTTAATGCGGGACGAAGCAGAGCTCATTTTTCCGGCTTCAGTCTTCAGTGGTATGCGGAGATGTTTCAGGACGAGGCAATTTTGCAGGCCTTAAAGAATACATTGATCATTGCATTTTTGTCGGCCTTTATCGCGACTGTACTGGGTACCATGGCGGCGATTGCGATTCGGAAAATGAAGAAGCTGCCGAGAAATCTGATTATCGGGGTGACGAATGTCCCGATGCTGAATGCCGACATTGTGACCGGTATTTCTTTTGATGCTGATGTTTACTGCCTTCCGTTTTAGCTTGGGCTTTTAACACCATACTCATTTCCCATATTACCTTTAACCTGCCTTATGTTCTTCTTTCCGTAGCCTCGAAGATTCGGCAGAGCTCACAGGTAAGCTATGAGGCGGCACTTGACCTTGGGGGCGACTCCGTTTTACGCCTTCTTTAAGGTAGTGCTTCCGGATATCATGCCGGGGGTTTTATCAGGATTTTTACTGGCCTTTACCATGAGCCCTCGATGACTTTATTATCACGCACTTTACCAGAGGCGCGGGCATCGATACCATTTCCACCTTTGTGTATTCCGAGGCGAAAGGGAATCAAGCCGACGATGTATGCCCTTTCTACCCTCATTTTGTGACGGTTTTTTGTAGTTTTACTTTGTGCGAATTTCGCGCCGGGATTTTTGAGCGGAAGAAGAGAAGACTGCGTAAAGCGGATATTTGCTGAATCACCTTCGCACATCTCTTCAAAGGTGTTTTAAAGCACTCTTTTATCGAGCTCTTTTCGCTATATTTCCCTCAAGACCCACTGCGTTCCCTATTTGTTCCATGCACTTATTCACTCGTGCTCTAGCGAACACGCTCCGCTCAAACACGCTCCGCACTCGTTAGTTAGCATGGAACAAATAACGGGAGCCTCGTGATGGTCTTTTTCGTGAAATATACAGATAAAAGAGCAGGTTTAAAATAGAGCAATCCTAAAAAGAGTGCGACTTGTAAAAAGTTGATATATTGTTATAACGTTTGAAATTTTTCAATACTAAGTAGGAAAAGATTATGTTAAAAAGGAAATAATAGTAAAAAGAATTTTTCGTCACCGGCGGCTGCTCGTAAGATTGCTGCAGTTCTTTTAGTTCTCTGCATTTGTCTTACTTTCGCCTTTTTCGCTGCCTGCGGAAAGAGCGAAAAGGATTCGACAGAAGAAGGGCAGGCGGATGCGCAGGGGGACAATGTCGTTACGGTCTACAATGCGGGAGAGTATATAGACCCGGAAGTTCCGAAGCTCTTTTGAAGAAGAGACAGGGAATCAAGGTGATTTACGATACCTTTGAGACAAAACGAAGAAATGTATCCGGTTATTCAGGCCGGAGGGGTTGTGTACGATGTGGTTTGCCCTTCCGACTATATGATTGAGAAAATGATGCAAAATCATCTCCTGCAGGAGGTTGATTTTAACAATGTCCCGAATATCAAAGAAATCGGAAAACAGTACATGGAAATGTGCGAGCAGTTCGACCCCGGAAATAAATATGTTGTACCGTATACCACGGGAACGGTAGGAATTCTTTATAATAAGAGAATGCTGGATGAACTCGGTGTGCCGTATCCGACCAAATGGGCAGACCTATGGAATCCTAAGCTCAAGGGAGAAATTCTTATGCAGGACTCCGTGCGAGATGCCTTTATGGTGGCATTAAAGATGGAAGGGCATTCCATGAATACCGTGAGCGATGCGGAGCTGGATGAAGCTTTACAGGACCTTATCAAGCAGAAGCCTTTGGTTCAGGCCTATGTAGTGGACCAGGTTAGAGACAAAATGATTGGAGAAGAGGCTGCGGTCGGTGTCATTTACTCCGGAGAAACTTTATGTACAGGATGAGCTGGTACGGATGTGGAAATTGACTCACGCAATCCCCGAGGAAGGCACGAATGTCTGGTTTGACGGTTGGGTGATTCCCTACAATGCAAAGCATAAGGAAAATGCCGAAAAATGGATGAATTTCCTTTGCAGGCCGGATATTGCCGCTAAGAATTTTGAGTACATTACTTACCCGACTCCGAATACAGGAGCGCTTGCGCTTTTGGATAAGAGTTATACGGAAAATAAGGCTGTTTTCCCGGATATGGAGAAATTGTTGGAAAAAGGGAGAGGTCTACACTTACCTCGGAGAGGAAAAATGAGGCCAAGTACAATAATCGCTGGAAGATTTTGAAGGCATCGTAAGGTGATTATAATTATTTTTTAGAAAAATTTTTCCGATAGAAGAGTTCTTCCACTTCAAAAATAAAGCTATTCCCGGAAAGTAAATTTTGTTAGAATAAAAAGAAATAAAAAAACTTTTACGCAGTGTTAAAAGGGGGAAAGATAATGCGCTCAAAAATATGTGGCTTATATCGGTTCTTATTCCTACACCGGTTCTGGCAAAAAGGGATTACTATCTGCGATGTGGATATAGAAAAAGGGAAATTCACGAAGAGAACAGAAATAGAAGTGAACAATTTCTTTCTTACGTTGCAGTTTCGAGAGATCAGAAAACACTTTATTCCATTGCGGATGAGGGTGTAGTTAGCTTTCCGGATTCTGGATAATGGAGGCTTAAAGCAAGTTAAATACGAGAAATATTCGAGGCATGAGAGGCTGTCATTTGGCTGTGGATAAGAGTGACAGTATCTTACGGTCTCCGGCTATCATGATGGAAAAGCCACATTACTGGCTTTGAATCCGGACGGTTCTGTGGGAAATATCATTGACGGTGTATATGATCAAGGTGTCGGATCTGTAGCTGAAAGAACCTTCCGTCCCCATGTTTCCTGATGCCAGAATGACGGATGACCAGAAATATATTTTAATTGCGGATTTGGGAATTGATCAGGTTAAAATCTTTCGTTTTGACAAGGCAGACGGAAAGATGCGCCAGATTGATACACTTTCGCTGTGAACTGCAATCCGGTCCGAGACATTTCCGCTTCTGTCCTGATAGAAAATACTTGTATCTTTCTCTATGAGTTGAAAAATGTAATCGATGTTTACGCTTTTTCATGAAGAAGAGGGGAGACGAGGTTACTCTGGAGAAGATTCAGACTATTCCCACCTATAAGGAAAAGGATCAGGACCCTTTAATTGCGGCTTGTCAGATGCGTTTCTCTCCGGATAAGGATGCGTCTCATCTTTTTGTATCGAATGCGGGGATTAATACCATTTCCATTTATGATAGAGATATTAAGACGGGGCTTCTGACCATGAAGGGGAGCTTGCCGATTGGGGGAGAATATCCGAAGGATTTCTGCATTTTCCCGGATGAAAAGCATATCGCCGTTGCAAATAACGAAAGCGGTACGATTACGTTCTTGAATATTGACTATGAGCACGGGCTTCTGTCTATGTGTGCGAGAGAACTGGAAATTGATGAGCCGAACAGCATATGCATGGTAAAGCTCCAAGCTTGAGTGATCATGTAAGGGGCTGCTTCAAAGCTAAAGTTACATTGTAAGGAGTTACCGAAAGTCTAAAGTCACTATGTAAGGAGTAGTATGGGTGGGAGTATTTTTGGAAAGATTTTCCGTATCAGTAGTTTTGGAGAGTCACACGGAAAGGCTTGGGGGTCGTTGTAGATGGTTGCCCGGCAGGACTTTCGCTTTCTGAAGCGGATATTCAGCCTTATCTGGAGCGAAGAAGACCGGGAAAGAACTTGAAAATGACCCAAAGAAAAGAGGGGGATCAGGTAGAGATTCTCTCCGGTGTCTTTCAGGGACTGACTACGGGAACTCCGATTGCGTTAATGGTTCGAAATGAGGATCAGCGTTCGAAGGACTATGGAGATATTGCCGAATCCTTCAGGCCGGGACATGCAGACTATGGCTTTTTCAGTAAATACGGGTTTCGGGACTACCGTGGAGGCGGACGTTCTTCCGGGAGAGAAACGCTTGCGAGAGTGGCTGCCGGAGCGATTGCGAAGAAAGTATTGCAGGAGCTTCAAGTCGAAGTGGATGCCAAGGTAATGGAGCTTGCGGGAATCTCTCTTTCCACTTCGGAAGGCTCGAGCAGAAGCGGGATGCCCGCATTCTTAAGCTAAGAGAAGAGGGCGACTCTGCAGGAGGTGTTGTGGAATGCAGAGTGAATGGACTTTTTCCCCGGTGTCGGAGAGCCGGTTTTTGATAAGCTGGATGCCCGCATTGCAGAGGGATAATGTCTATCGGAGCGGTAAAAGCGGTCGAAATCGGAGACGGAGTGGCTGCTTCGAGGGCCTTTGGGTTCCGAAAATAATGATTCGTTTTTACGGTTGAAGCTTTCCGGAAAGTAGAAGGGGGATATTTCTACAGAGGAAGTGGACGAATCAGATGAATCGGATGACTCGGAAAGAGGTACAGAAGGAGATTATTTTTAGAAAATAATTTAATACGGCTGAAAAAGAAATCAAATCATAGCGGAGGAATCCTGGGAGGAATGAGCGATGGATCCGAGATTCTTATCAGAGCGAGCTTTAAACCGACTCCTTCCATCAGCAAAGTGCAAAAATACGGTAAAGGAAAGCGGAGAGCCGATTTCTATAAAAATAAAGGGACGACATGATCCGACCGTGGTAGAACGTGCTACGGTAGTGGTAGAGGCGATGACAGCGATTGTGGTGCTGGACTGTTTACTGGAAAATATGAGTGCAAGACTGGAGAACGTGAAAAATATATCGGAAGGAGTAGCGCTATGGACGTTCATGCAAGTGTTACCGTGGTTTTACTTTTTATTTTGGCAGTTTTGGGGTTCGTTTTCCTTTTCTTTTTTGTGGGTGATCTACGGAAAAACAGAGAGAATATGGAAAAAGAAACAAGTCTGGCAGTCTGATTTCTTTTTGTTATTAATTTTTGATGTCTTCGGGATTGGGAATTTTGCACCGGGAGCTTCCCTTTATAAGGCTTAAAACAAACGGATGACCGTTTGATTCCGGGAACTTTAAATGTAGCTTGTACCATACCGGTTATTGCGGAGGCCTTTTTGTTTATTCATGGGGTCAGGGTGGAACCGCTTACCTTAGTGAGTATGATTGTGTCGGCTATGGTCGGGGCATGGGTTGGTGCAGGTTTCATTTCCAGATTGTCGAAGGAAAAAAATCCAGCTGGTTATGGGCGTGGCCATGACTTTAATTGCATTTGTTATTATAGCGCAGGTGACGAATCTGGTGCCGGTGGACGGAACAGCAATCGGTCTGCATGGGATCAAGCTCCGTTATTGCGGTTACAGGTAACTTTTTTTCTTGGTGCAGTAATGACTGCCGGAGTCGGATTGTATGCACCTTGTCTTGCGCTTGTCTGTCTTTTGGGAATCAATGTTTCCGTTGCCTTCCGATTATGATGGGAGCCTGTGCTCTATCTTATGCCGGTGGCTTCTATTCGTTTTATCAAGCAGAACAGCTACAATCGGAAGCTGGCACTCGGAGGAAATATCTTCGGTACTGATTGCAGTTATTCTGGCTTTTTCGAGTTTACCTCTTAATCAGTGGGTCGTTACCTTCGCATGCTTTGAAAATCATTGTAATCTGTGTGATGTTTTATACTGCGATTTCTATGTTTTATTCTCTGTACAAGGAAGAAAAAAGGGAGGAGCAAACATAGAGATATAGAATGACATAGAGGATAAGAGAATAAAAGGATAAGAGAATAAAAGGATAAGAGAATAAAAGGATAAGAGAATAAAAGAATAAAAGAACTAAACTATCAAGAGATGATAGATAATGGAATTATTAAACAAAACGGAAAAATAGATAAAAAAACAATAAGTTTTTTTAGAGAAAAGAAGAAATACCATAGCGAAATAAAGCATTGTGCAGTAAAATAAGAGGCTGTGAGTTAATATTGTGTGAAAAAGACAGAGGGCGATATCGTCTTTGTCTTTTTACTGTGAAAGAAGAGGCTAAGAATGAAATTTATCAAGAGCATTCATGCTGTAGATTCTCATACAGCAGGTGAATCAACCAGAGTGGTAGTAGGGGAATCCCTAAGATTCCGGGAAAGTCGATGCCGGAGAAAAAAAGAGTGGTTGAGAAGAACTTGGATTACTTGAGAACTGCAATCATGCTTGAACCAAGAGGCCATAACGATATGTTTGGTTCTATCATGACGCAACCTACTGCAGATGAGGCGGATTATGGTATCATTTTTATGGACGGTGGCGGATACCTCAATATGTGCGGGCATGGTACTATCGGTGCGATGACTGTTGCGGTAGAAACCGGCATGGTGGAGGTTACAGAGCCGGTTACAAAAATTGTTCAGGAGGCTCCTGCGGGAATCATTCTTGGTCATGTGCAGGTGAAAAATGGAAAAGCGAAGAAAGTAAGCTTCCAGAACGTTCCTGCTTTTCTTTACAAAAAGGATCAAGAGGTAGAGCTTCCCGGTACATGGAAAGATTAAGTTTGACATTTCTTTGGCGGATCTTTTCTTTGCGATTGTTAAGGCGGATCAGGTAGGACTTGAGATTAAGCCGGAAAATGCGGCGGAGTTACAGGAACTGGGGATTCAGCTCAGAGACATTATCAATAAGAAATTCCTGTACAGCATCCCTACGCTTTCTCATATTCACAGCGTGGACTTGGTGGAGTGGTGGTCAGAGACAGAAACCAAGGATGCAACTTTAAAGAACTGCGTGGTTTTCGGACTAGGGACAGGTAGACCGTTCTCCTGCGGAACCGGAACCTGCGCAAAGATGGCAACCTTATTTGCTAAGGGAGAACTGAAGGTCGGAGAGAAGTTCTATTATGAGTCCATCCTCGGCACTATTTTTTTGAGGGAGAGATTCTGGTACGACCAAGGTGGGAGACTATGATGCCGTGATTCCGCAGATTACAGGTTCAGCTTATATTACCGGATTTAATCACTTTGTGATTGATGAGGAAGATCCTGTAAAATACGGCTTTGTTTTTGAAATAAAAATGAGCTGTCTTGTGTTTTGCCGGATGGCGCTCATTAGAATAAAAGACTAGCGAACCAACCTGAGCGAGGAATGGCGGTATGGAAGAAGACTTACTAGAGCTAGTGGCGAAAAGAGCGCAAGAAGAGAAAAATTTATTTTTTCTTCTTATTTTGCTGTTCTCTTTTTGCTTTTTCTTTTCAATAGCGGAAATCTGGAAAGACTGATGGAAAAAGAAAAGTCTGCTCGCCCCAGGCGAAGTAGGAGTGCTTTTCTCTATATTTTTTTGCTGTTTTGTTTTTCGTAAGCGAATCTTTACAAGCAAAAAAGAACTATCTGCTTTTGCCTTTCTTTTTCCTTTGCTTCTTTCTGCATACCCTACATCGTTTTCTTCTTCCTTTGGGGATTTTCGCTCTTATATTTTTCTTTATTGGCATCGGGTTTTTGGCTTTTCTTCTTTCCGGAAAGCTAGTTTATTTTCCAAAGAAAATGAAGGAACTGCTTGCTTCATTACCCTATAAGGTAGAGGCTTTTCTCATCCTTCCATTTCTTTTTATCCAGATGAATCGCAGCAATATTGCCTTGACTATGACTCGCTTCGCTATGGTCTAAGAATATACTTTTTTTCTTTTCCGGATGCTGTATTTACCGGAGGACAATCATTGAGTGAAGGAATCCATTCATTCCTGAAAAGGCTTTTTCAGTTCGCACGGTTTACTCAATGCCGTATACAGCTATCCAAAGGGACTGGAGCCTACCGCGCCTCTCACTGTTTTTACCGGGATATGGTTTTTCTTCTGGCTTTTCAGATCTGGACTTATCTGGCGATTGCTTTGGTCTTGTTTTTACTATCAAGAAGAATTCATCTCAAAAGCGGGATGCCGATACTTCTTTTTGTTTTTCTTTTTCCTCAATCGGAAATATGTCGATTACTGCAAAACGGATAATATTACCTTTGCTTTTGCAAGTCTTAAGTCTATATTTTTTTATGCGAAGGGAGAACGAAAAACAGCGTTTCCATGCTGATTCTCAGTTATAGCTTTAAGCCGACAGCAGTAGTCTTTAGTACTCTGATTTTAGTCGGACTATTTCTAGACAGCCTCTTAAGGAACAATCAGGGAGTTTTTTTCTTTAAGGAAATGACTTTCGGAAGGGGAGAACTGAAGAAGTAAGAGTTAAAGAAGTAAGAGTTAAAGAAGTAAGTGCCAAAGAAGTAAGACATCCCAAAAGGAAAAAGAGAAATCAGACAATTTTTGTATTTTAGGAACTCGACAGGAGGGATCTACTGTCCTGTTACTGGTTTTCGCTTCTTTTTACGTTCCTGAGTTACACTGCTACCTTTCCTGATTACCGGTTTACCCTTTTCTACTACTTTTTACGGGAATCTTTCAGGCAATGGGATTTTCCGTAAAGTGGCCTTTAATCTGGATGCTCATGTGATTATAGCGGAGAAAAACCTGCTTTTTGAGGTTGTTCTTTCTGTTGTGAAGAGAGTCTTTCCTTTTTATCCTGTGGGTGAGGATATGGAACATGTCAGCATTGCGTGGAGCGGAGTAGTATTTCCGGCAGTTCTTTTTTGGTATTTAAGAATGCTGTTTGTGTCGTCTTCCCAAAGGGAAAAATATGCAATGAAAGGTATCGAGGGATTGGAAGATGAAGGACGGGAATTACTCATATTTACGGATTGTTTTTCTCTTAATCAGTTTTTTCTCTCTTAAGCTTTTCTATGCTTTTGGCAGATTGACGGAAATTACTATATTTTTGTGGGAGTGTTCTTGCGCTTTTACTGGCTGCTTCTTCTCCTTTATGGAGTGAAAAGCAGGGTCTTTTTAAGGACAAATAAGTGGATAAAGGGCTTTTTCCCATTAACCTATCTCGCTTCAATATTGATTACACTTGTAACCTCTTGGCGGGAGCGGTCGGTTTTTACACCGATTGATTTTGTGAATATAGGGCTATTATGACCATTTTGCTGTGGAAAAGGATAAGCAGGCAAAACGGGGAAGTCTTCCTTTTTTCTGAAAATGGCAGAGAATCCGAACAATCATGTTCTGCTGTTGCAGAAACACCGGAATGCTATCAGATTCCCTGCATTGTGGAAAGTATTACCGATGTGGAGGGATCCGGAGGAAGCCTGGCCCCATAATGATCCGCTTTACTTTGCGTGGTTTTTAAAATGGGCAAAAACGGATTACATTTACATAGAGAAACCCTTTTTAGAAGAAGAAAGAGAAAAGAGAATAAAGAAAATGCTCGGGCAGATGGCAGAGCTCGGAACTCTGATAGAGCCGGAATTTTTCCACAGAGCCTTCTGCAATGATGAGCGTGGATGACTTTTGACTTAGCATGGCTTTTTAGGAAGACAAGAGGGAGGAGAGAAAGATTTCAAGAATTTAACGAAAACGCAAGATAGTTTTTCCGAAATACCTTCTTGTGAAAGTGAATCAGTCTCGCTTAGAATATGCGTGGAGAGAAGAGCCATATCCTACGCTTACGAAAGACGAAGAGGAGAATGCGAAGAGGGTGTGGACTTGGATAGAACGGGAATTAGATACAAAATAATGGAAGCGCATGAGGGCGAAATGAGTAGTGTGAGAGAACAAAACAGTTTGCAAGCAGAAGACCGCTTAAAGAGTCAAGATAGCGTGAAGAAGCAGCTTGCAGGATGAAGATTATGTAGAGAAAAAAAATAGTTTGCAAGTGGAGGAGAAAAGACAGAAAAGACAGGGAAACATATTCCGATTGCTTTTCTTCCTGTGCAGCTTTTTCATGTTAATGCTTTTTGCCTTTTATGTAAACAGGCATATCCATATTAAAGCCTTATATATGGATGACCTGTATCTCTTTCTTTCTTTTCGGAGCAGGATTTCTTGACCTTCAGCTTTCCGATAGGAGAGGCGGTGCGATTCCGTCCGGTTTACTGGGCTCTTAGCTATATCGAAATGGTCTTTGTGGGGAAACGATCCCAACCGCTACTGGTATTTCAATGTGGTATTAAATGGCCTTTTTGGCTTGTTTCCTGTTATTTTCCTGGGTGGTTTCAAAGGGAAAGAAAATTGTCTCTCTTTCTTTAAGCCTTATTTTTTTCTGTCTGCCCACTTTGCTTATTATCAGATTGCACAGGCACTTGGAATACTGGAGACTTTGGCACTGGGATTTTCATTGATTACTCTTTTATTTTCTTTATTTGTAATTAAATGAAGAAAAGCATTTTTCTGCGAAACCCTTGTCTTTTTCTCATATTTTCTTCTTTACTTGTTTTTACACATGAACGTTATATAGCTTTTGCTTCCTCTTTTCTATGTTCCGCTCTTTTTAGGGGAGAGCAGGGGAAGCGAAGATTTTTGACAGGAGGAAAAATCCTCCCTCTTGCTCAAGCTTTTCTTTTTTTATGCTATCCGCAAGTTTGCCATTGGTTCTTTCATTCCTAAGGGGACGGGCGGAACGGAAGTTACGGAAAAGCTTTAAACTTGAAGAAGCCCCTGCAGAATGCCTTTTACAGAGGTCTATTACATCTTCGGCTTTCAGAAGGGCCGGAGCATTTAAATGGAATCCCTTTGGGAGAAGGTCAGCCCGGATATGCGGAAACTGGTCTATGCATCGATTGCCGTTCTGGCTTTCACAGTGCTCTTCTGCCTGATTTTTTGCGTTCGTCCACATTTTTAAGACGGATAAAAGCGCAGGAAGAAAATGCAGCAAGCAGTATCGAAAGCGGCATGGGAAGCAGCATAGAAAAACAGTATAGGAAAGAAGGCTACAAAAGATTTAGTAAACAATTCAGTAAGTGACTCGGTGAATAACTTAAGAAAAGACCAAAAGCGTGAAAAGCTCGCCCGTCTTCGCAACTTTATCGGAAACAATATTTTATTCTTACTGTTTATCGCGATGTGTATCGGTTCTTCTTCCGTGACGATTCGCGTGGAAATGCGCTGGGTTTATGTGAGTTTTACTGCCTCTCTCTATTTTTTTCGTATTTGCTGGGCGTGAGCAGGCTGCCGCTCGGCACGATTTTTCTGCCTGGCCTTTTATTTGCCTGCGCCTTCCGGTGGAGCGCTACTATCGTTCCTATTTTCCACAGATTTATTTCTGGGAGGATCAGGATAGGATGAATTCTTTGCAGAGCAGACCATAGAAAAAGTACGGACGAGACTATGTTTTGGGTAAGCAGGTCTATATTCTGGAAAACAGCTACAAGATGAGTAAGTTTCTACGGAGATACCTTCTTTCAGGTCTTTTGATGAGGATTTCAGCGGTCACGGTACGAAGATTCATTTCTTCAAGGATTTTAGGGAGCTTCCGTCGGAAGCAAATTCCTCTAACAGTATTGTTTTAAAGGAAGTGCCGGAGGAAAGAGGCTATAAGGATATTACCCAGGAGGTATTTCCAAACCTCTGATGTTAGAAGATTCTCCGGATCGGAGAAAGGATAAATCTGATTTTTGAAAATGTAGAAGTGAAAAATAGATTTGCTTCTATGCTCGAAAGCAGAAAAATGTAGAGCAGTTTTCGCTGATAGCATGACTTGGTTGGAAAACCGCATCTAAAAAATGAATTTGCTTCAAACTACTATAAAATAAAAGGACATAATTTTGCTGAGAAAGGAAGGGAGAGTATGGCAGGGCATGAGGAAAAACAGAAATATACCGGTGGCCGGGTCAGAAGTTTTACTGCACCGACTTCCGGCGAAATGAAGCTTCGGAGAGCGGGTTCCCTTAGGGCAAGGTTTTAGGGGTATCGGCTTGTACAAGCATCTGCTTTCCAAGGGAAAGAAGGAAGCTCCCTGTTGCTTTATTGCTCCTTTTCTTTCCTCATGGCGCTTTGCCATTCTCTTTTATGTTCTTTCTAAGTACTACGGATGTTTTGTATTCCGACTATATCCGGCTGGTAAATTCCTATTTGGGAAAGCCCTTTCAGCTTGGGGATTTACTGCAAAAGGATATTTTAACCAGAATTCCCTTGACCTATTTCTTTAGGGAAATAAACCGTTATTCTTTTGGTTATACCCTGATTTTTGACCGGACACTTGGGGTACTGGGACTATTCTTAGCCAGTAAACCCTTGCTGCTTTTTATGAGAAAAAAACAGCTGTCCTTTTTGAAGCAGCTTCTGTTTTTACTTCTTTTTTACAGCTTAAATAAGTGGGAAATGCTTTTAAACGGCTCAGGTTATATTCATTTTCTGGCCTTTTCAGCATTTTATGACTATTTCTATGCTTTGGATCAGGCCTTCAGCAAGAAAAGCTCCTTGCTTGTTCTATCGATTTATCCGCCATTTATTTTACTGGTGGCAGGGCCATATTGCTTGGCGGTATTCCTTTCCTGCTTTGCCCTGTTCTTCTTTCTGGCTTTGGGAAGAAGCTATGGGATATGAAGGGACGATTCTTTTCCCAATTTCCAATGGACTTTGGCTCTTTCTGTATCTTCTCAGCAAACCACTATGCGGTGTATGAATATGCCGGGGCAGAAAGCATTTCCTAAAGGGAAGTACTGCAAAAATCATCTGCTTTTTGTGGTGAAATTTATCTTTTACGGCTTTTTCCTCTATGCTGGTTTCGGGGAAAAATCTGGAGAAGCTTCTACGAGACGGAGTGATACAGGAAAAAGGAATCGTTTTTGATTGGCGCATTTGTGCTTTTCTTTTATATTTTTATGACCCTGTTGTATCTTTTGAAGTTTTTGCATCTTCCGGAAATGGAGGAGGAAAAGTATTTTCAAAGAAGAATGACGGAGCGCCTTCCTTAAATCAGGGGCAAAAAGAAGCTGTAAATCCGATAGAAAACCCCTATGGCAGCAGAAAAAGGCGTGAGAGACTTTCTACTTCGGTTTATTGCCGGGCCTACTGCTTCTTCACGGTTTAGCCAGTCATGCTCTGGTTTTTCCTCACTGCTATATGTTTTTAAAGGAAAGCTATGCTTTCAGAGCCGCTATGCCCTGCAATACCAAAAGTGCTTTTGTTGGGAGCATTTTTTGCTCTTTGTTCTTATGGAAAAATGAGAACCGAGCAAGTTTGGGACAGAAAGCAAGAACAGCACAGGGCAGACTTGCCGTTTGTCTTCTGTTTAGCGGAATCTTTTCTCTTGGGCACTCTGTGGACAGACCGCAGTGAATGGGGAAAAATCCATGTATAGAAGGGAACATTATGAGCGTATGTGGAGCTATTCCTGATGACCTTTCCGCCTATTCCGATGAGGAACTGGAAGATGTTTTTGAGTATCGTCATGGCGGAGAACGAATTCGGAAGGCCTTTTGCCATCTGGGGAGCAGGTGAAAAAGGACTGAGAGAAAGAAGGTAAGGAGGCTAATCTCCAAGCTCAAAACGGTAGATGCAACAGCTTTCATGGGGGAGATAGAGAAGTTCCTACAGAGGCAAATAGATAAGTTCCTGCCCTGCATTGACAGAAAACTGCAGGATAGGTAAAATAATAGGGTTCCATTGTTCCCTTTAGTTAAATGGATATAACAAGCGCCTCCCTAAGCACTAGTTGTGGGTTCGATTCCCTGCAGGGAACATCCATTTCTTGCAGCAATGATTAGAATGATTCGTTGCTGCACTTTATTTTTAGAATGGATTGTGAAGGCCTGAAGACGATAGGGCAGTTATGATCTAATTTCATAGATAGATGCTCAAAACATTTGGAAAAGAAGGCACAAAGTGCAGCACAAGAATATAGAAGAAAGAATGCGAAGAGCTCTGGGCTAAAAATAAATATTATGTGCTGAGCAAATCGCATAAGGTATATCTCAATATCAGAGAGTATTTGAAGGAAAAGGAAGTAGATATTGCATATCTACAGGAAAAATACAAAGTGCAAAAGGATATAGAAGAGAGTAAAAAAGATTTTCATAATGCCATTCTACATGTATGGGGATATTTCAAGAAAGACGCAAGTGAAACGGAAAAACAAGGTTTATTCGATATTTTAGAGGAATATAGGAAGGGAAAAAGAATCAGGAATCTGTGATTCCAATATCTTAACGCTTTACTAAAGAGATACCCCAATGAATATTTACAAGAATCCACTTTCTTAACAGGAGAACAAGATGAGATTATGGCATGAACAAATGATAAGTATTTTGCCTAAAAATCAGCTGCTTGGACAACACAGAGAATGCTGCGCCCTTAGAGGAAACGGGTGGAATAAGAAGCATAAACGGTAGATTATGTATTTTCCTATTCTCCCTATCACTTATTTATGTATCATTCCTTAGTTATGGATGAAATGGAAAAAGAGGGTATAGGGTGTCTATAGAGTGGAGAGACAAGAATTATAGAGGAAAGACAGCGGAAAAATTATGATAATCTCGAAGAAAAAGGATAGAACGCCCAATTTACAGAAGAGCATAATGCGGAATATTTGCTCGAGTGTATAGAAAACCTACGAAATAAGGGGTATAAAATTAGAACTGTAAAGGAGGATTACTATGTTAGAAGTAGGAACAAAAGCACCGGATTTTACATTGCCGGATCAAAACGGGAACATGCACTCTCTGTCTGAGTACAGAGGAAAGAAGGTCATTTTATATTTTTATCCGAAGGACAATACTCCGGGTTGCACGAAGCAGGCCTGCGGCTTTTGCGGAGAGATATCCGCAGTTCATAGAGAAGGGGCTGTGGTTCTCGGAATCAGTAAGGACAGCGTGGCATCTCATAAGAAGTTTGAAGAGAAATACGGACTGCCCTTTACGATTCTTTCCGATCCGAAGCTTGTGGCAATTCAGGCCTATGATGTATGGCAGGAGAAAAAGAACTACGGTAAGACCTATATGGGTGTGGTTCGTACCACATATTTGATTGATGAAGAGGGAAAGATTGCCAAAGCTTTTGACAAGGTAAAGGCGGCGGATAACCCGGAGCAGATGCTGGGAGAATTGGGATAGTAAGCAAAAGGAGTGTAAAAATCAAAATAATTATTTTGATTTTTGCAGCTCTGTTGCCTTTCAAAGGAAATCCTAATGTTTACCAGTTGCAAGTTTCCACATGTTTTTTGCTACGTTTTTTGACTATGATTTCTGAAATTTCCGTATTATCGGCATTTGTCTTAATAAGAATCCAATCATCAAAATACTTGTAGACATAAGGATATCTTTCAAATAGTTTGTAGCTTGAGGGCAGTCCGTCTTCGCTGATTTCCCCCAGGATTGTTTCCGCTCCATCCATATTGCACGTGTCCATTTTTAAGTCTTCTGGCAATAATGCTGGTATCTCCCATTGCTTCTTCCTCCTTTCAAATGTATTGGTAAAAATTACTGAATGTATCGCAAAATATTACATTACTATACTGCTCTGTAGCGTGTGGTAAGGCTACCCCCCAGCTTTATAATCTGCCCCCGATCTACCATGGTTTTTAGAATGCGGCCTGCAGTAGACTGGCTGACTTCCAATAGCTCTTGCACTTCCTTTCTGGTGATTTCTTTTGCCTGGAAAGGACTTGCATGATTTGCTCCTCAGCTGATGGCAGGGTAGAAGAGCGCGCTACGGAAGAGGGGCTACAGAATAGAAGACATGATCCTCTCTTACCATTTGCCCTGCATTGGTATTGGGAAGGACGATTTTAAAAGCATTATTGCTACAGATAATGGAGGGTTGTTTTCCTTTTCCAAAGTAGCTGTCCATGATATGCCGGTTCCCATAGGCTTCTATTAATTGCAAACGATAGAAAAATATTGGCAAGATGGGGATTTTCGGCAAACGGAAATCCCTTAATTTGATATCCGCAAGCTCCAATCCTGTGGGTAGACCGCCAAGAGTCACAAACTCCATATGATCCGGATAAATACTGATGAGGGTAGCGGCATGGAAGGAGTAGTCCCTATGTACCAAAGAATTGAGCAGTGCCTCCCGGACGGCCACTTCCGGATAGTCCCGATTATCAATCCTCAGTAATTTATCAAAGCTTGCGTGTACTTGGTTATGAAGGTCGATATAGTCGTATACATCAGCGAAGCTGTTGCATAAGGGAACCGGAAAAACTCTCTACGATCTTTTAAAGACAGTTTCCGTACCGCTCTCAAAAACGGCAACTTTAATAGAGTAGGACATTGATCGAAAGTAATAGGGCAAGATTTGTATAAAAGCTTTGTCGGCGGACTGCATGTGGAGTGTTTGCATTTGGGCCTGTGCGAAAGGAATCTTACGCGTTTTAAATTCCTGCTTTAGGGCATCAAAAGCTTAGAGGCTTGATTTAGGGAACGCACTCTCTTCGAAACTATCACTTTCTGATTCTTTAAAACTTCATTTCATCACCTACCGCTTTCTCTCGATACTCTAATTTATATTTCAATTCATTCTATTTAATTTACTTTGCTCTTTCTGCTCGCTCTAGTTTCTAATTTCTCTTCTCTTACTAATCATTCCTAATCATTCTAATCACTATTTGTCGAGGAAGGGTGATTAGAATATTCTATTTCGTGTCGTTCCTATCGCAACCTTGTTTCACACAAGGGAAATAACCGCAGGCTATTAGGGAGAGCGGGAGCTTTGTGTATCCGGAGAGGTAAAGGAGCTAATCCTCAGGTAATCTGTCTCAATTCATTTAAGAAAAATCTATAGTAAAAATCAGGTAAGAATGCGAAAAGTGGTGTAGAATATTTTCTAAAAAGAAATTACTATTGAAATAATATCTGGCTTGCAATGGTAAGGAAGAGAAGATAGGAGGAAAATC
>BNJU01003874.1_pt1 | contig 110171 bp, 169 predicted proteins | sample 8539281 | NCBI WGS metagenome assembly BNJU01 (sample SAMD00202456, study PRJDB9452) | human saliva metagenome | isolation source: human saliva | place: Japan
GCTGATAAGGTTCACCGTCTATGCTGGTGGTGTTTCTTACCGCGCTTTACGAAAAGCGAGCTCTCTCTGTGATGCATGAGGTGGGCCTCTCGGTCCCCGAGTCAACTCCCCTCGAGGCTGCAGCTCACTCCTGTAAAGTCCGCTCCTGTAGCCTACAAGGTTGACGGTACGGGCGCCTCACAGCGCCCTGGCAAGCCTGCGGGTGCTGCGTCTCCGATCCTCAAGCCTCTTGGCTCACTTCTTGCAGTGACCTTCACGCAACAACAGTATGCGCAGTGACGCTTCGATGGGATCACCGCAGTGTCCAACTCCTTCTTCGGGCCCAACAGCGCAAATAAGACCGTGGCTTCCTATAGTATCGAGAGCGGAGCCTTCTCTAATACGGTTGGCTATAAAGAGTTCCCGCATGTCTAAGTCTTCAGAATGGCGCTCAGACTGCTAACGTGCTTCTTCAAGGACTTCTCTTCCAGCTTCTCTGTCGCTGGTGGCGCGTACAGCCTGACGCGTTTGCATCTTCTGGGGCTTCCATACGAGTACGGCGATCTCACCTTCTAACACGCTGACGGTCAGCTATTGGTGAGTGCCACGGAGGCCATAGCGCCTGTTCCCCTCGACCTCTTGTCACTGCACGTCTACGGGCAGAATGTCGAGGTGGGTGTCTGGCGCCTTCGCGTCCTAACTACAGTATTGCTCCCTATCGAGGTGCTAACCTCACGCCTGAGAGATGGTGAGAGCCTATGCGCTGAACTGCGAGTTTCTACGAGGCAGCCCTGTCAGATCGCTGGGCTGCTACCGCTAGCGTTGGTGTCTACATGGTGAAAATGATGCGACGTGGAAGGACTGCAACTTCGATGGTGGTGACTCCAATGCAAGTCTCCCATCTGAAGAAGAGTCCAAGTAATGGTGCTGAAAGCTTCAAGAATAAAGCAGTAAGGATGACCGCAGGACCACCTGCAGATAACATCCTCCTTGTTAACTCTGCTCACAGGCTGCTGAGACACCGTGTCGCATAAACGGTGGAGTGACGACTGCCAAGAAGATGTATCTCAGGCGAAGACTGGCTCCATGCCTCTCAGGATGACCCCGCCCTGTGAGTTTGAGAAGCCTCAAGAATGATCTGCCGCTATAAGGGAGCTTGCAGGCTTCACGCCATCCTATCGCGGTCAGGCAGTCCCAGCACAGCTTCCTCATCAGGATGATACGTAAGCGCATCTTTGACTCTTCCAGCTAAGGGTCTCGTCTCACTGTGACCACTATGTCGCAAGCCAGACGCTTTCACCAGAGAATGCGGTCTTGGCACCGTCTATCGCCAGTCTCGTGCAGACGCAATAGCAAGGGACACCTAGCCTCCCGCAGTAGTACCAGACGCGTACGTGTCACTGACGACGGCAGCACGATCTGATGTCGAGGATGATGGTCCCCAGCGAGGTGGCGATACATCGTCTATTCCCAGTGCGGTGACGATGGAGTCGCTCTACGTCGGTGCATTTGCTTCGGTCGTGTCATGACAGCTCCCTGTATGTCACACGTCGGTGCGTCGCGAAGCGCTTCCTCTATGCCGAGGATGGATAGCTTTAAGCTGAGCCGCTCGATATCACCAGACCGTGTCGACCGCGCGCTGCTCAGAGCGTCCCACCTTCGACCTACAATCAGATCAGCGAAGAGGAGATGCTGCTGGACGCGGGTAAGTGATGACTGAGACCAAGACCAAGGTCATGCACTCTGATGAATTCACTGGTGTGATGCTCCGCAGAACGTATGGATGGTGCAGGGTCAGCTGGTCAAGAGAGACTGTCTCCGACGATTAACTGCTCTGATCCGTAAATTGCTTCCCACGGACCACGGGCGAGACGACTAATCGTCATCTATGGATTCGCTGATACTGAGGGTGGTATTTGGGTGATCACACCACGTTCAAGACCCTCAGGCTTGAAGTACAAGTGTCAGTGGTCGTCTGCGCTCTATACCTATCAGGTGTGCTTCGCCCCTACTCTTCGGACGTATCAGAACAAGGGCTTTGAATCTGGCAACAACTAAGCTCTCCGCGTAGAGTTCCTCTTATCAAAGCAAGTGCACTGCTGGAGTCATCCGACTCCGCAGCGCCTCGACTGCTTGTATCCATCTCCACTCCAGCTATACTGGCTGGAGAAGGACTAGGTGCTGTGGTATGCCTGACTTTCACGCCTAATGGTGCGTAGACGTGCTCGTCTCGTGAGAATTAACTGGTGTGAATAGTTGCCTGTATCTGTTGCTTCAATTACCTTTGTCTGTACACAAGATACATGCGTATGTGGTGCTCAGAGCCGCCATCGTGTGTGCTGCCGAGCATGGAGTTACCCGTCGCTGCATGAGCCGACAGAGCTGCGCCACAGCAAACGCCCACTTGCCGAGTATCTCCTTCCCTGACCTCCTTGTCCACGCTATGATTCACTCTCAGCTAATTAAAATATCCTATGGACGAGAATTCACCTAGATCACATCGCTCCCACCGGAGGAGCGCACCCGAGGGATACAATCGTGGCGATCGAGAAGCTGGCCAAGCAATTTCAGAAGCTCAGCGAAGGACGCAAGGCCATCTTGAAACTATTCCATCTCGTCGCTTCCGCTATGACGAGCTTCTGGCAGCGTCTATGCCTTCCCACTGGCAGTGGGTACCGAGATAGCCCAAGAAACGCTGCAGCAGATCATGCACTGTCGCCACGCTTGACAATATGGTCTTGGCGTGGCTACGACCTCGATGATGGGTGCGGGTCCAGACCACTGGACGCTGGAGCCAGAGACGGGGAAGCACGCAAGGTCTATGCCAAGGAGCCGACAGCTCTCCGATGATCACCAGCGATGCGCTGGATGGACTGTCATCTACCGCATCCCCGAGCATGGGGTCTCACATGAGGCTGCGCTGTGCCAGCATCCCCCACGTACTTCGGGAAGAAGGCGGGGCCTGATCAGCCTGGGAGCTACATCCCATCACATAAGGCGATCTCGGGCTCGCTGGAGATCACTTATGAGGGCCACACCGCAGAGTCTGCAGTGCGCGCTATCAGTTCATCTTCAGGGTCGTCATAGCGATTGTGCTCATCTGCCACCTCTCTATCGCTACCTTCTCTAAGGTACTCCCGATCCGTAGAGCGACATATAGACGCACTCCAGTAGAGTAGGCCCTCCGCGATAGTCATATCGTCGGAGCGTACCTACTCATCTCGTGTCATAACCTCCTCCCCAAAGGGGTGGTTGTGTCACCTATATGCAGGTCGGCGGTGAACCCAGGCGGGTTATTGCCTGCGGTGGGAGATAAGGGTGCGGATCAAAGTGGTAGAAAAGTTTGGGCTACGTACGTAGCTCTATGTATGACATGTGGATATTTGGGTGACGTGCCTGGTCTTTGGGTCACGTGGCATGGTACAGTTGAAGACCACTACGTGAAGGCGCTTTTTCCTCACGAGAAGGACACTTCTTCCTCCGGCTGGATAAGAGGAATACTGCACGATCAGGTGAAGGGCTTGCTCGGTCACTTCTGAAGCAGGTATCCCTGAGTGCTGGATAGGACGAGATGCCATGACAGCGGTTTATCGGACTGCACTCTCTTATTATTCGGTGAGAGAGAGGTTCGGATAAGAGGGCAGATACCTGCTGCTCGGTATTTGCTTTGGACGGGAGGAAGGCTTGTGTATCTCTTGCCTTTCTGTGTACGTTTGCACTACACAAGCGAGGCAGTAATCCTGCACCGACTCTGCATCTGTGGGGCTTCAGCAGTGGTGCTCTCTCTTTCTCTGCCATCTCTACTACTCTGCCCCGCGCCCTCTACAGGGTAGCTTACGTTAAGCCCCGATTAAAAGAACTTTATCTATATTTGTAGTGGAGTCGTTTTGGCTCCACCATCACCAACCCATAAGAAATGTTACAGGAATTCACCCTCAATCGTGGTAGAGCTGATCATCAACTCCTACCCTCGAAGTACTGCGGACAACCGCCGCAAGGTCCTCACCTGCCACGCCCTATGCGGGCGTGTCGTCTAAAGAGTCCTTCATCGCCCACCTGCGCAGAGACAGCGTCATCTATGAGGCGTTCATCCAGGGTTTCCGCGATGAGGACGAGGCGATACGCTGACTTCGTGGAGGTCATCCGCCTGCCACTGAGCGTCTGCGGCGTCGAAGAGATCCTCTGTTAACGTACAGTGCGCAGTTCTTCCAGTACCGACCTCCTTCCTCGAGGTCGTCGAGGCTCCTCTATCGCACTGGCGCCGCATGGAGCGCATCGCCGTCGTCGACAGCGTCCGTGTCAGGCGATGGTGTGCAGCGTCCGCTTCGTCCAGGCCTGCGAGCTCTTCAGCGGGCTGAAAGTCCTCCTCGATCTACCGCCGCACGAAGGAGGTCGTGCACCGGCTTCGGCAAAGTAAGGTTCACCGCCATGGGCGACCGCTGTAGACGCTGGCTCAATCCTGCTGTGCGCGAGACCGCCTTACTGAGTATGTGAGGCCTCTCTGCGATCCTTCGCTCCAACATCGTCATCAGCCTCCCTACCGTCACCCACACGAAGAGAGAACACGACGTGGCATCTTCCGCGACGCATACGCTGAATCCATGTGAAGAACATGATCCTCCAGCGAGGACGAGGGTTCGTATGCGCTGCAGTCTTGGTGACCTCCGGCTCGTCTACTCCACTGGACTTTGCAAATGCGGCTCGGCACACAACCCTCTTCGAGCTGGCGCAGGAAGATGCGCACATCGGTAAGAAGCCAGATATGACTCTATATCTTTCGCTGCTCCTGATGGGCACGAAGAGAAGCGCACCTCTCTACTACAAGGAAGGACAAGAAGAACGTGTCTCATCGGTTGCGCTAACTACTGCGATGAGATCGACTACTTCGGCTATATGGAAGATGCTCCTCACGCTGCACAACCTCAAGCAGATGAGCCGTAGCAACCTCCCATTCACGGGGCTATGGTCAATATCATCCTGAAGAATGGCCGTGAGGGCAAACATCATCATCATGGGCGACAGCGTGCTGGGAAGAGCGAAAGCCTCGAAGCCTTCCGCACGCTCAGCGAGAAGTACATCCGCCACATGCGCGTCATCTTCGACGACATGGGTTACCCTCCGTCTCGGCGATGACGGTGTGGTGCCTACGGTACGAGATCGGTGCCTTCGTCCGCACCGACGACCCGATCCTACCATGCCTTCAGCCAGCGGACCGTGGGATCTACGCGAACCCTGATAAGGTCAATGCCCGCGTGACCATCCCCATCTGACTATGAGGCTGATCTCGATGGGCTTCCCCGTCGACTACTTCCTCTACGCCAATAACTACGAGGATGTAGAGAAAGATCAGCCTCTTCAGCGATATGGACGAGCTATCAAGGTCTTTGAAGCAGGTGCACGCCGTGCCAGGGGACGACGACCGAGCAAGGTCTGGTCACCTCGTACTTCGCGAACGCCCTTCGGCCCTGTGCAGGAGCAGGAGCTGGCAGGTCAGCTGATTCTGCAGTTCTTCTGCCTCGCTCTTCGAGCACCACGTCAAGGTCGGGGAGATGCACACCGGTCTGGCTGTCGAGGCTGGTCAAAGCACCGGTCCTCGCGCTGCTGCCGAAGAAGCTCTTCCAGCATAGATCAACGAGGACAGAGCGCTCCGCCTGATCTTCTATATACAATACGCCCCGCAGACCGACGATGTGTCTGCGGGGGCGTATCTCTTTCTATCGTGGCCACTGCGGGGGCTCTTCCCGATGGAGACGGTGGCCGAAGACCGCGAGGGTAAGGAGGAGGTAATGGAGGAGGAGCGCGCCGAGTCCCAGCGGATAGTGGAGCATGAGTGCTGGAATACCTTCGGCAAGCGCGACGCCCTCCCGCATCAGTGTAGCGTCCCATTCCAGCGGGGCAAGGAGTCCGCTCGGTGCTGTCCCGATGAGAGGGAGAAGGAGGAAGATGAGGCTCGTAGGGATGAGGAGTGCCGAGTGTGGGCATGACAAGGAGCGTCGTCCAGAGGAAGCCAGCGAACTCTCACCGAAGAGATAGAGGCTTAGCGGTAGGAGGAGGGGCTGTACGGCGAGCGTCATCGCAAGGAGTGCCCACAGATAGCGCAGGAGGGGTTGGCGTAGCTCGCCAAGTAGTCCCTCAATGGGGCGGTAGAAGAGACGCATGCTGATGAGCGCGAGATAGGTCATGAGGAAGCTTGCGCTGGAAGAGCTCGTCGGGGCATGGAGGAGCTGAAGGAGGGCAGGTAGGGTGAAGACCTCAAGGAGGCAGATGGGGCGACGCAGGAGGCGGAGGCCGAGACCATCGTGAGCATACCCGCAGCACGGAGGTAGGGATGCTCGCTCCCGTCGAGGAGGGTGAAGGCCCATGCCGCAGTGAGGAGTGGGCGCATCGCAGTCGGTCTCCGCCTTACGTAGGGTATGTAGCGTGGAGTAGGGTCAGCGCCCCGATGACGACCAGCTCAAAGTGGAAGCCACTCACCGCTAAGAGATGCTACACCGCCCGCACGAAGCTCGCACTGACTTCCCTGCCGAGGGGTATCGTGACGCTTCTCTCCGAGCGCCATCGCGATGAGGAGATGCTGGGCATAGGGCTGAGTGCACTCGCTTGGATATGTGCTGTGGAGTCCATCTCGGAGCCTGCGGGCATAGCATGTAGGGGCGTGGAGGAGGAGCGTACCGCTGGGGGTTGGTTGGTGGGCGAGGATATGGGCCCGGCAAGGGCAGTCACCTTCTTCGCTCAGGAGGTAGCAGGCAGTAGCCCTCACGCTCAATGGGGAGCTCACGGACATAGCTCAGCCGGTCGGACTGAGGGTAGGGTATCGCCCACCCGTATGAACGCTCTGTCAGGGCGCTTGCAGGTGAGCTGGAGGAGTGCGGTGGGGATATTGCGCTTCGGCTAAAGGCGGATGCGCAGGCGAGGCGTGGCGTCTTGGACTTCCTCCCTCTCGGTGAGGACGGCGCGCAGGGGCGTGTGGGTGTTAGCCTCACCTCGGTGATCGCCTCGACGCTGTGGGCGTAGTAGAGGCGTGCTACGAAGTAGTAGGGGCATGAGCCCGAGACGGGGCGCGGGTGCTCCCTACTTGCGCCACATAGTGGCTGAGGCGTGTGCCTTCGGCGAAGGAGACGAGCGCCCCCATAGAGAGCTCTCCCCCACAGAGGGCAGCCGAGGGCTCAGCGCTCTATGGGAGGAGCTCTGTGGAGAGATAGCCGGGAGGAGGATGCCGAGGGCGAGGGTGGTGTAGCTACGGCTCACGGCCGTGACCACCGAGTCGACGAGGTCCCGCTCGTAGCCAGACGAAAGCCTATGGACGAGAGAGTGCCTTGAGGCTACGGATAGCAGCTAGGGTCTTCATGCGAAGACGTAGCTCCGCCACGAGACGTCGGCGCCAGCCTCTACGAGGGCGGCACCCGTCGAGGCGTTCACTCCGCCGTCGACTTCGATGAGGGTGGAGAGTCGCGCTCATCGATCGCCACGACGCAGGCGCTGGACCTTGTCGATCGTCTGAGGATGAACTTCTGACCGCCGAAGCCGGGGTTGACACTCATCAGGAGGACCATATCGAGGGTCAGCGAGCACGTCGACGAGGAGCTCTACAGGTACGTGAGGTTGAGGGTCACTGCGGCCTTCATCCTGCGTCCTGATCGCACCGATGGAGCGGTGCAGGTGTGGGCTGACTTCGTAGTGGACGTTCATCGTGTCGACCTCCAGAGCTGCCAGCTCGCGGACGAACTTCATCGGCTCTACGATCATCAGATGCACATCCAGCGGCTTCTCGATGATGGGGCGGATGGCCTCAAGGATGGGGAACCCGAAGGAAAATATTGGGCACGAAGACGCCATCCATGACGTCGATGTGGAGACCAGTCGGCCTCGCTCTGGTTGATGAGGCGCACGTCCTCCTCCAGGCGAAGGAAGTTCGCCGAGGAGGAGCGAAGGCGACATCGATCGCCTGCTTCTTGCTCGCTGGGTCTGGAGTGAAAGGGGAGGAAGGGAGGTGGTTTAGAAGGCGCAGCTAAGAGCGCAGCTGACGAAGCGTCTCTTGGTGCCGAGAGCTGTGTGCGCTCGAAGACTGTACGGGCAGTAAAGATTGAGTTTTTCTTTGTCAGTACGGTGAGCTTGTTGCATAAGCAGTTTGGGATAATGAATGAATCAATGGATGCCCTGGGGTAGCCCACTGGAGCGTACCCCAGGGCATAGAGTACTAACGTAGTGTCCTCGAGGTCTATTATCCCCGATGGACGTCTGAGAGTTGCTTGAGGAGCTCCTTGATACCGCCGAGCGAGGAGAGTACGCCGGAGGCTTCGTGGGGAGGTAGACGGTCTTGTGTTGTCCTGCCTGGGGTCATCTCCTTGAGGGTCTCGGTGGACGGAGCGATGAGAGTACTGGGCGGGATTGGCGCCTGGGCCTTCGACAGCCCTGAGCGATCTTCCGGATGGCCTGAGCTTCGGCTTCGGCGGTGAGGAGCTTGGCTTCGGCCTCAGCTCAGCGTGGAGCACCCGAGCTTGGCGTTCCCCTTCTGCCGTGGTTGATCGCCTGCTGCATGCCCTTCGGACTCGCGGATCGTGGCTTCCTTCTGCCCTTCGGCATTGAGGATCTGCGCACGCTTGTCACGCTCGGCACGCATCTGCTTCTCCATGGCGTCACGGATGTCGCGGGGAGGATTGATATCCTGCAGCTCGACGCGGTTGACCTTCACACCCCACTTGTTCGTAGCCTCGTCGAGGATGATGCGGAGCTTGTTGTTGATCGTGTCGCGGCTGGTGAGCGTCTCGTCCAGGTCCATTTCCCGATGATGTTACGCAGGCTCGTCTGGGTGAGCTTCTCGATAGCGTCGGGGAGGTTCTGGATCCTCGTACATTGCACGCATGGGGTCACGATCTGGAAGCAGAGGATGGCGTTGATCTCGGTGACGACGTTATCCTTCGTGATGACGCTCTGGCGGGGAAGTCATGAACGGTCTCACGCAGATCGATATTCGTGATCTCGGTGAAAGCGCACGAGGGTCTGCCGTTGGTCTCCTGGCAGCGTGTAGCGCCAGCGCATGAGGACGTGGACGGTCGATGAAGGGATGATGATGTTCACCCCAGAGGACAGCGTGCGGTAGTAGCAGCCGAGTCGCTCGATGATGACCGTCTGAGACTGCTGGACGATGCACAGCCCTGATGGATGGTGACGATGGCCAGGACACCGATGACGATGGGGATAATGAACTCAATAGGGCAGTAGGGTGAGGTATGAAGGTGATTATTGGATAGGCTCGACCTGAAGGACGAGGCTGGTATAGCCAGTGATACGGACTTCGCTCCTGCGAGAGGTCGTGAGCGACGGAGGAGACAGCACGCCAGCTATCTCCGTCGACAGCGATGCGGTACCACCATCACCTACCTTGATGAGCTTCGCTCACGAAGGCCTTGCTGGCCGATGAGGCATCCATACCCGTCTTGGTGTCGCGGGCGGCGAACCAGCTGCCATCAGGGGCTTCAGCACACAGGGCAAGGAGGCTGCCGACGCCGAAGAAGATCGCTTCGGATGAGCCAGCTTCCACCGAGGCGCAGGGATAATAGCCAGAAGGGCACCCACACCGAAGCAGGCCAAGATGAAGCCTGGCGTGATGACCTCAGGGCGAAGAGTATGAGTGCGGCGACGAGCCACAGCTGCCATACTGGAAGGAGGAGATGAATTCGGGCACAATCGATTCGGTCCTTAGTAAGAGAGGTGTTGTAGCAAAGTGGCCAAACTTCCCTACTATTCCTACCTCTCTACATGATATTAATAGCAGACTATTCTTTACATACTCATCCCATTCCAGTGGCTGGCTTTGCTTCTGGTAGGGATGAAGACACATCTTATAGGTATGATATGCTGAAAATCGAATTTGATATCCAGGTCCCTCTTCTCCCTGTTCTTCATGCTGATTTTTCGAACGTATCCATTCCTGGAGGAATTCCTGAATTCTGAATAATAGCTGAAGAGGTGTTGCCTTGTTTTGCTATGAAATCAGGGAAGTAATCACACTCTGACTTTGTGGTGCTACTGGCTGGGGTTGAAAGTTCCAAATAGGGCTAGGGTAATAGGGAGTGTATGCGGCCCTGTCTCGGCCCAAATCGGGAAAATGAAATAAGGAATTAACTGCTCAAGATTCTGTTCAATAATTTCTTTCATCCTCTTATCCATCTTGGGGTGACAGGGGACAGGGTATATTATATCCTCCATAGCTATCTTCGGTCTTTTTAAGGGTACGGCATTCATACCACAAGGTATAACAGTCTCCAAGCTTAAATTGGCTTTTTCCCCATCTGTATACATTAAAATAATCTCTCTTTATAGCTTCAAGCTCATCGAGGTCTAAATGGGAGTCGCTCATAGCTTTTTCTCGATGTCTAGGTAATATCTTGTAACCATACTGAGATGAGGTAAGTACACCAACCCTGAATGTCGTCGCTCAAAAATCTCGTTGACTTTAGCCTTTTTATCTGCTAGGTTTAGATCCTATGGAGTTGTTCCATCATAGAATCTATTTCTTTCCGATTAAAAATAATACATCCTGAGGGGTCGTCATATAGAGCATAGTAAGAAGAATCGTTTCAGCTTTTTCCTTTAGAGTCAATTTTAACTCGCTTGATTTTCTGGTGAGATCTGTTCCTTGCATCCCTACACGTTTCTTGTCAACATATTGTTTGATGGATGTAAAAGGCTTAGCTAGATTCTCTTGGAATTCAGCTTCGTCAATTTCTATCCCGCGTAATGTCCCATAGAAATATCTCTCAAAACTGTGGGTATGATTGGCTTATGTGGATATTCTGCGGGTCTTATTTGTCCCCATAGTAGATACGGTAAATGTAGTGCCTGATCTACCTGTGTTACCATGAGACTTTGGCGTTTCTCTGAAAAGATCCTTTTACTTCATCAAACTTTGGGTTATATGTACTTCTGTAGTGTTGGTATACTCCGATAAAAATCCTCGTTAAATCATCATATAGTATTGGATGGCAGGAGACGTATTAACTCTATAATAAACCAATCAAGAAGCTAAACATTGCCCGCTAGTTCCTTGCGACGTGATGATGGGGTGTTGCAGATCTGTCTGATAGCTCGAAAGTGTGGGAAGGTAATCTTCTAAGCAATTGTTATATAATATATGTTGTAGCTAGTCTGTTATATATGGGACTTATATTTATAAGCTCTTTCATGAAAAGCCTCAACTACGTTGCTCAGGTGTGATCTTTGCGAGAGGATATTCTCAGCTTGTACAATCTTCTCCATGTGGCGGTAGGTATGTTCGTCCGAACTCCTTTTGGAGCTGGGTGTAATGTACTCCTTGTCATAAGCCAGGATGTAGCTCATATTAGGGAAGGATGAAAATATTGCGCAAACTAAAGTTCTGTTGGCTCTTCTCCATCAAGGCGAGTCTACATCATCGGTGAAAACAAGATTTTCGTCTTAGCTGCCGGATCTCCTGCTTGAGTGATTCTATTGTTCCCCGACATTCTTTGCTTTAAAGCTTTGTGGTGAAGAAGTGTACTCAGTTGGACCCTATTATCCTCTTTAGCCAAAATGCTATTGACATAGTGAGTAAAGTTAGGCTAGATCTGGTTATGGGGCTCGCTGTTACTAAAGCTCCTCAGAAAAAGACCTGGGTCAAGTTGGGAGCTTTGCGATGTAGCCATGGGTTGAATTTCCATGGGATTATCGTTGTGCCCTGTTCTTCTTTAAATGCTCTTCATAGTTCTAGCATAAAGGAGGTCTTTCCTGCTCCCCATGGAGCTGTCAAGCCTAATGTGAAACAGTCTCTGAGTGTTGGTATGAAATATCCTGTCAGCAAAGCTTTTTGCCTTATCTCGTCGCCCTAGCAGATCTTCATCTTTAGCTACGATAGGTTGGTCTATGAGATATCATTCTGGCTTCCCTTCTGTGCATGATTTCCTGAGTTTTCCTTTATACTCTGTAGCTCCTTTTTCTCTTCTTTATAGCTGTTTGTGCTTGGTTATTGAGGCTGATACATATCCACAGGAAGATGTCCATGTAGCATATCCATGGTATGGGGGTTAAAAGTAGGGATATAGTCAGAAAGCTCCGATAAATCGATAGATAGAACCATCCTGCAAACAATATAATTATCAATGTTTTGGGACATCTTTTTGCATAAAGGGATATATCTTGCTTCAAGAGGAACATTGTGATGGACCAATGGAAGTCATAATGCTGTATGTGATTATCAGCTTATTAAAAAGCTTCCCAGCTGGACTCGAAAAGATGCAAGGGAGTGAGGCTACTTCCCTCGAATACAGGTCGAAAAAAGATATACAGTACAAGGACGCTTAGGGCTTTCCAACGCCTTTGGATGTAACTGTATAGATTCTCCTTCGTCAGCATCAAAGCATGGCCATCGATAATAAATACGACAGCGTTTTATAGCACTAGTTTTCTTGGTTGCAGGCACCGTTGAGGCGTGAACTTTTGATACCATAGGCATGGGGTTTATCCACTGGGGGCGGGTGATGAGGGGATATTATGTGGGGTGAAATTGCGAATTATCAGCTTTCCGGATATGGGTGGATATTCTGAGTTTGCAGGGCGGAGGAGGGGGACGGAAGGGCGGTCGATGGGCGAAAAAGTGTGTGTGTGTGAGGCTTGTTGTAGAGTGAGGGTGGGAGGAGGGCGTGGAGGAGGGTGCGACCAGGTACTGGTCAGCGATCAGACCAGTACTGGTCACCCATAGGAAGCATTACTGGTCACCGCGCGAGTAGTACTGGTCAGACGAGACCAGTACTGGTTGATTTTGAGGGCGCAGGCCTTCCCTCGCACCGTGAGGCGGGGAAGAGGCGAGAGGAAAGGATCGAGGTTATTCGCCGAGGAAGGCGCGGTAGTCGGCGAGGTCTCCTGGTGAGGAGGGCGGTTGGCCGCGCTGAGGGAAGAGGAGCAGAGCCTTCGGGAGGGCGAAGAACCCCGTCGCAGAGTGCGCGCGCTCACGGAAGGTCTTGAGGTCGCTTGCTGTGGGAAGCCTTCGATAAGGTGGCCCTGACCCCGTCTCCGTGAGGGCAGGCTGACCTGGGCGTCCACTGCGTGAAGTGCGAATGAGCAGAAGCTCATCAGCGCGAAGTACACCTCGTGGCGGTGGGCTCCCCTCAGGGTGGAGAGCACAGGGCTGACGGCTTCTCCCGCTGCGGTTGGGGCGGAGTCGTGGCGGGCCTTCGGTCTCGCTTACGCCTCGGTGCTACCGTCACGGGGGCAGTGAGGAGGGGCGGGTGGTGGTGCGCCCTGGCCGTGAGGGCGGCAGCAGGCTCGAAGCGTAGGGCATCAGCGGGGTCTCGAGATAGCGCTGGGATGAAGTCCTCAGGCGCTTGCGTAGCTGAGCCTCTTGTCCTGCCACCTCGGTGAGGGCGGTGAGGGAGGAAGTGCCTTCGGGCGCAGGTCTTCGTCGTGGTGGGGAGGTATCAGCTCGGTGAGGAGTACTCGCGTGCACAGCTGACATCGCCGATACGGTAGGAAACTCGAGGCGGCATCGCACAGCTCGGTGGAGCGGTTGGCAAGACCTTTGGAGGGACTGTCTGAGCTCAGGGTGAATGGAGGGAGCTTCGCGCAGGGAGTTGGGGAAGAGCGTAGGTATTTCCCTGCGTAGGGGCTTCGGCTTCGGCATCACGTCCCTGTCGGAGGGCGAGGAGGATCTGACGGTGAGCGGCCTCTTCCCGCTCGGCGAAGTGGGGAAATCCCTGAGGAGGCGCGTGTGAGGCGCCTACCTCATCAGGCCTGGAGCGGGTCGTCGGACAGATGCCATACGGAAGGGGCGCTGGCGGTGTCCCGTCAGCCTTCGCGTGCAGGGGGTGAGGGGAAGGGCACGGAGGTGGGCCTCGCTTCCGGCCTCTATCGGGTGAAAGTGGCATCGGAGCACCTGCCTCCTCGGTAGTGGTGGGGGCTACGGGTGCGGCATCGGGGTGCGCGCAGGCTGCGGTTCACTGTCGTCGGTGAGCGGACGACTCCCCAGCGCTGGCGGAAGGCGATACGGCGAAACGATCTACTGAGGGTCGTCAGTAGAAGCCTGCGGAGGTGCTTCGTGGGGTCGTGGTCAGTTCTCGTCGAAGGGCGAGCAGACGGCATCGCTGGGATCGTGTGCCTTCTCTCCCGAGGCTTCGGCACGAGCGATGAGGGCTATCGATGTGGCGCTCCAGCTGGTCGGTGGGGAGGGCGGCAAGGCGAAGGGCTGTCGGTGCGATAGGCGGTGCGTGCGTGCAGGGCGAGGAGGCGAAGCCCGGGAGGAGTCGCTCCACCGTGGCGTGAGTGGGGGTGCTGGTGCTGGAGGAAGGGAGAGGCCTTCTCGAGGCTTCGGCGGCCTCTACGTAGTGCTGATCTTCCGAGCTCCAGCAGGCTAAGCGGGTGTAGGCTTCGGCAGCCGAGCCACGCAGGTCTGCAGTAGATCGATGCTTTGGTGAAGAGCGATGCAGGCGGCTTCGCGCTGGTTGGTGGCAAGGTGCTTCGGCCAGGCGAGGTAGATGGCCCGGAGCAGTGGGGGCGTAGCGGCGCAAGCGTGCCCGAGACGCTGCAGGCGATGGATGCCGTCCGCTCTCGGTGGTGAGGGCAAGGGTGCGGGGCTGGGCAGCGAGTTCAAGTGCGGGCTGGGGGCTTGTGCGCTCAGCACGAGCAGCACCTTTGCGGCCTTGCGTGCACCCTGAGCTTCGAGCTGCCCGATGAGGAAGGCGGGCACGCTGTAGGGCGCTCTTCTCCGAGCAGGGCGGGGACGGTGGTGTGTGAGAGCGGTGGGAGGTCTTCTCCACGGGCAGGGTGAGTTCGGCCGCTGCGGCTATGGTAAGCAGGGGCGCTTGGCGGAGACTTCTCCCTCGACGGGTGGCGTGCTGTGGTTCCTCCTCGGCATCGAAGGCTCGCCACGCAGGTGAGACGGCAGAGGTAGAGGCGGGCGACGTCGCCGACCTCGAGGCTCAGTAGCGTAGCGTCGGAGGATGTCGGTGAGGGTGGTGTGTGCTGCGGGAGGTCGCCGCCATAGAGCTGACTGCGGGCGATGAGGGCCACGCCTCGGCGAGGCAGGATTGTACTCGGTCTTCTCCTGAACCACGCTCGGCACGAGGTCTTGGCGCCAGTGGGCAGGGCAGGTGGGCTTGCAGGAGTGCTATGTTCTTCGATGGCGCTCGTGGCCTTCTCTATGGTGCCCGGGAGAAGCGAGCCGCGCCTGGTATCAATGGCGCAGAGCGAGACTGGTCGACCGGCAAACGGAGGTGTGGTCGTCAGTCGTGCCGTCAGTGCAGTCTGGTAGGTGGTCGTAGGCCTCGCGAGCATTGTGGGGACGTTGTGGCGCGTGACGAGAGCCTGCACGTGCGGGGCTCGCGGTATTCACGCGTCAGGAGCATGCCCCGAGGCGCAAGGAGAAGGAGAGGGAGCCGAGTGCGCGGGGGCGCAGCCTCCGGGCGTGCTGGGCCTACGATCGTGTGATGGCGCTGAGACATTTGCCGAGGCAAGGAAGAGGAAGTAGGAGGATGATCAGATACGCCGAGGGGACGCTGATGAGGTAATAGCTTGAGCAGGCCGCCGACGTTGGCGATGAGAGCGAGGACGATGGAGCCAGGAATGATCTTGCGGAGATCCGCCGTGAAGAGCCCGATGGTCGTCTGGGGAGGGTTGGGAGGGGAGGAGGGAGCATGATGCCCACCAGAGCGGATCGTCAGCACGAGGCTCACGGCGACGAGGATGGTAGTCCGCGCTCCCACAGCCCGACATTCATTCCGCACACGGGCGAGAGTCACGGTCAGAGGCGGTATAGAGTATCTGTCGGTAGCCTACGCTGAGAGCGCTATCAAAGTACGGCAAGGAGGGCGAGTGCGATGAGGTCGCCCGCCGTGACAAAGCAGGATATTGCCGAAGAGATGGGCGGGAGGCTGAGTGGCGTAGCCGGGGTGAGGTCATGAAGAGCGCTGCCGAGGCCATGCCGAGTGCCCAGATGTGACGATGGCGGAGTCTCACGGATGCCCTCGGTACGGCTGAGCTTGCCGATAGAGAGGCGGCGAGGATGGCTGCACCCGCAGCAGAGATGGGAGGTTGATGCCGAGGTAGATGCGGGTCCTATCCCACCGAAGGAGGCGTGTGTGATACCGCCACTGACGAGACGATACGTCGCGACGATATATGCTCTACGATACCGCAGACGATGGCGGTAGGAGAGGACGCCGCAAAGGGCGTTTTGGAAGAACTGATGACGAGATACTCGGCATGGGTGTCGGGTCGGTGCGCTGGGACTTAGGCTGCGGGCTGGGCTCGTGACGGCCGACGATGGCGTGGTAGTCGCGGTTCTCCCCGACGATGAGGTGAGAGCTCAGGGGCGGGTGTCTCGGGGAACTCGACGCACGCAGCTGGAGCTTCTGCCGCAGGCGGGCACTTCGTCGGCATCGAAAGCGTGAGGGAGGACGTCCTGGAACTCCTCGACTTCGCTCTCCTTGTAGGCGCTGGCACTGCGACCCTTGAAGCGGTCAGCTCCTCGTCGTCAAAGTACTCGATACGCTGCTGACGGCTGCCAGCAGGCTATCGGACTCGCAGGTCAGGTGGTTGCTGCAGCAGCCTTCTCCGTGGGGTAGCTCCTGAGGCTCAGGCTCGATGACCTCGCCACCGGGCGATGCGATCGGGCCTTGAGGGTGCGACTGTATGGTGGCTGCGAGAGCAGCGATGGCGCTGGCGAGGACGGCGGCGATGACTATGACGGGATACTTCCATTTGAGAGCTAAATCAAAATCTATTCGTGAGTAAACTATTAGCCGCATAAGTATATCTATGCAAAGATAGTTCATTCGTGAGGACTGAGCCTCCGTGGGGAGGGTGGTATGAACCTATATTGGTCGGTGGGCGAACCTAGTAGAAGTCACGCTGCGACCTATGCGGGTCGTCATCGCGACATATAGGTTCGCCCGCGGACCAATATAGATCGCTGAGATCGTCTTCACGCAATGCGTACTCTAGGCTGAAAGCTGGCGTAGCTATATAAGGACTGCTCTATGGGAGAGAAAGAAGCGCGGGCAGGGCAACGCTCAGTTGCCCCGCCCGCTCAATATCGTGTGTAGTCGGCTAGCGCTAGAACTATACTGCACGCGGGCTGCAGTGCGTTGACCTTCTTCGTATTGGTCTGGTCCCTGCTTGACCTGCATGTGGTGGTAGTTCAGACGCAGTGCGACGTCACTCTCTTGTATATAGGTAGTTGTGAGGGGCCTCGGAGGAGAGTGATTGCGACCAGTACTGGTCAGCGATCGAGCAGTACTAGTCACCAATAGTGGCAGTACTGGTCACCGCGCGAAGTAGTACTGGTCAGATGGTGACCAGTACTGGTCGCAAAAGCCCCTGAATACAGGTTCTGCGGAGGCGGCTGTACGAGTATATACTATTTGTATGGGGATGGCAGTATGGGATCAGCGCCCTTGCTGAGGGTGCACTCCTTTCTTGATGCCGTGAAGACGCCTCCACCGAGGTGCCTACGGGTAGAGGATGGAGGCGTGGAAAAGGGTGGGTTTCGTAAGTTTCGGGGAAAAAGCGAGGTTGCTTTCTTAAAATCTTAACAAAATCTCTCCGTGGCGTGAAAATATTTCTGTATTTGCACTCCTCAATCAGAGGATCTGAGGGGCTACGAATTGGCGTCCTGTGAAGGGATTCACAAGCATTATCACTCAGTAATTATATATAGTTAATTAACTACCGCATGAAGCAAGCAAAGCACTGGGCTGCAGCCCTCGCTGGTCCTGGCCTCTGGATGAGTGCCTGTGGCTCAGACGAGTCAGCTCGCCCAACAAAGGGTCTTCAGCTGCACTTCTCTCTGAGTCAGGACAGGGCACCTATGTATCGCCTCTCCCTTCGCTGATGGGCAGGAGATCATCCGTCCCAGTCATCTCGGTCTGGAGATGACCGATGCAAAGAAGTCCTTCGACAAGGGTCTCGAGGTCACGGACACGAAGAGTCGACCTTCGATGAGACTTGGAAGCCTGTCTGGGGCGAGGTCAAGTCGATCACAACAACTACAACGAACTGCTCGTCACGCTCAGAAGAAGGCAACGGCGATCCCATAGCTATCCGCTTCCGCCTCTTCGATGACGGCTCGGCTTCCGCTCATGAGTTCCCCGGTGGCAAGGATCGTAACTTCTGCGTCGTCAAGCGCGAGCTCACTGGGTTCGCTGTGACGGGCGACCACAGGCGCACTGGATCCCCGGTGACTACGACAGCGGTACGACTATCAGCACAGCTGCCTCTCGAGATCCGTGGACTCTTCGACAAGGCCTTCACGGAGAACTGCTCTGACCGCCCGCCTTCTCTAAGACGGGCGTACAGACACCGCTGATGCTCAAAGGCGATAGGGTGTCTACATCAACCTCCACGAAGCAGCACTCATTGACTTCCCAGCGATCAACCTCGATCTGGACGACAAGACGATGACCTTCCGTGTGGAGCTGACGCCCTGACGTACTGGGGCAGCCGTGGAGCATCGAGCGCCCTTCAACACCCCTTGGCGTACGGCTATCGTCAGCCGTGATGCACGCGATATCCTCGCCTCGAAGCTGACGTACAACCTCAACGAGCCTTGTGCCTATGGGACGACCGACTGGATCAAGCCTATCAAGTATGTGGGTGTCTGGTGGGAGATGATCACGGGTAGAGCTCTTGGGCGTACACCGATGACCTGCCTTACGTGAAGATCGGTGAGACCGACTACTCGAAGGTGAAGCCTAATGGCAAGCACGCTGCCAATACGAAGCACGTCGAGGAGTACATCGACTTCGCCGCTAAGCAGCGGCTTCGATGCAGTCCTGGTCGAAGGCTGGAATATCGGTTGGGAAGACTGGTTCGGCAATAGCAAGGACCGTGTCTTTGACTTTGTCACCTCCTCTGACTCCATCAGCGTCGCTGAGCTCCCGTGACTACGCTAAGAGCAAGGGCGTGAAGCTCATCATACCACGAGACCTCCAGCTCGGTCACGAACTACGAGCGCACATGTGGAGAGGCGTACAAGTTCATGGTTGACAACGGCTACTCCGCTGTCAAGAGCGGCTATGTGGCAACATCATCCCCCGCGGTGAGTACCACTACGGTCAGAGCATGGTGAGACCACTACCTCCACGCTGTCAAGGAGGCTGCTAAGCATAAGATCTCCGTCAATGCCCACGAGTCCGTCCATATGACGGGTCTCAGCCCAGTACCTATCCCCAACCTCATCGCGCAGGAGTCGGCACGTGGTCAGGAGTATCAGGCCTTCGGTGGTAACAAGCCTAACCACCTCACCGTACTGCCCTTCACCGCCTCATCGGTGGTCCGATGGACTACACGCCCTGGTATCTTCCAGATGTGATATCAACAAGTACAACCCGACAACAACTCCCACGTCAACACGACGATCTGTAATCAGCTGGCTTTGCACGTCACGATGTACAGCCCCTGCAGATGGCAGCCCTGAGCCTGCCGAGGTGTATGCGAAGCACATGGATGCCCTTCCAGTTCATCAGGACGTAGCTGTCGACTGGGACGACACGAAGATCATCGAAGCTGAGCCAGGGTGAATACATCACCATCGCTCGTAAAGGCGAAAGGACTCCGACAAGTGGTTCGTGGGTAATGTCGCTGGCTACGGCAGCCTGACGACCTTCACGGCTTACCTCGATGCGGGTAAGACCTACACACGCTACGATCTACGCCGATGGCAGGGCGCAAACTCAAGACCAATCCTGAGGTCTCACCGATTCGCAAGGTGGCGGGTGAAGGAGCAAGCTCTCGCTCACCTCTGCTCCTGGTGGAGGCTTCGCGATCTCTATCCTACCTAATAAAGTAAACACTCGAGGGTCTCCGACCGCTCTCCACAGCTCTACTCACAGAGGTCGTGGAGTTCAGGTGAGGGACCTCTCCTTTCACTTACACAGAGCACTTCATATGAAAAAGCGATTCTGCGCCTTACCTACCTCTGTCTATCCCTCTTCCTCTCCTCTCGGCCTCACTCGCGGACAGATGCAGGTCCAAGGGTCAGGTAGTAGACGACAAGGGCGAAGCCGTCATCAGGGGCTTCCATCCAAGGTCAGGAGAGCCCTCAGGGCGTCATCACCGATATCAACGGAATTTCTCCATACGTGCCCCCAAGAATGGGCACCTCATCGTCTCCAGCGTCGGCTGTGCCACGAAGACCGTAGCTCTCGGTGCGCGCTACGCTCCCGCTGAAGATCGTCCTCTCTGAGAGTGCTGAGAACCTCAGGGAAGTCGTCGTCGTCGGCTACGGCTCGATGCAGAAGAAGGACCTCACCGGATCCGTCAGTACCCTCAATGCGAAGAACTTCCAGAAGGGTGCTATCTCCTGCCAGCGACCTCCTCGTCGAGTAGATCGCAGGGGTACAGATCACGCCCGAGGGCTCTCCCTGGCTGCTGGTGGCCGTGTCCGTATCCGCGGTGGTGCTTCGCTCAATGCCAGCAACGACCCGCTCATCGTCATCGATGGTAGTGCCCATTGAGAACACCGCTGCATCTGGTGCCCAGCATCCTCAGCTCACTTAACCCTCAGGACATCGCTTCGATGAACGTCCTCGAGGACGCTTCTGCTACCGCTATCTACGGTCTGCGCGCCTCTAACGGGGTCATCACGATCACCACCAAGCGTGGTGAGGTCGGGCAGAAGACCCAGATCGCTGTCCTGTCACATGAGCTCCCTCCAGAGCTGCTCGCCGTGTGCGCGTGCTCTCGGCTGACGAGTGCCGCTCGCTCATCCAGCGTATCTCCCCCGCTACGGCCTCGAAGCTCGGCACGGCGAATACCGACTGGCAGGACGAGATCTATCAGCTCGCCTACGGTGGTGACTACAACGTCAGCGTCAGCGGTGCTGCTGGCAAGCTTCCCCTACCGTGTGTCTACGCGGCTTCTACCAGGAGGGTGCACTGAGACCGACAAGATGAATCGCTGACAGTGACATCAGCCTCAATCCCCGTCTCTTCGACAATCACCTCTATCGATGCGAGCGTGAAGCTCAGCAGCTACCTAATCGCTTCACATAGGAAGCTATCGGTGCTGCTGTACGGTTTGACCCCACGCGTCCGTCCGTGATGCTGACGCTGCCTCACGCGCCCTTCGGTGGCTACTGGACACAGCTAGACGGGATGAGACCTCGAGAAGCCTGCTCTAAGAACCTGTCGCTCTCCTCAATCGAAGGAGGATATCAGTGATGTCTTCCGACGATCAGCAATCTGAAGATCGACTACTCGCTCCACTTCCTCCCGAGCTGCAGCTCAACGTGAACCTCGGTTACGACTACGCTTCGGGTAAGGTACGGTCGTCATCCCCGAGAATTCACTCCCTCGGATGGCAGCGCTACACCCTCAAGCAGGCCGGTCGGCCCGACGTCTATAAGAGCGGTACGAACAACGCTACGACCAGCGCAAGCGTAGACTCTCTTCGACTTCTATGCGAACTACGTCAGCGAGCTTCGCTCGCTGAAGAAACCGCGTCGACGTCATGGCGGGGTAGCCCTATCAGGACTGGAAGACCTTCGTCCACAACACGCCCTGACTACACCTCACGACAAGACGCTCGTATCGACTCCCGTCTCACGAGTACGACTACCCACAGAATAGCATTTGGTCCTTCTACGGCCGTCTGAACTACAGCCTCATGGACCGCTACCTCTTCACTGCTACAGTGCGTGCCGACGGCTTCGCGCTCAGCAAGGAGAACCGCTGAGTATCTTCCCGCTCTGGCACTGGCGGCGTATGCAATCCAGGAGAATTTCCTCAAGAATATCTCTGGATCGATGACCTCAAGCTTCGTCTCGACTACGGTGTCACGGGTCAGCAGGGATGGTATCGAACCACCTACCTCCCTCCTCGCTCAGCACGAATACGGCTACGTATCGGTTCGGCGACCAGTATTACAACATGCTCCGCCCAGCTGCCTGACGATGCTAATATCCACTGAGGGCAGACGGCTACCTACAACGTAGGTCTGGACTACAGCTTCATCAAGGGTCGTCTCTCTGGTACGCTCGACTGTCTCAGAAGAAGACCAGCGACCCGCTGAACGAGATCCCCACGCCTGCAGGGGCGAACTTCTCTAACCGTATCCTCACAAACGTCGTGTAACATCTCCAGCAAGGGCTTTGAGTTCAGCATCAATGCTACCCTGTCCAGACCAAGCGCCTGACGTGGGATGTGAGCTACAACATCAGCTCCAACAGCACGCGTATCACCAAGCCAACGCTGTCAGAGTCTGGCTATCAGGGTGTCCCCGACGGGGCGTCACGGGTCGGACAGGTACAGAACGTACAGATCCTCCGTCGGCTATGCCCTGGTACCTTCTTCGTCTACGAGCAGAAGTACGATGCTAACGAAGCCTCTGGAAGGTCAGTTCGTCGACCGCCACGAGATGGCGTCATCAACTGAGCTGGATAAGTACCGACGCACAACCCCGAGCCTAAGGTCACGATGGGCTACTCCTCGAGCCTCACCTTCGACCGCTGGACGCTCTCGACCTCACTCCGCTCGGGTCTCGGGAACTATATCTACGACAACGTCTCGGCCTATAGCTACGCACTCCCGCTGTGCTCAACTCGGGTCAGTACTTCCGCAACACGACGCCTGAGATCAACGTCTCAGACTTCCAGACGAATAGCGATAAGCAGTTCATCTCGGACTCACTACTCCACAGAGCTTCGTGCCTGAAGATGGACAACCTCACGCTCGCCTATGACTTCGGTCGTATCCTGGGCCGAGCTAACCTCCGTGCTTCGGCTACTGTGCAGAATGTCTTCACGCTCTCTTCCTACAAGGGCTCAGATCCTGAGCGTGCTATCGACTTCAGCCTCTATCCCATCCCACGTACGTACTCGCTCAATCTCTCCTCCGCTCTAATCTTTCACAGCCGATTATGACTACAGATAAGAAGATTCTTCGCCGAGGCCTCACGGCCCTTAGCCTCGTCACGGCTCTCGGCCTCTCCTCCTACTAAGGATCTGGATCGCTTCCCCACCAACGGGAGACTTCCCAGACGATCTATAACTCCTGCAAAGACCTTCCAAGCGTTCGCTAAGGGTCTGGCGCATTCGCCCCTCTCAGGCAATGGTGGTAAAAATGAAGACGGCAACGGTGGGGATATCGCGGGTATCGACGAAGGGCGAGTGACTTGTTCGTGGCCTCTTCAACCTCCAGGAGCTGCCTACTGAGACGGCTATCTGCGCCTGGGGTGACGATGGTGCTGCCTGACCTCCCATGCGATGAGCTGGTCGTCGTCGAACCCCATCGTCCGCGGCCTCTACCGCTCAGATCTACCAGATCAAAGCTCGCCTCAGAGTTCCTCAAGAACACCGAGTCGCAGGCCTCCGATGCTACGGTCCGCACCTACCGCGCCGAAGCTCGCTTCCTGCGTGCCTATCAGTACTGGGTGCTCGTCGACCTCTTTGGCAATCCTCCTTCGTCGACGAGTCCACGCCTACGGGTGGAGGTCTATCCTCGTCAGATCAGCCAGTGAGCTCTTCAACTATATCGAGAGCAGGCTGAAGGCTATCGAGAGACGACCTCAAGACGCCTAAGGCTGGTGACTACGGTCGTGCCGACCAGGCTGCTGCCTGGGCATCTGCTCTCGCCTCTACCTCAATGCCGAGGTCTGCACGGGTGCAGGCGCTACGCCGATGCAGCTACCTACGCCGAGAAGGTCATCAGCTCGGGTAGGTATAGCCTGCACTCCACCTACCGAACCTCTTCCTGAGCGGACAACAACCTCAGCAAACCCTGAGGGTCATCCTCTCGCGTCAACTATGATGGTAAGAAGTCGCAGAACTGGGGTGGTATGACCTTCCTCATCAACTCCTCTACGGGCGGTACGGCGAAGGCAGTCACGGGTGTCGCTATGGGCGTCAATGGTGGCTGGCAGGGGAACTCGCGCTACGAAGGTCTTCTCGACCTCTTCGGAGCGAATAAGGCGACGACAAGCGCTGCCTCATGACGGCGGCTGCCACGGCGGAGATCTCCTCCGTCACGAACTTCGATGAAGGGGTCTACGTACATAAGTTCCGCAACGTCACCAGCACGGCGCCCAACGGTAGCGATGGCGACCAGTGCGATGCTGACTTCCCCTCTTCCGTCTGGCAGAGCTCACCTCAACTATGCTGAGGCAGCTGTCCGCGGTAAGGCTAATACGGCTACGGGTCTGCAGTACCTCAATCTCGTGCGCGCTCGTGCCTACGGCGCTACGACGGGGAACTACTCCGCCCTGCCTTCGCTTGATGAGATGCTCGCTGAACGTGGCCGTGAGCTCTTCTGGGAGGGTCACCGCCGTACGGACCTATCCGCTTCCGGTAAGTTCGTCTCCGCTGACTACGTATGGCCCTGGAAGGCTGGCGTGAAGGCCGGTGCTGCTTCGCAGGCCTACCGCACGCTCTATCCGATCCCTGCGGATGATATCCAGGCTAACCCCGAGCAGCTCAAGCAGAACACGGGTTACTAATCCAGCGTAGGGCGCACTTCGCTCCCTCCGACTGCCTCGCCCCCACGGGCGATCCCTATAGAAGGCTTGCCCTCGAGCTCCCGCTGTGGAGCCCGAGGGCAAGCTACTTTAAGTCATCTCCTTGCACGCCTATATGTGACTGTCTAATAGAAGGGGGTGGTGTGAAGCTATATTGGTCGCTGAGCTGACCTATATAGATCGCTCTTCCGACCAATATAGGTCACGACGCGGACCTATATAGGTCAGCCAGATGACCAATATAGGTCGGTAGAGCCTCTACGGGTGTCAGCTACAGAAGTCATGGGAGAGAGGGTGATTGCGACCAGTACTGGTCAGTGATCGGACCAGTACTGGTCACCAATAGGAAGCAGTACTGGTCACCGCGCGAAGTAGTACTGGTCGGACGAGTGACCAGTACTGGTCGGTTTTTGCTCCTGCTAAGAGGCTGTCTGACTGCACCCTTTTTTGCGGATGAAATCGAGGGATCGAGTCGTGTGGGGCAGGTGGTTGGGTGGCCCTTCTTGGGAGGGGACTCTACGTAATTGTAGCGCCCTATGAATGATACTCGAGAAGGCGAGGTGCAAACAGCTACTGGTCTGGATGCGAGCGACTAGTAGTTTGGGGTGCAAACGAATAGTGGTTCGCTATCCAGACGACTATTGGTTCGTGCGCGACGACTACTGGTTTGAGCGCGAACGACTATTGCTCTTCTCTTACCTTCTCTATGGCTCCACGCTGTGCCCTTGAGGGAGCACAGCTTGCACTTGATACGCTTGGTTCTTCAGATAATTCTCCGTCAGCCAGCTGCTCCCGTCAAAAAGCGTACCTTTGCATACATAAGGAATAACGACGCTATGTTAAGCCGAAGACCAAGAGCTCCAGCGATTACAAGTCAATCCGACGTCTCGCCGGTATTGTCGCAGAGCAGAACGAGAAGCTCGCTCAGCTCAGGATGCTCCTTCAGCAACAGGATGAAGCTTTCTTCGCGATGCAAGAAGAACTCAAATCAGTGCGACGACACGAAGCGACCTTGGCCACTGCCCTCGACGCTGTCTCTCCTGATATGGGAGATGTCAGCCGTAGGGATGCCCGGGAGCTCCTTGATGGGATCATCAGTCAGCTCGACCGCTGCATCAGCCAGCTCACCAGTGAGCCCGAGGCCACCGCGCGTCTGAGCCCGAGATATAGTCAGAGACCGAATAGCTGGGGCCACCCCAGCCCCGCTACCGATATATGGATACCAATACCAGCCCAGAGGCCCTGCAGCGTATCACACTCGCTGTCGAGCACACTCGCCTCTCGCTCGCGTCCCTCGCTCCGAGGAACGCTTCTATCGCGATGCGGGTGAGGAGATTGCCACTACGCTGCGTATCTACCGATATAAGTACCCCAATCGCCCGAGGTCCCCGCAGAGGGGATATCTGGCGATGGCTGCTATCGATATCGCCACGCGCTACAAGCAGGTACACACTGCTCTGGAAGCGCGCAAGCAGACTCTGACTCCACGCCTCGTGGAGATCAATGAGGAGCTTGAGGCTCTGATTCGTCAGGCGCGACAGCTCATGACGATCCCCCACCTCGTCCCGATAACCACAGCGTCCCTTTCCTCAGCGTACATTTATTTCAGACAAAGGAATGGGAACAATTACGATCATTATCATCTGCATCGGTGCGCTTATCCTCGGTGCGGCCTCTCGTGGGTCGTCTCGAGAAGCTCCTCGGGCAGAAGACTCCGTGCGATCCTCAGTGAGGCGGAGCGTGAAGCTGAAGTCCTCAAGCAGAAGCTCCCTGAGGGTCAAGGAAGTTCCTGCAGCTCAGGGCGACCTCGAGGCAGGTGGCACAGCAATAAGCTCGAAAGCAGATCGAGGCCGATCTGAAGACCCGCGAGCAGGAGCTCACGCAGCGCCACAATGAGGTAGAAGCGCAACCAAGAGATCGAGTATACTCAGGAAAGCTCGCCCTACAGAGTGAGGGCATTGAGCTGAAGAAGGAAGAATACGACGTCAAGAAGGCCGAATACGAGGAAGAAGGCTGAGCTGGAGCTCCTCCGTCAGAGCGAGGCAGAAGCGCCTCGAAGCCCTCGGTGGACTCTCCTGCAGACGAGGCGCGTGAGCGTCTCATCGAGAGCTCGCGCCGAAGCCAGGACCAAGCTCAGGGCTATATCAATGAGGATCATCGAGGAAGCGAAGATGACCGCCAATAGGAGGCCAAGCGCATCGTCGCTACAGTCGATCCAGCGCCTGGCGACCGAGACGGCATATCGAGAACTCCGTCACCGTCTTCCACATCGAGAGCGATGAGATCAAGGGCCGTATCATCGGCCGTGAGGGCGTAACATCCGCGCCCTTGAGGCCACGCTACGGTATCGAGATCATCGTCGACGATACCCCCGAAGCCATCGTACTTAGTAGCTTTTGACCCCGTGCGCCGTGAGGTAGCGTCTGGCTCTGCACCAGCTCGTCCAAGACGGCCGTATCCACCGCCCGCATCGAAGAGGTCGTCTCGAAGGTGCGTAAGCAGATCGAGGAAGAGATCATCGAGACGGGGAAGCGCACCGTCATCGACCTTGGTATCCATGGTATGCACCCCGAGCTCATCCGCCTCATCGGTAAGATGAAGTACCGCTCGTCCTACGGGCAGAACCTCCAGCACTCCGCGAGACCGCTAACCTCTGCGCCATCATGGCCAGTGAGCTGGGTCTGAACCCCAAGACGCCAAGCGCGCCGGCCTCCCGCACGACATCGGTAAGGTCCCCGATGACGAGCCCGAGCTGCACACGCACTCTGGGGATGAAGCTCTGCGAGAAGTACAAGGGAAAAAGGCGAACATCTGCAATGCCGTCGGGGCACACCACGACGAAGTCGAGATGGAGAGCCCTCATCGCCCCCATCGTCCAGGTCTGTGACGCCATCAGTGGCGCGCGTCCCGGTGCTCGCCGTGAGATCGTCGAGGCTTATATCAAGCGTCTCAATGACCTCGAGCAGCTCGCCCTCTCTTATCCAGGGGTGGTGAAGACCCTACGCTATCCAGGCGGGTCGTGAGCTCCAGTGTCATCGTCGGCGCAGAGAACACCGACGACAGCAGTATCGCTACGCTCTCAGCTGAGATCGCTAAGCGCATCCAGGACGAGGATGACCTACCCTGGGCAGGTCAAGATCACCGTCATCCGCGAGACCCGCAGCGTCAGCTATGCGCCAAAGTAGTCTCCGAGGTGTGGGGCTCCTCCCCGCACAAGTGGGTGGCGTCTGGCAACCAAATTCCCCTGTGGCGTGTTTACAGCGTAGGAGGAATAACCATCCATATTTATTGCATGCAAGATAACGATCAGATCATCGACGAGGTCACCTCGAGCGATTACAAATATGGCTTCACCACCGACATCGACACCGAGACCATCGGCAAGGGGCTCAGCGAAGAGACCGTCCGCCTGATCTCGGAGAAGAAGGTGAGCCAGAGTGGCTCCTGCAGTTCCGTCTCGGGCATACCGCCATTGGCTGACCCTCGAGCAACCTGACTGGGCGCTGCTGAAGATCCCCTATCGACTATCAGGATCATCTACTATGCCGCTCCGAAGAAGAAGGAGGGCCGAAGAGCCCTCGATGAGGTAGATCCGGAGCTCCTGCGCACCTTCGAGAAGCTCGGTATCCCCCTCGAGGAGCAGAAGATGCTCTCAGGGATTGCCGTCGACGCGGTCATGGACTCCGTATCGGTGAAGACGACCTTCCGCGAGACCCTCGCCGAGAAGGGCATCATCTTCTGCTCCTTCAGCGAAGCCGTACGCGAGTACCCTCGAGCTGGTGAAGAGTACCTGGGCGTCGTCGTCCCTATACCGATAATTACTTCGCTGCGCTGAATTCGCCGTCTTCAGCGATGACCTCTCGTCTACATCCCGAAGGGTACGCGCTGTCCGATGGAGCTCTCACGTACTTCCGTATCAATGCCATCAATGCAGGGGCAGTTTGAGCGTACACTCATCGTCGCCGACGAGGGTGCCTACGTCCAGCTACCTCGAGGGCTGTACCGCTCCCCAGCGTGACGAGAACCAGCTTCACGCCGCCATCGTCGAGATCATCGTCGAGAAGGAGGCAGAGGTGAAGTACTCCACCGTGCAGAACTGGTACCCTGGCGACAAGGAGGGTAAGGGCGGTGCTCACAACTTCGTCACCAAGCGCGGTGTCTGCCGTGGTGCTAGCTCCAAGCTCTCCTGGACTCCAGGTGGAGACGGGCTCAGCGATCGCGTGAAGTACCCCAGCTGTGTGCTCGAGGGGATGACTCCGTCGCCGAATTCTACTCCGTCGCTGTCACGAACAACTTCCAGCAGGCCGACACTGGTACGAAGATGATCCACCTCGGGAAACTACCTGTAGCCGTATCGTCTCGAAGGGTATCAGCGCTGGTAAGAGCCAGAATAGCTACCGCGGCTGGTCTACGTCGGCCCCTCAATGCGGAGAATGCGCAACCACTCGCAGTGCGATAGCCTCCTGCTCTCCGACCGCTGCGGTGCACACCTTCCCTACGTCCATGTCGACAACGACACGGCGATCATCGAGCACGAAGCCCGACAGCAAGATCAGCGAAGACTCAGATCTTCTACGCCAGCAGCGTGGTATCGGCGTCGAGGAGGCTGTGGGGCCTCATCGTCAATGCTGCGCCAAGGAAGTCATGAACAAGCTCCCGATGGAGTTCGCTGTCGAGCTCAGAGCTCCTGAGCATCTCCCTCGAAGGCTCCGTAGGCTAATCCCCATCACCCCATTTCCGAATCATACAGATATGCTTAAGATAGAGAACCTCACGCATCCATTGGAGATAAAGAGATACTCAGGGAATCAACCTCACCGTAGGCAAGGGGCGAGGTGCACGCCATCATGGGCCCCAACGGCTCAGGGAGAGCACCCTCTCATCGGTCCTCGTCGGCCACTCCCACCTAGTGAGGTGACGGAGGGCTCCGTGACCTCGAGGGTGAGGATATCCTCGAGCTTGAGCCGAGGAGCGCACACCGCGGCCTCTTCCTCAGCTTCCAGTATCCCGTCGAGATCCCTGGCGTCAGCATGGTGAACTTTATGCGTGCTGCCTCAATGAGCGTCGCAAGGCCGCTGGTCTTGATCCGCTGCCCGCTGCTGAGTTCCTCAAGCTGATGAAGCGAAGCGCGAACTCGTCGAGTTGGACAACAAGCCTCGCCAGCCGCTCAGTCAACGAAGGCTCTCCGGTGGTAGAAGAAGCGCAATGAGATCTTCCAGATGGCTATGCTCGATTTGTCCAAGCTCGCTATCCTCGACGAGACGGATAGTGGTCTGGATATCGACGCCCTGCGCATCGTCGCTAAGGGCGTCAACGAGCTGCGCAGCCCCGAGAACTCTACCATCGTCATCACGCACTACCAGCGTCTCGTGACCATATCCGCCCTGACTCGTGCACGTCCTCTGCGGGTCGTATCGTACGTAGCGGTGGGCCTGAGCTGGCTCGAACTCGAAGAGCGTGGCTACGACTGGATCAGGAAGAGGTAGGAGAGAGTCTGACCATGGAAGCGATCACCAAGAAGTACCTTGACCTCTACGCTGCCCTTAGTGAGCTGCAGGAGCGTCCACAGCTACTCAATCACTCACCGCGAGGCGGCTTATGACGCCTTCGCCCGTCTGGGGTACCCCGCTTCAAGAGCGAAGACTACCAGCGCTCGACCTGCCCAGCCCTCTTCGCCGAGGACTGGAAGCTCCACGTGCTGGACGGTGCTCCTTACTGGGCATCGTGAGCGTCTCGCACCGGAGATCTCATCGGTGCGTTCTCCTGACTTCGTGCGCCTTCATCCCGCGAGCTGGCGCAGGAGTACGGTCGTATCGCGCCCTATCGCTACTGACGGGCCTCGTCGCGCTGAAACACCCTCTTTGCTGCCGAGGCTCGTCATCTACGTGCCTCGTGGCGCGAAGATCCCTGGGCACATCGAGCTGAGCTACATCCTCCCACGCCTCGGGGGCCAGTATCTCCGTAGAGCGAGCGCTTATCATCCTCGAGGATGACGCTGAGCAGCAGCTCCACCTCGTGACTGCCCCGAGATCGACGGAGCGTGCTATGGCGCTACGCACCATTGAGGTCCACGTCGGGCGCTGTGCCCGCTTCTCGCTCATCGAGCGTGGAGTCGGCCGAGGCGAATGTGCGTGTCTCCTCGCTCTATGTCCGTCAGATGGGTGATAGCGTCGTCGACCTCAGCGGTGTCACGCTGCGTAATAGCGTGACGCGCAATAACTATTTCGTCACGCCTCGCCGAAGAGCGTGCCGACCTCTAGGTCTCTGGCTTCGTCCACTGCAGGGAAGGCACATGCGACAACTTCTCACATCGAGCATGCTGTACCGCACTGTACCTCGGATGAGCTCTTCAGTACGTGCTGCGTGACGATAGCCGTGGTGTCTTCACGGGCGTATCCTCGTAGCGCAAGACGCGCAGAAGACGCAGGCTTATCAGAACAACCGCAACCTCTTGCTCTCACCCGCGGCTCGTCATGGCGAGTCAAGCCCCAGCTGGAGATCCACGCTGACGACGTGAAGTGCTCCCAGGATGACCACGGGTCAGCTCAGCGCAGACGTCTCTTCTATATGCGCCAGCGCGGTATCTCCTGAGGAAGCCCGCCTGATGCTAGTAATGCCTTCGCCGAAGACGTCATAGCGCGTATCCCCGTCGAGGAGATCGCTGACGACGTGCGTGCCCGCATCGAGAAGCAGCTGCGGGCGTAGCCCGCCCCTACATATAGAGATGTACGCGCCCATAGCTCACTCGGAGCTATGGGCGCGGGTCTTATTACTATATGTGTGACAGAATGGCTTAAGATAATGGCGTTTTGTGCGATGTTACCCCATTGTTTCGGCCATAATGTCGTGTTCTTGGGGCTGGGTACGTGCTTTTGCAGAAGGGATGTGGCCGTGGGCACTAAGGTCCACCCCCTGACATAAAAATGAACATTAATGAAGTATCACCATCAAGTCGCAGGAGGCCCCGCAGAGCGCTATCGAGGCTTGCTCGCGAAAGGCCGGCAATCAGGCCATTGAGCCTGTTCACCTGCTTACAAGTATTTTGACTCTCGGAGATAGTCTTACCGACTTCCTCCTCTAAGCTCGCTATCCAGCGTGCTCGCCTTGAGGAGAGCCTGCAGCGTATGCTCTCAGCTCTGCCTAAGGTCTCGGGTGGCGAACCCTATCTCAGCTCTGATGCCACGAAGGTACTCGACAAGGCTGAGGACATCGCCACCGAGATGAAGGATGAGTATGTAGCTCGAGCACCTCTTCCTCGCACTCGCTGAGGTCGATACCTCGGTAGCTCGACTCTCAAGAGTGACTTCGGCCTGCAGGTCGTAGAGTCTCCGCAAGGCTATCGACGAGCTGCGTAAGGGCAACCGCGTCACCAGCCAGCACGCCGAGCAGTACAACGCCCTCAGCAAATACGCTATCAACCTCTGCGAGCGTGCTCGTATGCGGTAAGCTCGACCCTGTCATCGGCCGTGACGATGAGATCCGTCGCGTCCTCCAGATCCTCTCACGTCGTACGAAGAATAACCCCATCCTCATCGGGGAGCCTGGTGTCGGTAAGACGGCTATCGCAGAAGGTCTGGCCTTCCGTATCGTCCGTGGTGACGTCCCCGAGAACCTCCGCTCCAAGCAGGTCTACTCCTCGATATGGGTGCCCTGATCGCTGGTGCGAAGTATAAGGGCGAATTCGAAGAACGTCTCGAAGTCCGTCGTCACCGAAGTCACGAAGAGCGAAGGCGAGATCATCCTCATCGACGAGATCCACACCTCGTAGGTGCTGGTGGGTGAGGGCGCTGCGGATGCTGCTAACATCCTCAAGCCTGCTCTGGCACGTGGCGAACTCCGCTCCATCGGTGCTACGCCCTCGACGAGTACCAGAAGTACTTCGAGAAGGACAAGGCTCTGGAGCGCCGCTCCAGATGGTTATGGTCGACGAGCCGGATGAAGCCAGCTCGATCTCCCATCCTCCGTGGGCTGAAGGAGAAGTATGAGAACCACCACAAGGTGCGTATCAAGGACGATGCCATCATCGCTGCTGTCCACTCTCCGACCGCTACATCACCGACCGCTTCCTCCCCGACAAGGCTATCGACCTTTGGACGAAGCTGCCGCACGTCTAAGGATGCGATTGACTCCTCCCCGAGGGGCTTGACGAGATCGCACGTCGTATCACCCAGCCTCGAGATCGAGCGTGAGGCTATCCGCCGTGAGGACGATGAGGTGAGCTCGAAAGAGCTGAACAAGGAGATCGCCACGCTGCGCGAAGAGGCTGGCGACAAGGCTGAGCGGATGCGTGAGCGGAGCTCATCAACCGCATACAGCAGTGCAAGATCGAGGTCGACAGCTGAAGATCGAGGCTGACAGCGCAGAGCGCAGCGGTGACTGACGGTCGCGTCGCTGAGATCCGCTACGGCCGACTCAAGGAAGGAAGCCGGATCGCCCTCTATCCAGCAGGAGCTCACCGAGGCTCAGCGAGCAGCGCTCTGATCCGTGAGGAGGTCACTGCCGAGGATATCGCCGATATCGTCTCGCTGGACGGGGATCCCCGTCGGGAAGATGCTCCAGAGCGAGCGTGAGAAGCTCCTGCATCTCGAGGAAGAGCTGCACAAGCGTGTCGTCGGTCAGGAGCAGGCTATCCGTGCCGTCGCTGACGCCGTACGCCGTAGCCGTGCCGGTCTTCAGGACCCCAAGCGTCCCTATCGGCTCATTCATCTCCTCGGTACCACCGGTGTCGAGAAGACCGAGCCGGCAAAGGCGCTGGCTGAAATCTCTTCGATGACGAGACGAGTGCTCACCCGTATCGATATGAGCGAGTATCAGGAGAAGTTCTCCGCCACCCGTCTCATCGGTGCGCCTCCAGGATATGTAGCTATGACGAGGTGGTCAGCTCACCGAAGCGATCCGCCGCAAGCCCTACTCCGTCGTCCTCTTCGACGAGATCGAGAAGGCTCACCCCGACGTCTTCAACGTCCTCCTGCAGGTCCTCGATGACGGTCGTCTGACGGATAATAAGGGCCGTCTGGTGAACTTCAAGAATACGATCATCATCATGACGAGCAACCTCGGCTCCGACCTCATCCGTGAGCGCGTCTCCGACGTCGCGGGCGGTGAGCGAGCTGCTATCGACGAGACGCGTGAGCTGGTACTCGGCCTTCTGAAGAAGACGATCCGTCCAGAGTTCCTCAACCGTATCGATGAGGACTATCGTCTCCACCCCGCTGGGTCGCAGCAGGATCGACGAGATCGTCCGCATCCAGCTCGACAGCACGGGCCCGCCTCCTGCAGGGTCAATCGGCATCGAGCTTCGCTATGCGCCCGCTGCAGTTGAATGGATCAGCAGGAAGGCTACGACCGAGTTCGGGCACGTCCTGTACGCCGCGTCATGCTCAGAGCGTCCGAAGAGTATCCTCTCGGGTGCTGCGACCGCTCCAGCGTCATCACGCTTGACGTCGAAGATGGACAGCTGCGCTTCTAAGGCTGCACGTCCCACGCGATATTAGTTAGTTTAGTTGTGGTTGCTCTCTGCAGGTCTGGATGCTTTACATCCCGCCTGCAGAGGAGTTTCCATGTGGTATACAGGAATAGGGATGGCGAGAGAGGCTATATAGCTTTGTAAGTGACCTCTATTTAGTTTCGGCTCCGCACTAGGGATAAAAGTTGCGGACGAGTGGCAAAATCAGTTTGGAGCTACGTGCGTGGACGATAAATCTACGTACGTGGATATTTGAGTTGCGTGCCTGGTCTTTAAGACTCACGTACACAGACAGAGGAAAACCACCACGTGAAGGCGCTTTTTCTTCACGGAACAGCGCTTTTCCTTCGCTGAATAGAGGAATGCTTGCGATATGGTGAAGACTTGCTATACCATTTCGGAGAGGTATATCGCGGGGTTGGTCTTCACTGCCCCCGTCAAGAGGCACCTCTGCACGGCCTGTGGGAGCGCACCACCTTCGTCCGTACGCTCACCAGAAAGCACGGCTTCGCATGGGAAATCAGTAAGCTTGCTCTCGGAGATACAGTATTGTGAAGAGCTTGCTATCTTTACGTATGAAGCCAATCACCCGATCCCACCACATACACCTCCCTCTTATGAAGATCAGATACGCCTCTTGTGGCGCTTCCTCGCTCTCGTTACCCAGCTATGGGCAGAAGCAGAGCGCTGGCTGCCCTCAGATCCAACGTGTGGTGCAGATCCAGCATCTCAAGCCCAACACGAGCCGGCAGAAAAGATCGTAATCGTATTAATATCCCGCTCACCCGCGAACTCATCGACTACGGCATGAAGAAGCACGACCCAATATCCTCCTCCAGGGGCTACTCGGAGCTCTGGCTACGCACGGTAGATCGAGATCCCGAGGCGCAGATCAATGCTTACCAGACCTCAGAGCTGAAGAGCGGCCTTGGCTGACTATGACGGACTCGCCTGGGCGTCGTCTCACAAGCTATTACTGCGCTCATAGCGCCAAGATCGATACCGCACTGCGCTCCGAGGAGAGATCGTGGCGAAGCATGTCGATCCCAGAATCCCGAGAGCTGGAGCCAGCAGGACCACAATACCTTCTACATCGACTCGCATCCGTGAGCTCATCAGCGAGCCTGCGTAGCGCTATCGGCTTCGCTGAAGCCTTTATTCCGCCGCCTCTCTATTGATGAAGGAGCGATCGGAGAGCCTACGTTCGGCACGGAGCTACTCAACAACTTCCCTGAGAGGATGCCCTTGAAGCCCTGCATCGTGAGGTGCTGAAGACCCTCCGCTCTGCTGCCGAGCGAGCAAGAGTATCTACTATCGTGCACCCATTGACCGCCATCAGATCCACCTTGACAAGGATAAAGATGACAGAGACCCATGCATCGAGTGCAGAGGCACTTGAGGGTTATCTCAAGAAGCATGCGACCCATCAGGAGGTCAGTACGGGCTCAGCTCGCCCTCGGGATCTATCCTTCCAGCGTCTGCGCCGTAGCTCGCTTCCTCGAGTCGGTCATCCAGCGTGTGACAGCCTCACCCGGGATGCGCAAGCAGCTTGGGAAGAGGCTAAGCGATGCCGTCGCCCTGAGCCCTACAGAGGGCTGACCAGCTACCTCGATAGGGGTAGGTGTCGCCTGGAGGCCCCTATCTCGTGACGAAGGCCACGGTGCAGCTCTACAAGGTCCCACGATTATCCGTCCCGATACGCGTGAGACTGCAGCCTCGTAGCCAAGATAAGCTCCATAGCTGACGAAGGAGGTGACCTTCCAGCTCGATGACTTGGGCGAAGGCAAGGGAGCTAAGCCCTTTAGCCTGGATCTCCTACGGCTGGGAACTATATCCTCTTGACCAAGTTCGGCTACTCTCCGGAGGCTTCGTCCAAGGACTTGGATGCAGAGAATAGTCTGATGCGTACGGAGTATGTCTATCTCGCTCATGAGGCGGGGGATGTCGGATCTCATCAGTGGCTGAATGCTCGTACCAGTGCGCCCTAGCAGATCAGTCCTCCACACCCATCACCAGACCTCTTTCAGGAGACTTCGAGCATATAGGGGATGAAGAGCTGATGCCCTCGGCTACTGTCTCAAGGGCGATGGGGAGTGGCGCTACTTCATGGCGTCGGGAAGGATCCGCTCATCGCTTACTCCTGCCACTCTCGAGGTCGGAATAGGTCTGATGGTCCTGCTGCACCCCTCTTACGTCTCTATGCCTACCAAGGCGCTGTGACCACCGATCGCCCCGCCCATCGCCCTGGGCAGACGGCTCATATGGAGGTGTACTCGAGGTGCGTATGCACGCCGAGGATGCTCGTGTAGCTGCTTCGAGCCCCTCACGCTCGAGGTCAGTCAATCGCGTCGTATGAAAAGGTGCAGGAGCTCAAGGTCCAGACGGATGCCTCGGGCGCTTCTGACCAGCATCACCCCGCCGATGGATGGTCTCACGGTGACTCATCGTATCCGCGCTCGTGCTGCACCGGAGCGTGATCAAGAGCTCGCCTGAGTTCAGCTGTGAGTTCGCCGTCTGTCTGGAGAAGCGCGAGGGTACGAGCTCACCGTCGATATGCCCCAGCCCCCTATCAGTATGGTGGCACGCTCCCCATCACTGGGCCTCGGTGCGTACGCCCAGTGGCAGCCCCGTGGCGGGATGCCTGCGTGAGCTACACGCTCCGCCGCTCCGTCTCCTCTGGAGCTTCAGAGAGCTGAGCGTCGACTCATAGCGACCGCAGCGAGATCGAGGATATCACGTCGGAGGTCGCCGCAGATGCCTCGGTCGCTATTCCTTCACGGTGCCTCTTCCCGAGGATCCCCAGAAGCTCACGCAGCGTAGGGGGATTACTGCCCGTGGTACAGCTATGCCATGATTGTCACCCCTCGACGGACGGCGCTGGCGAGTCATCAGGAGATCCTGAATATACCCATCGGTCAGCCTGTGGGTGCGGTGTAGTGGATCTGCCCCAGCTTATTGGACTCGTAAGAGTGTGAGCATCGACACTTCGCTTCACTGAACGAGGCTCCACGCTTCGCTCCGGCGCCTGACCGTTCATTATCGCCTCACGAGTGGTAAAGCATCTGAAGGGACGAGCCTACTGATAGCATCATCGAGCCTGCGCCCTCGCTTAGCTTCCCTTCCCTCGGGACGCTATGAGCTGGACTATACCGTCAAGTACCGCGACTCGCCTCCTGCTGGGCAGATGGCTTACCTCTTCGATACGCGTGACAGCGGTCATCGACCTGCGTGCGCCCCTGCCCTCCGCAGGCGACGGGAAGTGGCGGCAGGAAGCCTCGTCGTCTACTGCGACGAGCCTCCCGACGCCTCATATCTACGCATAGTGTATATAGTCATGGTGGCCCTATTGCCTCGGCGTCCTTCGTCCGAAGGCTGGTGCGCTGTGTACGCTCCTGATAGATATCTCCAAGGAGCCCACCAGCGCCGAAGAGATCGACGTAAAGCTCTACACCGTGCGTGACGGCCGCCTCCGCGAAGAGGGTGAAGCTTCAGCGACACAGCCCGGAGAAGCAGCTTCAGATCACGTGGGATAGCCTCGTGACCGATCAGCAGGCATGATAGAGACGTGAGCTCACGCCCGTGACGATAAGGCGTCCTGCACAGCTGTGGCGGTGGCCGTCTGATGTACGGGATGCCCTCGAAGCCTTTCGGGACACTGGAGCCATGGCGCCCTACGCTGCGCCTGAAGGAGACTGCAGCTTCGCACCTCCTCGTAGTTACCACATCTCTACCTATAGCAGAGTAGTGGTTATCCGATGGAGCGTGGTGGACCGCTTGGCTGCGATAAGCCTCGTGCATTCCACCACCCTTCATCAAGAAGTCGGCTACTACCGAAGAAGATGATGATGAGGAAGAGGACAATGAGATGATGCTCGAGATCGGCAGCTCTCTGCTATATGGTGCAAGATCCACGATGCAGCTCTCAGCAGAATATAAGATCGTCTCTGCTCCCTCCGATATGGGCTCCTTCCGTACTCAAAGCGAAAAAGGCAGAGGTGAGCGCCCTGAGTGAAGCTCCTCCGCAAGGACTCTCCAGACGACATTCTTCCTCCCCTGAGCCAGCGACCGATAGCAAGGGACAGGTCAGCTGGAGCTCTGATGCCCTGAGCAACTCTCTCGCTGGCGCCTCCGTCCCCAACGCCCACAGCCGTACGCTGGATCATCATATCGAGCGCCGACGGTAGAGACCTCTCGTGAATTCAGGTATCCGGCCCCACGCCCCACGCTTCGTCCGTGAGGGCGATGCGATCCCGTCACCGAGGTGGGCGCAATGAGAGCCCCTGAGGCACAGTACTGGTACGCTGACCGAGCTCTTCGATCCCGTGAGTGGCAGCGCGCCTGACCCAACAGCAGACCTTCGACATCGCCGCCGCTTCGTCAGCTACGACCGACGCCTCCCGCTGGAGCTATCGTGTCTGACTCCGTCGGCGTCGTGTCATCGCCCGTGGTAACCTATTCCTCCGACGGGCGAGCAGCATATCCTGCCTGTCCTTCCGCCCGCTGAGACCATCACATGAGACGATCGCCTTCTCCTCCCACCTCGAGGGACGCAGCGCATCTCACTGGCTTCACTTCTTCCATCTACGGGCAAGAGCCGGGTCAGTCTCTCTCACCGTCACCCCGCAGCCCAATGCCGCTGCGTCTGGGCACTCACGGGCACTCCCCGTGATGACCTATAATAAGGATGCCCGCCTCGCTGCTGCCACGGCCCTCTCGGGCAGTCAGTAGCCCTGCCTCCTCGTAGGCTGAGAGCCCCGTCATGCGGGCAGAGGGCGTCTGAATGCTCCCGAGTCCACGCAGAAGGGTACCTATGGCGCCCTCGTCGGCGACAGCCTGCCTCGAAGAGCCCTGGGCGCGTCGCTTGAAGTTCGAGGCGGAGCAAGAGCGTGAGCCTGGCTCGCTTCCTCCCAGTCAGGATCATACGACCACAAGCGATCAGCTCCCTCAAGCGTCTCGGCGACCTGCAGACCTCCGACGGCCTGTGGGGTGGTACTGGTGCATGGAGGGAAGTCTCACACCACCGAGTACGGCAAAAGGCGTACGCTGCTGCGTATGGGCCGCCCACTCCGATCTGAGTCCGCCCCGCGTCTGCGCCCGAGGAGATGATCCGCCGAGGATGAAGGCACTGACAAGCAGGCCGTACGCGACCACGCTGAGCTCCGTCGAAGGCTAAGCGCACAGGGAAGAGCGTCTACGTCTACACCGACGTCGACTACCTCTACCGCGGCTCTACGAAGACGGGGCCTGCGTGATGCCTCCGAAGAAGCCAAGAAGGCCGAGAGCTACTCTCCGCGAGCTGCTGCGGATCTCGTGATATGCCGCTGACGACAAGCTCTCGTGCAGCGCTTATCTTCCGCAGGGAGAAGAAGTTCGCCATGGAGCTCGTCGAGACATCCGTGACTACCTCGTCGAGGATGAGACGGGCTCTTCTTCGCCCGCCTGCAGTCAGAGCTACCTCGTGGATCAGTCAGCACCGCCCGCCGCCGTCGAGACGCTGGAGCCTTTCTCCGACCCCGCCATCATGGATATCGAGCGCATCAGCGGTACCGCGCTGGATCGTCGCCCGAAGCGCACCAACCATGGGGCGTGACTCCCGACGGTCAGCCGCCCCACGGCCTCACGCTCGCGCGAGATCCCATCGCTCGAGCTGATAAGACGCACAGGCACGCATCGATCTGCCCGGTCGTAGTGAAGCCATCCGCCTTGAGGGCGACCGCCTGCAGGTGAAGATGCCCTTCACGAGTACCGTCCACCCCGACACCGTCCTGACGCTCTCACAGTCGCAGCCTGCCGTCCTCTGGGGAAGTGCTACGGCGACTCCACACCCCGCCCACGCAGAGGTAGAGGCACTGGCAAGCAAATCCAGATCACGCGTGAGACCTTCCTCCGCGTCGAGGGCAGCAAGCGATGAACCTACCACTCGCCGAAGGGCAGGAGCTGCGTGTCGGTGATCGCCCTCGCACGCGTCTCACGATCCGCTCGAGCAGTCCCCTCGACCGTCCTGTCATCGACCGCCCTGGCTTCACTGAGCCCATCATCCAGAAGCCCGGCTGCGAGTAGGGCGAAGGCACGGGCTACTACGTCGAGCCGAAGGACACGGAGACGAACTTCACATCGACCACCAACCGGCGGTACGTACCTCCTCAGCTACGACCAGTATGTGGCACGCAGGTCGCTTTCGCTGGCACCGTCGCCCGCATCGTCCGTGCCACGCACCTGACCACAGCGCGCACACGGCTGCTGGTATCGTGACGAGCGTCCCACCGCCGTGGGAAGAAGTAATTCCCCAGCTGAATGTAAGCTCCCCACGAGCTCACCTCATGCGAGCTTGTGGGGGCTTTGTACCTCACGAAGGGGAAGAGCGACCAGTAGGTCTCGTGCCTGACCAGTAGTGGCTGCATATAGTGACCAGTACTGCTTTGAGACTCGTGACTGGTTTGCTTGGTGACCACTACTGGTTTCTACCACCCTCCACTCGCGGTGCGCACCCCTGATATCGTGATGCAGTACCTTTTCACCATCTTTGCAGTAGACCTTATCGGGGATGACCTGGCTGACAGACGAAGAAGTGGTCTCTAAAGGCTGTGGAAAAGAAGGCTTGTGGAGCACTCTAATCTCACAGAGCAAAATTCAATCTGAAAATAACTACGCTCTCGCTGCGTAAACCGAATAGAGCAGGTTCGACGCTTCCATCACGACGACAGACTGTTGTGACGAGACATCACCCAGGCTAGCTGTCTCACCTGGAGGCGACTTGATCTGTAGTGGTGCCGGGAAAATCGGAGACTGCTCCAATGCTTGTCCCTTGGCTTTGGGAGTGTATTTAGAGGGATAAGGCACCGCCTATGGTAGTCAGTCGCGGCGGAATGAAAATCAAAGCGAGGATAAAACATGTAGAAAGCAGATTAGTTCCATGTTTGACGGCTCTGAACCCGCATTCCACTCAGAGTGATCGATCAGGCGACAATAGGCACCCGCCCAAGTTGTCGCCTGATCTCTTTGTATAGACTACCTTGTTTGAGGGTCACCCTCACTTACTATTCCTTTGCCCTCCAAAGTGCCCTCGCATATATGAACCGATCACACCGTGCGCCTCTATAGCTGCGCCCTTGTCCTCCTTACCTTGATGATGTCTCGACTGCTGCCTTGCCCACCCCTCCGATGAGGCGCTGACCCCCAGCCGTGGCTGACCTTCAGCGAGCACGGCAGCTCCGAGACCCATCCTGCGACGGTGCCTGGTGTCGCAGCAGGATCTCATCCGCCTGGGCAGCTCCTGATCCCTACCTACCGCCTCGCAGAGGACCTATCCAGTGGGTCGGTGAGCGTGACTCAGACTATGCCTGCACCTTCGCCCTCACCGCAGAGCAGCCCAGCGTCCGTCGATTCACCTCCTCGAGGGGCTGATACTCTACGCTTCTGGCTCCACCTCACGGCAGCGATCCTCGAGGCAGAGAATATCCGTACGCACGAAGTCGATATCCGCCCCTGGCGTGAAGGCGTCGAACCGCCTGGAGGTGCGCTTCCGTTCGCCTCCACCGCTGCCCTACCGCTCTCAGAAGCCGCGGGCATCAACTACGGCAGACAACGACCGTGGAGAAGCACCTCGGTCTTCACCGGCACCCTATCATCGGTTGGACTGCGAGCGCATGATCACCATCGGTATCTCGCCCTGTGCGAGTGCTCCGCGGGACGACCTCTTCGCTGAGCGCCCTGTCGTGACCTATCACCCCGAGCGAGCTCACCCATCGAGGTGCGCCTCCCTGAGGGTGCGCTGTCCGTGGCAGCGAAGCGACGCACCTCAGCTACCGCCTCTATGACGCCAGCGACTGGTCTGAGCGTACAGCACCCTCTTGCAGACTTCATCACCCCCGACCGAGCGTGAAAGGGCGCACGCCTGGCTAATCCCCAGCTGTGGTGGCCCAATGGCTTAGAAGCACCGCTAAGGCACGCTTTGAGCCTCGTTGGCGAGCGGTCGTGCTCTGACGCGACACAGTGCGCTGCCGTGGCTGCGAACTGGTCGAGCTGGTGCGTGAGAAGGATAAGGACGACGAGCTTCTTCCGCAAAAGTCAATGGTCAGCCGCCTCGCTAAGGGCGCAAACTATATCCCCGGCACCTTGCTTCTGCCGACCTGCATAGGAGGCCGATCGTAAGCAGCTCTTCGACGACGTCGCTGGCTCGCACTCAACCTATGCCCGCGTGTGGGTGCTACGAGGAAGATGCCTCGACGACGAAGCCGATGCACGAGGTATCCTTATCTGGGCAGGACTCTCGTTCGCCTGCACCGCCTATCCTGGAGATAGTGCCTTCCTGAAGAATGTCCACAGTGAGCTGGTGTACAACATCCGCCGTTCGCGTCTAGCACCTGGTGGCGACGTGGCGTGGCAACAATGAGATCCGTGAGCTGGAAGTACTAGCTGCGCAGGCTACACGAAGGAGAGGTGTATGAGAAGTTCGGCGCGACTCACGAAGCCTCTTCTGCAAGCTCATCCTCGAGACGCTGCGTGAGGAAGATCCGCTGCGTCCTGTATCGAGAGCAGCCCTGACACGTGGTAACTGAAGTCCACAGGAGATGGGTCTCGGAGAAAGTCACTACTGGGGCGTATGGCTGTCAGCTTCGAGATCCTGCGTGAGCGTAGCCCCGCTTCATGAGCGAATTTGTGTGCAGTCCTTCCCTATGCTCCCCGAGCATCAGCCGCTTGCCCGCCCTGAGACGGACTACGATCTTGAGAGTGATGGGACGAAGGCGCATCAGAAGAGCAGCATCGGCAATGATACAGTCATCCTCCACACATCCGTCAGGACCTGTATCCTGAGCCCCGTGACTTCGCGGACTTCGTCTACTTCGCAGGTGATGCAGGGCCGTGGTATCGCCCTCGGCATCTGTGCCCAGCGTGCCGCAGCACCTTCTGTGCTAAGCCTTTACTGGCAGCTCAATGACGCTTTGGCCTGCAGCTCTTGGTCGAGCATCGACTACTGCGGTGAGTGAAGGCTTGCAGTCGAGGCGAAGCGTGCCTTGCGCCCATCATCCTCGTCCCCGACACTGCACGTGGAAAGATGCTACCACCTACGACCCACCACTGCGCACAGCGTCAGTAAGCCCTTCACCACCGAGGTGCGGACTTTCGGGTCGCCCATAAGACGTCATACCTTCGCCGCGAGACGCTCCCCAGCGCGCCAGGTCGGTCGCCCGAGGTCGCGCTTCCTATGGAGAAGCTCACGCGATGCGAGCGCAAGGGAGCCTGCACACTACGAGCACGCGTGATGCATCGACGAAGGCGCTCATCACCGAGCTTACTCGACTACGCTGCCTGCACCAAGGAGGCCACGCCTACCTCGCACGAAGGCGGGGACTCACGCTCAAGACGACCCGACGTGCCGGCACGCTTCATCGATATTCAGAGCAAGACGCCCCTGAAGGCCGCCACATCGACCCGGGGAGACGGGCTGCAGCTCGGACAACTTCGACATCCTCCAGGTCGTCGCGCCTGCCTGTGCGATGCGCCGTCAGAATGCCCTCACACGCACGACGATAGCCCTTCCCACTGTCACCCTCCGCTCCATCACGACGGTGGAGTAGCGAGGACTTCCCGCTCAACCTTGTCGGAGGAAGCGTGTAGACGAGCTGCCTGCGTGCGCGATGACGCACGCAGGCCCTTCGGCGAAGGAGCGCTCGGCAGAGGCTGCTGTGAGAGCGAGACGAGTTGCTTTGTATTCCTGACGCGTAAGACGCCGTGCTGCTAGAAGTCTTGCGCCACGGCAAGTCGTTCGCCTGCCTCCTGTATGGGGCTTGCGTAGGTTTGGCGCTTTCGTCGGCTCAGGCGGCAGGCTTTCCCCGTGGCCTGAAGGAAGGATTTGTCGGGCGGAAGGCGATCCCAGCGACGCGAAGGCTCACGGCGTTGCGGGTGCTTTCGGCTTTCTATCCGGCGTGACGTCCTGCGATAGCCGAGTTTGGCGCGGAAGGAGCCGAGGCCTCGGATGCGGACGGCGTAGCCAGCGGCGATACTGTCGCTCATGGCGTCGATACAGCAGGCTCGACCATTCCTTCGACTGGCGGCGGCGAAGGTCGCCCGCGCGATTTGCTCTGCCAGATCCGTGAAGGTTTGTCCGGCCTCGATGATGGATGCGAGGGGTATGAAGCCGCTTCCCACGCCCGAGGTCCTTCGGCAGCTCTCTCGCGATGATGTACTTTGCCATACGATGTGTTTTGAAGGTAATGTCCTGATGAAGCGGGGTGCCGCTGCTGCGTCGAGGTGCGTTTTGCCAATGGATGCCCCACTTCCCGCTCGAGGAGTGTGGGGCTTATCGCTTTATGCGGTGTAAGGCGTTGCGAGCGAAATAACTCCCGTTCTCAGGATCGCAGTACATAACTCTTCGCAAGAAAAACTACGATCCCTCCGAAGATATCGCGCCTTCGCCCGTCGGCCCACACGTCGTCGGACGATACCGCACACGCCGACGAGCGAGGCGCATAAGCCGACGGGCGAGGGCTATTAGCTCAGCGCTTCCCAACTTTTCGCCAGAGGCCTTCGGACCTTTTCTCAGCTGTTTTCGCCCTCAGCTCCTTCCCGCTCTTTTGAGGTCGTTTCCCGCATCCCACCCGATACCTTCCCCTCGGAGAAGGCATTTCTGCGCCTTCTTCGTCTCCTTCGTCAGGGCAAGCCCGTCTTAGCCTCGCGAAGCGAGCTACTTTGCCCGCCCATGATCCTCCGATTACACCGAAGAGGCGTATCTTTGCGGCTTTGTCCCCCTAAAAGATTACAGATGAACGCGAATATCACCGCATCGCCCTCACCGGCGGCCCCTGGCGCAGGTAAGACCACCGCCCTGGCACAGATCATCGAGCACCAGTGACCTCGGCTACCGGTCTACGCATCTCCGAGACGCTGACGCTCTTAGCAATGCGGCCTTTCTTCTTGCACTCAGACCCCGGCATCGCCCGACCGTCGCACTCACACATCGAGAAGGCTGTGATGAAGTACCAGCCACAGATGGAGGATACCTCGAGCTCGCACACACCGCTCCCGCACCCGTGCTTATCATTCCGATAGAGGCACGATGGACATCCCTGAACTATATCGAGCGCACGATGTGCAAGCTCCTCCCGACGAGCTGGGACTCGGAGATCGAGTTGCGTGACGCGCTACGATGCCGGTCATCCATATGGTCACCGCAGCACAAGGTGCAGAGGAATCTACACGCTGGAGAACAACGCTTCGCGCCACGAGACCGGTAGAGGAGGCGCGAGGTCGATGCCTGCATCCTCAAGGCTTGACGGACACTCATCTGCATATCGTGGAGAACAATGTGATTTCGCGGAGAAGATCCGCCACGTCCTGCACGCCATCCATGAGACGCTGGGCGACGATCCCACCACCTTTCACCGATATCCGCCGTCGCTTCTCGTGCAGGCGGTGGCGAGATCCCCTCGGCGTAGAGACCGACCTTATCAAGCTTTGTATCGATATGGAAGACGGCCCGCGTCCGCATCCGTAAGCGCGGTCTGCGCGGCAACTATGTGTACTTCATGACGCGTAAGAGCTTCCATCGAATCGCAGTCCATCATCACCGAGCGCCAGATCGGCCCCGACGAATATATCTCTCATTTCAACTCCATCCCCTCGCCTGACGAGGTGCTGGTGCATAAGTCTGTCGGAACTGTCTGGGCAAAGCAGTACTGAGTGGATGACTTCATCGAGCCCGCGCGACCACCAAGTCCCCGAGATCTCGAGCGCACCAGATCAGGAGGTGAAGTTCCACCCTTCATCGAGGTCATCTAAGGAGGTCATACGATCCCGCCCATGACGCTTAGGTCTGACCACCCCTTCCAGTCGGCCCCGCAAGACGTGTCTGCGATGATGTGGTATCAGATGGGTAAGAGGGGCGCCTTAGAGTAGAGGCTGGCCGCCAAGAAGAGCGTCAGGGCAAGTGTCGAAGGAGTGTCGTCGGACGACGATCCAGCGAGACTGACCATACTGCTGGCAGGCGATGAGAGGAGGATGAGAGGACGAGTGGCAGGATCACTGCGGCGATGGCGACCCCCATACTCTGGCCTTAAGAAGAGTTGATTCATCATCTGCATCGAGAGCGAGATGAAGAATGACAGCAGCGTGAGGGTGAAGATCACCATCAGCGTGAGGGAGGGCTGGTGTCGTACATGACAGCTGAGGTATTACGGCGGGCGTTGCTTACAGCAGCGTGCGTCTGTCGGGTTTAGGGAGTGTGGGCTCCTGTATTCTGTGCAATGCCGGGTCTCACCCATTGGCTAAGCAAATGTACAAGCATTTTTCTCGACAAGCCCCCACACGCGTGGAGCTAAGTCCCCTGAAGGTAGAGCTATCACTTCTGAGCTGAGCCGCAAATGGAGGCTATGATGACCACTGGTATTGGCGTATCTTTTGTATAGGCTGGAGGGCCAAAAGACCTCAGCCCCAGCCGAATCTATCCCCTTCTCACCCAGCCAATGGACAGCAACTTACTCGGGGAGAGGCGCAGCGCCTCGTCGACGAATGGATACAGAACCTGGCGTGCGCTACTGCACCCCTGACGAATATGCTATCCTCACCGAGGAGGTCGATGAAGTGGCTTCGCCTGATGTCTCGTCTCTACGGCGAGCAGAGCTCAAGAAGAGCTAGACATGGGTTAACCTCGGCGACGAACTCGCTCGATGTGCTGTGGGTCGTCCTCGCATAGCCAACCAGATCGGGCGTCGACCCGAGGCAGCCCTGCTAGGCAACATATCGAGAAGAAGACCCAGCGGGACAGCGAGCGCCACCGCACCAATCCCAAGCTTGCCCTCGACACCCACCCAGAGACTCAACCATAATACCCACATACTGACGGTGGCAGAAACAACAAACTACACACGAGGCATCTGGTGCTTGCCCCTGCTCTCTCCACTGTCGAGGAGCCGACAGCCAGTCGCTAAGATCCTCGAAGAGCGCTTCGAGAAGAAACAATACTCGTGAGGTCAAGAAGTCTCCACTCGACGATCGACCTGACGACGCTCTCGGTACCGATATCTAGCGAGAAGGTCGCTCAGCCTCGTCGCCTCTGTCAATGACTCGAGGGCACGGAGGACGTCCTCCGTCGGCAGCGATCTGCGTCTATCCGAACTTCGCAAGACCGTCCGTGAGGTCCTCACCGCCGAGGGCGTGCAAGCAGCCTGCGTCAGTGGCTGCTTCCTGCTTCGCAGAGCTTCCCTGAGGTGAGATCGCCGAGACGGCGCTGGCTATCGCTGCTGGTGCTGACGAGATCGACATCGTTCTCAACCTCGGTGCCTTCCTCGCTGGGGACCACCCGAGGCTTCGACGGAGATCGAGGAGCAGAAGTCACGGCTCGTGGCGCACACCTCAAGGTCATCCTCGAGATGGGCGCCCTGCGTGATCCCGAGCTATCTGTCGTGCCAGCATCCTCGCACCCTTCTCGGTGCTGACTTCCGAGACGTCGACGGGGAAGGAGTTCTCGGCTGACTGTGCCGCGTTTGCACATCCTCTGCTCGGTGCTGCTGAGTACCGTGAGAAGTATGGCGAAGCGCGGTAGTTCAGCGGCGGTATTCGTCAGCCGAAGAAGCTGTGAAGTACTACTGCATCGTCGAGGCTCTCCTCGGGGAGGAATGGCTGACAACCGCCTCTTCCGCATCGGGGGCAAGTAGTCTCGTGGGGAACCCTCCAGCAGGAGATCCCGTCGGCGCAGCCCCATCATTACCTTATTGATCAGTATCATCAGGTTACCCCTACTCCGCACCAGTGGAGGTAGCCTGTCGCCATGTAGGCATTTTCGTACGTTTGCTCATCACCGATAAGCATTTGACAATCCTACCACTTGGCATTCAATACCTCTCCTCCGAGGGCTCATCCTGATGCCACCTGCAGCGCCTCTATAGCCTGCGCTTCGGGTCTCCTACTTTTCCTGCCCAGATGTGGGCTGCGGGAGATTACTACGGGACAAGGTCATCTTACTCGAGAGGTCATCTACCAGACGCTTAGCCTCCTGACCTGGGCTCATCCCCACGCCCATCATCGCGCTCTTCCCCTATCGCTGGCTGAGGAAGGTGCTGCAGGGCCTCACGATCTCGCTCTAGCTACCTACTCCTCTGAGTCCTTCCCGTCTTCTTCCTATAGCTCGCCTGCACACCGACAGTATCGCGCTGAACATCCTGACGACCAATCCAGGGAAGCCTCTGCCTCTTGGAGAACCTCAACTATAAGGTCTGCCCTCCTCCTGCCCTTGTGCTTCGTGCTCTTTGCCCTCATGCGCTCACACGCCGCTGGGGAAAGGAAGTGGGTACGTCGCCACGCCGTGGCCTCCTCTCTGTGGGATGCAGGACGCTGCCCATCTCGTGCTTTGTCGTGCGTCCGGCGCAGCTCTCACGATGAGCTACCCTATATGGCGCCCGTCGAGCGTATCTATGCGTCGGCACGACGAGCTGTATCGCCGGATGCGGAGCTACCGCTATGCGCAGCGACCTGCACGCAACTTCGATGTGGGAAGCTACTGAGCACGTTACACGTGATATGAAGGGCGTCACCGTCGTGGTCATCTCGGCGAATCCATGCGCAACTATATGCACTGCTACGGCTATCCACTGGAGAATACCCTCAAACAGACCACTTGTGCACGATGACCCTGTCCTCTCTCCCGATGCCATCCTTCGGCAGCTGGACGACGGGTCGATCTCGCAGAGCATGACTTCTCACCCTGAGGCTCCTGAGCAGAGTGGCAAAGGCCCCGCACTGCCCCTCGTGTCCCGAAGGCTGGCTACTATACCTACTGGGTCGCAATCAGGAGAAGCAGGGTATGGGTATCCAGCCCATCCCCACGCTCTGCCTCTACGTCCGACAGCACGCGCTTCGTGCGCATCCGCTACGCTGGCGACTGGAAAGCTCTCCGATAGCGATATCCTCCCTGCTCTTCTTGACCGCACGAAGACTCTGCGGGAAAGATCTCTTCGAGGTCGTGCACCTGATGGCCGTATACCCCTATTCCGATCGCTACATCCATGAAGGCGCCTTCACCGTAGACACCTGCAGGAAGACGCTCCCAACGGGCGTTTCTACCCTACCGACGCCAAGGCCGTGGCATCATCTGCGACCATGTGAACTCCATCCACCACATGACCTTCAGGTCGTCGCGCAGATCTTCCAGCGCGCCATGCAGCCAGACGCCCGCCATCGTCACTTCCACCTCGACCACGGGCAGGCCGTCTCGAGAATCCTGAGCGCGGACTACTACGAGCATGAGGTGTCGTGGAAGCTGGGCTGATGATCCCCCTGCGGTGTACACTTCGCCGTGCAGCAAGTGCGCGGAGCACCCTGAGGTCTACGAGCAGATCGTGGCGGCGGAAGGATCGCAAGACCGCGACCGACCTCTCAGCCAACGCCATCTGTGGTCTGCTGGGCGTCAAGACGAAGTACTCAGCAACGCACGTCAGGACTTCTTCTCCAGCGAGTATGACACTGCCCGCCGACGCCTGGCAGGCATACGACGGCAGAGATGCGTGAGCCCCAAGTCTGGTGCGAGTGGGTGTCGTCCCTTAGACGTCTCAAGAGGCGGTAGTGCGCAGCACCTCCGGCATCGACATACGCCCTGATAGTGCCACCACTCTTTGTCGTAAGGGCGCAGGGCCTTCGGTCTTCAAGAGTCGCTTCATCAGCGCCCCATTCGTAGGGACCTCTGCAAAGACGCCCTTCTCTTTCACCAGCTTCATCATCTCCGAGGTGTGAGCCTCACCGAAGCGATCGAAGGCCTCCATCCAGCGGTTTGCCTGCGGCATCGACGATGGTGAGGTCCACCGCACGCTGCGTAGTTGTGGCGTCCACCACGCTTACAGGGTGAAAGGCGCGACGATCTTCTTTCGGCGTGCCAGCCACGGCCTGATGCTATTACGGCGGCGCTGTACGCCTGTGGGGCGTGCGGCATCTAGATGAGGCATACGGCCTAGCTGGCCGCGTCAAGAGTTTCGCTGGGCACGGCGCGCACGCGCCAGGTTAGTGGAGGTGGCCTTGCGCAGCGAGCCGTACATATTTGCTCCGATGAAGTTGTCGCGCGTGGCGCACTTCAGCCCGCTGACGCGGATGCGGGAGAGTGAGGCTGGTGACTCGACAAGGCGCTATTACAGGCACGCATGAGGAGTCGATAGAGCCGCGAGCCGAGACTCGTCGTAGTGAGGAGGAAGAGGGCGAGTAAGAGGCGAGACATTGCTACGTCTATGAGGGGGAATGCGACCAGCACTGGCTGGTGGCGTTAAACCAGTCTAAGGTTCAGCGATCGGACCAGCACTGGTAGTAACTAATAGTGATCAGTACTGGTCGGAAGCCGTGCATCTGCAGTGGTCGAAAATGTCCCTCGAGATGCCGATTAGTAGCACTCTATGCGGGATGTCGGGTGCAGAGGTTAGAGGACGCCCTGAGAGTCACGAGCGGACTGCTTCCTCTATGATGTAGTCGTCAGGTGCGGCTACTTCCGGAGGAGTTCGAGTGGTAGAGAGCTCGTAGATCGACGGAGGCCTGGATCATCTGCTGGGCCTGCCTTCAGCAGCACCCATCTGTAGTGATTCGCCATAGCCTCGCTGTAGTATTCGCGTGCCTGCTTGCAGTCCTTCAGCTCGCGGTAGGAGTCCCCGACCATGACGAGAGGAAGTTGATCTTATTCATCAGGGTCGTTTCGTTGATAGCCTCTGGAGCCGGGCGATAGCCTGCTTGTGGTCAGCGGGCGTGAGCCTTTGCCAGCGGCGTTGCTGTAGAGGGACTGAGCAGCGATGTCGTAGTCAGCAGCGTTGGCGTCTTTCGCCGCGAGGCCACTGAGGTAGCTGACATGAGCTTGATGTACTGGGGCACGTCCTCGTGCCTTGTAGATGCGAAGAGTGCACCGCAGTAGCGTCGACGGACTCCGGTAGCAGGCGCACGTGTCTTGAACCTGATCACGTCGTAGGCCTTCTTGTGGTCCGTGCGGATCTTCTCCGAGGTCACGTTCTGTAGGGACCTTCGTCGCCCTTCTGACGAGGCGTCGAGCATGTACGCATATCGTTCCCGACGACGAAGTAGCAGGGCTCACGATCGCGGCATAAGGATCCATGCATCGAGGTTGGAGTTGATGTGGCGACGACACGTGCTACTGTCAGCGTCATCACCACCGAGGTTGCTGATGATCAGGTAGTCCTTCTGTTGATGAGGCTGTTGTCAGCCATCTTCTTGAGCGAGGTAGTCCTTTGCAGAGCTTGGTGACGACGCACAGACCCACTTCTCAGCGTCCATGCTACCGTCCCGCGTGGTGAGTGGTGGAAGCAAGCGTGCGATGGTCAGCAGCCCTGCCGCTCTCAGGTCATTGGCTGTGCGTCGATGCTCCTTGTAGAGCTCTTTCGAAGCCTTGACCTCACCGATAGCGGTCTTACCCAATCCGGAGCAGCCTTTCGGCCTTCATGAAGCCGACGTTGATCTGGATAGCCTGTCAGTCGGGAGCGATGATCCCGAGGGTGGGAAGGCCCTGACCTTGTACCTCTTAGAAGGATCCTCGACGTCTCTCGGGAGCCCTGGGCATCCATCTGGAGGTTGACGAACTCTCGTTGAAGAACTTCCCGACCCGGGCTGCGTGGAGATGGTCTTCCATCTCTTTACAGGCACACACCAGGCAGCGTGTAGAAGTCTGGCCGAAGAGGCTTGCTCGGCGCTGAGCTTCGGCGAGGGCTTCGGCGAAAGTCTCTTTGACGAAGTTGTATGCCTGCCTCCCGAGCGGAGACGTGAAGGGAGAGAAAGCGAGGAGTGCTACATGACCAGAGAGAGGTCACATACTTGAGATATCCTGCATAGGGAGCGTGTATTAGGCAGCGTCTCGATAATGAAGGGTGGAAGTAGGCCACGGAGCTCACGGCCGTAGCCTTCGTTGTAGACCCGTAGATCGACGGTATAGCGCCCATTGGGAGGTCTCTGCACCGCAGTGGGAAGAGGTTGACGGTACCCGCCATTGCGATCGGCAGTTTCTTTCTGACAGCGGCAGAAACTTCTCGGCATCGCCCCATCAGCGTGACACATCGACGCTGAGGAACCCATAGCTCACGTTCGTGCGCAGACACCCCGGATACGCTGAGGTCCAGGGGCGATAGAGTCCGCACGCTATGGGATCGTCATCGTCGACCGTGCGGTAGACGTTGAGTTCCCTTAGCGAGAATGTCGTGGCGTGCGTCGCATCGAGGTAGCTCCACGGGCATCTTGCGGCAAGAGGGCAGCGCAGCGGCGAGGACAACGAGTGAGCAGGCCATACAGATCTCGCAGTCAATGGATGAAAAGGGCTTAGTAGTCCGTAGGCGTGAAGTCGTCGGAGCGAGTGTGGACGATCGCCTGTACGTGTCTGGATATCGCGTAGCGATATCTCGCGAGATGCTGGTCGTGACGATGTGCAGGTACGGTTTGCGTTTCGAGCCCAAGCTACCCCTGCGTAGGTGTCACCGCGGAAGGTGTAGAGCCAGAGCTGCTGCCCGAGGCCATCGTCGTAGGTCTTACCACCCGTAACGCGATGGTGCTCCCGTCGGCGGCCTTGTATGCCCTGCGAAGTCCTCGAGAGAGGAGCGCTTCTCCTGTGGGATGACGCAGTCGAGGATGATGTTGCACGTAGCCACGCTCATACGGTCGATGAGCTTCATCGTCTCCTCGTCGGTGAGCGTGCTGATCGACGGCATCAGCGGGAGAGGTGCCGTCCTCATTGATACCAGGTACGGTAGAGGTAGCGGCGGATGCTGTGGTTCGTGATCCCGAGGAAGGTGATGTTCGCCATACTGCGTTCGTCCCCTGAAGAGATCTCGAGACCGGCACGCTTGATCATATAGACGAGGTAGCTCCAGCGTAGCCATCAGTCCGCAGTACTCCCATCGTCGTCGTCGTGGTAGGACGTGGCCTTGCCTCGTCCTCGACGAAGTCATACTGCGATAACACGAGGAGAAGAGGCTGAGGACGAGTAGTGAGGAGCAGATATATTGGATGCTTGATCGCACGCATAACGATAGATCTTAGAGGGTACTACATGTAGTGGAACCAGGGACGCTGCAGGATGAGGCTGCTGTTGATGACCCTTACCATCCTTGTCGCGCTGGGCACCTGATGTTAGGGCAGGTAGAGGGCACCACCAGCGATATCCGCCGGAGAGCGTGGAACTTACCCGTGAGCGCCTGCCCGACGTAGCCGTTAAGCGCAGGATATCGCAGTAGCGGGTATCATTCGAGAGGATGAACCGCTCGTCAGCTCACGGAAGATGGCCTTCTTCAGGTCACTACTCACCCGAGCGTGCAGGGTAGGTCTTCGCACCAGCACGTGAGCGGATCTTATTGCGTCCGAGATCGCCGTGGAGGTGTCGCCCAGCTTATCTTCGCACACTCGGCGCTGAAGCAGGTAGACATCTCGCCAGACGCCAGCAGACGTAGTTGGTACTGATGCTGAGAAGCCTGCTCGGTGACTCAGCGCTCTGGTCGATAGCGAAGACTGTGCTGGTGAACTTGTAGGCACAGCGTAGCTCACGCCCGACACCGTGTGGTCGGTATTGAACCCAGAGGCAAGGCCGCGGCGAGCGTCATTCGCATCGGGGATAGAGCTTCTGGATGGTGTGACTTTCAGGCGGATAGCGAAGCCTGTGCCAGGTCCCCCTCGGTGAGTGCGTGCTGTGATTGACAGGCCACGAAGCGAAGAGGTTGGCGACTTCGTTCTTAGAGGTCGACCCACTGCCACTGCTCTTATCGTAGACGAGGGAGAAGATCTCCTCGGGGTTCGTAGCACTGGGGTCAGGAGGAGCCGACAGAGCCTTCGGGGGTCGAGACGAGGCCGTAGGTACCGACCTCGCCGTTGATGACCTTAGGAGGCATACCTCGACACCTTGGTGCGTAGTGGGCTGTAGCGTCTGGCAGAAGACCCGCCGTAGAGCCCGGCTGCATGCTTCCAGGCATAGAGGTGCGCCAGAAGGTGGCGCTTATCTCCCGCATACCGTACCGCTTGGAGGCGGGCAGTACGTTACCGGAAGTCGTGCGGAGTTGTCGCAGGCAGGAGCCTCGAAGGCCTTGAGGGCATGCCTGATACCCGCGTCGACGACCCGTCATGCGTGCGCAGAGTCAGGTCTCAGGTCCTTCAGCGTCCTACTCGTGATGAGCGACTGCCCGACCATAGGCACGTGGAGTAGCACGATAGTCGTGAAGCCAGAGCGAAGTGTGCCTCGACGCGTGGTAGGCGTAAGCGCTCTTCGGAGAGGCCTTCGGTCTGTCGACATATCCAGCAGGAGGTTCGCCCGAAGATCATACGATAGACGTATTCCCAGTCGGCGTGAAGCCTGGCCGATACCGAGGGATTGCCTGCGCGCAGCCGCCCATCGTCCCGCGTCTCGTCCGCAAGGCGAGGCCGACCTTCGTCAGGAGAGGCGTGAAGGCGTCCAGCGCAGTTGTCGAGGTAGAAGTGGATGGTGCCTCGTCGTCGTGTTGAGCTCAGCCTCTGTGTGGGAGAAATGCATTGCTAAGTAAGTGATGGCATTCTCGGGCGTCAGGTCCAGCTTGCAGTGTGGAGGAAGCCAGGATGCGTTGATGGGCAGGAAGGATATAGCGTTTTCATTAGGAACTTCAGGATTGAGACCAAGCGTGTTTTGCTTGCAGGTTGAGTGCTACATACGGCCCGCGTCCTGCCGTAGCAGGGTCGGACGATCTCGGACCAAGCCCAGAGGAGTGGTCAGAGGGAGGAGGCCCTCACCAGCGCAGATACGCAACATCCTTCACGCGGAGGCGCTTCGTCCACGCTCTCGGGGAGAGTAGAGAGGCCCAGCTGCTTTGAGCGCGGAGGTAGCTCACACGTGCTCGATATTGCATCGATGTCGCCATCGAACTCGACCCGTAGCCGTCATCAGCGAACCCGAGTGAGTGGGTACTCGGTCTCTGTCGCCAGGGTTCTGCCAGAAGGTAGCGGCGGGAGAAGTCAGTCATCACGACGCCGAACTTTATTGAAGAGTGAGCACCGTTCTTCACCATGTTCACTGCGTGCGCCGGTCGATCGTGGTAATAGGTCAGCAGCACATCTACAGAGCGAGACGCTCGTAGGTGAAGGTATTCGTGACACCCCCGTAGGCCTTGGGCAGTGCGCTACCAGCGTAGTAGATGCGCTTCGCTGTTGATGTAGCCAAGCCGCCGCCCTGGTCCCTTGGATCTTACGACCACCGATACGCAGTGGGTAAGCGAGCGAACCGAAGGAGAGGGGTACACGCAGACCCGTCCGGTCAAGGTGCAGTAGTAGGGGATAGCTGACCTGTCCTGTACGAGGCCTTCATCCTTGTAGGTATAGATACTGTAGATGGGCGCAGGTTGAGGACCTGTCGCCGAGGTCCTTGCCGTCGTAAGAGGCGAGGAAGGTTCCAGTTGCGAGCGCCGCGATATTGAAGCGGAGGTTCCAAGAGGTCCTTGCGGCGCATGAGGTCAGCCGAGAGGTCCAGCTCTCAGACCTTCGTTGGAGACATAGCTCGAAGCGTTCGTCCAGGTCGTCTTCGAGATGAAGAAGTGCCTGGGTGGGCACCTGCATCAGCAGGTCATAGGAGTGCTTAGTAGTAGCGTCTACCTTGACCTTGAAGCGGTAGTTGAAGAGGCCGAGGTCGAGACCGAGGTCATACTGGTCGCTCTTCTCCCACGTCAGGGTGGCATATTGGCCATAGCGCTGGGCTGAGAGACCAGGCTGACCGAGGAAGGAGTCTCGACCTCTCCGCATCAGTACCGTGGGCGAGGTAGCCCTGGAACTTCTGATCGCTCTGGCATGAGGCACGGATCTTACCGAAGCTGAGGAACCAGTAGTCCTTCATAAACCGCTCCTGAGAGAAGCGCCGCCCATGCAGCATCGCGAGAGAGGGGAAGGTTGCCCAGCGGTACGCGTCACGGCCGAAGACCGACGAGCCGTCGTAGCGGAGTGAAGCCCGAGCATGTAGCGCTTTGTCTGAAAGTTGTAGGCGACACGACTGGAGGTAGCTGGAGCATGATCTGCTCTGACGGTCGGTCGTCACGCTGGAGGTATTCGTCACGACCCTCTCTACGCTGCGACCCTGTGGCCAGCCATCACCGATCTCATAGATCTTGTTGGTAGACCACCAGGAGCCTTTACCCTTGATGCTCTCCCATCAGGTCGTAGGTCGTGGTCATCCCCGCCATGAGGTTTCCAGAAGTTGTGACGGTCACGGTGGCTAGCGTAGGTAGAGGAGCTCCCACTGGATCGCGGTCTGACCATCGGAGCTGAGAGGCTTTGGACGGAGGAGAGGTTGTTAGCGCAGGAGGTAGCGGGACGACGTGGTTGTTAGAGAAGCACGCGTCACCCGAAGCGGGAGGGCGAATCATTCTGCGGTGATGGGCTGTAGTCGATACCGACGGAGAGGCGAGCATTGAACATCCCGTTACGGGCACGTACATCGCGGATCTTCTGCAGGGTGAGCTGCTCGAAGGATAGAGAGCCACGGCCTCGCAGACCGCAGGCGTTTCCTTAGGGTCGACGTCGAGCCCCTGGATGTTGCGCCGCTGATAGCTTTGCCGCTTGTTGTAAGCGAGGCTGAGGCGTGAAGCGTGCATTGACCTTGTGGGCGGAGGCGCAGTGTCAAGGTTCGAGAGGAAGCTGATGCGCTTGAAGCCTCGAGTTGATCTGGATACCGCGTCGTCATAGAGACCACGTGCTGACGAGGTATGCACGTTGTCGCAGAGGCGTAGAGTCACCCGAGGTCACGCGGCCTACCTGGAAGATGTACTTCCACCAGTTCGTACACATGTTATAGAAGGTATTCGAAGCGATCCTGTGCGGAGGCGGGGGCTGCGGTCCTTCGTCAGTAGCCATTCCCGTTACCCCAGAAGTAGTCGTAAGCGTCGAGGTAGGTTCCCAGCCGCGAGGATTGTCCTCTGTAGCGGCGAGGATGGCGCTGGTCGTATAGCTGCTGTGACCGATACGCTGGCAGTGCTGTGCGAGGATGTTAGTGCACACGGCGCTCACCGTGCACCACGCATCTGTAGAGGTGTGGAGTGAAGGAGACGAGCATGAGAGTTCAGACCGAACTCCCGCGCTCTTGCCCGATTCGTACTCCTTCTTCGTCGTGATGAGCACGACACCGCTACCCGAGCGGAGCCGTAGAGCGAAGCGGAGGCAGCGTCTTCAGGACTTCTGACCGACTCAATGGTTGAGGGCGTCAAGACCTGCTAAGGCGTTGATACCACCGGTAGACCTGGCATAGCAGAGACCTGAGAGAGGTACCTAATCGACGACGAAGAGAGGTGAGCCATCGTTGATACTCCTGGTCGTTGAGCGAGCTGATACCACACGGATGCTGATACGCGTACCACCGCCAGGTGAGCCCGGACCGGTTCGTCACCGACAGACCCGCGCTGGACATCTGCCCCTGCAGAAGGGACTGGAGGCTGCGCGGGAGCATCCTGAGCTGGTCAGCCTTGATGGAGCTAACTGCCTTTCCGACGAGCTCTGCGGTGTATTGCGTCGGTCGTGGCGACAAAGACGGTGACGCCGTCGAGGGACTCTGACGGCCTCTCAGGACGACCGTGTCGGGCTGTCCTGCGGTGAAGGTGGCGCTATTGTCGTAGTGCAGCCGACGTAGCTATCTGGAGTTCGCCAGAGGCCTTGGTCGGTATTGATGGTGGCGACGCCATCGATGCCCGTCTGGCCCGAGCCTGCGCCTTGATGCGACGCTGGTCTCGATGATGCCTTCGCCACGAGAGTCCTGACGCCCGACCCCTGTGACTTGGCCCCTGCAGGCGGCAGCCTGCTGGGGGCGGAAGATGCGATGGTCTGCTGCCGTCAGACGAGCGAAGATAAATGGAGTGCCCTGAGCAGGCCTTCGACCGCCTTCTCCGGGAGTTACACTGTCGACAGGAGACGGTGGTAGCTGCCCGCTGCGGTACGAAGCTCGTAGGGCTCATACTCAATCTTTGTAGCCTGAGTTCTGGGCGATGAAGTCGAGGATGAGGCGATGTCCTGCTTTTGAAGGAGTCTGACGGTCGGCGTACCGTGTCTTGGCCCAGCCCCTCAGTGGGGTGGAGAGTCCCAGCGCACACTGGTAGGCAAAGCCTGAGGGCCAGACGCCGGCGCGTATTCTCAATGGTTGTCGCATGGAGGATAGGTATGTGGCTGACTTGTATCTCATCGAGTGTGTAGGGATATACTGAGGCGCCACGGTGGTGAAATGCTGACGTAGCGACTCTCAGAGCCCGTGAGAGGGCCCTGAGAGTCTACCGTCGGTGTCAGCTGTGCTTGCGCATATTGATATGTATAGCGAGGAGGCTTAGTGTCTCGCAGGTCTTTGCTTCGGGGGCGAGGCTCTTGACGACGATGTCACGGCGCTTTGCCTTCGCTGTCGAGGAGCTTCTTCAGCAGGGAGGAGACGTCCTGTGCTGTGACTGGAGTACCTTGACGTCCTGGACCGGTAGCGGTCTTCTTGGAGAGGTCGCCCTTGCCTGCTCCCAGCGCGCAGGCATTCAGGAGGGCGATCCACACGCCGTGCCTCGCATGCCGTCGCCGGATTTCCTTGGCCTCAGCTCTTCGTCGAGGACCCGAGGATGTGGACCTTCTATACTCGTCGCGGTCGATCTGACCTGCCGCAGATGGAGCGGGAGTATCTCACAGGTACGGGCCTTGTGCGGATCGGCCCTAGCACGTGAGGTGATGAGTGGATCAGAGGCTCGCGCTGGCTGTTGCGGGTCATCGGTGTAGTTCGTCTCGACGGCGATGCTGTAGGCTCTGCTTCCTCAATAACACGAAGCTCGTCGAAGAGGCGCGGTTCTGCAGGAGGGTGCGGGCAGCGACCGAGGGCGATGCGCCTGCGGTCGGTGTAGCTTTGTCACCAAGCGAAGGAGAGCTCTTACCGCCCAGATCCCCTCGGTGTCGACTTCAGCGGCTTCGCCGCCTCGACGACACGCTCACGGAGCGTGGTCACGGATCGCGTGCGACGGGTGCGCCTTGGGTTGCCAGGCAGGCAGCCAGATAGGTCGTGACGATGCGCTTGGCTTCGGCCTCGCTGATGTCACCGACGAGACAGCCCGCCAGCCGTGAAGCATCACCGAAGTGCTCTGCGCAGAGGCGAGGTAGGTCGCTCAGCCGCTTCATCTTATCGTAGGCTGATTGTTGTCCTCGGCGAGGGCTGGCCTCGGTGATGGGGTTCAGCAGCTCGCTGATCTCGCGGTCGACGGCTTCGCGGCGCGCGCGCTTCGAGCCGTAGATGTAGTGCTTAGCGCTGGAGCCACTCTGTCGAAGATATGCTGATCGGTGCGCCGCTTATTCTGTGCACGAGAGGTGGAGGTAGGAGAAGAGGTCATTCGCCGTCCGTCTTACTAATACGTGCGCCTGCATCCCGCGTCGATGGTACCTCGGTGATGGAGAGGTTGACTCCATGCAGGTTGTGCAGCCATCATGGGCGGAGCTGGTTGCGGTCGTACTTATAGAGACCTGAGGCCATGATGAGGCTCTGCATAGTGGAGAAGGAGGGGAGGTCGGCTGGCTTTGACGTGATGGACTGGCCACCCTTTGGGCCGAAGCGTGAGGAAGAGCTGCCCTCGAGCCCTCGGGCTGATTCTTATAGGATGACCTTCATGCCATTGGAGAGCGTCCACTGGTGCTGCGTGAGAGTGACCTTCTTCTCACGAGCGATCTTTTCCTGCGGGGAGCTTGTGTCGATGAGCTTTGCGTGATAGGTGTGCAGGCTCACTGCTTTCGCAGCCCGTGCATGAGTATTGTGTGCCGAGAGCCTTCCCTTTGAGGAACTCCTGCTCGGAGATAGCTGGTACGGAGGGACGGCTGTATAGGCAACGAAGGCGGAGGTTGCGGTCTCATCGCACGCCGCTTGAGCCATGCACGCAGGTCGTCAGCCTCCAGCCGACGAGCGCTTCAAGGTTGTCACCGGAGCTGCTGGCGGGAATTCGCGCATCGGCGCACCGTAGAGGTTAAGTTGTTGCGGTAGATGTCGATGAAGTTCTGTGGCGTGCTGAGACCCTATGTCATCGCTCTCTCAGCACTTCCTTCATACTGCATCACAGAGCTTGCCGTCAGCCTCAAAGGCATCATCGCTGAAGAAACCATAGGCATCTGGAGCCTCGAGCTGGCGAGGATCTGCGGGAGAGCCGTCTTGTCCTGGACCCGCGAGTAGGTACGAAGTCCCAAGCGACTGACCCGTAGCCACGTACCAGCGAGTAGCTCACCGAGGCGGCGATATAGGCTTCCTCTCACCGCGGTTGCGCGGCGAGCCGAAGCACTGTGGAGCGAGGGTGTTGGAAGATGCCTGCCCGAGGAGTGTAGTCCTTCGCAGCTCTGCCCGCCGGGCGGTTCGTGGGGTGCGGCTGCACGCCGGTGCAGAGCCCGGTAGGAATGGATAGCGTTCTCCCATCCTGCGGCGCGATAGTGGAGGCCGCTATCGTCGTCAATCGCGTAGGGGAGGGCGTGCCTAGCATCGCGAGGTGCGGGAGCGAAGAAGAGCTGCGCACCCTTCTGCTCATAGACGCGTGCCGATATCCCCGACGATCATCACGCACCGCAGGTCGCGGCACCATCGGTCTTGTAGAAGGCTTGACATCGGGATACTGAAGGCTCAGGACGTCGAGGCCACTCGAGTGACATTGCGCTTGGAGTACCGCGAGCCACGTAGATGACGCCGGCGATGCTATCGCTGAGACGCGCTTGTCGCCGCCGCTACACGCTGGCGCCACCTTCGATGATGATGCCGCGCCGCTTCTCCGTATCCTTCTCGGTGATGGAGATGCCACCGCACCAGTCCTGAGGATGAGGATGCACGAGTCGGTGAGGTCTCTTCGTCGTGGGACATCCATGCCACTGTCGCGTGTCGTCCGCACCCGTGCGCGTCGGTTGTAGAGGCCACGCGTACGCAGTAGTTCATCACGCCCCCAGGGAAGTGCTCGCGGCTTGGGAAGGCCATGTGCTCGAGGTAGTGGGCAAGACCATTGCTTGTCATCCTCGAGGATAGCTCCGACATTCTGTAGGAGTAGTTATAAAGCGACTCGAGGCACCATCACGGTTGATGTAGTACGTCAGCCCATTGGGGAGATTTGCCTGCGGAGGGTAGATACTGTGCGGATAGTTGCGTAAGAAAGCCCTCCCACAGCAGCGTTATCAGGAGGCTTTTGTAGCGAGTCGAGTGCCCGGAAGCTGAGATCGTCATCACGTATTTGGGTCTGGCTGATAGGTTACGTCAGAGCAGTACAGCGGAAGGACGCTCCTCCCGAGCGTTCAGAGTAAGGCGCTGTCCCGCCACCATAAAATGCCCACTGTATACATAAAGTGCCCCATCACTGTGTCTGGGGAGAAGAATAAAAAGCAAGACAACAGACAGAGGCTATCGACGTGCCGCGAAGAAGGCATCAGCTCGCGCGCCCGTCGCGCAAGGTCCTCCACGCATCTTGCAGACGGGGGGGACAAATAGTGTCAGGAGCGAACTTCTTCCTCTCCAGCACCATACAACAATTTCAAGCGAGCTCCGCAAAAGAGAGCCCCAGCGCACATCACGCAGGGCTCCACGTCACAGAGCTGGCAGTCGGGGAGGAACTTCACAACGAGTACCTGGCTACCGCGAGCACCCTCGCTATATGTAATAAGCCCATATGATTCGCCCCTCGGCAGACGACGACAGCAACGAGAGATTGCCTATTGTAGCTGGCATCAAGAGGTCGGTGAAGTATCGCTGTGAGGGCAAAGTTCATCACGTATCCGTATCTGGTTGAAGAGGCGCGTAGCTACAGTCGGTGTTCGCAGACATCCTCGCCACAGAGGACCGCGCATCCAGCCCGTGCGCTCGCGATACGTCGGCTCTCACAGTGGTCGACGATCGCCTTGCACCCGCGCTGCGTCCGAGGGTGAGCGAGGCGGTGCGCATGTCGGAGGCGCGTGGTGCGGGTCAGCGCCCGCCTCTGGCCAGCTAGCGGGACGTGCCGAGGGGAGGCGTGCGTTATTGGGGATGATGACGTGCAGCGAGTGCGCACAGCTGATGTCGATGGTACCTGTCGAGTGCTCACCGTCGATATGTGCGGCGCTGCGTGGGCGTGGATGCGGAGCGACTGATGCGCTCGCCCCGTAGTGCTTTGTTGCCAGCGAGCTTGCCGAGCATGAGCGCTACGACCAGCGCTGCGCGAGACGGAAGGGGCGTAGGATCGCGTGATCCGAGCAGGCCGTCCGACAGGTTCAATGCCTCGGGAGCGATGTAGGCATTGTTCCCGTACTGCGTGGCGTTTGCCACGACGAGGGACGGAGGCCTCGGTCTCGAGGTGCGCTCACCGTCGTTGATGTCCGAGGAGATAGGTCTCGGGCTCGAAGCGAGCGGTACTCGTCGACTCGCGGTGCGCAGGTAGGTCACGGGCCACGTGTGAGGCCTCTGCGAAGGTCCTGACTGACGGCTGCATCGAAGCCCATCCCGCAGGTGCAGAAGAAGGGATGTCCGTTGAGCTCGCAGCTGTCGATAGCGACCGTCGACCGCTGATTGTGCTGCTGGATGACCTGATCGCTCTTCTCATCGAGAGGCCGAGCGTGCGCGCCAGACCATTGCCCGAGCTCCTTCGGTAGCGATGCCGAGAGCCGTCTGGCTCCCGACGAGGCCGCGTGCGACCTATTGACCGTGCCATCACCTCCGACGGCTAGTGACGTGGTCGTAGCCTTCGCTGGCAGCACGTCGGGCAAGCTCTTCAGCGTGCCCCAGCGGCCTTGGTGTGTGAGGAAGATCTGCATCCGATGCGTTGTAGGCTTTGCCCTAAGAGATCGGGGATATTTTCGACCCCGTACCAGAGATGGGGTTGATGATGGCAAGGACTTTCTTCATCGTACGGGTGATTAGACTAAGCGCTGAAGGCGAGCTCCTCGTACTTTCGTGCCGGGCGCCCGTAGTTAGCGAAGGCGGATGCTGATGCCACTGCGTGGGGTGAAGTCCCCGACGACCCGATGTATCGTGGATCCATGAGCTCGATGAGGTCCTTCATGATGATATTCACGCAGTCCTCATGGAAAGCGTGATTGCGGAAGCTGAAGAGATGGGAGCTTGAGGCTCTTTGCTCGACCATGCGTACATCGATGTAGTTGATGTAGATGGTCGTATAGTCGGCTGTGCCGTGATGGGGCAGAGGCTGGTAGAACTCGGGAAGCGACCCAGTAGTCGTTGCCCTGATGCTTGTTGGTGAAGGCCTTCCAGTACCTCAGGAGCGTGTCCATTTGTCAGTACCGGGTGGTCTTCGATCCGAGGAGGGAGAGTTCGTTCTCCGTCACGTATGCTGGCCATATGTAGTCTGTGTGATGGGTTGCAGGCGCGGGCGAAGAGGACACGCTGAGCCGAAGGTCGCTGGTGACCATACACTTGCCTGAGTCTTGTCGCCCGAGGGGATAGACGGATCGTAGCCTTCGTCTCGGCCTTGATCTCTCTTCGGTCTCGGGAGTACCGTCCCAGTGGGCGAGGATGAAGCCACCTTCCTCGATCTTTCTCCTTGAATTCTCATAGGAGTCGACCGTGATGGTGTGTGCTCTCGCGATAGTCGAGTGCCTTCTGGTAGATGTTCTGCTGATCTCGTCGAGGAGCTGGCGATGTGATCGGCGATGCCGTCGAAGGCGCAGGCTCCCCAGAGCGTGTCACGGCGAGCGACTTACCGTGCCATTCTCGAGTCACGCCACCGAGGACCGACGCACGGGTACATTTGAGCTCGTATTCGGAGAACTCCATCCCGGGCTTCTTGTTGTCTGCGTCGTCGAGGCACACGGATGCCGCGCTTCTTCAGCTCGGCGATGAGGCCTCGACGTGCGGCCGATCTCGTCACGCTGCTCGAGCGTCTTGCAGATGGGGACGATGACGACCTGATGAGGGGCGAGAGCGTTGGGGGAGTGACAAGCACCGTTGTCACTTCGGAGTGGCTCACATGATGAGTGCACCATCAGACGGGTCGATACGCCCCATGAGGTAGCCCACATGAGCTCCTGCTGGCTGTCCTTGCTGGTGAAGGTGACGTCGAAGGCCTTGGCGACAGCTCTGCCTGCAGAAGTGCGGACGCACCGCCTGCAGCGCCTTGCCATCCTGCATCAGGGCCTCGATGGTGGTAGGTCTCGACGGCACCGGCGAAGCGCCTCGCTGGCGCTCTTTCACACCGACATGGTCGTGATAGCGCGAGGAAGTCCGTGCGGTCGGCGAGACATTGACCATGCGTACGGCTTTCTCTCTGGCCTCACGGGTAGCGTGGGCGCAGTGACCTTTCCCGCCAGGGAACTCTGCAGTGCAGCAGGAAGCAGGCAGCGTGCTCCCAGCGTGTACGACGTTTCTCGCCCACTGGTTGCAGAGGATGGCAGGTCACGGTAGGACTGGATCCAGCCCTTGTACGTGTTCCAGATACTGGTCTCAGAGCAGGCACGATGAGCTCTTTTCCTCGAGCTTGGCCTCAGGGTCGACGACGACGCCCCGTCGGGGCCGGTCTTCAGGCGGTAGTGGGTGACGACGGCACACCTCTTGCAGAAGCCCTCGACGCGGTCGGCCTCATCGAGGAAGCTCGTGATGAAGAGGAAGCGCATGCGTTGTAGTGCCCCGTTTCCTTAAACATGTCATCGAGCTGGCGCTGCCCTGCGCAGATAGCGCAGCCGCAGGGCTTGAGGACCATGCAGTTACGCACGGCGGCGCTCTCCCAGCTGTCTCGCCTTGATGACGAGATCCTGATACCACTGAGTAATCCACGGCGGCGGGAGTCAGTTCCTTTGGAGTTCTTTTGCCATTATGATTATGCAGTCGTTATCTATCTCTATGTTTATGAGTTCACAAAGATACGAAACCAAGGAGTGGCGCGGCGGGTATGCGCTCTGGTGTCTCACCAGAGGGTCAAACGTCGTGAGGGGGTATGCTAGCCGCCGACGAGCTGCTACATACCTCACGGGACTCGAGTGGAGGACGGATCGGTGGTGTACGCCTATCGCCCCAATGGGGTTGGTGCAGGGAAGGCCGACGCTGGGATAGACTGACATTCGTATTTCTTCCTTCCTGAGGATGCTTCCCTGTGTAGGCATCGCCGGTCAAATGTCCTCGCCAGCCGAAGGTGCTATGTGCTCAGCCCGACCTGCAAGCCGATAGCATGGTAGGGCGACAGGCGCAGCTCCAGCGTCAGGCGGTAGGTGAGCTCTATCCCCAGGCATTCGCCTTGGTCTCAGCGTACGGTTCACGCTTGTGCTGTCCGGGTGTAGGTGAGCCCACGCTGAGACTACTCCGCAGGAGGAAGCTCACTGCTTCATTGAGTGGGCTTGCTCGCCCAAGCCATAGCCCCACATAGTCATGCTGACACGCGTCTCTGCGGATAAGTCTGTGAGCGACCCACGCCACCGTGCATGCTCCTGGCAGCTTTGCCGATGGCCTCCCCGGCTTGCACCGCTGCAGTGAGGACTGCGCGTAGCGGGGCGTAAGCCAAAGGCACTCGGACCGATACTTTAAGCCGAAGGAGAGACATTCATCCCTGCAGTTCCAGTCACGGTGTGAGAGACCGATCTCGGTCGTCAGGGGTAGGCTTCTCTCGTGGCTCTGACAAGTTGCGGAGGTAGCTACTGCAGACGTAAGCGAGTGAGCACTCCAGCCAATCTCGTCAGTTGGCCATAGGGAGTACGAGCTTCGTGGGATATGGTGTACGATTAGGGTCGATGAGGTCGCGAGGGCGCATAGGTCCCATCGGTGTGTGCCGTAGGGATGTTCGTAGCGACTTGTTAACGGCAGGCGGTGGTGCTTCGGCGTGTCCTTCTGGTGGGTGACTCCTGGTGGCGCCTTTCTTAGCAGTGGGAAGCAGGCACGTCTGGAGAGCGAAGCTGTAGAGATCCTCGCGCAAACGATGACAGGTAAGATGGTGCGGATTCTCGCCTTCGGCGAGTCTGGTGGCGGCGGTGGCAGAGAAGCCCTCGCGTTTGATACGGCTGTGAGGGAGCGAAGTCGCACGCAATGAGCTCGAAACGAGCGAGAAAAGTTGCGGAGGAGTAGAGGAAAGTCATGGCTGACGCACTGCGCCTGGTTCTTTCTGCTCCGTACGCGAGGACTTGAAAGACTACGCACCGAGATGATAGGACTTTACGTGCCTGGCTCTATCCACGTGCGTAGATGGCGAGCAGGTATAGTGCTTTTGGGAGGCGTTTCAAAGCGCGCGGTGCGCGAGAGCATAGTGCCGCGCCATTTGCGCCTTTTCCTCTGCGCCCTGGAGGACTCAGTTCGCATAGCCCTCTTCGGAAGGGGCTGTATGGCCCCCTCGTCGCACTCCCCCACGGGAGGGCGGTCTGTCGTCGGGAGTGAGGGGCCAGTGGCATAGGGTGGTTTTCGTACTTTGTGTGTTATACTAGTTCTATCAATCATTTACTCACCAATCAAAAAGAGAAGAAACATGTCAGAGATGAAGAGGTTACGTGCCGCTGTCGTCGGCTACGGAACATCGGTCTGCTACACTCATCGAGGTCTCGAGGCTGCACCCGACTTTCGAGATCGCGGGTGTCGCGCGTCGACTCGAATGTCCCCTACGAACCCGTTGTCCCTCACCGCGTCGTCAGCCGCATCGAGGAGCTGGGGATGTCGATGTAGCGCAGTCCTCTGCACCTCTGCCGCGTTCGGTGGTAGAGGCTACCGCTCGCAGATCCTCCCACGGCATCCACACGGTCGACAGCGCTTCGACATCCACACCGACATCCCGCGGCTGCGGCAGAACCTCGGCGAGACCGCCTGTGCCCACGGCGCCGTCTCCGTCATCGCCTCGCTGGGACCCAGGAGTGACCCGGTCGTCCGCACGCTGATGGAGGCTATCGTCCTGGCGATCACTACCTATACCACAACTTTCGCCCAGGCATGAGGCATGGGCCACACCGTCGCCGTGAAGGGCCATCGTGCAGGGGTGCACAAGGCACCCGCTGATGACGATCCCCACGGGCACGGGTATCGCCGCCGTATGGTTATTCACATCGAGCTGGAGCTCCGCTGCAAGGCCGAGGAGGTCATCCAGGCGATCAAGTCGGATGCGCACTTCGTCCATGACGAGACGCACGTCACCGTCGTCGATGACGTCGACCAGCCCATCGACATGGGCCACGGCGTACAGGCACATGACTCGCAAGGGCGTCTCGGGCACCACGCAGAATCAGCCCTCGAGTTCGCCAACATGAAGATCAACAACGCTCTCACCGTCAGATCCTCGTCGCCGTAGCACGTGCTACGCGCCGTCTGGCTCCTGGCTGCTGCTGCGACGATGCAGTGAGATCCCGCAGTCATCGACCTGCTCCCTGCGAGCGCGCGCGAGACACCGGATCGCGCCTGCTCTTACATCCTCTCACTTTCCTCTTCTCAAGCCTCCGACGCCTGCGCTAGTACAATGCCACCACTCGACGTCGATCCCGCCATCATAGATATCTTCGGCCGCGGTATCCGGGCTGGTACGGGCCTCCTTCGCTCGGGCAGATCCTCGGCACTGATGATCGAGGAGCGTATCTGGAAGCGTGAGCGCTCACGGAGGGAGTGCGGATGAATCTTCATATCTATGCAAGCTCGTCCTCGGCACCGTCATGTGCGCGACTCAGCACGCTCTTCTGGCAATCCCTCCTACTACCCTCGCCGCCCACCCTGGGGATATCCTCAAGGTATGAGGGTGGTTTGGCGAGCCACGGGGACCATTCATCGATCATCCTCGCCGCATGGATCTCACCGCGTCGTGTGACGAAGAAGCCCATCCTCTGACGCTCGACGTCTCGGCTGTCCCCACGGCTGGCTGCGGCACTCATCCGTCTGAACCTGATGAATAGCGAAAGAGATCTTCGGCCGCCCGACCGATGCGCCTCTGGGCTTCATCTTCCTCGCGCGGAGTTCGCTGGCTACGCTGAGCGCGCGGTATGGCGATCCTCGCCCGCCACCCGACACAGATCTTACGAAGCGCTGGCTTACCTCCTCGTTCCTCGCCGTGTGGCGTATCTCGACTGCGCGTGACGCTGCTCGCCGCCACTCGGGCCTCATCCCGGCTACTTCCTGACGGGCGTCTTCGGCTTCCGGCTTCGTCGAGAGCATCAAGAACGGCAGGAGGCTTGGGAGGTCACCATGGTCGCCAGCTGGCGGTATCAACAATATGGGGCAACTGCTTAGCATCCCCTCGTCGGCAGGCATCGCACTCATCGTCTACGCCTACCGCCATCCGCCTGGCCAGTCCTCCCGAGTTTCTTGGACAAAAAGAAAAGCTAACAACATGAGAGGCGCTCCCCGAGTCCCGGACGAGACTGCGGGGAGCGCCTCTTCCTTGTCTTATCCACTTACCACTACACTTATCACTCACACCTGGCGGACCATGTACCGCGGCACCAGATCACTGACTCCGTCTCACTGCGCCGGCGCGTTCGACTCGCATGAAAGAGAGCGCTCGAGAACGTCTGGTCGATCCTCGCGTGGCCCACAACGCCTATCCGCATCGTGTAGACGAGAAGACGACCATCGACACGGTACGGTCGACGTCTGCTACCGGATATCTTCTTCTTCCACAAGCTCGACCTCATCCTGCGGGCCGCCCTGTGTGATTATCTTGATCATCAACCACGTGGAGCCTGACCATGGTGGCTCGATCGGTCTCCTGCGTCAGCGCCATACTCCCGACATGCAGATCGAATACAAGACATCTTCGATATGCTCAGTGGCTTCCATGGCATCACGACAGGCTCTACCGAGGTCATCAAGAGCGGCGACGCACCGCGCATCGGTAGCCAAGGCGAGTTCTCCTTCCTGATGGCTCCCGTGCGTAGCACTGGCCCGGAGGTGATGTTCACCTACGCAGCAGTCCAACCGCCTCTTCGTGCTGATGCCTCGGCCTCTGACAGTGCTGAGAACAAGGCTATCTTTCGATAGCCACCACCGGACTCGCAGTCCCACCGCTCGATGGAGATGGTGCGCTACCACGCCCTGCGTCAGGTCAGTGGAAGTACGGCCCTTCGTCACGAAGGCGCTGGCACAACACTGGACAAGTTGCAGGGCCTCGACATCGAGCACGTATGCCTCGCACGGCGTCGTCTGGACGCGTGAGGAGCTTTGCCGATGCACGGCAGTCTCTACGACCGCCTCCGAGCAATGCGAGACCGAGGAGGGTGTCGTCATCCTACGGCGTCGATGTACGGCAATACCGAGCAGCTGGCCGACATCCTCGCATCATGAGCCCTCGCTGCCTCAGGCGTGAAGTCCATCGTCTGTCACAACGTCACCAAGAGCGACCCCTCGGTCATCCCGATGATGTCTTTCGCTACCGCGGTCTCATCATCGGTAGCCCCACCTACTGCGGTGAGCTCTTCTCTCCCATAGAGACCTCATGAACCTCATCCGCATCCGCGTCGTCAAGGACCGCATCTGGCCTTTTGGCTCCTGCGTGCCCTGCGCGCCCTCGGCGCCTCCTGCCCCTTCGCCGAAGAGATGAAGTGGAGAGCTGTCGGTGAGGGCTCTGAGCTGGAAGATGGCGGACCTTCCCTCCCGTCATCGGCGCAGCTTGGGACCGGTCACGCAGATGGCCGAGCGCCCAAAGGCTGGTCCCCCTAATTCAATCTGCATATCAATCCATCAAATTTCTAAACACGATCGCATGCGTCCTAATCATCCAGCCCGACTATGTGGGCATCTCCAGTGGGCAGCGGACTCATGTAGTCCAGAAGATTAATCGCTGCTGCTCGCAGCAAGCCCTTCGTACGGTCTGCCCACAGGCTCATCGCCCCCTCTCGGCATGTATCGTGCCCCTGGTGGCTCTATCAGGCCGGGCGCGTATCCTTCGAGCACGTCGTCACCTTCAACATGGATGAGTACGCAGGTCTCCCAGATCATCCCGAGAGCTACCACTCCTTCATGTGGAAGAACTTCTTCAGCCACATCGACATCAAGAAGGAGAACGTACACATCCTCAATGGTAATGCCACCGACCTCGAGGCTGAGCTGTGCCCACGAAGCATCCTCGCCGCTGGTGGTATCGACCTCTTCTCGGCGGTGGTCGGTCCCGACGGGCACATCGCTCACATGAGCCAGGCTTCGCTGACCTCACGCACCCGTATGAAGACCCTCACTACCGACACCATCATCGCCAACAGCCGCTTCTTGATGGCGTGAAACAAGGTGCCTAGACCGCCCTCACCGTCGGTGTCGGTACCGTCATGGCTGCCCGTGAGGTGCGATCCGTCAACGGTCACGGCAAGGCTGCAGGCCCCGCAGCAGGCTGTCGAAGGCTGCGTGAACCGAGATGGGACGATCACCGCTCTGCGTGCCCACCCCAAGGTATCATCGTCTGTGACGAAGCTGCCGCATCGAGCTCAAGGTCGGTACGTCAACCACTTCAAGGGATATCGAGCGCCTCTAAGGCTGCTCTGCCCACCTGCAGGCCCACGCCCCAAGACTCTCCTCGAGTAGTCGCGTGAGGCCGTTTGCTTGCGCTGTCGCAGTTTCAGACGCGGCGGCAGCGGATGAGTACGTGCGAGCCGTCGGAGGCTGTCGTGCCGAGCGTCAGCTCGGCGCTGTTCTGCGGTGAGCTTAGCGCGCAGGGCCTGGGAGGGCGCAGGGGAAGTTGCGGCGGGTGATCTGGGCAGCACCGATCTCTCCGCCCGAGTGCCTTGAGCTGGGACGAGGCAGAAGGGATAGACCGCCTCGACAGCGAAGACGCGCCCAGGGAAGGGCGCTGGGACGTCTCAGCTGTATAGAGGTGGCTATTGGGGTGCAGGGCTTGAGGCCGTGACGGCGCCGATACTGCGGTAAAGCCCTGTCTTCATTAGTGCCGCATGGGGCTCAAAGGTGCAGGCGTGGGGGCTCACGGCATGGCGTAGCTGGGCGCTCTCCTCATAGTGTAGGGCTTCGGGGAGGATGAAGGCTGCAGGCTGTGTGGGATGGAGGTCTTGAGCGACGAAGGTCGCCGCTTTCGGGCTGCTTCCGTCGTAGCCTCAGCAGGTCGATGAGGAGGAAGTCTTTGCTTCGCCACACGACGACGTATCTCCTCGCACCGAGCGAGGAGCGTATGCACCACATCGAGCATCGAGCGAGCTCGACGAGAAGGCGGGAAGGGTGAGGAGAGCTCACGATAGAGGGCGTGAAGCCTGGGGAGGAGCGTGTGCTGGGCTCACAGTCCTCGATGGCGTAGACTCTACGCGTCGTCTCGCCCTCTGCGGGCGGGACTCGAAGGTGATGAGGGTAGGCTGGTGTGTGGAGATGAGCCCCGTAGCTGGGGGATCGATCACCGTGGATGAGCTGGAGCTTTGCCTCGGGGAGTAGGCGAGGGGAGGTTCGCCCGTGCTGCTGCGACGAGGTTCTCCTGTCGCTCGACGTAGATCCTTGCCCCAGTGACGCTCGTGAGTGCCCAGAAGTCCATGCCGAAGCCCCCGTAAGATCGATGAGGCGGTCGGCAGGCGTGGCGAAGCGTCGCCTATGGGCAGCTTCTTCTGCTCGAGCACTGCTCCAGCGTTAGGGATGAGGGGAGAGAACCCCAGCCGTGCGCAGCTGGGGAGCTTCCTTCGGGAGCTGACTCTGCCGTCAGCTGCAGCAAGCGCTGTAGGCCTCGCGAGAGGATCCTTGCCGAGGAGGATCCTATCGGGGACGTGCCCGATAGGTCTCCCGCAGCGAGAGGATATGGTGTATGAAGTCGAGCTCAGCGCGACACGACGGGTGGCTACTCGTGACTTGGATGCGGATCTTGACGTAGGCAGGCCCTAGCTGAGCGGAGAGTCGCTCGCCAGCCTTCTCACGCTCTGCACGAGGGCTACGAGTCGACCGCTGAAGGCGTGGTGCTGGGGCAGGTGAAGGCATCGAGTGAGGCAGGATTGCCCTGATGCAGCAGCGCGGAAGGAGCCTGCACCCGTGACCTGAACCGCAGGAGGCGTGCGTCATCGGGGATGAGGTTGCCGTCCTATCTACGACACGTACCGTGACGAAGGCGATATCCTTGCTCGGCGGTGATGCTCGTGCGGTCAGCGATGAGCTCGAGGTGATGGGGGACGACCAGCGGTGGACGACCCGTCTCGACGACAGCCTTACCTGACTTATCGTATGAGCGACCTTGACTTCACCTGGCTCGTACTTCGTGTCCATCCATCAGGCGGTAGCGCCCTTCGGCGGGTGAAGGCCCCGCCTCCTTGTTCTCCGTGGCAGCATGATGGTGATGCTGGTATCCTTCTTCTGGCGACCGGCTCTTGCTGCTGATGAAGAGCTCAGCCTCGGGGTGGTTGGTGTACACGAAGAGAGTTACCGTCCTTCGCGCCCAGGCCACGTCCAGTGAGATGTGAAGCGTCTCACGTCCTTGTTCCAGTGGCTGCGGTAGAGATAGAAGCGATCCTTGGGGATACCTGCCGGGTCGATAGCACCGAAGAGCGAGGAGTGGTCATTCGCTGTAGTAGGGGTAGGCTCACCGAGGTAATCGATACCCGTCCAGATGAATTCGCCTGCCCAGCGCTGAGGTCATCCTGACGGATGATACGTCGCAGGGAGGTTGCCCAGCCGCAGTGCTCGACGTCGTAGCCCGAAGACTGATGGTCGGGGTACTTCGCCATGCTCTTGCGTACGACGAACTTATACACACCGCGCGAGGCTCACCGTGGAGCAGGTCTCGAGCCGAGGGAGGAAGCCCCTGCGGTAGGACCTGTGTGCGGTGTCGAGAGAAGGCGGTAGTTGAAGCCCGATGTGGTACCAGCTGTTTCGCTCTTCAACACCTGCCGAGGGGATTGTCCATGCCGTTGGTGACGGGCGCGCGCTTCGCGGTGGCAGATCTCCTGCAGGCGGTAGGCGAGCGCGCCTCGAGGTTGGGCTGCTCGAGACTCGTTCGATGCTCCATGATGACCGAGGGCTGTTGTGAACTGGTGGATGAGGTTCGTGAGGTCACGCTCATGCCACTCTGTTGAAGTCCAGGTTGTAGCCGTTGGGCACCTTGGGCTGGGCCCATGAGTCGAAGCCTCGGCCATCAGAGGCATGCCAATACGTCGAGAGACGGATGAACTCAGGTGCGGGCATGTTGTACGAGGTGCGGATGGCATTGACGCCCGATGTCCCGCATCTGGCGGATCTGGCGGCGCATAGCAGCCTCGTTGACAGCGGCACCGAGAGGACCAAAGGTCGTGGTGGAGGCAAGCGCCTGGAATTTCAGCTACGTCGTTGAGGAAAGCTTTTCGCCCGCCTTCAGCTCGATGGAGCGGATACCGAAGGTCGGTGCGCAGTCAATGACTCGCGAGCCGTCGGAGAGGTGACGGCGTACTTATAGAGGTTGGGCATTGATGTCCCAGAGCTTGGGAGCCGAGATGTCAAGCCCGTGCGATAGATGCTGTCTGCCCCTTTGCTGGAGTTTCTGAGCGCTCAGCGACGACCCACCCTCGGGAGAGAGGATCTTCGTCTCGATACGCAGTGGGCGACCGGCGAGGTGGCTAAGACCAGCGATCTCGTCTCTATGGATACGTAGGCCTGGTCAGTGCCCGAAGGCGTCTGGATGCGCGTGCCCCAGAGAGGATGTAGGGTGGTGATGGTGAGGTGCACGTTGCGATAGAGCCCCTGCGCCAGGGTGCCACCAGCGGCTGCTCTGCTTGTTCTCCAGACGGACGGCAAGCGTGTTGCTTTGCGCCGGGACGAACGTATAGTGACATCGAAGGCAAACGTGTGTAGCCATAGGCCGGTAGCCGACCCTCCCGTTGCCGCTGACGTAGACGCGCGCGCGGCTCATCGCACCATCGAAGCGGAGGAAGACACGGCGATCACCGAGGTCTTGGGGATGTCCGCTGGCGGTACCAGCCAGCCTTGCATGAGGAAGGCCACCGTACGACCAGCATGTCTCCCATAGCTTCCTTCTGACCATCCTGTGCGATACGCAGATGCTGTATCATCGTTCTCGAAAGCTAAAGGGCCTGTAGATCGCCCAGTCGGGGGGACGGTGACACGGCTCCACTGCTGTCATTGTAGTCGGGGGTGGAGAAGGAAGCCTGGTCCTGGCGGTGAAGCCACCCTTCGTAGGAGGGATCAGAGCGCTGGGCCTGTAGCTGGTGGCTGAGGGCGGCACATAGCGCAAGGGCACATGCGGATAGTCGCTTCATGTGAGATGAGTATCTGATTTCTCATAATAATGTACATGGAGAAAGATGCGCAGAGTGGGCACGATCTCAAAAAGTCAAAAGATAAGCAAAAGCACCGACCCAGCCGCCCGTTATGCCCTGCGGTTGAAAGCAGAGAGCTCCCGCCATCCCGTGGGATAGCGGAGCCTACTGCTGAGTGTTCCTGGCGGAATCGAACCGCCGTAAAACGGTTTTGCAGACCGGTGCCTAACCACTCGGCCAAGGAACCCTGCGTGGTTTGCGCTCAAAGAACTAAATTCTCCCACATACACAAGCCTCATGACGCCGAGTCCCAGTGCTCGTAGTAAAGGGCAAGATGCGCATCTCCAAAAGAGACGCGCATCTTTATAGCTGCTAGTCAGCGTAGAGCGGAAGAGGTTCAAACCCGCGACCTCAGCTTGGAAGGCTAATGCTCTATCAACTGAGCTACTCCGCATTCCTGATGACGGAAAGGAGTGGGCAGTGATGGATTCAGAACCACCGAAGGCGCGTAAGCCAGCGAGTTACAGTCAGCCCCATGGCCACTCTGGTAACTGCGCCTTACCTGTTCTTTTGCAGTGCAAAGGTACAAACTATTTTAACCGTGCAAATGGGACGGCACATCTTCCAGTGCAGTCTCCGCAGCTCGGCTCCCTTTGTTGCCCAGTCGACCGCCTGCACGCTCTTCAGCTTGCTCCATCGTTTCGGTCGTCAGGACGCCGAAGATGACGGGCGCAGGAGTCGTGCGGAATCCATGTGCCGTGGTCATATTCAGCTGAGAGATGCCGAAGGTACGCCCCTGACAGATGTAGTCGAAGTGAGGGTATCCCCACGGACGACACAGCCGATAACGTGATGACGGCTCCACTCCGTCGTTCAGCAAGCGCGCCGAAGCATTGACGAGCCTCGAAGGCCCCTGGTACACGGAAGACGGTGATCTTTCTTTACTCTTGCTTGCGGAGCACTTCGAGAGCACCCTCAGCAGGGTTCAGTGATGTTGTTGTTCCACCTGCACGTGGATGTCGGCAGCCCTTCCCAGAGGGGACGGGGCTGTGGTGGAGGGTTGATAGGGTCTATCGTAGACATGGTCTATGCTGCGAGCGGACTACTGCCCCGAGCTGAGCGCGCAGGAGGTCAGCCTCTACGCTTTCTGCTTCGGGGTGGTGTGTAGTCCGTCTTGACCTCGTTGTGAGAGGGCGATAGGCCCTTGTCGTACTTGCCGAGCTCTCAGAGACGGGCAGTGACCAGCCTTGATGAGGCAGCTGGGAGAGATCGCATCGCTGGAAAGCGGCCAGCTGCAGCTGTCAGCTCTTGACAGCTTCTTCGAGCTTGCCGAGCTGTACGAGGCAGTCCCCGATCATACGCTGTACCGAGGAGCGACGACGGTCTCATCAGCGGAGAACTTTTCAGCTCAGCCAGTGCTCCCGATACTTCACCCCTGGTCATAGAGGCAGATACCGCTAGGGCGTGAGCGAGGTTCGCAGCGTCCGGTACCGGAGAAGTTTCCTGGCGATGGCTCAGCTCGGCACCAGCACCCCTGACCCTGAGGGCGAGGCTGTCCCTGCCCAGCGATGAAGCTATCTTCAGCTACGAACATTGTGCGGTAGCCTTCTCAGCCTTAGGACTTGGACGAAGCGGTGGTAAGCGAAGATGCCGAGAGCGACGATGACGACAGCCGCTACTGCGGATGATGATCTTCTGCCGTGGCGCTCGAAGAAGAGTTCACCCTTCAGTACCTTCATCGATGGTGTCGAGGGCGTCGTGCCTGGGAGCTCGTGATGTGACATACGTATTTATCTTTATTTGTTGTTGGTTATTCCGCTATACTGCGGGGCAAAGATACGACCTTTTCAGGCACCTGACACGCCACCCAGAGCCCCAGCTCGCTGGGAGTGCAGGGCTCTGGATTCTATACATTATAATATATAGGGGGCTTACTTCAGCAGGGCCTCCATCTCGCCGCAGCCTTCCCAAGGCACTCGAGGTATCGGGACTGAGGCGCGCGTGCGCTGGAGGTTGTGCTTTGGGAGAGTGGATCTTGAAGTAGGGTGTCTCCGTTGAGGTAGTCGACGAGAGCGTACTGCCCGCATGTGGGTGGTCAGGCGACCACCATAAGCGATGAGGCTGCGCTCGGTGGGCGTGAGAACTTACCTCGTGGAGAGATAGCCCTCGACGAAGGCCTTGTAGATCTCCATGTTCACACCGATCTTTCGAGAGGTTCGCTTCATCTTCGGAGCGAAGTTCACGCCCGCCGGATGAAGTCCCCTCACGCTGCTGAGGATGAAGCCAGGCATGACGGTATCCCCAGTCGACGACGCAGTACAGCACCCGACTTATCGAAGAGGACGTTGTCGACCTCGTCGCAGTGGATGGTGCGCTTGGGAGCTGGGTTCCTCAGCGTAGAGCTTTTCCCGGATGAGCATCGAGTCGGCACGGCGGTCGATCTCAGCGAGGATATCCTGCACCCGGCGACACGGCGAGCTGCATCCCTGAGCGACAGCGTCACGGAGCTGCTGCAGGCGGAAGGGCATGCTGTGGAAGTTCTCAATGTCTCACCAAGACGCCCCTCGGGATGACGGAGGGATCTCTCGAACTGACCGAAGGCGGCACCTGCGGTGGTGGGCAGCCGTAGGAGTGAGCTCGCTCATACTCATGCTCGGGATGAAGCGGCAGACGCCAGTAGTTCTCCCGTCATGGTAGTAGTTCTTCCGGCCTCGAGGTTTGGGGAAGAAGTAGAGGACTTACGCCTGCTTCGATCTCCTCGACTAAGGCGCTCGCGCACGTGTCAGATACGATGGCGACATTGCGCTGCAGTGACTTCGATACGGAAGACCAGGGTTCGCACGCTGCGGGATCCAGCGTGGTTCCCTCGCGGTCAGAGGCGACATAGGTCGTTGATGTGTCCATTGCCAAAGAGCCATCTCCGATCTCGGAGGTGAGACGAACTTACTGATGATATGCTCCCATATTTGGGTTGTTCATTGTTGTAGACACTGGGTGCTAATCCTCGTTCGGCGTGGGATAGGTGTATTTAGCCAGGTCTTTGTTGCGACCGGTGCCCTTAGCGGGTGGCTCGTTTCTTAGAAGCGGTAACTCACGCCAGCGACAGAACGAAGCGTTCTTGTAGCTGGTGTATGACGGGGTTCTTGAGAGTGTTCACCAGACCGATATCGGTACCGAGACGGAGGTAAACCTTGCTGTATTCGATAGCAGCAGAAGCGTTCAGACCCATGTCGAAGCGCTTGTAAACACCAGCCCTTGAAGGCATCGAGGTTACCCGTGGTAGAGACCGTGAGCGAACGAAGGACCAGAGCTTCGACAGATACAGCGAGGTTGTCGCCCGAGACCGCACGCGGATACCGGGTCAACGGGTGCCGCTGATGCAGTTGAGGGCCGTAACCATTGCCGTTGCATGCGAAGCCTTCCTGACGGAACGTTACACCAGGAGCGAGGTAGACGCCAGTAGCGAGGCCGATTTCGGCAGCGACGCTGGCGCGGGAAGCCCGTAAAGGAACCTTAGGTCAGCGGCGACGCTACCTACCTGCTGATACCACGAGCAAAGTTAGCACCTACCTGATACGAGGTTGATAGGCGTCTGAGCCTGAGCGAGAGACGCCTGCAACGAGAGCGACAGTAGCTTCTTCATATTCGTTTCTTTCTATGTTAGGGACCACGGCAACAGGGCCGTGATCGGGCTCATAAGTTAGATATATTTAACGACGTGCAAATATTCTTCAACTATTCAGCCCTCGGATAGAACGTCTGCGTCATCGTATCGTATAGGACGGCTGGGATAATCAAGGAGAGGTAGAGTACTTGCGTGCCCTCTGGGGAGTGTCCTTGGGAGGGGAGGTGTGAACCTATAGGTCGCTGAGTCAACCCTATATGGGTGCGTGGGTAGAGCTATATGGATGGCGAAGAATGCTATATAGCTTTTGGGCTGATTCCGGTATATGCGCTGTGAAGTGACCCTCTATTAGGTTAGTTGCTCTGTGTAGGGATAAAAGTTGTGACGAGGCAGAAAAGTTTGACTACGTACGTGGCTCTAATAGCTACGTAGCATGGATATTTGACCGACGTCCTGGTCCTGAAACTACGTGCGTAGAGCAGAGGAAAACCACTACGGAAGGCGCTTTTCTCCTCTCGCGAGAACGATGCTTTTCCCTCCGCTGGATAAGAAGAATACTCGCGATAAGGCGAAAGGGCTTGCGTGACCATTTCGGAGAGCTGTATTCGAGAGCCGGTAGAAGATCAGTGGTTATGCCTGATATGGGAGCCGTGTGCGTGGGAAAGGGCACGAAGGGCAGAATTTTGAGTACCTTTGTTTGGGTGCTTTATACATCCGTGAGGTGGTTAGCTTTGGCTTCGGCAATAGAAGTCGCCCGCCTTCTGTAGGCCTTATCAAGTGGCTCACAGAGCAGCTCTCCCTCCCATCGAGCACCACCCTTTTCGGTAGGGAGTCCTCCGCTGGCGAACCTTTGCCCCTCGCGTGCTCCGATACATTATATATAGGAGGCGGAAAGCTACAGCGCGCCTTGCTCCCCCCACAAGCGAAAACGATAATCAATGACTATAAGACCACAACGGCCAATCTCGGGCAGCTAGTGCGATGACCCCCGGAGGCTGTGAAGGCTGATAGAACCAGATGAGCTCCTACCGGCTGGCTGAGCGATATCCCCGAGTCACCGCAGAGCTCCGATCTGGTCGAGGTGCACTCAAGAATACCCGCAAGGCTACCATCTCAATACCGAGCGGATCGGATCTCTACAAGTGATATCGTCGCGTCAGATCGACGACGGGGCACGACATCGTGAGGTGACCCTCACGGGTAAGTCGCTGAGCTGGCTGCGATGAAGAACCATCGCTACCGCCCCGACAAGGGCGAGTTCTCCACGCTACCGCGTCGCCCGCCCCTGGTGACCCGGGCATGCTGGAGGAAGCCGAGCGCCGGAAGAGCCGACGATGATCCAGGCTCGACAGATCGCCTCTTTCGCTGGGCCTCGATATGAAGATCGGGGACGTCGAATCAGGGCGATGGCAATAAGGCGATCTTCTACTACATCGCTGACGGACGTGTGGACTCTCCGCCAGCTCATCCGTGTGCTCGCAGATACCTTCCACGCGCGTATCGAGATGAAGCGAGATCGGAGCTCGCCAAGAGGCCGGCCGCAGCCGGGATTGGCCCTGTGGCCAGCTCCGCTCCTCCGGATGACGACCTTCCTCGGTGAGTACGGGAGCGCCCGTGCAGGATATCACGATGAATCCGCATGAAGCTCACGGGGCAGTGGGAAGACTCAAGTGCTGTATGAACTTTCGAGATCAATGCCCATGCCGAAGCTCAGCGCGAGCCTGCCCGACCGTGAGGTCGTCCTCGAGACCATCCGACAGCTACTATCATCCAGATCGACCACTCAGCGTCAGATCACCTATAGCACAGTCGCAATGCGCCGGTGCGTCTAGTGACGATCTCCGCTGAGCGTTTTGAGTCATCAGCCTCAACCGCCGTGGCGAGCGTCCCGAGCACTCGAGGCGGAGGTGCGGGCGAAGAGCGTCGCTCTCGCGCTCCAGCGATATCCTTGCCGAGGTCAACAGCCTGACGCGCTTCGACAGAGAGCGCCGTGGAGGTCGCCGGTGGCGACTCCCGTGGTGGCCGTCGTGGCGGTGACCAGGCGCTCGCCGTGAGCGCTCAGCTCGCCCCAGCGATGAAGCGGGTAGGGCAATGGCAGTCAGAGCGCCCACAGGTACGGCAGTTCCGCAGCCCCTCGCACCCTCTCGCACGGAGTCCACAGGTGAGGGTGGGCAGCGCGTATCGCCCTGTCCACGTCCCGAGACCTCAGGCGAACAAGGGATAGATGCGCACCACCGTCACATATAAAAGACGTCCACCACGGCGTGTGCTTTCTCGTCTCTCGCCCTTCCTCCTAGGGAAAGTGCAGGAGACGGGCGGGCTGAAGGATTACTATGCTTCAGAGCAGCCCCTCTGGTGAGGGCAGAGCCCGCACGATTCATGAGCTTTGACCTCCTCTTCCTGATCGCACGACGACCTTCTCGGTGAGATCGTCCCGTGGTGGATAGCCGTCTCGATCGCCCTCGAGTGCGTATGGAGTACAGACCTGACAGGATGAGACGATCCTGCGGCGCGACACGCCAGGTGAGACTTCCCGTGGCGACGGCTGGAGATTGGAAAGCGCCCCTGGAGCGCTGTACGAGTTCGTCCTGCCGTTGCTACTGCCCTTGCAAAGCTCTCACACAGGCCTCTCTCTCTGGAGGTGCGTCCGCTGGATACCATCCCACCTCAGTGGGTGGCCGCTATCGGGCTCCACCGCGAGCACGCCAGTAGTAGCTATCAAAGTCGATCTGGGCGGTAGAGTGGCCCCGACGACCGCCCACACCTCACACATAGAATGAGCAAACAGAATAAATCCGACGAAATGTCACTCACCGAAGAACTCAGGCACGGTCCCCTGCGCTATTGGGGTACCTCAGGAGGAGGATGAGACCTTCGCACTGAAGCCCGAGGAAGAGGCGAAGGAGTTCCCCTCATCGCCCCTGCGCATGTCCATCTTCCCAGCGCACGGTGGCGCCCATCCTCGTGGGACGCGGTAAATCGATGCAGGTCATCCGACGGTCCGAGATACGGAATCGCAGCTTTCGGTGTCGTCACCCAGCGTGATGCCAACGTCGAGGATCCTGGTCTCAGCGACCCTTCACGGTAGGTACCAGTCACGAGGTCTCCCAGATCGTCGAGCTACCCAGCGGGTGAGCTCTCTGCCATCCTGCGTGGTCGTCACGCGCTTCAGTCTCCAGAAGTCTGACCATGGACGATCCCTATCTCATGGTCGTGTCCACCTGCTCGAGGATAGCCTCCCGCAGCAGATAAGGAAGAGGAGCAGGTGACTGCTGGAGCTCATTCATGAGCGTCTTAGGGGCTCTTTGTGATCGTCTGGCGCCCGAATGCTAATGGCTTCAGACACGATCCGTGGGCTGGAAGAATCGCGCCTATATCGTTCATCTGGCTGCCTCACGCTCCAGCAGTATGGAGGATCGCTCAGAAGCTCCTCGAGATGGATAGTATCTACGACCGCGCTGTCTATGTGCTCGGTCGCCTGCATGACCAGATCTCTGAGTCCCGCTGCGTGAGGAGATCCTCAATCGCACGCGCCGTGAGATGGATGAGCAGCAGCGTGAGTACTCCTCCGCAGCAGATGCGTACCATCCAGGAGGAGCTCCGGCACCGCCCCAGCGCTGATGACGAGATCGAAGAACTTCGCAAGAAGGGCAAGGAAAAGCTCTGGAGCGAAGCCGTCGCTGAGATCTATGAGAAGGAGCTCGCAAGCTGAGCGCCTCAATCCGCAGAGCCCCGACTTCCGATCCAGATGGGGTATCTACACGATCCTCGAGCTACCTTTGGGGTCTTCGTCAGGACAACTTCGACCTCCAAGGGGGCGAAGGAGATCCTACCGTGATACTGGCGCGCAGCCTCGACGCGTCAGGACGTATCTCGAGCATCTGGCGATACTGAAGCTCAAAGGGCGATATGAGTCCCCATCCTCTGCCTCTGCGAGCCCCTCCAGGGGTGTAAGACCTCCCTCAGGCGTAGCATCGCAGAGACCTCGGCCGTAGATGCGTGCGTGCATCTCCTCGGTGGGGTGCACATGACGAGGCTGGAGATCCGAGGTCACCGCCGTACCTACATCGGTGCGATGAGCGGCCGTATCATCCAGAGCCTGCAGAAGGCTGGCATACGAACCCCGTCTTCGTCCTCGACGAGATCGATAAGCTCGCTGACGACCACAAGGGCGACCCCTGCATCGGCTCTCTTTGGAAGTCCTCGACCCCGAGCAGAACACCGCCTTCCACGATAACTATCTCGATATCGACTACGACCTCTGCAAGGTCCTCTTCATCGCTACGGCGAACAATATCTCCACCATCCCTCACGCCCTGCGTGACCGTATGGAGCTCATCGAAGTCACGGGCTATATCAGCAGAGAGAAGCTGAAGATCGTGGAGCAGCACCTCGTACCCAAGGAGCCAAGGAGCACGGGCTCAAGGTGGAGATGATCACTTCGCCCCCGGGCCCTCGACCTCATCATCGAGGAGTACACCCCGTGAGCGGTGTGCGTCCCTGACGAAGCAGATCGCCGCCGCCGCAGAGCCTCGCTTGGGCTACCGCTGCCGAGGAGCAGCTCCCGAGTCCATCACCCCCGAGCTCGTACGTGAGTACCTCGGCAAGACCAGTCTACTCGCGCGATAAGTATCAGGGCAACGAGCAGCGGTGTCGTCGTCGGTCTGGCTTGGACCAGCGTCGGTGAGGAGATCCTCTTTGCTCGAGAGCAGCCTCCAGCCAGGGCAGTCAGACAAGCTCATCCTCACCGGTAGCCTCGGTGATGTGATGAAGAGTCGCGACCCTCGCCCTCCAGCTACATCCGTGCTCACGCTACCCAGCTCCGGTATCGACCTCGAGGCGCTCAGGATCAAGAGATCCACATCCACGTACCCCGAGGCGCTATCTGGGATGGCCCCGCAGCAGGTATCAGATGGTCACCTCACTCGTCTCCGCTATGACCCGCCGCCGTGTGCAGCCCACCTGGCGATGACTGGGGAGATCACCCTGCGTGGTAAGGTCCTGCCAGTCGGTGGTATCAAGGAGAAGATCCTTGCTGGCGCGCTCAGGGCATCACGGATATCATCCTCTGCCGTGAGAACGAGAAGGATATCCTTGAGATCAACGAGGCACTATCTCGAGGGGCTGAACTTCCACTATGTGACGAGATCATCCAGGTCCTCGACTTCGCTCTGCTCGACGAAATCGTGGATAAGGCAAAGTAGACTAATCCTGTAGCTCTATGAAGCCCGTATCAATAGCACAGAGCAGGAGTGCCGTACCATCCTCCGTACCTGTCGGGAGCTCTTCGCAAGAAGCTCCACGACTACGGTGCGGCGTGGCGTATCCTCACGCCCAGAGTCCCTCACAGATCAGATCTATATCAGGCTGAGCGCATCGTGGTATCCAGATGCGCGGGCATTCTGCCGTCGACGAGGGCATCGAGCCTGGAGTTCATCGGCATCGTCAACTACGGGCTCATCGGCATGATCCAGCTCGAGCGTGGAGCTGTCTCCCAGCCCAGATATGAGCGTGGAGGAGGCCTCGAGGGCCTTGCGATCGCTGTGCGGAGAAGACCCCGCAGCTTATGCTCGCCAAGAACCACGACTCCGGCGAGGTGTGGCGCAATATGCGGGTGACCTCGATGACCGACCTCATCCTCCTCGAAGATCCATCGCACCAGCAGATCGAGGATCTCGTAGGGCGAGACCTTCGTCTCGGAGGCGTCGAAGCTAACCATATGGATATGGTGAACTACGCCATCTTCTGCCTCATCAGCTTAACCTCCCGCAGCGTGATCCATGTGCGTCATACCGCTCGCAAGTAGCCCGCGTCATCGTAGGGCTCGTCTTCGTGGCTCTGGCCTTCTGAAGGCCGTCGATCCCGTGGGTACCGCGCGCTGAAGATCTCGCAGTATCTCACCCCGATCTCTCAGCCCTGCAGTCAGCGGGTGCCGAGACCATCACGCTGGCGATGTCCTCGTGCTGTGGCTCCGAGTTCCTGCTCAGGGCTTTCCTGCTATGGTGTATCGCAAGTTCTGCGCGTCTCTCCGTGCTCTTCTATGCTGTGATGACGGCCGTGACGTCTACACGCTCATCAGCTAACCCCATCTCCGACTGCGGTTGCTTCGGTGATGCGATCCAGCTGACCCACTCTGAGAGCTTCCTGAAGAACGTCGTTCTCCTCCGCTCTCCATCCTCGTCCTGCAGCGCGATGCTCGAGCGCCGCGCCACCCTCTATTCGCGCCGTGAGCGCTGGTGCCCTGCCGTGCCTCTCTGTCGTCGGATCATCTACCTCATGGCGGAGAACCACCGTCACCTGCCTTACATTGACTTCCGCCTATGCCGTAGGGACGAACCTCCGTGAGGCCATCGCAAAGGAAGAAGCCTCTCTGCAGCGTGTGCTCCTCGGCGCTGCGAAGTACATCTACTCGAAGGATGCAGAACGAAGGCCTTCGAAGCCTCGGCCCCTCCCTGATAGTACGTGGACCTTTGTCGAGGCGCGCGTCAGGAGGCAGACCTGGCAAGCTACAAGCCTCGCTACGACTTCAATCCCGTCGACAGTCTGCGGTGAGCCTGTCGTCTCGACGCTCGACTCCGAGGATCACGCTCCTTCTCCTCTCCCCTCGTGGCGTACGGCGAGCCGCCGTGCTTGACGAGATCAGCGAACTCCACGAAGAGGCCAGCCGCTTAGGCTATCCCTTCTATGGCGTCACCGCCTCGACGAGCGAAGAGATAGCTCAGTGGCGTTATCTCTACAGGAGCTTCCTATCCGATGCTCCAGCTCGATGCCACCCGATAGCGTACCATCATCCGCTCACAGCCAGGGCTCGTCGTCCTGCGTGACTGGTAAGATCATCGATAAGCGCGCTTACGCTGACTTTCCCTCCGTCGAGGCGCGTCAGCACTACCTCGTAGTCTGCTCCCAGATGCAGCCTCACGGCCCTCTGCGACGCGCACCTACCTCCTCTGGCATGGGCTGCAGTGCTGCTCTAGCCTTCCTCCGCTGGGCGGAAAGCTCCACCTGCCGTCCATCTGCACATCAAAGCGTTTACATTTAACCAAATAATCCTCTTTATCAAAGTAACAATGAGAAAGAATATCGTCGCCGGTAACTGGAAGATGAGCAGACCCTCAGCAGGGATCTCTTCATCGAGCGAACTCAAGGCTGCCCTCGCTGGCAGTCCTCCACTGTGACGTCATCATCGGTGCCCCTTCATCCACCTCGCATCTATCGCTGGGCAAGGAAGCTGGTAGCCCCTAGCTATCGCTGCTCGAGAACTGCGCTGACAAGGCTAGCAGGTGCTTACACGGGTCGAAGTCTCTGCTGCACAGGTCGCTTCGACGGGTGCACGCTACGTCATCCTCGGCCACTCTGAGCGTCGTGCTTACTACCACGAAGACGGTGTTATCCTCACGGACAAAGGGTACGTCTGGCTCTTTCTGAAGGCCCGCTCCTATCTTCTGCATCGGCGGGGGTGAGGAAGAGCGGCTGGCTGGCACTATCGAAGTCGTAGAGCAGCAGCTCGAAGAAGCCGTATTCTCGTCTCTCTGCTGAAGACTTTCGGTAAGGTCGTCCCTCGCTACGAACCCGTCTGGGCTATCGGTACGGGCCTCACCGCTTCCTCAGCTCAGGCTCAGGAGATCCACGCTCACATCCGTAGCCTCATCGCTAAGAATGCGGTGCTCAGGTCGCTGAAGACTGCACGATCCTCTACGGTGGTAGCTGCAACGCTGGCTAACGCTAAGGAGCTCTCTCTCAGCCCGACGTCGACGGTGGTCTCATCGGTGGCGCTTCACTCAGCGTAGATAAGTTCCTCCCCATCATCGAAGCGTTCAACTAACGCTCCCTCCTCTTTAGCCACCCCTTCCCGCGAGGGGTGGCTAACTCTTTCCTCACACGCTCCCCAACCCTCAGCGAAACTCCCTATGCTCAGACGCATTCAGCTCACGCTTGCGCTCCTCGTCACGTGCCTCACTTCGCCGCGACTCTCTCGGCGCAGACTGCACCTGAGAAGCTAAGACCACGCAACATCCTCGAAGCCCTCGAGCAGATCAATCCCGGTGAGGGCTTTCGTGACGATCAGTCCAAGACCTCGACCTCCGTGGCGTCATCGGCTAGCGCTCCTGCCCCCGTGGCCTCGGTGCTGGCTCGTGATGGCAACTACTCCATCCCTCTACGGCTACCGTGTCCAGGTCTTCAACAGCAACCTCCCCAACGCTAAGAGCGAGGCTTATGCTCGTGCCGAAGCTATTCGCCGCGTCGCCCCCACGCCTCAGTAGCTACATCACCTTCCGCGCTCCCTTCTGGCGCCTGACCGTCGGTCACCCCACCTACGAGGAAGAGGCCTGCCTCGGCTCGCGCTCGTCTTATGGTCGCTCTGCCTGCTTGGGAGCCGTGAGTCCTACGTAGTCCGTGAGAAGGTCCGCATCCTCAACTCACACCGAACCCCATGCCTCAGAAGAATAGCCTCCCCGATCCGTCGACACTCACCTCCGTCTCTGAGAGCGAAGAGGCTACCGAAGCTGCTCTGCGCCACCACTACACGAGATCCTCCGCCTGCTGGCGCGAAGATCCGAGCGTGAGGCCTGGTGAAGACACCCGAGCGTCGCTAAGGCCATGCGCTTCCTCACCTAGGTGCGCACAAAGACCCGAAGGAGATCCTCCGCTCGGCGATGTTCACGCGAGGAGTATCGCCAGATGGTTATCGTCAAGGATATCGACTTCTACTCGCTCTGTGAGCACCATGCTGCCCTTCTTCGGTAAGCAGTCCATCGGCTATATCCCCAATGGCTACATCACGGGGCTCAAAGCTCCCCGATCGTCGACGTCTTCGCTCGTCGCCTGCAGGTGCAGGAGCGTCCGACGACGCAGATCAGCGACTCGCATCCAGGAGGCACTCAATCCCTCGGCGTCATCGTCGTCATCGAGGCACAGACATGTGCATGCAGATGCGTGGCGTAGAGAAGCAGAATTCCTTTCACCACGACCGGTGACTTCACCGGTGCCTTCCGCGAAGCTAAGACGCGTGAGGAATTCACGCAGCTCATCACGCACAGCCGCCGCTAAGGTATAGCCTCTAGCATCTCCTATAATATAGCGTAGGCTCGCCCCAGCGATCCGTATGGATCGCTGGGCGAGCGCTATGAATAGTGTATGTAGCGAGCGGCTTTATCGCTGAGGGCTCTGCGAAGCGGCGAGAGCGAGCGAGCATGCAGGCACCGATGAGCCCTGCACGGTCGCCGAGCGTAGCCGTGCGGATCTGCGTATCGCGTCACGACGCTCATCGAGTAGATGCGTACCGAGGCCTCGACCGTTGGGTGAGGTAGCCGGAGGCATCTGCAGAGGCTACCACCGATGATGACGAGCTCGGGGTTGAAGACATTGATGAGGTTCGCTACCTGCTTACCGAGCTCACGACCCAGCTCTGCTGAGACCTGCAGGCAGAGCATATCCTCCTGAGCGCAGGCGCTGATGAGGTCAGACATGCGGAGCTCACGCCCGAGTGGACGATGGACGAGGACGGAGCTCTCACCAGCACGGATGCGCTCCTGGATCTTACGGCACATAGCCTGACCGCTGACCTCGGTCTCGAGGCAACCTTCTTACCGCAGTGGCAGAGGATCTGGTTGTCGAAGACGGAGATATGGCCGAATTCTGAGAAGCCCTGACTTACCGAAGTAGATCTGCTTGTCCTGGATGATACCGAGACCGAGACCCCAGCTGATATTCACGTAGAGTACGGAGTTGACCTCCATATCTTGGTGCAGCCCGCAGTGAATTCCCCGAAGGCCATGCCGCGCGTGTCGTTGTCGATCGAGACGCGCAGGGCGAGCTTTGCTGAGGATCTCGGAGAGGCGGTCGCCGAAGAAGTTGAAGAGGCCATAGCTGTGCCTCCCGTGACGGGGTTGATGCGCCCAGGAGGTTGACGTTGATGTTCAGGATCTCGCTTGGGCTGGATGCCGTGGCGCGTGATGAGCCACGGATCTCACGGCAGATCGTCTCGAGGGCCTCGAGGGGTATTCTCGAGCGTGTAGGCAGGTCGTAGTCACGCACATCAGCTCGCTCTGCAGGTTGATCGCCGATGTGCATGCCCGAGCGCTTGATGTCTACGCCGATGAAGCAGCCCCCGTCGAGTTGAGCCCGAAGAGCAGGGGAAGCGCCCGACGCCGATCTCCAGCTTACCTTGGCTCTGGATGCAGCCTCCGTCTTGAGGTCTTGGAGGATCTTAGAAGCTGTGGGGACGCTGACGCATAGCTCCTGGCTATGTCCGTCATCGTGGCCGTCTTGTTTCGCAGCAGGTACTGATCACACGGAGCTTGTGCAGCCTCTTTCTGGTCTCCTGGCTGAGGTCGTCCGCAGTTTGGGTGTCATGCGGAGTCTGGTACTGAGGTGAGCTATTTAGGCTTCGCCTTTTAGGTGGCGTAGATCCCTGAGACTTGCGGCGGTTGTTAGGGGCGCTTCTTCTTGCGTGCACCCTGGGCTGCGCCTTCGCCCCTGGGGCGTCGCTCTTGCCTTCAGGGGCGCTGGCCTGCTGGGAGCTGCGGCCACGTCCGCGACCACCGCCCCTTGTTGCCTTGCCCCCGCGGGAGAAGAGCTACCACGGCCACCGCGCTCGGGGCGACGGCTGGGGTCGTAGGCGGGTGTGAGCCGAAGGCCTCATCTACTGGGATCTTATAGATTTTTCGAGAACTCTTCAATGCGTCCGAAGCCAGGCTGTTCCTTCTCGCTGACGAGATCGCCAGCCCCTCATCGTTGCCACCACGGGCAGTACGACCGATGCGGTGTACATAGTCCTCGGGGTCGTGGGGATGTCATGAGTTGATCACCATGCGGATGTTGTCGATATCGATACCGCGCGCCACGACGTCGGTGGCGACGAGCAGATCGATATTGCCCGACCTAAAGTTCTTCGCGACCTCTTCGCGCTTCTCCTGCGTCAGGTCGGAGTGCATCTGCTCGACGCGGATGTCCAGACGAGAGAGGCTGCGGCGAGCTCCTGACCTTGAGCTTGAGCTGGAGAAGATGATCGTGCGTGTGGGGGTGTTTCACTGAAGAGCTGCGTCAGGATGGGGCAGCTTCTGGCGCTCATAGCAGACATAGGCGGACTGCACGATGCTCTCGGGCGGGCGGGGAGATAGCCAGCTCGACCTCGGCGGGATCTGTGCAGGATCGTGCGGGCGAACTTCTTGATCTTCGGTGGCATCGTCGCCGAGAACATCACGCGCTGGCAGTCCTTTCGGCAGCGCACTGTTGATCTGGCACGATGTCCTCCCTGGAAGCCCATGTCGAGCATGCGGTCAGCCTCGTCGAGCACGAAGTACGTCACTCCCGAGAGGTCTGCCCTGCTGGAGGTTCATCAGGGCCAGGAGACGCCCTGGTGGCGATGACGATCTCCGCCCCGAGAGCCATACCGCGGCGCTGCTGCTCCCAGGCGATCCCCGGTCCAGTACCGCCGCAGATAGCTACTGAGGAGACGGGAGGAAGTAGGCGAAGCCCTCGACCTGCTGCTCGATCTGGATGGCGAGCTCACGGGTCGGAGCCATGATGACGGCATTGACCTTTCTAGGGTCGCCCCTCGCCACGGCTCAGTCGGTTGATGATGGGCAGGAGATAAGCGGCGGTCTTACCTGTACCCGTCTGGGCACAAGCGATCATATCGCGGCGTTCGAGGAGAAGGGGGATGGTGGCCTCTTGTACGGGTGTGGTCTCGAAGTTCATCGCTTCGAGCCCATCCAGCACCTCGTCCTCAAGATCTAGTTCGTCGAAATACATTGATGCTGCTATGTTGAGTTAGAGGCAAATATATAGCTTTTTCCCAATATCTTAATAAGTCTACGCCCCATCCTAAAATATTATCCCGAAAAAGCCCCGTATTTCTAAAAGTCCTTCGCAGTGCCTCGCCTCCGGCAGCCCCATTGGGGCGCTCTATGTGCTGGGAAGGATCGTCCCTCATCCCTATAGAAGCGTCGCGGGCACCCCATTGAGGTACCCCGCGATAGCTCCTTTGTTGAAGCTACTCTTACTGCCCTTATAGTGGCAGTGAGCTATGGTTGCTGGAGTAGCTTCTCCGTAGAGAAGATGCTCGCTACTCGCCCCTTCTCGAAGAGAACTGGTTGAAGTGTCTCGTCGGTCGAGCGCGCCTGTGAGATCCTTGACGAAGGCTTTTGTAGCTGTCGCCACTTCGTCCCGTAGTGCGTAGTCGATACTTCAGAATAGCTCGGTGCGCTTCAGAAGTCCAGGCGTGAGGTCAATGGCTACATAGTAGGGCTCTGCACCGATCTTATGCGCATACGCCCCTATGGTACTCAGGGGAAGACACGCGCTTGAGGTGCAGCCGTCGGTAAAGATGTAGACCAAGCGCCTTAGGCTGGAGGCGAGTGCAGCTCGGAGCTCGGCACCATTGACGCAGAGGATCTTTCCTCTCGATGTACCCCTATCGAGGGTCTCGTCGAGGTCACGGAGCTTATTCCGTGAGAAGACGATCCTGCTCTGCTCTTCGCGGTCTAAGTACTGGTAGCCTGATGTGAGCCCGTAGACTTGGGAGGTACGTGAGATAGAGGCCGCCTGCTGCGATGACGAGGATGTGAAGTGCTACCCCAATGCCACAGAGTATTCGTCTTTCACTGTCCGATGCATGAGAGGTGGAAGAATTAATGTCAGCTGGGCTATCTAAGAAGGTGATGAAGTTCGTGCTCGCTCTTCATAGTATCAAACCCGTTGGATGAAGATTATACCACTCTCAGCAGCATATACTGATGTGGTATTCCGCTACGAATGTACAAAATAATGGCTGTGGAATAGGTGCGTCGTGTAGAGCTATAGTAGTATGCGAAGAAAGCTGTATAGCTTTTTGTGACTTGACTTATATTAGGTTGTTGCTCCGCGTAGGGATAAAAGTTGCGGACGAGTGGTAGAAAAGTTTGGACTACGTACGTGGCTTTAATATCATGCGTGGATATTTGGGTTTTACGTGCCTGGTCTTTAAGACTACGTCACATAGATAGAAACCACCACGGGAAGGTGCTTTTTCTTCACGAGAAGGACACTTTCCTCCGCTGGATAAGAGGAATACACGCGATAGGGCGAAGGACTTGTGTGTCTCTTCGGTGGGGCATATCGGGGAGCTGGGCGCGATACCTTGGTACACTCAGTAGAGGACAGGGCTCGCAGCAACAGGCTCTATCGGTTGGCACTGCGATCCCATAGTTGTTCTAGCCTTCTTCGGGAGGGGGGCTTAGTGATGAAGAGAGGGGCGTCGTGGGTTGATGGTGCTGGGGAGGCTAAGGGGCGAGATTGCGTACCTTTGGGGAAGAAACGACTTACATATATATATGATACTTACCGATGACTGGTTCACCAGCGTGAGCCATACCGAGGGTGGGGCGATCGTCCTCCTGACCGTCCGCAAGGGCCTCACTCAGTTCTTCGAGAGCGGCAAGCTCCGTGTGCGTGTGGATATCGCTTGGCCTTACACCGCTGAGCCCGATGGGATGCCCGACGAAGAGACCGCACGCCTCATCGAGGAGATCGAGCCCAAGCTCCGCCGCATCATGGAGAAGGATAAGCTCGCCATCCTCACGGGGAACTATACTGGCGGTGGGCAGAAGGACTGGACCTTCTACACACGCCATCTCCCTTCCTTCGGCGAACGTCTGAATGAATGCCTCGCGCCTTATCCTCACGCTTCCGCTTGAGATCCACTGCGAAGAGGACCCCGACTGGAGCGACTACCACGAGATGCTGGCGCTCGAGACCGACGACTCAGACGAAGACTAAGCGATGGAGCAGCTCTTCCGCCCCGCCTCAGCGCCTTACCGATCGCCCTCGTCCTCTACTTCAATGGCTGGGCGCTCAGCTCCATTGCCGTAGAGCACCTCGGCCTCCCGAGGCAGACCTCCTACTTCTCTGGGACACGCACCGATGCGCTGGACTTCGACTTCTCGCCCTATCGTGAGATCCGCCTCGTCGCTTTCGGTCGATGGGTATCTGGGCAGCCGATCGCTTCTTCGCTAAGCACGAGGAGCTCCGCAGTCGTCGTCTCGGGTACGGCGCTGCTGGTACAGGATACCAAGTCGATGATGCTGGGGATCCCCGAAGCCTCTCTTCCACAAGACCCTTGAGGGGCTGACAGAGGAGAATCGTGAGCGCTTTCGACCGACACATGCTCGGTGGTAAGACCTATCGCCACCTCATGAGGAGGTGCGCCAGCGCTCTACGGAGGCGCTCTGTGATGAGTTCGTCCGCCCTTCACCGTCGATCGCGATCAGCCCCGACCGCCGCCTAAGCCCGCAGCCTTCGGCCTGGCGGAGCAAAAGCCTTCATCGGCGAAGATGACCGCGTCGTCCCCTCGACGAGACAAAGAGAACCACTGGCGCATCCAGGGCGTGCCTTCACGCACCTCCCGAAGACGCCGCACCACCTCCTCGGCCACTTCCACCGCTGGGAGGAGTTCCGGTAGCGCATCTCCCTTCCCCTACAATGGATGAGCCGCCCTCTGCACTACTGGCAGAGGGCGGCTCATTGCTTATCGTGCCTCAGCTACTAAGCGCCGTGGAACCCGTATTCGGCCTGGATGTCGATCGTCAGTGCGTGAAGAGCGTCTCGATGAGCTGGTCAGTGACCTCGAGGGCTGAGCGAAGGACGTGGTCGGAGAAGGCTTGCAGGAGGTCGCGTGCGTGCAAGGGCTGCGTCTGACAGATAGCCAGATACCGCTCTTCCATCTCGCGCTGACGCTGGTCGGTCTCAGCTTCGAAGTCGGCGTAGACCTTCTTGATAATGGGGCATAGTGGTTGTGAGTCGACCATGCCGAGCGCCTCGACCTTGCGGAACTTCGAGCAGGCGGACTCGTGTGAAGACTCGTTCGTCCCCTTCGTGTAAGCCTTTGGGGTAAGAGCGGATGCCTCGTAGAGGGGGAGGAAGACGCTGAGGTCAGCCATCCCAAGCGCACATGAGTTGACGCATCCGATAGCCTGAGGAGCTCGGGACGTACGTGCAGGAGGTGCGTCTGCGTGGTGCGGAAGATGGAGACGAGGGCGGTAGATCTCCTTCGAGTTCTGATGGAGGTAGGGGTCATGGTCCGTGCCGTCGTAGTGGAAGCGGAAGAGCTGTCTGAGGCGGCTGATGGAGATGGGCTCGGCAGCTTGGGCGAAGACGGGGGAAGGTGTTCTTCGTCACATCGTTCTTGATCGATGGGCTCAGCCGTGCCTGCAGGCCCCATACGCGGGGTAGCTGTAGGTCGCGTCGAGCTTGACATCACGGATGTAAGCCCTCGTGGAAGTCGAGCTCGCCACGCGCGGGATCGTATAAGCCGTGCTGGATGGCGAACTCAATGAGGTCGTCCGAAGCCAGATAGTTGCGTGATCCTTGGGGTCGTACCTGCAGGAAGCGTCTGGTTCCCCGTGACGAAGTACTGATCTTCGGGGATGCGGGTGGCGAGCCAGCGAGTGCCCTGAGGCGGTCTCAAGGTACTCAGATCTCGTGGCTGTCGACGAAGCCGACGCCGAGCCTCGGCCACCCCGTGCATCTCGATGAGCGAGCCGAGGTCGTTCGACACCTTCGCGAGCGGAGTGGATGTAGGGCAGGGACGATGTTGAAGACGGAGTTCAGCGACGCCGTCGGGTACGAGGGGTCGGCTTCGAGGGCGCGGTCGCTACTGAAGATGCTTTTCGGTAGCACTCATGCCGACGCCGACGCTGTTGAAGCCAGCGCTTCCCCAGTGCCGTGGAGATGGTAGGGGCAGGCGGAGAGCCAAGAGCGCGCTTGGGGAGGTCGCAGCGGAAGGGCTGTCGAGGAGCAACGAAGCGCTCGGGACCATGGTCGGTGTCTTCGTAGATTCTGCGTTCTTCGCCAGGACGGCGTTCCAGTCCTCGCTACGTGCGACGATCACAGAGCCGTCGAGGTGTGCTGACGTCCGACGATGATGGTGGTACATTCGGAGGGTAGTCCGTGTGTAGCTGCATGTGGTTGGGTCTTCTGTCTCATGACTCTTTGTTTTTCGGTTAGGAACAGCGTGGGCAACTTGCGTGTGTCAAATGGTACTGCAATGTTACGACTTTTTGACTGACAGTGCAATACCTATCGATAGGTATTTAGCTTCTCTGTGAGGGACTTTTTCGTGAGAAGAGGGTCTGCGGAGGACCTCCGAAAGGTGGGGTGCATCATATGAGGGGGGTGGTGTGAACCTATATTGGTCGTCGGGTTGACCTATCATGGTCTGACGACGAAGCTATATAGGTCGCGATGACGACCCATATAGATGAGGAAGAAAGCTATATAGCCTTGGACCGATTCCTATGTAGCTTTGAGAAGGACCTCTATTAGGTTGTTGCTCCACGCATGAGAAAAGTTGCGGACGAGTGGCAGATAAGTCGGACTACGTACGTGGCTCTAATATCGACGTACGTGGACATTTTGGATTTACGTGCCTGGTCTTTAAGACTACGCATATAGACAGAGGAAAAGCACTACGTGAAGGGGCTTTTCCCTTCACGCGAACGATGCTTTTTCCTCCGCTGGATAAAAGAGGATACTCGCGATAAGGCGAAGGGCTTTGTGTGTCTCTTCTGGAGTGGCATATCGGGGAGCTGGGCAGCGATACCTTAGCACCTGGGAAACAGAGGACAGGACTCGCGGCAACAGTCTCATTCATAGAGATCGGCGGATGACGGCCTCGCGGTGGTATGCTCCATCCTCCGCTTAGGTGTGTGAGTGAGGTGATTGGGAGGAAGAAATACCTCACCCACGTCCAGTGGTGTAGTCACATATAATGTACGCGCGCGAAATGGTGGAAAGCGCCTTTGTCGTCGTGTGGATTTGTGTGCTTATCGGAAGTTTGCGATGTTTTTCCTACCTTTGCACTCGCAAAGAAACGAACGGCCCTAGCGGTGACGTGCGATGTTTGACTTTAAGAGATCTTTGAGTAATTGATATTGACAAACAGAAGTGTAACAAACGTTTAGGGAAATGAAGACCCAACCGTCAATTACGACCTTTACTTAGGTAGAGATACACTAATAAATCTGAAGAAGAATCATTTCGGAGCAAGACAAACAGAACAAAGTACACAAAAATATTGATAATGAGAGAGTTTGATCCTGGTCTCAGGATGAACGCTAGCGATAGGCCTAACACACGCAAGTCGAGGGGCAGCATGGTCTTAGCTTGCTAAGACCGATGGCGACCGGCGCACGGGTGCGTAACGCGTATGCAACTTGCCCCCACAGAGGGGGATAACCGTCGAAAGACGGACTAATACCACGTACACTCTATGTTGGGCATCCAATGTAGAGGAAATGAACTTGCCAGAGATAGGCATGGTCCCATTAGCTAGTTAGTGAGGTAACGGCTCACCAAGGCGACGATGGGTAGGGGGAACTGAGAGGTTGAACCCCCACACTGGTACTGAGACACGGACCAGACTCCCTACTGGAGGCAGCAGTGAGGAATATTGGTCAATGGGCGAGAGCCTGAACCAGCCAAGTCGTGAAGGATGACCGTCTTATGAGTTTGTAAACTTCTTTTATACGAGGAATAACAGAGTCGTGGACTCGCATGTACCATGTAGATAAGCATCGGCTAACTCGTGCCAGCAGCCGCGGTAATACAGGGAGGGATGCGAGCGTTATCCCGGATTTATTGGCTTTAAAAGGGTGCGTAGGCGGCCTGTTAAGTCAGCGTGAAATCTGGGAGCTTAACTAAAATTGCCATTGATACTGGCGGGCTTGGAGTGTAGATGAGGTAGGCGGAATGCGTGGTGTAGCGGTGGAATGCATGAGATATCACGCAGAACTCCGGATTGCGAAGGCAGCTTACTATGCACAACTGACGCTGAAGACGAAAAGCGTGGGTATCAAACAGATTAGATACCCTGGTAGTCCACGCAGTAAACGATGATAACTAAGCGTATGCGATATACAGTATGCGTCTAAGCGAAAGCGTTGGTTATCCACCTGGGGAGTACGCTGGCAACGGTGAAACTCAAAGGAACTGACGGGCCCGCACAAGCGGAGGAACATGTGGTTTAATTCGATGATACGCGGAACCTTACCCGATTGAAATGCTAGATCGACCGCTCTGAAAGGGAGCTTTCTTCAGCGACATCTATGCAGGTGCTGCATGGTTGTCGTCAGCTCGATGCCGTGAGGTGTCGGCTTGCGCCATAACGAGCGCAACTCTGTCTACGGTTGCCATCAGGTAATGCTGGAACTCCGAGAGACCGCCGTCGTGGCGGCGTGAGGAAGGTGGGATGACGTCAAATCAGCACGGCCCTGCGTCCGGGCGACACGTGTTACAATGGTGAGTGACAAAGGGCAGCTACCTGGCGACGGGATGTCGAATCCCTAAAACCTTATCACAGTTCGGATCGGAGTCTGCAACTCGACCCGTGAAGCTGATTCTGCAGTAATCGCGCATCAGCCATGGCGCGGTGAATACGTTCCCCGGCCTTGCACACCGCCCGTCAAGCCATGGGGAGTCTGAGTACCTCAAAAGTCCGCAACCGCGAGGGTCGGCCCAGGGGTAATAGCAGGTGACTGGGGCTGTCGTAACAAAGGTAGCCGTACCGGAAGGTGCGGCTGGAACACCTTCCTGGAGTTCTGAAATGGGCTTTAGTATAGTTAGTGCGTATGTACGCATGCGATGAGTTAGGTTCGTCTCTGACGATCGATACCGCTTCCGCTGTCATATCGATCTTTCACCCATCGCGAGGCGGTGACTGGCTATCCAGCTGGTCATCGCCTCGCTTCGTTTTGTGCCCGTACCAGGCGCCGCCGCCATGACATTTATCTTTGCGTAGATATGCCTTGAGAGCCAGTTGAATACCTACAATTGGTCGACTCTTATCCCTATCCATATGAGCCAAGATAATACCTCCCAAACCTCCCCACTCCTGCCTCTGAAGAGATAAGTGATAAGCTCTGCATCCGGAGTTGTGTGTGAGAAGATCCACGAGGGATAAAGAAAGTCGGGAACAGAGACCTTCTACCGAGGTCATGCCGATAAGGATTGATTTGCTTCCTCTATCTTTAGGACCACCAGTCGGGAGTAGAGAGAAAGAGCATTTGTTGTTTCATGATGGTGGCGCCATGAACCTCAGAGCTGCCTCTAGTGATAAGTCTACGTGGATTATCTCGTGCAGATGCAGCACTATGGCTTGCCCTACTCGCACTCCTCGATATGACGATCAATCCGCTCGTCGCTCTCTACTTCGCATGTCGGTCGCTGATGATGTTGAAGCCAGGGATTCTATCTCGGTTTGATGGCTGGACAGCAGGCCGTGGTGATATTGTCCAATCTGTTAACCATTCTTGAGGCTGATCCCATGTGTATAGTTAGAGGCCGCTGAGGCATTCTGAAGCTAGCAGATGTCACTTTTAGTGAGGCAAATAAATCCCTGGGCTGATTCCTAAACTATCTTGTTGACTTAATGCTTGAATTAGTCGATTCAGAATCAAAGAGGTGAAGCTATAGGCGCCGCAGTGAGCTCTGACTCATTCCTTGGGTTGACTCCAACACTATTTCATGATGCTGCGTAGCTGGTGCAATAGCTGGTGCTGGCTCTCGCAGAGGTCGCCACGAGGCTAGGGCACTGTACCGACTGCCATTTATGCACTGCAGACTATGCCTATTGCAGATCCCACTACTACAGTGTTACAGTTGAGTCTTTTAATGGAGACTGCCCTGGTAATTGCCTATGAGCTTTGCTGCTACACCCTACATCGAGCTCGCTGCTCAATCTGGTGCGGAGCTTGGGCGAAAGCAAGAGGCAAAGGACGGAATAGTTTATCTGTTTTCTGTTTCTGGAGGACAGGTAAAGCACTATGATTAGCGATACGGTCTCCTGTGCTGACTAATCCTTACCAGTGCAATATCTCAGAGCAAGTGCTCCTCGTGCCTTTCAGTGGAGGACTCTCAATGACCAGCTTGATATTGAGTTCTGCTGCACGCAGATTAAAGGGGAGAAGCCTCACTTCCTTCCTCGCATCCAGCCTTTGGATTTGGAAGCGCCTCTTTCTTTGTCAAGGCCAAAGAATGGTAATCAGCGTATTGCTAATCAGATGCATTCTTGTTATTTGGTCTCGGGGTGAGTTGCAGACGAAAGCAAGTGGTAGTGAGTGGAGAGGTCAATCTTCTGACAAAAGAGTGAACATATGGAGTGCCAGCTGAATGGATTAAGAAAAACGCATCATTCCGGAAGGAGTGTAAGGCGGATATCTTGGGAGTTGGCACTCTCGGTACTACGGGAGCTCATATATCTATCCAGGCATGGAGCAGTATGCAGGAAAGTTGAGCCAAAGAGGAAGTACGAGCTTGTGCGTAAGTGGCTCTCTACTTTTATATACCACGAGAGTGGGCGAGCTGGCCACCCAGCTGGTCACCGCCTCGCTTCGTTTGCTCCCACTCTCATGCTTTTACTATGGTTTGCTACTTGTAGAACTTCAAAATTTATATAGGTATTGGAGTCACCTGTGATACAAAGCAGCTAGCGGAAATGAGTGCACGTCAGAGTCCTCCTGCTCTGGACTTACTCAAGGAGAAGCAATATATCCTTCGTCATCCTGCTGATGCCCAGCTGAGGCTCTCCTTCGAGAGTGTCGTCTCGCTATGCCTATTGGACAGATATCAGCATCGCCACATGCGTACGTGCCAGGGGCCCTTGACTCACGCGTCTACTTTGGGGATATCTCCGTCCCAGCGCAGGGCTGCGGGCATACGCAATCTCGCCTACGCTACTGGGCTTCGTCTCTTTGTAGACACTCAGATGCAGCAGCTGTAGCGAGTTGGATCAATTGGTTTCAAAGCGATTTCGCTTCGTGGCGGAGCTAATTCCTCCAGGCGCATAGCTGTCGCTATCTGATGAGCGCTCTGATGGAGGAGGCCATCCGCCCAGCCAGATCGAGCAGCCACGACGCGTAGGGTGGCTAAGGAGACGCTGCGTAAAGAACATCACTGCCCGCGCGGCCGCTCTCGCGCGGATGATCCTCAGCCGCTACCGCACGATGGCGCTCCTGCGGGAGCAGCGTAATCGCGAGATGACGGAGGAGCTCCTCCTGCAGATCCACCGCTCGATGGTGCGGGGTGCGCTGGAGCGTGCTGCTGACGAAGGAGATTCCGTACCGCAGAGGATGAAGTGTATGTCGAGCATCAGCTGACACACGAGGTCGATGCACACGCCTCCCTCCTGCTGCGAGACTCGCAGACTTCATGCGGCTCTTCCTTCTCACTCTGCAATGATCGAGGGCAGCCGACCTTTCATTCACACACATTCTGAGAGATATTATTCACTTCCTCATCGGCTATCTGCCATCCCTTTGTCGATGGGAATGGCCGCGCAGCGCCGATGCGCTCTTCTACTGGCATATGCTCCGCTCTGGCTATTCGCTCTTGGAGTACCCAGCACCCTCGCAGATCATCTATAAGGAAAGTCAGTATGAAGAGGCTACCTCAAAGGTGGAGACGGATGACCTTGATCTGGGGTGCTGTGCAATATCATCTCAGGGTACTACGTCTCTCCATCGAGAAGCTTCAAGCGCTATGCTGAGCAGAAGCTCAAAGGAGCTGCGAGTGCCTTACGCCGATCCCTTCGCGTCAGACTCAATGAGCGTCAGATGCAGATCGCCGCTCTCACCAAGAGAGGTGAGTCTCTGGCACTCACAGGCGCGAGGTCGAGCAGCGCTGTGAGTCTGGGCACAGCCCGCAGCTAGGAGTCTCGATCTGAAGGGCCTTGTTCGACCGAGGCTTAGATGAGATCGCTTACAATAAGGTGAAGCGAGGGTATCTTAGAGTATATATACTGATGGGCTCCTCGATCGAAGCTTCGGGCACGGTGACCCGTGCGGCTCAGCTGAGCTAAGTCTTCGTACCTCGCTGTAAATACACTATAGATATGACCAAAGACCAATCCTTGCGCCGTGAAGGCGAGCACCTGCGAGGCGAAATCATGAGCCTCGGTGAGGACTCCTCGTCCGAGCAAACGTGAACCCGGCCCTCCTCCCCGCTATATATACGCGTCGCTCCATCCGGAAGTTCGTTCGACATCCCGCTGACGGGCGACGAAGCGAGGTCCTCCTGAGGCGGGGCCACTGCGCAGCTCGTCGAAGAACAAGCACGACGACGGTTCGTCCTCGCCGAAGATCGTAGACGCTTTGACCGCCTCCAGCCGTATGCGCGAGTATGCGCTCTTCCTCCAGCGGCGCTCAGGCATCGCCGTGCTAGTCTCGCCGATGGAGTGAGCGCTGGATCGCCGGTGTCGCTGGCAGCGCGGCCATATCCAGCTGCAGGCAGAGGCGCTGGCCTCGGTCGTGCTGGGCAGATGCTTACGAGCTGCTACACGGGCGCTGGGCAGGGTCTGCACTATGAATACGTGCACGCAATGTCCTCGATATCTATCAGCTTGAGGTGCTTTTGTATCCCCGCCATCCGCGGGCATAAGGCGAGCAGCTGCACCCGCCCTCACGGAGCACGCTGAAGTGGGAGAAGATCCATATCGTGCTGCTATCAGATGGCCGAAGAGCCGTAGCGGAAGAAGCCTAATGACGACAGAGGCGTGGTTGTCCTCCTGAGCAGGCGTAAAGCACTGCACCTATCGCGTGCGCGCGCGAAGACCTATTTCTGAGCGCAGAGATCGTACAGATCTATAGCCCTGAGGCATTCGGCCGACGGCTTGCCGAGAGTCTCGCACGCGATGTGCGGGTGGCGAGCCGTGGACGAACTCGATCGCACGGCAGACTGCTACCTCTTCGCCGTCCCCGACTACGGCTATCGCAGAGTCGCTGGGAGCTCTCCACGCACTGAGCTGCGTGATGCCCTATGCGGTGCACGTCTCCCGGGAGCTGCGCTCGCGTGGGCACTCTCGCTCGGTCATCGGGACGCTGCGGTGCTCCTCCGCTGCAGACTTTCTCCGAAGGGCGCGAGCTGGACTTCGCAAGGTGCCTCTCACCTTGAGGACGACCCGCGCGGTAAAGACGGCTGTGAATCTCTTGGTCGTGAGGCTGAGTGTCACGTCGTCTTCTGGGCTACGAGGCGAGCAGCGTCAGGTGCTACGATATCGCCGCCGTCGTCGCTGCAACTTCTCCAACCTACCTCATCGGTGGGCTGAGAGCCTGCTCTCATCGCAGGGTCTCCGCCAAAAGCCATCCTTCACTGCTGGATGAGATGAATGAGAAGCTGCATCATCTGCACCGTGAGAGGCGCAGACGAGGCCATGCACAGCGGTGATAAGAGACGATTCGCCGACATCAGCGTTTCTTATAAGTGGTGAGCAGAACCCTGCCGCTCTATGACGAAACTGAGCACTGCCATTCAGCGTATCTGCATGAAACGATATAGTTGGTAATCAAATAAAATTTTTAATTTTGTCCCGCTAAAAACGGAGGACACCCGCCAGGGAACTCTCCCAACATATAGAAATATTGTCATGGGCTATTGAGACTAGCCATCGGTCTCTCAGGAATCATACCTTCTGTTACAGGAAGATTGCGTTTGGTGTTCGTAGTGTGGTAAGGTGTGATCACCGAGGGCCTGCTTTGAGGCGTGTGACTTTGAAAGCTTCGGCTCTCCAGGTCACGCTTTCTAGTGGGTTCAGTCACTTTCTGCTGATGCGCCTCAGCATTTCCTTTGCTATTATGGGGAAGGAGAGCTCCTGTCAAGTGAGTTTGCAGAACCAGTACTGCTCACTCTCACGACCAGATGCTGCTTCATTTTGCCCTCCTCGAGAGCCCGCTCCTGGATCGGAGGGTGGGAGGGAGTCGACTTCTCTCTTGGCGCGCGCGAGGTGTGGAGCCTCAGTGCTATGCACGCATTCGAGGGCGTTTCACCTCTCTTTGACCATGGGTGTAGCCCGCCTGCGAAGCAGATCTACTCCTTCGTGCGGTATGTGGGTAGACAGAAGTAGGAAACAATGGCGGAACAGGAAAGCTCCTCGGTTCAACATCAGGCTCGGAAAGAAAGTGGGGTCAGGGTGAGTGCGCGCTAACCTCGCGGTGAGTCCTGCGCTCGCGGGCTGAGATTCGTCCTGGACTTCCGATCCGTCTGCTCCCCTGGTGCGGCGGTCGGCTCGCGTCCCACAGCCGTCGGATCCTCACTCCCGACAACGCCAAGCGTCACCAATTCATATGGTGCCTTTCTGGAGCAGCTGCCCGGCTTCGAGCAGGGTGCGGCAAGATCGAGCTGCCGAGGCTGGCTGCCGTCGAGGTGGTCTAAAGCTAAATCTGTGGCGGCCTCAGCTTGAGGGCTCGACGCGAGTCCCAGCTAAGAACACACTTTGCTATCCTGACCCACTGCGTCGTATGGGGCGGCGGTCCGGGATAGCTGTGCACGCGAGAAGATCGTGATGGATAGCCACTATTTGGCCATGCTGCGACTCCTCCCTACCCGCCATCTGGAGGGGCTGGTGGAGCAAGTCGCTGGCGTGCGCCGCCTGCCGCAACCGTGACTTTCACGCGAGACGATCCGTGGCGCCCGATGCTACTCATTCGCGAGTGTGGGTGCACGCCGACCGCGAGCTGCTCGAGAGCGGTGTCGAAGATCGTCGCCACGCCTGCGCGGGCTTTGATCATATCGATACGACTACTGCATGCCGCGGGTATCCGCTGGGAGGGCGCAGGGTGCAATGCCGGGGGCGTCGTGCGGTACGTCCTCTCTTCGCGCTCGTGCTGCGCTGGTCGCTGGAGCAGGCGTCTCGCTGGAGGAGGAAGACTATCGGTATCGTCGTCAGTAGACTGTCGGGGGCGCTGGCGCAGCGCGTCGGCGCTACTCGGCCTTCGTCCACTGCTCTGCGACCCACCTCGTGCTGAGCGTGAGGGCGCAGAGGGCTACGTCTCGCTCGAGCGATCCAGCGCAGGCGACCATCATCACGCTTCACGTACCGCTGACGCTCGAGGCGAGTATGCCACCGAGGGGATGGTCGATGGGAGCCTTCACTCCAGGGCGCATGCGCGTCGTCCGCTCCTCATCGAATGCCTGTCGTGGCGCGTCTCCTGAGGAAGTGCCGCCCTGCTGAAGCTGGAGCTTCGCCAGATCTCCGACCTCATCATCGACTGCAGAGGGTGAGCCCGTCGTCAATAAGACCACTCCTCGGCGCAGCTTCATCGCCACACCACCTTTCGCTGGCTGGACGGCGGCCGACGGCAAGTGGCGTGGCTCGCAGATAACGCGGCTGGGAGCGTCGTGCCCGTCGACCTGCCTCTGCCCGAAGGGCGCTGTGGGACAAGGCGTCTACCGCCCGATGCTCCCCGCATCGACCTCAGCGCCTTCCCCGAGGAAGAGCGCTATCCTGCGTGCGCTGTCATGCCCGCGACCTCAGGGCCACGAGCCTGACGCTGAAGTCCGCTCCCGAGGACTTTCGAGCAGGAGTGCGTCGTGCCTCACCGCTTCGCATAAAAGCCTCCGCCTACACTGTCGTAGGTGCTTGCGGAGAAGCCCCTCTTAGAGCAGCATGCAGCTTCACCCACATCAGGCTGGTCACGCCTGGTCGCACCTCTACACATCTCCACGTAGCTATGTCTCTTCCTCCGCTCTCCTGCCGCCTTCCCTCTTGATGCTCCTTGCGCTCTCCTTCCCGAGGCGCTGTGGGGAGCAGTATCGCACGCGCACTGCTCGCGCTCTGAGCAGATGCCTCTGTCGCCCGTCGTGGATTGCAGTGGGCTCTGGGCAGATGATGCGCTCGGCGACCGACGCCACCGTTAATGGCGCGCGCCTGCGCTGGGGAGCTTCGCTCGGCTACGGCTGGGTTTCAGGGCTTCCGCACCTGTACCTTCGCTGTCAGGCGCGCTCCCGTGGCTGGGGCTGCGGGTCAGCTGGGACGTATGTACCAAGATGGGCGGGCCCCTGTGTAGTGGCGCGCTGGGGTCAAAAGCGCCTCAGGCGAAGACATCGGCCTACGTCTCTCGCGCATACGCCCTGCCCGTGGCGGTGCGCTCTTCGTGACTGGCTGAGGGCGTCCTGCTGAAGGGGCATTCACCGAGCAGAACAACAGGAACAGACAGCCTCACTGGTCCGCTCCCATCGATGCCGGAGAGCGCTGGTGCTCGAGATAACGTAGATATCTGAGGGGACCGCGCGCTGACCGGCTGACTCCCCTTCCGACTTGATGCGCTCTTCTGCGGCTTCCGCGACTCGCAGTAGCCGCCGTGCGAAATTTCGCCCAACCTGGGGGCCTTTCTGCCGACCATCGCGTGCTTCGCTCGCTTCGCTGAGCTGTGCGCCTATATCGCCTTATCCCGGTGCGTGGAGGCAGAGCCATGCGCTGTCCTTCTCATCGTCGGCGGGACCAGTCAGCGCCAGCACAGGTTCGCTCATCAACACCGCTCCGACTGGCACGCCTTACGTCTTGACCTCGGCACTGCCCTCAACACCTCTTCAAGCTCCTCAGCGATCTCGGCGCTGTGAACCGCTGATGCCTCGACGATCGGTCTTTCTTCAGCTTCCAAAGCCCTTGCGTGAGGGCAACGATGCGCCCCACGGAGGAGCGGAGAGCCTGAGCGGAGCCAACCTCGTCGGCTACAATGAGAATACCGATATGTGCTGCTGCGTATCGAGGGCTTCGCAGAGCAGCTAACGGCACGCTCAGGACTGCGATCCTGCGGCCTATCAGCCCTACGCCGCTGGGTGGGCTCTCGTGGAGGTCGCAAAGGGCCCTTTCGTCGGTATCGCCATCCTGGGGGCTCCGACGAAGCGCTACAACCTCACCCGTGACACCGAGCTGCGTGCGCAGCCCGAGCCACGACCTCTCTATGAGGATAGCACGGCTCCGTACGCCTTCATCTCGTGGAGCGACGCGCGCACTGGGAGGTGAATGCTTGGGCTGTCGGTGCGACGGCTGCGGGCTCTTCGGGCTCGGCACTCTTCCGGCAAGGATGGCCTCATCGTCGGCGCCTTGACGGGGGAGCCTCGACTTGTAAGCCTATGACGACCCGCTGCTGGGCGCTCCGCGCGCTCGTGGGTGTCAGCACCCACGAGCGGAGGCACCGATCCGTTCGCTCCGTCCGTGGCTCGACCCACGAACTCTGGGCGTAAGACCTGCGATGGCTATGACCCGTGCGCCCGAAGGTCGTGCTGCGCCTTCGGCGCTATCTACCCGATCCGTGGCGACACCTCGGCCGAAGTCACGTCAAGCCCAACGTGACGCACACCGCGCGCGTGCACGGTGTCGACATGCATCGGCAATGAGGCGCGCCTTCCCCAGATATCGGGGCTACGATCCTCGCGTACGTCGTCTTCAAGAGCGTGCAGGCGGCTGCAGCTCGCTGACCTCCAGCTGCGTGTCAGCGCTCCAGCCGCCACCGTATTCGACTGCCCTCGGCGTCGGGTCGTGGACTTCGCCTCCTCGTTACTCGTGCGACGCATGCGCTATGATGCCTTCGGACGCGCGGCGTGGCTCGTACCGCTCCCGCTCCCGGTAGTATCAGGCTCTTCTTCCCGCGCCCGATGAAGCTGAAGCTCAGCCTCCAGCGAAGGGCGCTTCCTCTCCTGCACGACGAGTGACGCCGTGGCTGCGCCTGCCGCTCTCGCACTGTGACGGGCCTGCCGACCGCCTACCGTGGGTGGGCTGCGTGGACGCACCACTGGACTGATGGCTGGCGTCGTAGCGCGAAGCTCCTGGTGGGGCGTACTGGATCGACCTCCTCATCGAGACGGCGACGCTGGTCAGTCCCGAGGAAAGGCGACCTACCCGATGAGGCCTCACGGGGTTTCTACGGCGGGCTCTCTGCGCCTCGAGGGCGAAGAGCTGCGCCGCACGCCCTGCGAGTGCGCGTCATGACCTCGCGGTCCAGCTCCATGGCCGTCAGAAGCTCACGCAGACGGGTGGGCGATGCACATGTCCCGTCACGGGGCTTGTCCCTGGGCTTTATCATCGTCTGCCATGCGCGCCCGCGTCAGGTGTCGTGTCTCCGATGCCCACTCGATCACGCTTACTCTCATAAGTGATCGCATCATTATCCACATCAACTCCATATCTCTACCTGCACATGATTACGCCCTATAAGGACAGTGTACTGACCCGAAAGTGGACGAGGTCGCGCGGATGTTCAACCGCATTGCTCACGCAGTGACGTGCCCTGAACCTCGTCATCTCAGCTCGGGCTGGACCGCTCTTGGCGCCCGTCAAAGCGCTCTGAGCTTCCTCGCGCCTATGCTCCGCAGCACGTGCTGGATGTCGCTACGGGTGCGGGTGATGTCGCTATCTCACTCGTGCAGACGATGCGCACTCCGTGAAAGAAGGTCACGGGCATCGAATATCTCGGAGATGATGCGCATCGGTGCGGAGAAGGTCCGTCCAGCTGGGTCTGAGGCGTACCGCATCGTCTTTCGACCGTCGGGACTGCACCGCCACGAGCTTCCGAGGGAGAATACCTTCGATGCGGCGGGCGATCTCAACTTCGGTATCCGCAGCTTTCCCCGACATCACAGCGGCACGTGAGGCTGCACTCGCATCATCCGCCTCAGTGTGCTGGTCATCGCCGGGCTCTCCAGGCCGACAGATCCTCCTTCGTGTGAGCTACCACCATGACTCTACGCAGGGCAGATCATCACTCATCAGGCGCTTCTTCTCTCCCGATGTTACCAGGATGCCTACCACGTACTTGCCGAAGTCCATCGCGCTGCGATGCCCCAGCGTGAGAAGATGGTCGCTATCACCTGCGGAAGCGAGGCTTCGGCGGTGCCTTCTGCCATAAGTGTCTTCCCAGAGTACCTGCACGATCTGCGTGGCTATCGAGGGAGCCTCTCCCGAGATCGAGGAGACGACGGAGGAAGAGCCCTCTGTGCCTGAGACTGAAGGCTAAGCGGAGCTACCACCACATATACAGCGCGCCTGTTACCCAGTCGGTAGCAGGGCGCGCTGCTGGTGGTCGCTTAGAGGGAGGTGAACCTTCTTCGTGTGAAGAACTCTTCCGAAGGTGATGGGGTCCACCACCTCGACGATGCTTGGTTCTGCGCTGCGGCTCGCGGGTAGGTCACCGTTGGGCATGCCGTTGCGCTGCTCGTGGTGGACGAGCTTGCGGGTGGCTCGACCAGCTCATCGAGGGCGCGCCGGCGGCACGGCTGACCGAGATCAAACACTCCTTCACGTCCTCGCCACGCGGTAACAGCGTACGGCCGTTCTTCAGCGAGGCTTCGGCGACGCTGCTGCGACCTTGACCTTCTTCCCGATGCTGTCGACCAGCAGGAACTCGCACTCGAGGGAAGAGGGATCTTAAGGGGATGCCTGAAGCCACCCCGTACCGTCGAGATGTGCGTGCCAGGCTTGACCTTGGATCATCTGGGCGATGCCGGCGAGTACCGTTATGGCCTCGCCGGTGCATCGATATCCTTGCGGAGATGACGTTGATCTTCGCATTCAATCACGGTAGAGGTATCGAGCTGGGTGAGTGCTCGATCTGCTCGAGAGGTGAGCTGGAAATGGCGGGTGATGATGTCGACTGGCAGCCATGCGGTCTTAGGCTGGATATGGTTGAAGATGATGCTCTGTGGGCGGGCGACTGGCCATACCTCCTCGTGAGGATAGAAGATCTCAGTGATCCGATAGCGAAGGGAGCGGTCGTAGGGATTGTACATTATGGGTCATGCCTTGTCATCGAGGCGGAGTTATCATTGCTCGTCAGGTCAGCAGCGTGGTACGTATTGCTCTCCATCTGCGCTCTTGCGGCCAGACTCCTTGATGAGCGCACGCGCAGAAGGATCTTATTCAGCTCCGGGGCCGCAGCCGTCGATGAAGAGTCTCCTTCACTGATAACGTCCTTGCTCTTGCGGTCGAAGGTATATTCCCCATGTGGGCTGAGACCATAGGCAGCCCCAGCGCCCAGGTAAGTGTTACACGTCCTTCTGCATCGTGATGATGTGGTCGTCAATGATAGGTGATGTGGTTGAATGGTCATTCGCTCTTCATCCTCAGCTCCTTAACGGAGAAGCCGAGGGAGTCAGCGCCGGTATTCGCTGCACCTCGCGCAGATAGCGCTCTGACTCTTCAGGCTCATGTTCGCACCGGTCTCACCGAAGAACACCGCTGACGGCCTTGAGGGAGCGCAGGTCATTCTTTCGGGTGGCAGAAGAAAATACCTCTACGGACGATCCCTTGCGTGCTACCTGATTGTCGAAGTAGGTTGTGGAGACCACGATGGAGTCAGTCTAAGGGCCATTGGGATCCTGTATTGCCTACTGCGAGGTCGAGTCGGCGCTCTGTGCGCTACTGCAGCCCGTACGGCTGGAAGGTAGAGCCCGTGAGGCATGCAAGAGGAGACAGAGAGGTGAGTGTGTGAGTTGTTTCATTGCCGTAGCTAGCTTCATGCCCAGGAGTAGAGGCAGGCGCACCATCAACGCAGTGAGCGTCTGCACTTCGCATCACAAAAGATACTTATTTGTTCCTCAGCCTCATTCCTTCATCTTGTATCGGTGTCCAGCGTGCGTAGCTGTCCTTACGTCTGCCTTGCAGTGAAGGGCCTCGCATCTCTCGGAGAGAAAAGCGGGGGCAGTAGTAGAATGCCTGCCGAAGTGCGCGAATAGTTGCGGATGAGTGGCAGATAAGTCTCGTCTTCGATGCGTGGCTCTAAAATCTACGTACGTGAACCTATGGATTTACGTGCCTGGTCGTCGTTAAGACTACGTGGATCGAGAAAAGCACTACGGGAAGCTGTACTTTTCTTCACCGAAATGCGGCTTTCTCTGCAGGATAAACAAAATAGCTGGAGGGATGATTGCTACTGTAGAGATGAAATTGCTGCGCCTTAACGAGTGTCAGCTCACGGCATGCTCTTGCTGTGAATAGGGAGGCGTTAAGATGTTTTATATCAGGAAAAAGTCGTGGGAAGAAGTCGGGTGGAGCCCCTTGCGCAATATCGAATCTTTATATCTTGTACTACCGATTATACGTGAATCATAACATATCATCAACTGCACCCTACCAATGAATCCTTGCTCGTGAGGAGGTACCGTCACCGACTCTGGTCCTTTGGCTGTCTGTCGTTTCATAACTCCTATTGTGGGATCAGGCGATATGCTATCTCGTGCTTCACATCCTCGTTGCTGCTTTTATTCTCTCCTTCTTCGTTCCGAATCTCATCGCTTTGACGTGGGCGTACCCTTTGGATCGTCGTGGCCTGGAGCTGGTATCATCCTCCTCGGTGTCGCAGGAGTTAGCTTTTTATTCATGGGCCTTTTGGCATCAGCTCTTTTACTTTGGTATCTAATACACCCCCCTACATATCCCGAGCGAAGTCACTCTCTGCTGTGCTGCGCCCCGAAGGGGCATGGCAGAGCTAAAGTGCGCCCACAATCCGTCTGATTGATGGCAAGTTGCCAGCTCCATAGGTGGCTCCCTTCGCGAGAGGGTGTCCGTCTTAGGGATTATAAAGCAGTCAACAGAATAAACCACCGCGTACGAAGTCCACTATTATTATGGGTTAGCAGCCAAGTACAGCCCAGGCTGTGGGGAATAGATGGTATGAGTACTGGATGCAACACCAAGCTCTTCCACTCGACTTCGATCATCGCCCTGCCTATACCGTCATCATCCCTCCCCCAACATCACGGGTGTGCTGCACATGGGGCATGCTCAATAATAGTATCCAGGATATCCTCGTGCGTCGTGCACGTCAGCGTGGCTAATGCCTGCTGGGTTACTGGTACCGACCACCGCCTCTATCGCTACCGAAGCGAAAGGTCGTGCGGCATCCCCAGCAGCTCAGGGCATCAGGAAGCACGACCTGACGCAAAGCCTTCCTGAGCATGCTTGAAGGACTGGACGCGAGCACGCGGGGGGTATCATCCTCTCGAGCAGCTCAGCGCTCCAGGGCTTCCTGCGACTGCTGGGATCGGTACCGCCTTCACCGCGGACGAAGAGCGTAGCCAGGCGTCACGCCGACGTCAGCGCGTCTGAGCCCTCTACCGCAAAAGAGGGTCGGCATCCTACCGCGGCGTTGTTGCGTGTCGTGAACTGGGACCCCAAGGCACAGACTGCCCTCAGCGACGAGGAATTATTCTATCAGGAGCAGCGAAAAGTGCGCTCTATTATCTACGCTTCGCCTTCGTCGAGCGAGCAGACAAGTATGTCGTCGTCGCTACGACCGCCCCAGACCATCATGGGGACTTTTTTACCCGCGTAATAATGTATCATCAACCCCAATGAGCGCGCTATCACTTCCTCCGTGGCAAGAAGCTCATCGTGCCTGTGTTCCATCGGCCGTGCAGTCCCGTCATCGAGGACATGAAGTACGGTAACATCGAGTTCGGTACAGGCTGTGAAGGTCACGCCTGCGCACGACGTCAGCGACTATATGCTCGGTGGGGGAAGCACCAGCTCCAGACGATCGATATCTTCCACGATGACGCGGCACGCTCAGCAGCGCATTTTCACGCTGAGTATGGACCGCTGACGTGCGTAAGAAGGTCGGGAGGCGACCTCATCGCCGCTGGTGATGGAAGATTAAAGAGGACGAATAAGGTGGGTCGCGCCAGGCGGCGGCCGCCTTCGTGCTGCGCCATCAATCGAGCTCTCTCGATGCACGGCGGTGGCGGTTTCTGCACTCGGATGGATGGCCTCCGCTAAGCCGCCTCGATTCACACACACACACACACGGTGATGTGGTGTGTGCGCGCGCGCGCCTCTGCCTTGCTGGCTGCTGCTGCTGCCACGCTGCCACACCTGCA